>Ga0182030_10026636_pt1 | contig 10450 bp, 10 predicted proteins | sample 812S3MmetaG_FD_121299 | JGI IMG/M metagenome (GOLD analysis project Ga0182030, IMG submission 121299) | Permafrost microbial communities from Stordalen Mire, Sweden - 812S3M metaG (Illumina Assembly) | ecosystem: Environmental > Terrestrial > Soil > Wetlands > Permafrost | place: Sweden... | reverse complement strand
CGAAGCGCGAGCCCGTACGTCTCGAAGAACAGCCGCATCAGCGGTCCTTGGTCGGGATCGGACACCCACGCCCATACCGCTCCCAGTCCTGAACGCTCGCTCTCCTCCTCGGCCGACCGCCCGAGCGCTCGCAATCGATCGCGCACGCGGCCGAGGATCTCCTCGACGAGGTGCTCCTTCGAACCGAAATGGTGGAGCAGGACCGGCGCCTGCGTACCGAGCGCGGCGGCCAAGGGCCGGAGCGACAGGTCAGCGATGCCGTTGGCCACGACGTAGTCGACGGAGCGGTCGAGTAGTTCCTGTCGGCGCTTCGGATCGGGCGGTCGGGCCATCACCGGGCGAACACCCGACAGGGTGGTCGTGCCGGCTCCGATTGACGGCGGGGCATGTGAGTTACTATAACATCTGTAAGAGTAACGACGATCCTCCGAAGGGGGCCCCGACATGACGCTCGACTATCTCTCCATCATTTCGGATGAATCCTCTCGGATGGTGAGGGCGTACGAACTCGATCGGAAAGCAGCGGTTCCATGGTCTGATCGCTGGACGGTCGCCACGGTGGCCCGACACGTTGCCGGTACGCATCACGTTGTGGCCGATGTCATCAGGGGACGGCCCGACGCCGACTTCGGTCTGTTCGCTGGCCTGCAGACACCGGCGAAGGACTCCCCGGATTTTGCCGATTGGTTCCGAGCCGGCACTGCTTCCCTGCTCGAGCAACTGAAGACCGTCCCGGCCGATGACGAGTGCTGGTCGTGGTTCGAACCCGGGCGCACCGTCGGCTGGTGGGCTCGTCGCATGGCGCTCGAAGCCGTCGTCCACCGCTCGGATACCGATGCGGCGCAGGGAAGAGCATTCTCGGTCGCATCCGACGTTGCCGCCGACGGAGTCGACGAATACCTCGACGTCTTCGTCGCCCCGTCACGGGCCGGCAACGATGCACCGGCCGGACCGACGATCAGCTTCGAGTGCAGCGATCGAGCGGAGCAGTGGTGGCTCGATCTCTCGAGCCGGGGAGCACGGACGGTGAGCCGTGAGCCTCGCGATGCGTCGATAGGGATCCGTGGAACCGCCGAACAACTCCTGCTCGTGGTCTGGGGGCGGATAGCCCCAACCGAGGCTGCCGGTGTGGAGGTGTCCGGCGACGTCCGGGGACTGGATCGGTGGCCTGAACTCGTTCCGCCGATGTGAGGACCCACGCACCACCTCTGAACGGCTTGCCAGCGGGCTCGGTCCCACCACCATGGATGAGATCTCCATCGAACCTCACCGTTCGCTCGTTGCTGTGACGCCCGCGTCCACGAGCTGCCTGGGCACGGCGACGACGGAACGATCCTGGTCCGAGAGCTCCGTGGCCAGCTCGACGGCGCGAGACACGACGACCCCTTCGAGCGCCGTCTCGTGGGCAATATGGACATCGGGCATGGCCTGGGCGTCGTAGCGCCTGCCCGTAGTCACGGCCTCATGCAGAGCATTGCCGGCGTGGAACGGAGCCGATCGAGGTCCAGCCCATTTCGACGGCACAGGACCATCCCTCCTTGGACCGACGGCGAGCGTGACTCACCGTCCGACGGCGGTACTCTCAGCTGTGGGTCAACCGCCTCTGGTCAGAGCTTCACGCGTGGCCGAGGCGGGAGCACGAACAGGCGTCAGGGGTCGAACGTGGCTGACCGTGGTGTAACTGAATGCTGATCGACCCGGGGAGTGCCCATGGTTGAAGCCAACAGGGCCCGCATCATGGACGGGGCCGCGCTCGCCCGGAAGATCTCGGAGGGAACCGCCCGACGAGCCGCCGACCTCGGCGGCCGGATCGGTCGGCCGCCGTGCCTGGCCGCGGTGTTGGTCGGCGACGACCCCGCGTCGCTGACCTACGTCAGGATGAAGCAGCGTCGATGCGAGTCGGTAGGGGTCCGCTCCCTGATCACCCGGCTGCCGGCGGTGTCGACGACCGCCGAGGTGGTCGAAGTCATCACCCACCTTTCGGAGGATCCGTCCGTCGACGGGATCCTCCTGCAGCACCCGGTGCCGGACCACATCGACGAGCGGGCTGCATTCGAGGCGATCCACCCCGACAAGGACGTCGACGGGGTCACCACGCACTCGTTCGCGTCCATGGCCTTCGACCTTCCCGGGTTCTCCTCCTGCACGCCGGCCGGGATCATGCGCCTGCTCGACGAGTACGGTGTCGACCCCTCGGGACGCCACGCGGTGGTGATCGGCCGGAGCCCGATCCTGGGCAAGCCCGTCGGCATGCTGTTGTTGGCGCGCGACGCCACCGTGACGTTCTGCCATTCCCACACGAGCGACCTCCCCGGCATCGTCGGATCGGCGAACATCGTCGTCGCCGCGGTGGGGAAGCCCAACTTCGTCCGGGGCGGATGGCTGAAGGCCGGTGCCGTGGTCATCGACGCCGGCTACAGCGACGGGACGGTGGGTGACGTCGCGTTCGACGAGGCGGTGCGAGTGGCGGGCCTCATCTCACCGGTGCCCGGCGGGGTCGGCCCGATGACCATCGCCATGCTGATGGAGCAGACGGTCCTCGCGGCCGAACGGCATGCATCGGGGCCCACGGTCCTACCCGGCCGCCTCTAGGGGCCGGGTGGGAGGCGTCTCGATGCGCCAGCCGATCTGGATCGACAGGGTCTCCATCGCCGACCTGGCGAAAAGACCCGGTCACGACGGTTCCGTGCCATCGGCGTGCAGAATGAGGGCATGGACGAGGGCCGCGGCGCGGATCAGACAGGCGAACAGCAGGACGGTGCGGCCGGACCACGATTCGGGACGAGTCGTCTGGAGGCGTTCAGCGACGGCGTGATGGCCGTGATCATCACGATCACCGCACTCAGCCTCAGGGCGCCGTCAGGCTCCGGTCTCCCCGCCCTGAGCCATCGGCTCCCGGCCCTCCTCGTCTACATCCTCAGCTTCGCGTTCGTGGGAATCTATTGGAACAATCACCACCATCTGCTGAAGGCCACCCGTCGGATCAGTGGCAGCGTGATGTGGGCGAACCTCCACCTGCTCTTCTGGCTCTCGCTGATTCCGGTGATCACGGAGTGGGTCGGAACCGACTATCGCAAGGAATGGCCGGCGGCCACCTACGGGATCGTGGCGTTCGGCGCGGCGATTGCCTTCACCGTGCTGGTGAGGACGATCCTGCGGGCGAACGGGAGGGACTCCTACGTGGCGAGGGCGATCGGATCCGACATCAAGGGGAACGTGTCGCTGCTGCTCTATGCCGCCGGCATCGGCTTGGCGTTCGTCAGCCCGTGGATCTCCTATGCGCTGTACGCATCGGTGGCGATCATGTGGTTCATCCCGGATCGACGCATGTTGGATGCACGGTGATGCCCGCCACCGGCCAGGGCACCGTCCGGTCGGAGGGAGCAGCGTGTGCGGCACCCCCGACTTCGGCCGGGTGCGTAAGGGCTCCTCGACCGGTTGGTACGGGCTAAGGGAGGATTTCGGGCTCGTCGACCGGTTGGTACAGCGGCGGCCCTTCGAGTAGCTGATGGCTCAACCTGATGCAGTCGGGGCAGATGTACACCGCCGACGTCGGCCCCGCCACACCGCCGGTCCGCCGGAGCCCGCAGAAGCTGCAGGGGAGCCCGTCTCGAGCCATGCGTGCATTCTGACACCGATCCCAGGACGTCGGCCGACCGTCCTGTGGTCACCGGGTCGGAAACTCACTAGGGTCGCTGGCCGTGGGGGCGTGCACTCGATCTCGTCCGGCCCGGGCCCGTCGGAGGCGGCCCGTCGGGTGGAGGGCACTCGCCGCCATCGGAGTCGCCGCAACCGTGCTGACTACCGGCGCGTTCCCCGTCGGCAGCGCCGCAGCGGCTCCTGCGCCGCCAGCCCCCATCGACTGGACGCCCTGCCCGAGTTCGTCGGGCTACCAGTGCGGATCGCTGCAGGTCCCCCTCGACTATCGGGATCCGTCCCGTGGATCGGTGCGTCTGTCCGTGATCGAGCATCCCGTGGCCAAGGCCAAGGGCGTCCTGGTCTTCAATCCGGGAGGCCCGGGCGAGAGCGGGGTACTCATCCTCCCCATCCTGGTCTCCCTGCTACCGGCCGGGGTTCGCGACCGGTTCACCGTGGTGAGCTTCGACGAGCGGGGGACGGGATCGAGCGAACCACTGCTGTGCGGGCCCTCGGCCTCTGCTGCCGCCAGCGCCGTCGCCGGAACGGAAGCTGCCGCCCACGTCTTCGCCGGCCTGGAGCGCTCGTGCCGTGCCGCCTACCCCACCGTGTTCCCGTCCGTGGACACCACGACGTCGGCCCGGGACATGGACCAGCTGAGAAAGGCGCTCGGCGTGGGACGGATCGACTTCTACGGCCTGTCCTACGGGACCGTCCTCGGCTCCGTCTACCGGCAACTGTTCCGGGACCACGTCCGGTCGATGGTGCTCGACGGCGCGGTCGACGCCAATCTGAGCCTGTCCACCGACGCCACCTTGGAGGCGCCTGCCATCGCCACGGCGCTCGAACACGAGCTGGCCGGCTGTCCCGAGACCCCGGGCTGCCAACTGGGAGCCGATCCGATCGCCGCGTACGGTGACCTCCAGCAACGGCTGGCCCGTGCGCCGCTGCCTGCACCCGGTGGTGGCGACACCACACCGGTGACCGAGGGGGACCTGGCCACCGCCACGCTCCTTTACCTGTCCGTCCCCACGCTGACGCCCGGGTACTTCCAAGCCCTTGCGTCAGCTGCCGCCGGTGACGGGGGTCCGCTGCGTTCGGTCGCCCTGGGCCTCGAGACCGACCTCGACGGGAAGTCGCTCGTCGGTCCGCTGTGGGCCATCACCTGCAACGATGCCGCAGCCCACCCGAACGCCGGAGCGACGGCCGCGCTCGCGCGCTCACTGGCGGAGCGCTACCCGCTCGGCGGTGCCGAAGCGGTGTCGAACAACCTCATCGGCTGTCCGGGCTGGACATCGGACGGCGCCATCGCCCATCTCTCCCCGAACCGTGCGCCGACTCCCCTGGTGATCGGCAACACCTACGATCCCAACACCCCCTACGCCTCGGCCCGTCGCCTCGCCTCGACCGTCGGCGGGCGACTCGTCACCTATGTCGGATACGGGCACACCTGGTTGCTCAACGGGTCGGCGAACACCTGCATGCAGGGCGTGATCGAAAGTTACCTGGTCGACGGGGTGCTCCCCGCCACCGGCACACGCTGTCGAGCCTGAGACGACCGGGCTGTCCCGGCAGGATCCGGGTCCGACCGACTCGAGCCGCAGAAATCCTGCAAGGATTGGCCGATGGAGCACGAGGACTCCGGAGCGCCGATGGTCGAGGCCCAGCCCTCGGATCCTCGGTTCCCGACCTTCGATGCCGGCGTGCTCGCCGAGCTCGCCGAATTCGGGCAGGAACGGGAGGCGGCCGCCGGGTCCGTCCTGTTCAGGGCGGGGGAGTCGACCGGCACCTTCTACGTCCTGATCGAGGGGCAGATCGACGTGTTGCGCGACGACGAGTCCGGTGACCTGGTCGTCTCCTACGTCGACGGGGGCCAGTTCATCGGTGAGCTGGGCCTGCTCACCGAACAACGCACCTACCTCACGGCCCGGACCACCCGGCCCAGCAGGGTCCTCGTCATTCCCCACGACGAGTTTCGCCGGCTGATGGCCACCAAACCGGCCATCTCCGACGTCGTCTTCGGAGCGCTCATCGCCCGGAGGGAGACGCTCAGGTCGAGTCCGGCCGCCCTGGCCGTGCGGATCGTCGGCTCGCGCTACTCCCCCGAGGCGCTGGCCCTCCGGACGTTCGCCTCCCGGAATCGGCTGGCGCACACGTGGGTCGACATCGAGGAGGCGGACGACGTCGGGGTCCTGCTGGCCAGCAAGGGTCTGCGCCTCGACGACACGCCCGTCGTCATCACCCCGACGGCCGTGCTCCGCCGTCCGACCCCCGGCCAGTTCGCCGCCCAGCTCGGCCTGACCTACCACCCGACGCCGGGACGGGTCTTCGACCTGGCCATCATCGGCGCCGGGCCGGCGGGCCTGGCCGCCTCCGTCTACGGGGCATCCGAAGGGCTCGACACGGTGTCCCTCGACGCCATCGCACCCGGTGGGCAGGCGGGCTCCAGCTCGCGCATCGAGAACTACGCGGGCTTCCCCAACGGCATATCCGGTGCCGACCTGACGGCCCGGACGGCGATCCAGGCCCAGCGGCTCGGGGCGTGGCTGGTCAGCCCCTGCGAGGTCTCCGGCCTCCGCGTCGAGAACGGATTCCACGTCATAACGCTGGCCGACGAGAGCGAGCTCCCGTGCCGGGCCGTCATCATCGCCACGGGAGCCCGATACCAGCGACTGGCGATCCCCGATCTGGAGAAATTCGAGGGCAACGGGGTGTACTACGCCGCCACCGACCTGGAGGCACGCTCGTGCGGGGGGGCCGGCGTGCTCGTCGTCGGCGGTGGGAACTCCGCCGGACAGGCCGCGATCTACCTGAGCCAGCAGGGATGCCGGGTGGGAATCGCCGTGCGCCGGGCCGACCTCTCCGCCAGCATGTCGGCATACCTGGTCAACCGCATCGACGCCGATCCTCACATCGACGTCCTGACCCGGACCGAGGTCCGGGATCTCCACGGCGATTCGCACCTGGAACGGGTCACCGTCGAGCACACGGCGACGGGGGAGCACGTGGCCATGGACTGTGCGGCGCTGTTCTGCTTCATCGGTGCGGATCCGGCGACGTCGTGGCTCGACGGGACCGTCGCGCTCGATCGCAAGGGGTTCATCCCGACAGATCGGCTCCTCCAGGACCGCGACCGGGACCACCCGCTCTTCGCCGGACGGGAGCCGTTGCCCTTCGAGACGTCCGTTCCCGGCGTCTTCGCGGTGGGTGACGTCCGATCCGGCTCCATGAAGCGGGTCGCGGCCGCGGTGGGGGAAGGCTCGAGTGCCGTCCGGTGCGTCCATGACTACCTGGCCATGTCCGGTTGAGGCCTGCGGTGACCGCGGCCTTCCCCGACCACGCGGGCGATCCCGCAGACCCCGGGTGACCCGGGGACTCTGCGGCTCGGAGTCGATCGCCGGGCAGCGGGACCCGCTCATCGGGTCCGAGAAGGCCCGTGACCCCGAGCCCGACAACGGTGCGTCGGGCCCCGTGCCTCCCGTCGACCGCAGCCTAAGATCGGGCCGTGGCACCATCGCCTGGCTCCCCCAACTTCGAGAATGTCCAGCGGTTCTTCATGAGCTTCTCGTCCACGGACCACCTCGGCGAGGCTGCCTCCCTCCTCTCTGCTGAGGTGGTCTACACCGTCCCCGGACAGAGCCCGATGGCCGGTGTCTTCCATGGCCGGGCCGACGTGCGGGAGCACCTCACGAAGCTTCTCGGGTTGGCCAACGGGACGCTCGACGTGCTCAAGTGGGTCGACTGGATGGTCGGCGAATCTCATGTCGCCGCTCTTCAGTTCGCCCAGGCGCAAGGCCGGGGCATGATCTACCGAGGCCACCACCTGTACCTGGTCCAGACGGACTCCGACGGCCTGCTCTCCGACATCAAGATGTTCTTCGAAGAGCAGGAGGAGGCCGACCGGTTCTTGTCCCTCCTTGTCTACTGAACTTGTCTACTGAATCGTCGGGAGGTAGCCGTTCACCAGGCGGGCGGCGGGCCGAACAGCTTCAGCGTGTTGTCACCGTCGTCCACGAAGAGCACGCCTCGGCCGTAGGGCGCCAGGGCGAGACCGAAGAGGTCACCCCCGGCGCCGGCCGGATCGACCTGGGGTGCGGCCACCTGACGGCCGAAAGGTGTGACCTCGACGAGATTGCCGTTCCCGCCGTTGGCGGCAAGCACGTCGCCGTTGGGGGCCAGCGCCAGCCCGAGCGGACCGTTCAGGGCCCCGCCCGAGGAGAGCGTGAAGCCGCCACCCGTTGCCGGCGTCCACCGCCACAGGGCAGAGGGGATCACCGCGATCCGGCTGTTCACCGTGTCGGCCACGTAGAGCTGGCCGCCGTAGCCGAGGGCCAGGCCGGTGGGCCCGACGACCAGGGCGTTCGGGTCGGTGCGTTCGGCGAACCCGGTGCCGATCACCGTCGAGCCGGCCAGCGCGGGGATCTGACCCCAGCGCAGCCGGATGTCCAGTCGGACCACCGTCCCCTGGTCGACCGTCGCCGGGCTGTGGGCCACCGTGCCGTTCAGGACATTGGTCACGAAGAGCTCGGCACCGGCCGGGCCGCTCACCGCGGTCAGGTCCCAGGGACCGTTTATGGTGCCGCCCGACCAGGTCTCCACCGGTGTGCCGACGCTGTTGAGGACGATCAGGCATCCCGTTTCAGCCGTGGAGGACGTCCCGTCGCTGGTCGGCAGGCTGCCCACCACCACCCAGCCACCGGGCAGGGTGGTGAGGGCCGTGGTGAGTCCGACGCCGCCGGGGCAGGCCCCCGGTAGCGGCCGGTCGATCTGGGCAAAGGTGCTCACGGCCCCCGAGGGTGCGATCTCCACGATGGTGGTGCCGAGCCCTTGGAGGTTGCCGGAGTTGTTGAAGTTGCTGACCAGGGTCTCGCCCGCCACCAGCTTCCCGACCGTCTGGGGGACGACGACGATGCCGTAGGGGTTGACGTCGCCGTTGGCGGGGATGGTCGAGGCGACGGTGCTGACCTTCGAGAAGTGGGAGAGATAGGAGGCGTCGGGGAACGGAGAGGCCGAAGCGACTGCCGGCACGGCGGCGACGCCCACGGCCAGACAGACCACCGTTGCGGAAGCGGCGAGCGCCAGCAGGCGCGTGAGGGTGGAGGGGCCCGACCGGCCCCGGGTTCCTTGATGTCCCATTGTTAGTCCTCCGCAGATCGGTAGTCGGGTCGGTGACGCGTGTCCTTCGAGAGGGGATACGGGCGAAGGGGCCCGACGGTTCACTCAACCTGGGGAATCGACCGGCCGGGGCGGCCGACGGGGGGGGGACCGCTCATGCGGTGGGGGTCACCGGGCCCTGGTCACGGGAGGTGCGCGCTGGCCAGCACGCGCCCGCCGGCGCCGACCAGCTCCGCCGTCCGGACCCGGTCGACCGCCGGGGGGAGCGGAGCCATCCAGGCCCCTCGGCCCGAGACCAGGTCGAAGGAGCCCACGGTCCGCGTGACCCCGGCCTCGGAGACGACCCGGCACTGGACGGGGCCCGACCAGGTCGACGATTCGACCGCCATCAGCAGCCATCCCCCCTGGTCGGGGTACAGGGTGACCGTTCCGACCGACCTCCCGCCGGAATCCAGCGGCGCCTCGACCAGGTCGTTGTAGGCCCCGGGCGCCACGATCGCGTTGCCGACCGGTGGCCTCCCGCCCGAGTGGGTGGCCCAGCCGGCCCCGAACGCTACGGCAGCAAGAGCAGCTGCAGAGCCCACGACGACCGAACGGCGTCGCCATCGGTCACGGCGCCCGGGGCCCGGATCGCGGACCGGGATCCGGGCCATCACGCGGGATTCGAATCCGACCGGTGGGTCGACCTCTGCGGCCAGATGGACGAGGCTGTCGGCCGCCGTCATCAGCTGGTCCAACTCGTCCGCGCAACGCTCGCAACCATGCACGTGGTCCAGCAGAGCGGCACGCTCCCTCCCACCGAGCAGGCCGGTGGCCAGGTCCGGGAGCTCCTCGATGAAGTGGTCGTGGTCCCTCCCGTCGCCGGTCACCGCCACTCCTCCACGTCATGGAGCGCTGAGCGCAGTTTTTTGAGGCCGGCGCGGATACGCGTCTTCGCCGTTCCTTGCGGGATGCACTCCGAGGAGCTGATCTCATCGATGGTCCGGCCGTAGAGCGCGGCCAGTACGACGGCGCGACGTTGTGGGAGTGGGAGCGCATTGAGCGCTCTCCGCAGCTCGGGTGCGAGGCGGTCACCAGACGCCAGGTCCTCGGGGGACCGGCCGTTGCTGACCATGCCGAGCGCGACGAGGTCGTTGGGATCGGTCGGGAGGGTGCTGTGCTTGCGGATGGCGTCGATGGCCAGGTTCCGGGTGATGGTCAGGACCCAGGTGGTGGCCGACCCTCGGCGTGCGTCGAACACCGGGGCATGCCGCCAGGCCCGGATGAGCGCCTCCTGGGACACGTCCTCGGCAACGGCAGGGTCACCGAGCATGCCGAGCGCCAGCCCGAACACCCGCTTTTGATAGCGACGCACGAACGTGACGGCGGCCCGTTCGTCACCGACAGCCATTCCGGCGATGAGGGCCTCGTCCGAGGGACCGCCCAGTGAGCCACGGGCATCGACCATTACCGGATCACATCGATGCGGACGTGGACCGCCAAAGCCGGGGGGCGTGATTCCTGCATGACTCCCTTGTCTCCTGCGCCGACGATAGAGGTTCGATCGGGGGCCCGCGCCGGCCGAGCACAGGACTCTCCCGCCTGAGCCACGGATCCGGAGCCGGATCAGGACGGTACCGACCGGCCGAGGAGGGCCCGGCATCCCGTCCGCGAACGACCGAGGTCTCGGTGGGCCGCAACCGGTACGGCCGCCGCCGGG
>Ga0182030_10026634_pt1 | contig 10451 bp, 7 predicted proteins | sample 812S3MmetaG_FD_121299 | JGI IMG/M metagenome (GOLD analysis project Ga0182030, IMG submission 121299) | Permafrost microbial communities from Stordalen Mire, Sweden - 812S3M metaG (Illumina Assembly) | ecosystem: Environmental > Terrestrial > Soil > Wetlands > Permafrost | place: Sweden... | reverse complement strand
GTACCTGCACACCGGCATCGAGAAGAACATGGAGTTCCGCACCTGGACGCAGGGCACCACCTTCTGCACCAGGATGGACTACCTCATGCCGTTCTTCAACGAGGGCGCGTACTGCCTCGCGGTGGAACGGCTGCTTGGCATCGAGGACCGCATCCCCGAGCGAGCCCAGATCATCAGGGTCATGATGATGGAGCTCAACCGGATCTCGTCGCACCTGGGCGGGATCGGCCCGATGGGCTTGGAACTCGGCGCGACCACGATCTTCATGCAGGGCGTGCGCATGCGAGAACGCGTCCTTGACCTGTTTGAGCTGATCACCGGACTGCGGATGAACCACGCCTACATCCGGCCTGGCGGCGTGGCGCAGGACCTGCCTCCGGGCGCGCTCGAGGCGATCCGCTCGTTCCTTGACAGTGCGCCGAAACTCGTGCATGACCTGCGCGCGCTGATCGACGCTAACTCGATCTTCATCGGCCGGATGAAGGGTATCGCCTACCTGGACCTGGCGAGCTGCATGGCCCTCGGCGTAACCGGTCCCATGCTGAGGTCAACCGGGCTGCCCTGGGATCTGCGCAAGTCCCAGCCGTACTGCGGCTATGAGACCTACGACTTCGACGTGCCTGTCACCGACACGTGCGACGCGTACGGCCGGTACGTGATCAAGATGGACGAGATCGAGCAATCGCTGAAGATCGTCAGGCAGTGTGTCGACCGGCTGGCGGCTCGCGGTCCGGCCGACTCGGATAAAGATCCGGTGATGATCCGCGACGCCAAGATCGGCTGGCCGGCCAGGCTGTCGCTCGGCCCGGACGGCCTGGGTCCTTCCCCTGAGCACATCGCGCACATCATGGGCCAGTCCATGGAGGCGCTCATTCACCACTTCAAGCTGATCACCGAGGGATTCCGGGTGCCTGCGGGCCAGGCGTACGCGGCGATCGAGTCCGCCCGCGGTGAACTCGGCGCGCACGTGGTGAGCGACGGCGGCACCCGGCCTTACCGGGCGCACTTCCGTGACCCGTCGTTCAACAATTTGCAGTCGGTCGCCGCGCTGTGCGAGGGCGGCATGCTGGCCGACGTGATCCCGGCGATCGCGAGCATCGATCCGGTGTTGGGAGGCGTGGACAGGTAATGCCGTTCAGCGACGATGTGCTGGCGCGCCTCGACGCGGACGCGGCGCAGATCATCGGCAAGTACCCGCGGCCGAGGTCAGCGCTGCTTCCGCTGCTCCATCTCGTCCAGTCGGAGGAAGGCTTCGTCTCCGCCGACGGCATCGAGTACTGCGCGGCGAAGTTCGGCCTGACCGAGGCCGAAGTGACCGCGGTGGTGAGCTTCTACACGATGTACAAGCGGCGCCCGGTCGGCGAGTACCACGTCGGCGTGTGCACTAACACGCTGTGCGCGGTCATGGGCGGCGACCAGATATTCGCCGAGCTCACCGAGCACCTCGGGGTGGGCAACGACGAGACGACGCCGGACGGCAAGATCATCCTTGAGCACGTCGAGTGCAACGCCGCCTGCGACTACGCGCCGGTCGTGATGGTGAACTGGGAATTCTTCGACAACATGACGCCCGCCTCGGTCCGCCAGCTGGTCGATGACCTGCGCGCCGGAAATAAGGTAACCCCGACCCGGGGCCCGGGGCGGCTGTGCAATTGGAAGCAGGCCTCCCGGATACTGGCCGGCTTCAACGACGGGCAAGCCACCGAAGGCCCGGCCGCGGGCCCGGCCAGCCTGGTGGGCCTCAAGATCGCCCACGAGCACGGCTGGACCGTACCCGAGCCGTCTAGGACCTCGGGGAACGGGGCCCCGGACGCCGGGGCGACTAGCTCGGCGGGCTCCGGGCCACCCGGGTCCGGCGTCTCGCCCGCGGACGCCGCCTCGCCCATGCCCGGTAAGTCGCCCGAGCCAGGCCAGCCGCCGGAGGCAGGCAAAACCCCCCGGTCCCGCAGCTCGTCACGGTCGAATTCGTCAGGTGCGAAAGGCTCACCGGCGGGCACCGGGCCGGCGAAACGGGACGGGGCCGGCGAGTCGTCCCAGCCAGAGCAGGAGTCACCGTGACCGACATGCTTACCCCGGTGCTGACGGCGAACTGGGATCAGCCGGATGCCTTCACCCTGGACGGGTACAAGCGCGTCGGCGGCTGGCAGGCGCTGCCCACGGCGCTGGGCACGGATCCGGACGCCCTCATCACCACGCTGAAGGACGCCTCCCTGCGCGGGCGCGGCGGGGCCGGTTTCCCGACCGGCGTGAAGTGGAGCTTCCTGCCGCAGGGCGACGCCAAGCCGCACTACCTGGTGGTCAACGCGGACGAGTCAGAGCCTGGCACCTGCAAGGACGTTCCGCTGATGATGGCTAATCCGCATGCCCTCATCGAGGGCGCGGCCATTACCGCGTACGCGATCAGGGCCAAGCACGCGTTCATCTACGTCCGCGGCGAGGTGCTGCAGGTGGTGCGGCGGCTGCGGCACGCGGTGGAGGAGGCCTACGCGGCGGGCTACCTCGGCACCGACATCCTGGGCTCGGGCTTCGACCTGGAGATCATCGTGCACGCGGGGGCCGGCGCCTACATCTGCGGCGAAGAATCGGCGCTGCTCACCTCGCTCGAGGGCTACCGTGGCCTGCCTAGGCTCCGTCCGCCGTTCCCGGCCATCGAGGGCCTGTACGCCTGCCCGACAGTGATCAACAACGTCGAGTCGATCGCCAGCGTGCCGTCCATCGTGGCCAACGGCGCGGACTGGTTCGCCGGGCTCGGCACCGAGAAGTCCAAGGGATTCGGGATCTTCAATCTTTCCGGCCACGTCACGACGGCAGGTGCGTACGAGGCGCCGCTCGGCGTCACACTGCGCGAGCTGCTGGACCTGGGGGGCGGTATCCGGGCCGGGCACCGGCTGAAGTTCTGGACGCCCGGCGGCTCCTCAACCCCGCTGCTGACCGATGAGCATCTCGATGTGCCGCTGGACTTCGAATCGGTGGCCGCCGCCGGATCCATGCTCGGCACCCGGGCCCTGCAGATATTCGATGAGACCACCTGCGTGATCCGGGCGGTGCTCCGCTGGACCGAGTTCTACGAGCACGAATCGTGCGGGAAATGCACACCGTGCCGCGAGGGGACGTTCTGGATGGTCAAGGTGCTGGCACGGCTGGAACACGGCCACGGCACCGAGGAAGACCTGGAGAAACTCCTGGACATCTGCGACAACATCCTCGGCCGCGCGTTCTGCGCCCTGGGCGACGGCGCGACCAGCCCGATCACCTCGGGCATCCAGTACTTCAGGGATGAGTTCATGCAGCACCAGAAGGAAGGCGGCTGCCCCTTCGATCCGGCCGCATCGACTCTCTGGGGTGAGTCATGACCGTGCAGACCACACAGGACACCGTGACCGTCACCATCGACGGGTTCGAGATCGCGGTGCCGAAGGGCACCCTGATAATCCGGGCCGCGGAGCTGCTCGGCATCCAGATCCCGCGGTTCTGCGATCACCCGCTGCTCGACCCGATCGGCGCCTGCCGCCAGTGCCTGGTCGAGGTGGAAGGCCAGCGCAAGCCGATGGCCTCCTGCACCATCGCCTGCACCGAGGGCATGGTGGTGCGCACCCAGCTCACCTCGGCGGTCGCGGAGAAGGCGCAGCGCGGCGTGATGGAGCTGCTGCTCATCAACCATCCGCTCGACTGCCCGATGTGCGACAAAGGCGGCGAGTGCCCGCTGCAGAACCAGGCCATGTCCTCGGGCCAGGGAGAGACCAGGTTCGCCGAGGACAAGCGGACCTTCGAAAAGCCGGTGGCCGTCTCCACCGAGGTGCTGCTTGACCGGGAGCGCTGCATCTCCTGCACCCGGTGCGTCCGGGTGTCCGAGGAGATCGCCGGGGATGCGTTCATCGAGTTCCTCGAACGCGGCCCCGGCCAGATGATCGGCACCGCCGAAGGCAAGCCGTTCAACTCCTACTACTCGGGCAACACCGTGCAGGTGTGCCCGGTGGGCGCGCTGACCGGTGCCGCCTACCGGTTCCGTTCCCGGCCGTTCGACCTGGTGTCGACGCCGAGCGTGTGCGAGCACTGCGCCTCGGGCTGCCGGCAGCGGACCGACGTCCGGCGCGGCCGGGTGACGCGGCGGCTGGCGGGCGACGACCCGGCGGTCAACGAGGAGTGGAACTGCGATAAGGGCCGCTGGGCGTTCACGTACGCGACCGAGCCCGACCGGCTGACCACTCCGCTGATCAGGGACGCCGACGGCGTGCTCGTACCGACCTCCTGGCCGCACGCGCTGGGCGTGGCGGCCGCCGGGCTGGAAGCGGCCCGGGGCGCCCCGTACCCGGGACCGCAGGGCGAGCCGTATGAGGGGCCGCGGGGGGTTGGCGTCCTGGTCGGCGGGCGGCTGACCCTGGAAGACTCCTACGCGTACGCGAAATTCGCCCGGGTCGCCCTCGACACGAACGACGTCGACATGCGGGCACGTGCCCACTCGGCGGAGGAGGAGCAGTTCCTCGCCGCCTGCGTGGCCGGGCGCGCCATCGGCGTCAGCTACGCCGACCTGGAGCAGGCGCCCGCCGTCCTGCTGGCCGGATTCGAGCCGGAGGACGAGTCGCCGATCATCTTCCTGCGGCTGCGCAAGGCCGTCCGGCGCCATCGCCTCCAGGTGTTCTCAGTCGCGGCGCTGGCCAGTCCCGGGCTGGTCAAGCTGTCCGGCGAGCTGCTGACCACCCTGCCGGGGGACGAGGCCGCCGCGCTGACCGCGCTTGCGGCCGGCAATGCGCCCAGTGCCCCGGAGCCGCCCGTGTCCGGGGGAATCCATACCCCCGGACCCCCCTTGCAGGAGTGGCAGCGGGTCGGCCAGGCGCTCGCCGCGGCCGGTGCGGTCATTCTCGTCGGTGAACGGCTGGCCGAAGTGCCGGGCGCGCTAGCGGCCGCGGCCAGGCTCGCGATCGCGTCGGGCGCACGGCTGGCCTGGGTCCCGCGCCGTGCGGGCGAGCGGGGCGCCGTGGAGGCGGGCGCCCTGCCGGGGCTGCTGCCGATCGGCCGCCCGGTGGCCGACGCCGCGGCCCGGGCCGAGGTGGCCAGGGCCTGGGGCAAGAGTTCGCTGCCCGGCACGCCGGGACGCGACACCACGGCGATACTCGACGCCGCCGCCGCCGGCGAACTCGGGGCCCTGGTCGTGGCCGGGGTGGATCCAGCGGACCTGCCCGATCCGCAAGCCGCCCTGACCGCGATCGAGATGGCGCCCTTCGTGGTCAGCCTTGAACTACGGGCCAGCGCGGTGACCGACCGCGCCGACGTGGTGTTCCCGGTCGCGGCCGTGGCGGAGAAGGCCGGAACGTTCGTGAACTGGGAGGGACGCGGCGGTTCGTTCGGCGCGGCGCTGCGGGTGCCCGAGGTGCGCACCGACCTGTACGTGCTGGCCGCGCTCGCCGACCAGATGGATGTCCACCTGGGCCTGCCCGACGCGGCGGCGGCACGCGCCGAACTCGCCGCCCTCGGCACCTGGTACGGCGACCGCCCCGAGCCGCCCGTCGTGAGCGGGGCGGCGTGGCCGGGTGTGCCCCCCGCCCATCACGCGCGCGGAATCGAGGGCGTTGACGTCCGCCTGGCGAGCTGGCACCAGTTGCTCGACAGCGGGCGCATGCAAGATGGTGAGCCGCACCTGGCGGGCACGGCCCGGCCTGCGGTGGCCAGGATGTCGGCGGCGACCGCGGCGCAGGCCGGCGCGGCCGACGGCGATAAGGTGACCGTTGCCACCGACCAAGGTTCGGTGACGGTTCCCGTCGAGGTCGTGCCGATGGCAGACCACGTGGTCTGGCTGCCGGCGGCGGGCCTGCCCAGGGGACCCCTGGCGCAGACCGCGCCGGCCGGGGCGCCGTATCCCGGTGGCGCCGAAACCGCCGCTGTCGGCGGCGGTACCACCATCCGCGCCGAGCTCGGTGCGGGGCACGGAGCCACGGTCACGCTGAGGAGGCCGGAATGATCGACACCGGCGTGCTGCCGCACGTGCTGGCGGCTCCCGCCACGGACCCGACGCTGGCCGACTTCAACCAGCTCATCTGGTGGCTGGTGCTGCTGAAGGTAGGGATCGTCTTCGTCTTCCTGCTGCTCACGACCATGCTCATGATCTGGGCGGAGCGCCGGGTCATCGGCCGGATGCAGAGTCGGCCGGGCCCCAACCGGGCCGGTCCCTTCGGCCTGCTGCAGCCGATCGCGGACGCGCTCAAGCTGCCGCTGAAGGAAGACATCATCCCGCGCGGCGCGGACCGGCTGGTGTTCATCATCGCGCCGGTGATATCGGGTGCGACGGCCTTCATCAGCTTCTCGGTCATCCCCTGGGGGCCGGAAGTCTCGATCTTCCACCACCACACTCCGCTGCAGCTCACCGACCTGCCGGTGGCGGTGCTGCTCATCCTGGCGATGAGCTCGATCGGCGTGTACGGGATCGTGCTGGCCGGCTGGTCCTCCGGCTCGACGTACTCGCTGCTCGGCGCGCTGCGCTCGGCCGCGCAGGTGATCAGCTACGAGATCGCGATGGGGCTCGCCTTCGTGGCCGTGTTCCTGTACGCGGGCTCACTGTCCACCACCGCGATCGTCAATGCTCAGCAGCACGAGTGGTACGCCTGGCTGCTGCCGGTCTCGTTCGTCATCTACCTGTTCACCATGGTGGGCGAGACCAACCGGCTGCCGTTCGACCTGCCGGAGGGCGAGGGCGAGCTCGTCGCCGGGTACCACACCGAGTACTCCTCGATGAAATTCGCGATGTTCTACCTCGCCGAGTACATCAACATGACCACGGTCTCCGGCCTCGCGACCACCTTGTTCCTCGGCGGCTGGCGGGCGCCGTGGCCGCTGTCCCTGTGGGCAGGCGCGAACAGCGGCTGGTGGCCGGTGCTGTGGTTCCTGGTCAAGGTCTTCATCTTGCTGTTCTGCTACATCTGGCTGCGCGGCTCGCTGCCGCGGGTCCGTTACGACCAGCTCATGGCGATCGGCTGGAAGGTCCTCATCCCGGTCTCCATCGTCTGGATCCTGTTGATCGCCACGGTGCGCGCCTGGCGGCTGGACACTCATTCCAAGGCCCCGTACATCGTGGGCGGCGTGGTCCTGCTGCTCATCGTCGCCCTGTACTGGATGTGGGACAGCGCCGCGCAGCAGCGGGCGGCGAAGTACGCGGCGCAGACCACCGGGGCGGATCCCGGCGCAGCCGGGGCCGATGCTATGTCGGCCTTCCCGGTGCCGCCGCTGGACCTGCCGCACTATCACGGTCTCGGCCTCGAAGACGGTGTCGGCATCGAGCCTGATGTCAGCCATAAGGACACCTCCCCTAAGGAGGTCACAGGTGCTTGATTTCCTCAACCCGATCAAGGGGTTCGGGGTCACCTTCCATGAGATGTTCCGGAAGGTCGAGACCGTCGAGTATCCGGAGGACAGGCGGCCGACCGCACCGCGGTTCCACGGCCACCATCAGCTGAACCGGTGGCCGGACGGACTGGAGAAATGCATCGGCTGCGAGCTGTGCGCCTGGGCCTGCCCGGCGGACGCCATCTACGTCGAGGGCCGGGACAACAGCAAGGACGGCAGGTATTCCCCTGGGGAACGGTACGGAGCCGTCTACCAGATCAACTACCTGCGCTGCATCCTGTGCGGCATGTGCATCGAGGCCTGCCCGACCCGCGCGCTGACCATGACCAACGAGTACGAGATCGCCGATGACAGCCGGGAAAACCTGATCTGGACCAAGGAGCAGCTGCTCGCGCCGCTGGGCCCGGGCATGGAGGCGCCGCCGCATCCGATGCGGCTCGGCGACGACGAGAAGGACTACTACCGGCTCGGCGCGGCCGGGGTGGTGGCCGGTCCGCGGGCGCCCGGGATGGCGGGGCCGGGCGGGTCCTCCGGACCCGCGGTGTTCGCCGGAGCCGACGACGCGCCGCCCACCGCCGGGGCCGATGAGGTCCCCGTCGAGGTAGCCGACGACGGCGCCGGGGAGGCCAGATGAACCACCTACTCGCGGCCGGCACCAACCCCGGCACCAACACCGATGAGATCGCGCGGGAGACCATCTACTGGATCCTGGCCTTCGCCTCGGTCGGGGCGGCTCTGGCCATGATCCTGGTCAGGCGCGCGGTGCACTGCGCCATGATGCTCGCCGTCGTGATGCTCGCCCTGGCCACCATGTACGCCATGCAGGGCGCGCCGTTCCTGGCGTTCGTGCAGATCATCGTCTACACCGGCGCGGTCCTCATGCTGTTCCTGTTCGTCATCATGCTGATCGGGATCAGCTCCGAAGACTCGGTCACCGAGACGATCAAGGGTCAGCGGCTGGCGGCTGGCCTGGTCGCCATCGGCTTTTTCGTGATCCTGATCCTCGGCATCGGGCACGCGGCCCTCGGCCCGGCGGCGCCGTCGACCGTGGCGACCCAGTCCAGCAACCTGACCGGGCTCGCGACCCTGATCTTCACTACCTACGTGTTCCCGTTCGAGGTCACCGGCGCGCTGCTCATCACCGCGGCGCTCGGCGCGATGGTGCTCGCGCACCGCGAGCGCACCACGCCCCGGCCGACGCAGCGGGAACTTGCCACCCGGAGACTGGAGAACGGTCAGATGGCGCCGGACCCGTCGCCCGGTGTGTACGCGCTGCACGATGCCGCCGACCGGCCGGCCCTGCTGCCGGACGGCACGACCTCCGATCTGTCGGTCAGCACGGTGCTCGCCCCGCGTAGCGTGACGGACGCACCACCGGCCGTTCGGCCTCCTCAAGAGCCGGAAGCCCTTACGGCCGACGGCGGCGAGCGGGAGCCCGCCCCGTCCGGGAGGGCCGATTCGTGAGCCCGGTACATTATGTGGCCCTGTCCGTGATCCTGTTCGTGATCGGCGCGGTCGGCGTCCTGGTGCGGCGCAACGCCATCGTCGTGTTCATGTGCGTGGAGCTGATGCTGAACGCGTGCAACCTGGCTTTCGTCGCGTTCGCCAGCATGCATGGAAACCTGGACGGTCAGGTCATCGCGTTCTTCGTGATGGTGGTGGCCGCGGCCGAGGTCGTCGTCGGCCTCGCGATCTTGATGGCGATCTACCGGGCCCGCAGGTCCGCTTCGGTAGACGACGCCAACCTGCTGAAGTACTGAGCTGAAGGGGATGACGACGTTGACAGGCACGGCCCATGCGCATGCCCTGGCCGCGACCGTGACCGCGGGGTCGATGAGCACCGTGCCCGCGGCCGGCGCGCTGCGGCTGTCGTGGCTGCTGGTCGCGTTCCCGCTCTTCGGCGCCGCGGTGCTGCTGGTCGGCGGCCGCCGCACCAACCGGTGGGGGCACCTGCTCGGGGTCACGATGTCGGTCGCGTCGTTCGGCTACGGCGTGGTCGCCTTCTTCGCCCTGCTCGGCGACACCGACCGCAGCCAGGACATGCACCTGTTCACCTACATCCCGGTCGCGGGTCTTCAGGTGAACGAGGGTCTGCTGGTCGACCAGCTCTCGATCAGCTTCGTGCTGCTGATCACCGGCGTCGGCTCGCTGATCCACATCTACTCGATCGGCTACATGGCCCACGACACCGACCGGCGCCGGTTCTTCGGCTACCTGAACCTGTTCATCGCCGCGATGCTGCTGCTCGTCCTGTCCGACAACTACCTGGGCCTGTACGTCGGGTGGGAAGGCGTCGGCCTGGCGTCCTACCTGCTGATCGGGTTCTGGCAGTTCAAGCCGTCGGCGGCGGTCGCGGCAAAGAAGGCGTTCATCGTCAACCGGATCGGTGACGCCGGTCTTACCCTGGTCATCTTCCTGATGTTCAGCGAGTTCGGCACCGTGCAGTTCCGCGGCGTGTTCAGCTCGGTGGGGTCCGGCGGCAGCGGCGTGGCCACCGCGCTCGGGCTGCTGCTGCTGATGGCCGCGTGCGGGAAGTCCGCTCAGGTGCCGCTGCAGTCCTGGCTGCTCGACGCGATGGAGGGCCCGACCCCGGTATCGGCGCTGATCCACGCGGCCACCATGGTCACCGCCGGGGTGTACCTGCTGGTGCGGTCCAACCCGATCCTGGCCCTGTCGCCCACCGCGCGGCTGGCGATCACGGTGGTGGGCGCGGTGACGCTGCTCTTCGGCGCGGTCATCGGCTGCGCCAAGGACGACATCAAGAAGTCGCTGGCCGGCTCGACCATGAGCCAGATCGGCTACATGACGCTCGGCGCCGGGCTCGGTCCGGCCGGGTACGTGTTCGCGATCGCGCACCTGCTCACCCACGGGTTCTTCAAGGCCGGGCTGTTCCTCGGCGCGGGTTCGGTGATGCACGGCATGGACGACGAGGTGAACATGCGGCGGTACGGCGGGCTGGCCCGCGTGATGCCGGTCACCTTCGTCACGTTCGGCGTCTGTTATCTCGCCATCATCGGCATCCCGCCGTTCTCCGGGTTCTTCACCAAGGACGGCATCATCGAGGCGGCCTGGGACAAGGGCGGCACGTCCGGGGCGATCCTGGCGGCCTGCGCGAT
>Ga0182030_10026632_pt1 | contig 10452 bp, 9 predicted proteins | sample 812S3MmetaG_FD_121299 | JGI IMG/M metagenome (GOLD analysis project Ga0182030, IMG submission 121299) | Permafrost microbial communities from Stordalen Mire, Sweden - 812S3M metaG (Illumina Assembly) | ecosystem: Environmental > Terrestrial > Soil > Wetlands > Permafrost | place: Sweden... | reverse complement strand
ATGAACAGCTTCGCGCGGCGCATCGCCTGGGCCATCCTGCTCCTGCGCCTCGCCTATTTCGACGTGCTGGAGATCCTGCGCGCCCGCAGCATCAACGACTACGGGCCCTTTCACGCGGCGGCGATCGCCATCCGCGAGGGGCTGGACCCCTACAGCTTCGACGACCTCCAGCAAGCCGCGCGGATCGGCCGCCTGCCGGCCGTGCACCCGTACTTCTACCCGCCGCTGCTCGCCGAGCTGCTCCTGCCGGCGACCTGGCTGACCGCGTTCGATGCGCGCCTGGTCTGGATGGTGCTCACGATCGCCTCGTTCCTCGGTGCCATCGCTCTCCTGCAACGCTGGCTCGGGCACCGCGATGTCATGGCCACGACCTCGTTTCTCGTCGCCGTCTGCGCGCTCTGGCCGCTGCGCTCCACGCAGATGATGGGCCAGGTCAACGGCATGGTTCTGCTGCTCATCGTGCTCTGGTGGGTGCATCGCGAACGCTCGCCCTGGGCAGGCGGCTTTCTGGGGCTCGCTGCGGCCATCAAGATGAGCCCCCTCTTGCTCGCCCTCGTCCCGCTGTCGGAGCGACGGCTCCGCGAATCGCTGGTGGTGGCGGGGACGGCGGGAGGGCTCGTCCTCGGCTCGTGCGCGCTGCTCGGCGCTCGCGGCATGCGCTTCTTCGGCGACGTGGCGACGGGGTTCCTGCCGGGGCACCAGTACCACGGGCTCGATGTGCCCATCGATCTCGCGGGAAACCACTCGATCGCCGCGCTCGCCTACGGGATCTTCGACGGTGCGGCGCGGACCGATCCCCTGCACCTCTCGACCGGTGCCTCGATCTTCCAGGTGTGCGCCATCCTCGCCCTGCTCGCCGGGGTGGCTTTCGCGGTCCGGCGCGGCGCGACGATCGAGGGGCGCACGGCGGCGCTCGTCGTCGTGATGATCATCGCCCCCACGTACGGCTTCGAGCACCACGTCGCGTTCGCGGTGCTGGCCATCGCGCTCGTCTGTCTGCTGGTCGCCCAGGGGGCGCTGCGGACGGCCTGGATGTGGGCCCTCGCGGTGGCGCTCGGGCTGCTCACCGAGCACGAAGCGTCGTTCGTGCCCCCGGACTGGGCGCCGCGCGGGTGGGTGGTGCTCGGGCACGCGTCGAAGCTGGTGCCGTTGCTGGCGGTGTACGCGGCGGGGCTGGTGGCGCGGCGGGGGGAGCGTGGAGGCGGCTCGGGCGGTGGGAAGACGTCGCCAACGCCTGTACGGCCTACCTAGCCGAAGCTACTCGTCCGGACGCGTGCCCTCTTTCAGCGCGACTTCGCGCTGTTCGGCCGACGCGAGGAGACCACGTCCGCCCTTTCGCATGTGGGTCTGCGTGCTGCTCTCGAGGCATCTGGCGCGGACCGATGGGTGGCGCGACAAGCGTCTGGCCGGCGAGCGCGAAGCCGCTGGGCATGCGCTCGTGCGTCGGAGTCATCGCGGCACGTCCGGTGCCGGCAGCGACTCGAGGCAGGGCCCCCCACCGGCACTGGTGCCACCGTTCGGGTTCGGCACCGAGTAGAAGCGGTTGTCGTTGACCCAGACGTCCTTGCCACGGAACCGCACGAGTCGGATGATCTCGGGCCCCTTCGCGGAGACGAACGTGTAGTAAGTCTCGCCGAGATCGAGCACGACGGTGCCCTTGGGCAGCGGCACCTGGCCGGGTCCCTCGTCGTCGACCGCGTCGCACTGGTCGAAGCCGGTCGCGCGGAGCGAGCGGCGATGCACCGTGCCCTCCACGTAGCGCGTGATCCGTCCGTCCTTCGCGAATGCGAGCTCGACGTCGACGGTGGTCTCGTGGAGCACCAGCCCGGCGTCGAGGACGCCGATCGTGAGCCACTCCTCGTGGAGCCCGTTCGTCTTCCAGCTCGCGGGCGGAGCGACGCCCCACGACATCGTCAGCGGCAGGCTCGCCACCGTGACGTCCCCTTCGGTGCGGATATGCAGGGCCGCGAGGTCGGGCGCGTACTTCACGGAGCGCTTGTCGCGAAAGAACTGGCGGGCGCTCGTGATGACCGCGTCGACGTCGGTGTCCCGCATCGAGATGAAGCGCTCGACCGGCGAGGCGCACCACGCTCGCAGGAACTCGAAGTCGGAGCCGTCGCGATACTGGCCGAAGAACTCGGCGACGCGCGACTTCGGATCGGCCGTGGGGACGACGACCGGCGAGATCGCGGTCGCGCTCGCGCTCGGTGGCGACGCTGCGGGCGGCGCTCCGGACGAGGGCGGTGCCGAGTCGCCCGGCGTCTCGTGACCCAGCGGTGCTGGCTCGGATGCCCGATGGCACGCGCAAGCGCCGGAGAGCAGCACGGCGAGGGTCCAGGCTCGTCGCTTCATGGCTCTCAGCCGCCGATCTTGCCCTGGCTGACGCAGGAGGTCGTCGGATCCGGGCTGACGATGCCCGTGATGGTCGCGCTGCCGCTGGCCGTGTTGATGCGGATCCGCCCGGCGCCGCCGCCCCCGCCGGCCAGCGAGCCGTCGCTGTTGGTCAAGCCCGCGCCGCCGGCGAGGGTCTTGCCCGCGCTCCCGGATCCGCCGACGAGATGGCCCGCGCCGTCGAGGCCCCCGCTCGCCGCCGTGGCGTTCCCGGTCGCGTTGGCGCCTCCCGGGCCGCCCCCTCCTCCGTTGGCCGCCAGATTCCCGGTGATGGTGACGCTGGGCGCTTCGAGGAGGATCGCACCGCCGCTGCCGCCCCCTCCCTGATTGTCTCCCTCGCCGCCGCCGCCCCCCGCCGTGATGACCCCCTCCGGGCCGACCGTGATGCTCGCGCCCGCGACGATCTGGATGGCGCCGCCGCCCCCGCCCCCCGTGGCAGCCTCCGCCTCGCTCCCGCCCGCCGAGCCGCCGAGCAGCGGGGTGATCGTCGCGTTGCCGTACGTGGGCCCGCCGGGTGCGTTCGAGCCGCCCGTGGCCCATCCGGCACCTCCGCCGCCGCAGTAACCCGCACCTCCGCCGCCGCTCTCGGCGTACATGCCGGTGCCGGTCTGCCCGCCGCCGGGCCCGAGGTTGGGTCCCGGGGAGAATCCCCCGGCGCCCCCGGTGGTCACGTTGGCCGAGACGCTGAGGGTGCCGAAGATGTTCGCGCTGCCGAGGACGGCGATGATGATCGGGTTCGGGCCCGTGAGGCCGAGGGTCGCCGTGGTGGTGACCGTGAGGCTGCTCAGCACGTAGAGGTCCGCCGGGGAGCCGTCGTTCTGGCTGATGGTGACGGGGGTGATGGGCAAGCAGTTGTTGCAGATGGTGGTGACCGTGACCGAGGGAGCCCCGCCGTCGCCCGCATCCCCGAAGGCGCTCGCCGGCACGTCCCCCGGGGGCAGGTTCGACGCGACGAAGCCGAGAGCGCCTCCCGCGTCGCTCGGGACATAGGGCGCGTCGCTCGACGACTCGCTCGTCGCGTCGAGCCCTCCGCCCTCGCCGCTCCCTCCGCCTTCGCCCGGGGCCCCTCCTTCGGCGACGCCACCGTCGCTCGCGTCGACGCACGTCCTCGACACGCACTCTTGCCCCGAGACGGTGCAGTCGGCCGACGTCGTGCACGGGTCGTGACACTGGCCGTCGCTGCCGCAGAGAAGACCGAGGGGGCAGGTCCCTCCGTCGGTGCAGCTCTCGGACGGCAGCGTGCAGACCTTGTCGCTGCCGGCGGCCACGCAGATCTCGGGGGCAGTGCAGTCGCGCGTCGTCGTGCACGCCTGGTGGCAGAGGCTGAAGATGCAGACGAGCGGGTCGTTGCAGTCGCTGTTGAGCGTGCAGCCTTGCGCGAGGCCGACGAGGTTGCTCTTGCTGCTGCTGCAGCTCCCGGTGCCGAACGCGGTCAGCAGGGCCGACCCCACGAAAAGCGGGGTCCAGATGGCATGGCGTCGCTTCATCGAGCGTCCTTCTCCGGGCTGCCGCACAGCCTACCGGCGTCTCGTCGGCGCGACATGCTTCTTCTTCGCCGCGCCGTCCGCCACGAACGTCGGGATGCTTCGGTTCGCGGCTCTGCCGCGAGCGGCGACGGTATCGCTATTGCACCATGTCCGGACCGCGAGGAGGTTCGGATGACTCACTCAGGAAGGATGCTCTCCACGGTCGCGATGACCCTGCTGGCTCTCGGCGCGAGCGCGTGTGCGGGCCCGAGCGGAGACGACCCCGGCGCGACGCCGCAGAGCCTGCCCTCGTCCCACCCCATCGCGGGCGTCGAGGACGAGGCGGCGACCGACCACCCCACGGAGGCTCCGATCGGCGTCCCTGCCTCGACGCCCCCGGTGAGCGCGGCCCTCGACGTGTCCACGCTCGACGACGCGGGCCTGGCGGGAGTGCTTCATTCTTTTCATCAGCGCATCGCGCAGCAAGCGCACCTGGCAGAGCGGTCCAGCCGGTCCACGGAGCTCGCGCAGGTCGCGCACGAGATGCGCCTCCTCCACTCGGACACGCTGACGACCGACGATGCGCTCTTCCGGCGGTTCGGAATCGTTCCCCGGGCCAGCCGGGTGAGTCGTCGCGTCGACGCGGACTCCGAACGGACCCTCCGCGCCCTGCGCACCGCGCGCGGAGCCGATTTCGATCACGCTTATCTCCAGGACCAGACCCGCACGCTCCAGGAGTCGCTCCAGGTGTTCGTTCAGGCAGCCTCCGTCGCCCGGAGTCCCCATCTGATGGAGGAGTTTCTGCGCAATCGGGACGACGCCGAGGAGAACCTGGAGGCGGTCTCGCGCGAGCAACGGAGCTCGGGCATCGGCGTCACCAACATGCAGCCTCCCAGCGTCGGCGGCGCGCGCGGACGCCGCTGAGCGTGGCCGCAAGGGCGTCCCAGCGGGGCGTTTCGACGCGTCCATCGGGCACGGGGACTTTCCCGAGGGCTCAACGGTCCGTGATGGCTCGCCCCATGCACCACGAGCTACCGGAATGACCGACGCACGCGCACGACGGCGTGCGCCATCGGCTCCTTCCGGGAAATGGAGTCGCGCCATGAGTCGCCAATGGATCGCCACCCTTGCCGCCATCTGGTTGGCGGCCGTCGGATCGGCGGTGCTTCTGATCTGCGTCATCGAGCACCAGCGAGCCAGCGAGGGCCCGACGACCACGGCGCCCACGGCCGAGGTTTACCCCACGCAGGAGGCCGACGAGCCCGTCGTGGAGGCGACGGAGGCGCCGGTGCTCGAGGTGCCCGCGTTGACCATCGTGGCTCCACGCCCGGGCGGCGTGGCCGAGATGCAGGGCACGGATGACCTGATCATCGGCCCGGGCATCGTGACGCACCCTGAGGCGAAACAGGCCCCACGGCATGCGCCGCGAGGACGCTAGCGCCGTCGCGCGGTGCGCGACCAGAGCGCCGCCTGCTACGCTCCACGCATGTGCGCCATCTGCGTGGAGTTCGAGAAGGGACGCATGACGGCCAAGGAGGCACGCCGCGCGCTCGGCGAGATGGTGCCCAAGGTCGGCGTCCGGCACGCGGAAGAGGTCGAGCGCACGCTGCGCGAAGCGGAAGCGGCGGCCGCGGGTACGGCCAAGCCTTGAGTCACCGCCTCGAAGGTCCTCGTCGCCGAGCGCGCTAGTTCGCCGCGCGCTGCGCCACGTAGGCGTCCTCCTGGTCCACGAGGATGTAGAGACGACACGCGTCGGCCGCGAGCTGTTGCGGGGCGATGCTCGTTCCCCCGTCCCCGACGGCGAGCGTGACGAGCGCCGGCGTAGAGAACCCGAGGGCCGCGCCGGTTCGATGGGCGTAGTAGACGAGGTTGATGCCGCCCGGGTTGGCCCGATCGGACGAGAAGAAGAGCTGCAGCTCGTCGCGGGACGGGACCGGATTCGCTTCCTGCGTGGTCGCTCCGTTCAGCCCCGTGAGCGCCGCCCGCGCACCGCCCGCGAGAGGGGCCACGTAGAGATCGCGCTGGCCCTGCACTCCGGAGACGACCGGCGCGACCGTGAAGTAGAGGTCCGGCCCCGCGGGGTGCGCGTGGAACTGATCGGTCGTCGGATTGTCGATGCCGGGGCCGAGCACCGACGACGTGGAGAACGTCCCGCCGGCGTCCGCCCGCTGCGCCTCGTAGATGTCCACCCCGAGCAGGTTCGCGTCGGTGTCCTGGCGGTGCGAGAAGTAGAGCGTGAGCTCGTCCGCGCTGAGGGCCACGTCGAACGCGCCCGGCGTCGATCCGACCTCCGTGAGGGCGAGCGGCTCGGACGTGTCCATGGTGAAGGGGACGCTCGTGGTGGCGCGATGCATGGCGTAGATCTGCCGCTGCTCCGTCACCACCCCCGCCGGCATGAGCGCCACGAAGGCGTCGAGCTCGTCGGTGGAGAGCGTGATGCTGTCGACGAGGTACTGCCCCGTGTGCGCGAGCACCAGCGTCGGAGTGGCGAACGCGCCCTGGCACGGCCCGCTGCCGACGGCGTCGAGCACCACGACGTCCTCACCTCCCCCCGCGTCGACGTCGACGGTGCCCGGTCCGTCGCCTGGATGCCCGTCTGCGCCGGTGCTGGTATCGCCGCCGGTGGTGGTATCGCCGCCCGTGCTCGTGTCGCCGGCGGTGCTGGTGTCGCCGCCGGCGTCGCCCGTCGCGTCGTGCGACGAGAAGGGAGTGCCGCACGCGACGAATCCCAGCCCGACGCCGAGCGCGATCAGCGAGCCTGCGCAGCACCTTGCGAGCGTGTTCATGTCGGCACCCCGCCGACGAGCATATCGTGAGCCCGGGTTCCTTGTCGCAGGCAGGCTGGCGGGCACTTTGCCAAACGTGCCGTTCACCGCCGCATGCGCGCGATGAGGTCCTCCAGCGCAGCGCGCATCCGGCGGCCGGGCGCGTGGAAGCGCGGGCCGTGACCGGGAAGGACCCACTCGAAGTCGAACGCGAGCAGCCTCTCCATCGAGCGCGTCTGCTCGGCCCACGAGTACCAGCACACGCTGCTCGAGGCATCGAGTCCGCCGCCGTCGCCCGTGCCCCACAGGTGGTCGCCCGTGAAGAGGACCTCGTCGCGGTAAAGGAGTGCGATGCTGCCCCGCGTGTGGCCCGGCACGGGGATGGCGAGGAGATCCGGCGCGAGTGAGACGGGCTCTTCGCCGTCGACCCACTGCTCGACATCGCGCGTGGCGTGGCCGGCGTCGGCGGCGTGCATCACGCGCGCGCAGCCGAAGCGCCGGGCGTACTTCGCGTGATCCGCGACGTCGTCCCGGTGGGTGAGCAGCATCGTCCCGACGCCGCCGAGCGCCGTGATGCGCTCCATGAGCGGCGGCGCCGCGCGCGGGGAGTCGACGAGCACGTTGCCACCGTCCCGCCGCACGAGGTAGCTCGCCGCGCCGAACGAGCTCTCCGCCGCGTATCCGCAGTAGAGGACGTCGCCCGTGACCGGATCGGGCAACGCGTCGATGGCATCCCGCAAGTCGACCTTGCTCTCCGTCCCGATGGCGCTCGTCGGGCACGAGACGAGCGCCATGCGCGCTCGCAGCGCCTCCTCACCCGAGCCAGGCTGACGCCGGACGACCGACAGCCCCAGCCGCTCCGACCGCGAGAAGATCTGCGGAGCCACGACGCGACACGTCTCGCAGTCGATGCACGCGTCGTCGACAAAGAAGTCCCCGTCCGCGTTCTCGGTCAGTCGAGCTGCAACCCGCGCCACGCGAGTACGTAGCACCCGCCTCGGGAATGGTCGCTCGAGTGACCAACTGCACTCGCGTGGTGGTCACTCGAGCGACCATTGACGTGCGTGCGGGCCGGCGGAAACGTCCGGACGGCTGGGCCCAGCTCTTGCTCGCCGAGCCTCGCATGAAGGCTCCGATGTTGCTCGCCGTGGCGCTTGTCGCCTCGTGCGCCGTGGCCGTGGGATTCGTCGGGTGTGGGAGCAACGGGGGTACCGGAGCGAGCGGGGACGGAGGGTCCGACGCGACGAATCCCGACTCCGGGGGCGCGGACGGCCACGCCGGGTCCAGCGGCGGCGACGCGAGCGACGCGACCACCGGCGACGGCTCGGGAGGAGACGGACCCGGGGGTGACGGTGCCGGCGCTGACGCCAATGGCCTCGGAGACAGCAGCATCTTCAACGGCGACGGCGGCTGTTTCACGCTGAGCACGGCGTGCAACGCGAACAGCGACTGCTGCAGCGGCGATTGCAGCAATCACGCGTGCATCCTCCCGGCGTGCACGTCCGACGGCCAGGATTGCACCTCCGACGGGGCCTGCTGCAGTCTGACCTGCGGCGCCGGCGGTACGTGCACCGCGCTCAACCCGACGTGCTCGACGATCGGAAACGCGTGCGGCACGGCGCCCGACGGCGGCGCGCTCCCGGCCTGCTGCTCGAGCTACTGCGTCGCCGGGCGCTGCCAGCAGCCGTCGTACTGTGGACAGACGGGCGACGCGTGCGCGACGGGAGCCGACTGCTGCTCGGAGGTCTGCTCGACGACGGGCACGCAGGGGCTGGGGATCTGCGGCCCGCCGCCCACGGGACCGGCCAGCGCGTGCACTCCGGACGGCACGCTGTGCGCGGGCACGACGGCGGACGGCGGCATCGTCGTCGAGGACGGCGGAGTCCCGGCGTGCGGCGGCTCGTGCTGTAGTCGCGCATGCGCGCCGTGGGGGCCGACCGGGGTGCTCGTCTGCCAGCCGGCGTCCGGTTGCAAGCTCGAGGGAGACGTTTGCACGAGCAGCGCGCAGTGCTGCGGCGGGGCGGGCAGCGGCGAGCCTCAGGCGGGCCTGGTGACGTGCGTCATCAACGCCCCCCTGACCGTCGGCATCTGCCGCAGCCCGACGGGCGGCTCCGACGCGGGGAACGCCTGCATCCCCAATGGCGGCGTCTGCAAGCTCGCCACGATGAGCTGTAACAAGGACTGCAACTGCTGCACCGGCAACTGCAACACGGACGACACCTGCAAGCAGGACAACCTCGGCATCCCGCGGTGCACCGGCGCGGCGTGCCTCGCCGCCGGGTCCACGTGTTCGTCGAGCGCGGACTGCTGCAACGGCAACCCGTGCGTGCACGACCACGTCGACGGGGGACCGGAGTTCACGTGCTACCCGTTCCAGTGCGTCCAGTCGTGCGGGTCCTGCAGCAACAACGCCGACTGCTGCCCCGGGTCCGACTGTCTGAACGGCACGTGCGATCCCTGCGGTGGACCGCCCGGCGATGGTGGCGCGCCCGGGGACGGCGGCGGCGGTGGGCCGGACGGGAGCGGTCTCCCGCCGGACGGCGGCGCCCCGCCTCCTCCCGACGGCGGATGCGCGAGCTACGGACAGGTCTGCTCGACGAGCGCCGAATGCTGCAATGGCGTCCCCTGCACACCCGCGGTTCTGGCGGCGGCCCGGTGCGAGTATCCGGCTCAGTGACGATGCGACGGCACGGGCGTTGAATGCTCGACGCCGCGGAAGGGAGCTTCATGCGCGCAGGTCGGAAGGTGTGGACGGCAGCGATCGCCATGGCCGCGGTCGTGGCGTGCGGTGGAAGTAGCGGTCATCTCGACGGGCCGGGCGCCGGCAGCGCGCTCTGCGGCGTCAACGGCACCGACCACTGCGGCGACGGGCAGGAGTGCGACGCGGTCCTCGGCTGCGTCGATTGCGAGGCCAACAGCGACTGCCCGCAGTCCGCGCCGTTCTGCGTGCCGGGTCTCGGTCAGTGCGGGACGTGCCTCCAGAATAGCGACTGCCCCGCGGCGGCCCCCGCCTGCTGGGCGGGCGACCACGACTGTCACCTGGCGTGCGCCACCGGCGGAGATTGCCCGAAGGACGCGCCGACGTGCGACCCGAGCTCGGGCATCGGCGATTGCGTGGGATGCGACACGGCGACGTCCTGCCCCGGACAGGACGGGATCTGCGACGCCGTGAGTGCCCAGTGTGTCGAGTGCGCGGTCAACACAGACTGCCCGGCCGATCACCCGCGCTGCCTGGTCGCCCAGGGCCAGTGCGTGCAGTGCCTGAACAACAGCGACTGCGGTACGGCGAGCCCGATCTGCGATCCCAATCAGTTCCAGTGCCGGCCGGGGTGCACGTCGAACGCCACGTGCTCCGGCGACGCGCCCCTCTGTGACACGTCCTCCTCGAGCTGCGTGCAGTGCCTGGCCAATACCGACTGCTCCGCGCAACCGGGAAAGCTCTGCGACCCCGACGGCCAGTGCGTCGTCTGCCTCTCGAGCACCGATTGCCCGGTCGTTGCGCCGATCTGCCACGCGGGCACGTGCGCGCAATGCTTCCACCCGCACGATTGCCCCAAGGGGGAAACGTGCAACGCCGGGGTCTGTCAGTAGCCTCGCTACATGAACGACACGCCGAACGAGAACGTCGGGTACCCGATGCGCAGCACGAGCGCGACGTGCTCGCTGATGTGGTACCGCCCTCCGAGGAAGAACGCGAAGTCGACGCCCGTCGAGGTGGGGTTTCCGCAGTTGTACCCCGCCGGCGCACCGGCACAGTAGTCGAAGAACCCGTGGTAGATGACGAGCCCCGGCTCGCCGAAGACGCTCCACTGCTTCGCGACGAAGAAGTT
>Ga0182030_10026631_pt1 | contig 10452 bp, 11 predicted proteins | sample 812S3MmetaG_FD_121299 | JGI IMG/M metagenome (GOLD analysis project Ga0182030, IMG submission 121299) | Permafrost microbial communities from Stordalen Mire, Sweden - 812S3M metaG (Illumina Assembly) | ecosystem: Environmental > Terrestrial > Soil > Wetlands > Permafrost | place: Sweden... | reverse complement strand
GAATTCGTGCCGACCCGCTGGGCCGTGGACGGACTGGACAATATGACCTGGCGCGGTTTGCCGCTGCAATTCGCGTATGCGCCCACGGCCATCTTGCTGGGTTGGTCCGCGCTGTTTGCATTGATCGCCGTCTGGCGGTTCGATTGGGAAGATGATTGAATGGGCTTTGCCGACGCCACGGGACTTGGTACCTACGCCTTAGATTGCTAGGATGCGGCGCTGTTTTCATGAGGGCGAGCGGTGTTCATAAAACTGTGTGTGTCGAGTGCCTGTTTTTTTCTTAGCGTTTCATCGTTGGCGGCGGTCGCAACGCCGAAAGCCGCATCCACTGCCGAAGCCATTACGATCAATCGGATTGCCGATGCAGGCTTCAATCACAGCGAGGTGGTGGACACCGCGGCCTACCTGGCGGATGAGATAGGCGGCCGAATGACCAACTCCCCGGCCATGCGCAAAGCCGAACGGTGGACGCAGGAGAAATTCAAGAGCTGGGGCCTGAAGGACGTCAGGGCCGAAGCCTTTGATTTCGGCCGAGGCTGGTGGATCGAGTCGTCGCATGTACGAATGATTGCGCCTCGGCCGCTGGAGCTGCGGGCGATTCCTCTCGCCTGGACGCCCGCGACCAACGGTATCTTATCCGCGCCGGTCATCATCGCTCCCATGGTTAGCGAGAGCGATTTTGCCGAGTGGAAGGGAAAGCTGGCCGGCAAGATCGTATTGGTGACGTGGCCGGCCCCTCCCAAGGACGATGGCGATGCGCCCTTTCAACGGCTGACCGATGCCGACATCGCCAAGCTGGACAAATATGAGCAGCCGACATTCGACCCCGCGCAACGGAAAAAACGCGTCGAGCGTTATCGTTTCCGGCCCAATTTGGACGCGTTCCTGGCGCAGGAAGGTGCCGTTGCATTGATCCAAATGTCGCGTACCGAGGGCCGGCTGGTGCACGGCGAGGGTTACGGCTATCGCGTCGGCAAAACTCCGAAACTTCCGGGCCTCGAGCTTGCGGCGGAAGACTATCGAAAACTTGCGAGGCTCGCAAAGCGCGGCGACGTGCGGCTCGAAATCGACAGCCGCGTGCATTTCGAAGACTCTGATCACAACGCCTACAATATTTTCGCCGACATTCCGGGCGATGACCCGCGTGCGGGTTATGTCATGGCCGGCGCGCATCTGGATAGCTGGGTTGCCGGCGACGGTGCTGCCGACAACGGCGCCGGCAGCGCGGTGGTCATGGAAGCCGCGCGCATTCTGGCGAGCATCGGCATGCGGCCAAAACGCACCATTCGTTTTGCCTTGTGGGCCGGCGAGGAAGAAGGATTATTGGGATCGGGCGCCTTTGTCGAGAATCACCTGGCACATCGCCCATTGCCCACCGATCCGGCTGAAGCGGAGCTGCCTCCCTATTTCTTGACGGATTCGTATCCGGTGCAGACGCTGCCGGGCTTTTCCGAACTCGCGGGCTATTTCAATCTCGACAATGGCTCCGGCAAGATTCGCGGCATCTATACGGAAGGCAATTTTGCGGTGGTGCCGATCTTTCGCGAATGGCTATCTCCCTTCGCCAGCCTCGGCGCCGGCGCCGTGGTGGCGGAACCGACGGGAGCAACCGACCACGTGTTCTTGAGCCGTCTCGGCTTGCCGGCGTTCCAATTCATCCAAGATCCCTTGGATTACGAGACTCGCGTTCACCACACGGACCTCGACACGTTTGATCACCTGAGGCCGCAGGATCTGCGGCAAGCATCCGTCGTGCTGGCGACTGTTCTCCTCGCCGCGGCAAACACCGACAAACCTTTGCCGCGCAAAACACTGCCCACGCAGCCGGCGGTGACCGACCCATTCCAGTATCCCGACCCTTCGAAGAAATAATCTTCAAGCGCCGCAAGCGTTGCGGTCCCGCGCCGCGCGTTTCGTAAGTTAGGCTTGCTTTAGCCGGCCGCGGCGAAAGTCCGCGATGATTTCGCGCGCCGCGTTGTGGCCGGGCGCGCCGGTGACGCCGCCGCCCGGGTGCGTGCCGGATCCGCACATGTACAACCCCTTCAAGGGGCCGCGATAATCGCCGTGTCCCAACATCGGCCGCGCGGAGAACAGTTGATCCAGGCTCAGGGCGCCGTGGAAAATGTCGCCGCCGATGAGCCCGAATGTGCGCTCGAGATCGAGCGGACTCATGATCTGCCGCCCGAGCACGGAGGCTTTGAAGTTCGGGGCATGTGTGTTGACAAGATCGATCATCACGTCCGCGACTTCTTCGCGATGCGTGTCCCATGACGCATCGTTCGGCAGCACCGGGGCGACATGCTGGCAGAAGAGGCTGGCCACATGCCGGCCCGACGGTGCAAGACTGTCATCGAGGGTCGATGGGATGAGCATTTCGACGATGGGGCGCTTCGACCATCCGCCGGCCTTGGCATCGAGATAAGCCTGGTCCATATAGGCGAGACTCGGCGCCATGATGATGCCTGCGGTGTGATGATCGGCGGCGGCGCGTCCGGGCAAGGCCTTGAAGTCGGGCAACTCGGATAGTGCGACATTCATCCGGAAGGTCCCGGATCCGCAGCGCCAGCGGCTGATGCGCTCTCGAAAATCCTGCGGCAGGACTGCCTCATCGATGAGCGATCCGTAGAGCAATTTCGGATTCAAATTCGACACGACGCTGCGCGCCCGAATAGCCTCGCCTTTCTCTGTAACCACGCCCACGGCTCGGCCGCCCTCGACCAAGACTTGCCGTACCGGACTGGCTACTCGGATGTCCACGCCGCGCGTCGCAGCGGCTCTGGCCATCGCCTGAGTGATGGCGCCCATGCCGCCGATCGCGTGCCCCCACGCGCCTTTCTTGCCGTTGACCTCACCGAACACATGGTGCAGCAGCACGTAGGCGGAGCCACCCGCGTAGGGACTGGCAAAGTTGCCGACGACGCCATCGAATCCATAGGCCGCCTTGATGGGCGCGCTGTCGAACCATGAGTCCAGATAGTCCCCGGCGGACTTCACGAACAAATCCAGCAGCTCTCGCCGCATCGGCAGATCCAATTTGGCGATCCGCCTGCCCAGGCGCGCGCTGCGCAGCAGTTCGGGCAGCGCGTCGAGCCAACTTCCGGCGGTGACATTCGGCGGCGTTTCCAGCACCAGATCGCGCAGCACATCGGCTATCACGTCCAGGCGTTCGCCATACGCACTCAGGCGTTCGGCATCGCGGCTTGAAAACTTTGCCACTTCTTTTGCGGTTTGGCCGGCGCCGACTTTCAAATAGTTGGTCTCGTCCAAGGGAAGAAAATTCGCCAGCTTACGCTCGACGATGCGCAGGCCATGACGCGGCAAATCCAGTTCTCGAATGATTTTTGGGTTGAGCAGCGACACGGTGTACGCGGCCACGGAATTGCGAAATCCCGGATGAAATTCTTCTGTCACCGCGGCGCCGCCGACAACGGTGCGCCGTTCGAGTACCGTGACTTTGAGTCCCGCGGCCGCCAAATACGCCGCGCAGACCAGGCCGTTGTGACCGCCGCCGACTATGACGACGTCGCGCAAAGACTCAGCCATACTGCCTTCCCGGGGTACTGCCGGCGGTTCGCCAGCCGGCCTCGGGTGCGCGCTCGAGCCGGCTCTCCGGAATGAGTTCGCGCATGCGGCGCGCGAAACTGCGCAGCGATACTTCGTTGCGTCCCAGCGGACCCGGACTGTAGCTGCGCGAGCCCATGCCGGTCTGCACGCGTTCGATGAGCGCCTTGTCTTCCAAACTGACTCTGCGATTGATGCGCCAATTCAAGTATCGCGCCGCGCGCATTTCGCGCCGATCATCCGGGTGGGCGTAGGCAATTTCGCGTATCAGAGTTTCCGTGGGCGAAATCGGAATCATCTGCATGAAATCGACCTGGTCCGGATAGAGGTCGAAGGCTACGTTCGGCCATAGCTTGAAGTAGGTCCATAACCGCTGCCGATCCTCGGGCAGGTGAGGCGGCTTGGGCAGCACGGTTTGGTACATGCGCTCAGAAAGCTGCGACGAAGGCGCATCCCGAAGATGACCCCACATCTTGTCCACCCAGGGCTGCGCTTCCACGCCATAAGTCTGACCGAATAGGCGCGACAAGCCCGGATGCGCCACCGCAATGTGCATGGCGTCCGAATAATTATCCGTTACGTTCTTCCAATTCACATGCCGCACGCGCATCGTCACGCGTCCCAGCGGCTTAAGTTCCTCGAGGCGGTATAAAGCCAATTCGCTCTCGTACGGCGCGAGCATGCCGGCAACGCTCGGCAGACCCGGCTTCAGGCGAACGAAAATGAATCCTTTATAGAGCTCGGTTTCCAGCGGTTTGAGCCCGAATTGGTCCAGCGAAAAGTCCGCAAATTCTCTGCGGTGGGGCACAGCGGCGAGCGTTCCGTCGAGATCATAAGTCCACGCATGATAGGGACAGACTATCCGGCCGGGACAATGTCCCGAGCCGCCGTCGAGGAGCCGCGCTGCGCGATGCCGGCAGACATTGAAAAAGGCCTTCACGCCCAAATCGCGGCCGCGCACCGCGACAATGGGCTCTCCGAGAAAATCCAGCGTGTGGTAGTCGCCCGGACCAGGGATGTCGTTCAAGTGGCAGATAACTTGCCAGGACGCGGCGAATACCCGTTCTTTTTCAGCCTGCAGGAAATCCGCATCCCGGTATATCCACCCGGGCAGGCTGAAGTTTTCTTCCGGCGCTAGGCGCTTTGCATCCATGACATCTCATCGTAGACCTTGTTGAACGATAATATAACAAGAGAGGCGTCAGGTTTTGCGATGTTTTCCGCGCAAAATCCGCGGAAAAGCGCCGGCGCATAGGGCATTCACCCAATCCTCGCAAATGGCGATCGCCTCGCGGGGTTTGAAGGTCGCGGCGCTGAGGCTCAGCTCCACCCATAGGCCGTCGAGCAATGCGCTCAGCGCAATCGCGGCGGGGCGCAGCTTCAGCTTGGGCGCCGCGCCGGATTTGACCAGTTCCCCCAACAGCGTCTCTAAAATGGACCGGTACTTGCCGTAGGTTCGATCATGAACGGCGCGGATTTCCGGCGAGTGCGCGACCATGCTCCAGAACACCACCCAGACGTTGAACAACTGCGGATCGAGGAGTTCGGGAGCGAACGATGCGCGGAAAAAATCGCTCAGGCGCTTGCGCGGCGCGGTCGCCTGATTTTGTGCGCGGGCGCGCAGCGAGTCCTGCAGCGACAATGCCAGGGTCTCGTAGGTTTCCGCGATCAATTCCGACTTGCTCGGAAAGTGATGGTTGATCAATCCGATGGAGACGCCCGCGGCGGCGCTGATGCGCCGCACCGAAGCGCCGTCGTGGCCGTATTTTTTCAAACAGCGAAGGGTCGCCTCAATCAGTGCATCGCGGCGCACCGCAGGCGTTGCACGGCGGAATTTCGGTACATGCCGCTTTGTCTGCATCTAATTCCCTTATCCTCAATATTATATCGAACCCCTTCCTGGGGTTCTCCGGCGAAGCGGCTAGGCTGCGCGATACGCTCGATAGTCCAATCCAAGTGCACTGGCTACGGCTTCGTGCGTCAACTGACCGGCATGCACATTCAGCCCGTGGGCCAACCCGACGTCCTTTGAGATCGCCGCCCGCCAACCGTGATCCGCCAACGCCTTTACATACGGCAAGGTCGCGTTGGTAAGGGCAAATGTGGAGGTTCTCGGCACGGCACCCGGCATATTGGTGACCGCATAATGAATTACGCCGTCGAGTACATACGTGGGCTCCGCGTGAGTAGTGGGATGGCTGGTCTCAAAGCAGCCGCCCTGGTCGATCGCGATGTCGACCAGCACGGCACCGGGTTTCATGGTCTTAACCATGGCACGAGTCACAAGTTTGGGAGCGGCGGCGCCCGCTATCAGGACGGCGCCGATCACGAGGTCGGCTTCGCGCACCAGTTCTTCAATCGCGTGCGCGGTCGAGTACACGGTCTTGAGCTGACTTCCAAAAATGGCGGATAGCTCTCGCAGGCGCTTGACCGAACGATCCACAACGGTGACATCGGCACGGAGTCCCACCGCCATTTCCACGGCATGTGTGCCGGAAACGCCGCCGCCAAGGACCACCACCTTGGCCGGCGCTACGCCCGGCACGCCGCCCAACAGCACGCCGAATCCGCCGTTGGCTTTTTGCAGGCAGTTGGCGCCGACCTGCACCGACATGCGTCCCGCGACCTCACTCATGGGAGTCAGCAGCGGCAATGAGCCGTCCGGCGCGGTCACGGTCTCGTAGGCGATGGCAGTAGCCCCTGAGGCAAGCAACGCCAGGGTTTGTTCTCGATCCGCCGCCAAATGCAGATACGTAAACAGTGTTTGACTGCCGCGCAGCATCTTGCATTCAGCCAACTGCGGTTCTTTGACTTTTACGATGAGGTCCGCCGAGCTGAAAATGTCCTCGACCTTCTTGGAGATCGAGGCACCCGCCGCCTGGTAATGCGAATCATCGAAGCCTATCCCCGCGCCCGCGCCGCTTTGAACGAGGACCTGGTGTCCCGAATCGACGAGTTCGCGAACGCCCGCAGGCACGAGACCCACGCGGTACTCGTGAATTTTGATCTCTTTGGGCACGCCGATTTTCATAAGTCGCTCCACAGGGTAGGCCTAAGGCTGGCAAGGTTACTCACCCATGAGCCTAGAAACAATCCAGGGCGAGATACCGTTAGGCAATACCACGCAATTCTTGGACGAGCAGACGCTGCCAGAGCCATTCCTGGCGCGTTTGAGGTCGCCTCAACGACATGCGCTCCAAGTATGGCCTGACGCCTAACGGAATCCCGCGGGATGTCACGGCGGCGGCCAGAGTCATGCGCGGCATGCTATGGCTTGGGCTTCAACACCAATGCAAAACTGATCTTCACCGCATCGCCAACCCATTCGGTGCTCTTCCAGTCCCCCTGGCCCACTCCGAAATCCAGGCGGTTGAGTTTGGCGCTGCCCGCAAGCTTCGCGCCGCCCGCTACGTCCGTGAACTGAAACTCGATCGGCACATCCTTGGTGACGCCGTGCAAAGTCAGCGAGCCGACGGCGCTGAAGCCCGCGGCGGTTTTGGCAATGGTCTTGGTGACGTAGTGTGCCGTTGGCATCTGGGCGACATCGAAAATATCCTTGCCGCGTATGGTCGTGTCGCGATCCTTGTCCATCGAATCGACCGAATTCATGTCGATCTGCACGTCGATATGCGAGCTGGCCGGCGCGTCGGGCGCAAAGTCGACGGCCGCCGTGAATTTGTGAAACACACCCTTGAACTCCGCACCCGCCTGCACGCCGGTGAATTCCAAGCGGCTTTGCTGCGGGTCGGCGATGTAGCTTGCGGCATCAAGGGCCGCGGCTGCGGCCGCCGCCGCGATCGCGGACAAGAGAAGCGCAGTGCCCGCGGCAACGATGGTTCTATTCATGATCTCTTCTCCGATTTGGTAAATGGCAGCATGCGCGTGAGCACATCATCCTTGTTCCAGAAATGATGCTTGAGCGCCGCGAGAATGTGCAGTATTGCGACCGCGAACAGCAACCAGCTCAATGACTCGTGGATCGTCTTGAGTAGATCAAATGCCCGTTCATTGGGGCCGATCAGATTCGGCCAGGTAAATCGGCCGAACCAGCTCACCGAGTAATTCTTCGCAGATGACATCAGCCACCCGGTCAGAGGCATGGCAAATAGCAGGACGTAGAAGAGCACATGGGTTCCCTTGGCGAGATTTCTCTCGGTTTTCGACATGCCCGAGGGTAGTTCCGGCGGGCGATTGAATAGCCGCCACAGCAGCCGCAATATCGCCAACATCAACACCGTCATGCCGAAGCTCTTGTGCCGCGCGAGCAATGCGAGTTTATGCATCCCCAATGGCAGCTCGTTCGCCATCCACGCCAGCGTAAATTGAGTGACAATCAGTCCGGCGATGATCCAATGAAATCCTTGAGCGACCGCGCTGTAGCGCGTCGGGGAATTTTGATTTGGCATCGAGACTCTCCGGGTGCAAACTGCGCCGGCTAGTTTAGCAAGTCAGCGGGACCGCATAGGTGTTCGATAGGATTGCCGTCGCTGTACTGGTATTGAGTTTGTGCGCATGCGGAGCGCCGCCCCTGCGCCCGTCCGCGCCGCGGCCGCCGATTCAACCCGGCCTCGCTCTGCAATCGCTGCCGCCGCCCGGGGCGTACAAGATCGATTCGCGCAGTTCTGAACTCCGGGTCCTGGTGTATCGCGCCGGGCCGTTGGCAAATCTTGGCCACAACCATGTCATGGTCAGCCATGCGGTGATGGGGCTGGTGCAAATTGGTGGCAGTATTCCCGCATCGTCATTTTCGCTTCAGGTGCCGGTTGAAAGTTTCGCGGTCGATGAGCCCCAAGCGCGGCGCGAGGAAGGCGGCGATTTCCCGGGCGATATTCCCGAGGAAGCCAAATCCGGCACGCGCCGCAATATGCTGAGTGCGGCCGTGCTCAACGCCGCCGAGTTCCCCGTGATAACCGTGACGAGCGTTACCTTGACCGGCACGCCGGGCGCACTGAGCGCCGACCTGACCATTAGCGTAGCGGGGCACGAGGCAAACATTTCCCTGCCATGCAGCTTGCAGGGCGATGCGCACACGCTCATCGCGGCGGGGTCGACGGAACTGCGTCAGACGGCTATCGGTCTTACGCCGTACAGCCTGCTGCACGGCGCCCTGCAGGTGCAAGACGCCATGCAGCTGAAATTCAGCATCGTTGTGCCGATCAGCTAGCCCGCCGATCAGCTAGTCAGCAGAATTGGCGTTCCTTCGGGCGCCACCAACACGGCCGCAGGCACGGAGCGCAGACCCGGCGGCATTTCGCCATTCGGCACGATGCCTTTGTCAGCCAGATGCGCCAAGGCGCCGCCCACATCGTCAACCTCGAATCGCAGCATCGCCCGGCGCAGGTCCGCCGGGTGATATAGCCCGACATCGATGAAATCGCTGGTGCACGAAATATGCGGCAGGCGATCATCGGGCTCCTCCATGCCGACGAATCCAAAATCTTCCCAGTACGTTTTCGCCAAGTCGCGATCCGGCGCCGGCATGGCAATCTCCAAAAAGTAGCCGCAGCGCGAGGTGTCGTTGGCCAGCCGCTTGCTCGGCGAAAAGGTCCGCGCTTCGATGAGCCGCACCAGCTGACCGGAGGGATCGAACCAACCGACTTCGTTGAACACGTCATTGCCCAGACGCCGGAATTCAAATTCGATTCCCTTTCGCTCCAGCCGGTCCAAGTGTTTGAGCAGATCGGGTTTCACGAATGTGAGCGAGGGAGCAAGAATGGCTTGTTGATGCAACCCTAAACAGATTCGCCCGTCGGTGACCACGGCATAGGGATGCGGCCACGCATCGCCCACTTCAGCCGAGGAGAATCCCAGACCCATGTAGAAGTCCAAGGAAGCCTGAATATCGGGCGTCGCGACGGAAAACTCCAGGAACCGTCCAAGCACGGCGCTACTAACTCACTCCGCCGACGCAGATGTACTTGATCTCGGTATAGTCGAGAATCCCGTATTTCGAGCCTTCGCGCCCGGTGCCCGATTCCTTGACGCCGCCGAAAGGCGCCACTTCGGTGGAAATGATGCCGGTGTTCAATCCGACGATTCCATACTCGACGGCCTCCGATACCCTCCAGCTGCGCGCAAGATCGCGCGTATAGATGTAGGCCGCCAAGCCAAACTCCGTATCGTTGGCCATGGCGATCGCCTGCGCTTCTGTCTCAAACTTAAATAGCGGCGCCACGGGTCCAAATGTCTCTTCGCGCGCCACGAGCATCTTGGACGTGACATCGGTCAGGATAGTGGGTTCGAAGAACGATCCGCCCAAGGCGTGGCGCTTGCCGCCGAGTAAGACCTTCGCACCCAACGCCAGCGCATCCGCTATGTGTTCTTCGACCTTGGCCACGGCTTTGGCGTCGATCAGAGGCCCTTGTTCCGTAACGCCTGCAAGCCCGTCGCCCACGCGCAATTTCTCAACGGCCGATTTCAATTTCCCGGCGAACTCATCGTACACGCCCGCCTGAATCAAAAGCCGGTTGGCGCAGACGCAGGTTTGTCCGGTATTTCGATACTTGCTGGCCATCGCCCCCTGGACTGCGGCGTCCAAATCGGCATCGTCGAACACGATGAAAGGCGCATTGCCGCCAAGCTCGAGCGACAATTTCTTGACCGTGCCGGCGCACTGCGCCATGAGCTTCTTGCCGACCTCGGTTGAACCGGTGAAAGTGAGTTTTCGCACCAATGGATTAGCCGTCATCTCGCCGCCGATCGCCGCGGCGCTGCCCGTGATCATGTTGAATGCGCCCTTAGGCACGCCGGCTCGATCCGCCAGTTCAGCCAACGCAAGCGCCGAATAGGGTGTTTGCGTGGCCGGTTTACAGACCAGAGTACAACCTGCGGCAAGCGCGGGGCCGGCCTTGCGCGTGATCATCGCGGCGGGAAAGTTCCAGGGCGTGATGG
>Ga0182030_10026630_pt1 | contig 10452 bp, 7 predicted proteins | sample 812S3MmetaG_FD_121299 | JGI IMG/M metagenome (GOLD analysis project Ga0182030, IMG submission 121299) | Permafrost microbial communities from Stordalen Mire, Sweden - 812S3M metaG (Illumina Assembly) | ecosystem: Environmental > Terrestrial > Soil > Wetlands > Permafrost | place: Sweden... | reverse complement strand
TTTTCACGACTTTTATCAGACAGTAAGAGCCCCTGAGCGGTCAGCTCTGCTTTTAAGTCGTCTGCGTCTCTCGCTACGCGATCTAATTCGCGAGCCTGCGCACTGAGAACCATGCTTTTTTCTTGCGCATGCAGTAATTGCTCTTGCAATTCGACCACGCGCCTCAACAGCGAATCAACGTCCCACTCCCGCCCTGTTGCCGGATTTAAATTTTGTTCGTCGACTTGAGACATTTGCTCGTAGTACTTGTCTATCGGTAAATCAAGCTCTAATATGCCCTGTGTATTCCTCATTCAATCGAAACACTGGATCGAAGCATTGAACCTCAATAATAAATTGATCCAGAATCCGGAAAGTTTTGAACTCACTGGCAACAGAAAATATATAACATGTCTGCAATATCATTGGTAGGCGGCACGCTAATCACGCCGCTGGAAACCCGAGCTAATAGCATCACTTGTGTTGACGGAAAAATAGCTGCAATCTGTCAGACAGAAGAATCTGGTCTCAACAATCAGCCAGAAATTTCTGGGCTGAAAACGATAGATGTCAGCGGCTGTTTTGTTACTCCGGGCCTGATCGATATACAAATAAATGGCGGACCGAGCTGCAACTTCTGGGGCGATCCGACAATCGAGCAAGTTCGGGTCTTTAGCGCCGATATGCTGAAAGCGGGCGTCACAACTATCTTACCTACACTTATAACCGACGACATTTCTCACATCCGCAAGAACATTGAGTTCCTAAAATCGGTCGGCGTCGGAAAGAGCCCAGCTGCTCAGTCTCTTCCTATTTACATGCCAGGCATCCATCTGGAAGGTCCGTGCCTCTCACCTGCGCGCCCTGGCGTTCATCCGCCCCAATACATTCAACCGTTAACGGTTGAAATTCTAGCTGAGCTTGTAGACGATTCAGTCCTTTTAATGACTTTGGCCCCAGAGCAAGATCCAGGCGGAGAGGCGCTTGCCTTTTTGCAAAAAAATAAAATCGTGACGTCGCTTGGACATTCCAATGCCACTCTTGAGCAAGCCAATGCCGCCTTCGATCAAGGAGTTGAACTTGTCACACACTTATTCAACGCTATGCCACCGCTTCACCATCGCGCACCTGGAGCAGTTACAGCAGCCTTGCTTGACGACCGCGTCAGATGCGCAGTGATCGCTGACGGCAAACACCTCAATAAGAACGCAGTCAAGCTGATCTTCAAAGTCAAAGGCGCCGATAAAATGATATTGGTAACAGACGCTGCATTTATTGGCACCACGGGCGGTGAGCTGGTCGGCTCGTCCATCAGCTTGAATGAAGCTGTTTTAAATCTAGTGCAATGGCAGGTCGCGACTTTCGCGCAGGCAATTTTGATGGCTACTTACAATGCCGCGCTGGCCATCGGTTTGGAGAGTCAAATCGGTCATCTAGCTGTTGGCAAAAGAGCGGATTTAGTCGTCTGGGACCGGGCAACACTGAGTATTCGGCACGTTGTAGCAAATGGCTTATTAGCCTACAGCTCAGAATGAGCAGTAATTAATTTCGTTCAACTTCGCCCAGTTGCCGGTTGTCACCTCCTATTAAGGCATGGTCAGCCGCGAATCGTCAGTTGCCGTTCAGGACATTGCACGGTCCACTGCCTTCTAGGCTTAACAATGCCTGCTCTATCGTGCTTAAATAGACAGTGCTTAATCGCAATCCCGCAATAGCAGTGCTTACCAGTCGAGGTTACTTTATGAGAGTTGTTAGAGTCTCTCCAATATTACTCAGTTCGCTCATGTTACTGGGCTCATACAGTGCCTCCGCCCAGGGAATCTCGGAGATGGGCGCCGCTCACGCCATGTCTGCTGCATCCACAAGTTCGGTCTTAAACAAATCAAATGCCAACGCCTTAACACGCTCTTACAGCGCGTTGGATCAAATGACTAGCAGTAACGAGAAAAAAGGAAAAGCGGCCAAGACAGCAGATGATGACGATCAAGATCATTACGACCCACACGTCACTGTAAACAAAGCGGGAAAGTATTCCAATGAGCTTTATATCAAAGGTAAAGCCAAAGAAGCGGCAGGAAAACTGCTGGAAGCCGAACAATACTACCGGCAGTCTATTTCTTATCGCGAAAGGATTTGGGGCATGAATGATCCTGCCGTTCAAACCCTGACAGAAAAAATCGGGGATTTAGCAGCCAAGCGCAACGCTTTGCCAGAAGCTGAAAAATGCTATCAACGCGTGCTTATGTCTCAAATCAAAAAACACGGACAGGGCGAATTCGTTTTGACACCAATTTTGACGAAACTGGGCCATACCTATGTCAAAGAGAAAAAATACACCGATGGCATCAATGCCTTCGATCAGGTCTACAAGCTAACAGAGCGCAAAGCTGGCGCTTCAGACCCCACAACAGTTCAAGCAGCTGTAAATCTGGCTAAAGCAGATATCGATCAGCCTGAATATGTTAGTGACGGCCTAGATCTCATGAAAATGTATACCGACCTGCTGGATAAAGGCGATGCAGTTTCAAATACACCAGCTTTGTTATCAGTACTAGACACTTACGCTGAAGCCCTGGAAAAATCAGGCAAGCAAGAATTAGCAACCGCGACAAAAGCAAGAGCAGATAAAGTTCGTGAAGCAATTGAGACAGCCAAGCCAGCCGAAAAAACTACTGAAGCTAACGCTGACAAGTCCGACGATAAAAAAGCAGACGATAAAAAGCCTTCAGCAAACCCAGTTGCAAGCAAAGACGCGGCGAAAAAACCAGTCGTTGTAAACAAGAAAAAAACCGTAAGCACTAGCGCTTCTAAGAGCACTACCAAAACGACCACTGGCCCCGCTTCTTCTAAATAGAGAAGACGAACCGCAAAAATACTGAATTAAGCAAAGGCAGCTAAATTAGCTGTCTTTGCCGCTTTATGGCTAAATCAAAACGTCCAATCTTATTGGGTCAGTTAGTATGGAACGAAGTAGTAGAGCCATTTGTCACAGGCGCCTGCATTCACATCGCGAAAGTTGTCAAAGCACTGGATTCGCCGTAATCGGCTCCCCAGGCGGCAAGCAGACCAATGTATGCTAATCCCAAAGGCTATAGAATGCATGTCTTTCCTGATGTCATCAGGGTTTTGATGATATGAAATTACGAATTAATCCGGGCTAAGGCAAATAGCAAGCCTGTATAGAAACGATATCAGATGATTGAATCAACGCATACCGTAAATACACCCCGCTGGATATGCTATGCGTATAAAATCGCCACTTTGACATACAACTTCGCAGGCGGTATAAAAGTTAGTAGCAGTTCAATTTAAAAACAGCAGCAAGCGGATTCGTTTTAGACGCCATGACGGCAAGAACGACTGCGATCGCTTTGTCTGCACAAGATTCTTCAAAATCTTGTGCCCTTCAACGGTCGCATGTTTTAAATCCTCATTGCTTACACTTCGCCCCTACGCTCGGAATGCATAAACGCACGAATAGGAGATACCATGCAGGACGCACTCGAATTAAAAAGACTAGGCGAGATGTACGTAGAGCAAGGCGATTATGAAAGTGCCGAATTGCTTTTCCGCAAGGTAGTCGGTATTGATGAGCAATTCGCACCAGATTCAGTGGCACTGTCTGAGGATTTATACAATCTGGGACTGCTATGCTCAGCGCTTGAAAAAAACGTAGAAGCCAGAGCCTTTTTGATGCGCGCCTGGGAAATTGAACGCACCTTGCTGGGAGATTCTCACGCTGAGACACTGAAGACTTTCAATGCCCTCAACGAAGTATTTTACGACCAGGATTCTATCGCTAAAGAGGGGCAGTTGTATGCCTCAACGCGCACGAACAAAACAAGCGTCCGCACCTATCACTAATTCTGAATCACATACTGAGAAATCTTCTCGGCGCTCATATTGGGCGACAGTATAGAAACCGGATTTTGAACCGCTTCTCTCGATGCAACCGGCCCCGCGTTTTCAGCAATAACCATATCTTTGTGTTTGGTCAACCAGCCGATTACAATCTTGCTGACCTGAGGCTTGATGAATTTGGTTCCTAAAAGCACATGACCGCAGTCTTGCATAAAAATCAGTTGCTTGTCTTCGCCAGCCTTCTTACGCACAATTTGTTTGACTGAAGTGGGACTGCACACATTGTCTTCTGTTCCCTGCAACATCAAAAGCGGCAGATCTACCGGCAGTTTCTTCATGTTGTCTGGAGTAGTGTGAATAAACAGAACTGTGGCTATCAATTCTTTAACGCTCATCGTACGCCTGGACAGAGGATCTGAAAGCATCTCTTGAGGAATGCGCGGATCATCAGAAGAATATTCTTTGATGTACTTAGAAACAAGTAGCGGACGTCCACAATGCTTAGCTATATTCACTGCATCAGCGAAGATAAAATCCGGATTGAAGTGGCGTGGATGAGTACCAACGCTGGCTAAAATGATGCCTTTACACAAATCGGGATTTCTGGCAGCAGTGCTCACAAGAACTGCAGCCCCACAACTTTCACCAATGGCGTAAATCGGTAAATCAGGGTGATCCTTTTTCAAAACTGCAAACAAGCGCTCTAAATCAAACGAACTCTGCTTGTAGTCGACGGTATATCCGCCAATAAATTGATGTGGTTTGAAGTGCCATTTGCCGTGACCACGCAAGTCAACCGAACACACCAGAAAACCTTGCCCAACCAATTGTCTGGCTAAGGTATCGAATGAAGACGCTTGCTGAGTCGCTCCATGAATGGTGACAACTATGCCATTGAGATGTCTACTTGTGTCACTCCACTCGTAGATTGGTAACTGACAATTGGCGGCGTCTTCGGAATCTTCAGTGCATACAACAGCAGCACTTGCTCCTAAGAACACATTTGCTGCAATCATCAGGGCAGCAAGCAAAAAAGTCTTGTAGAACCAAAGACTGTCAGACATGAATGACGACCAGACAACGACCAGACAACGTACAGTGCACGTGACGCCAGAAAAATTGTTCAATTGAATTAAGTGAGCACAGGATATCGGCTATGAGCAACAACTGCAAGCTTTATGAAAGTTTTTTCACAGCACCTGACATTGCCAAAAAAGCGTCCATACGCCCAGTCGCGGGCGCTTTTCAAGCAACCGTTACAAAGAGAACAAAAGCATATATTAATGATCTATTCCTAAGGTTGAGAAGGCAAAGTTTTCCTCAGTTTGACAGTGGCAATTTCCATACCAGTACCTGCCGGGTTGCCTGAAAATCAGCTTGCCCAGCGAGAGAATTGCTGTCTAGCGTAACGTTAGTAATAATTGACCATATGGTTAATAAGCAAAAATCCCGACACAGTGGCGTTTACAAGCGATCGCTACTGATCATTGAAACTCATTAAACTCATTGTCACAATACAAAGTGACAAAGATCGCCTATTCTCAAATTGTCGACCTCAATGCCCCTTAATCTCAGAAATTACTCTGAGAGTCTCCGGCGTTATCGTGAATAAAACAATCGTTCAATTTCAGCAAACATCCATGTTCGTCGCAATCATTTCGATTGCTTCGATTGTTTCGAGCACACTTTGCGCCTGTTCAATATCAGAATCTCATCCAATGGGACAGATGCCCATTTCAGTGAAAGTGCAAGTAGCTAAATCAGGCATCATCACAGATGCCTCCAACTACACAGGCACTGTCGTCTCGCGCCAATCGGTGACGTTGTCTCCACAAATTGATGGTCACGTTTCCAAACTGTTTGTCACCGCTGGAGCAATCGTCAAACTCAACCAACCTTTGGTTGAAATCAGTCCCGACAAACAAGCCGCTTCCGTACAGAGTTTTGAAGCAGTCCTTGAATCAAACAAAGATGATTTACAGACAGCCAAACACAATTTAAAAGTCTACGAAGCGACAAAGAACGCCAAGATTTCGGCGCTACATTTAGCCGAAAAAGATCGTGAGCGCTACACAGTCCTCAGGCAAAGCGGTGCAGTGTCCCAACAGGAGCTGGACCAGAGACTGAACATATTAGAAGGCGCCAAAGCCGAGTTGATGGGTGCTGAATCGCAAATCGAGGCTCAGCGTGCAACCGTCAAACGGATGGAAAAAATAATCGGTCAATCTGGAGCCAACATCAAAGAGCAAAATATTCAGCTTCAATACTACACAATTAAAGCCCCATTCGAAGGTACAGTTGGCGACATCCCCATTAAAATCGGCGACTATGTCAACACTTCAACCAGACTGACTACTGTGACAAAAAACAGACCGCTCGAAATTTATGTGGCCATTCCCATAGAACATGCAAAACAGTTGAAACTTAATATGCCAATTGAATTGCAAGATTCGGTCGGTCAAAAAATTGGCCTGAGTCAGGTCTTTTTTATCGCTCCAAACGTCCTCTCCGACAGTCAAACAGTTCTTGTCAAATCGCACTTTGCCAACGAAAAAGATCAACTACGTGCGGACCAGACAGTGCGCGCTCGAGTAATCTGGGAGAAAAAACCAGGCGTGCTGATACCAACTGAAGCGGTTAGCCATCAAAGCGGACAGGACTTCGTCTTTGTTGCTCAAACAGATAAAGACAAAACTATCGCCAGACAATTGCCTATAACTCTTGGTGCGATAGAAGACACTCAGTACCAGGTTCTAAAAGGTCTCAAGGTCGGCGAAAAGGTGATTACATCCGGTGTACAGAATTTGTCTGACGGTGCGCAAATAGCGCCCACAATCTAGGCAGCGTGCGGTCCTCAGTTTTGCTCTCTCATCGTCATTGCAGGTACTTTAGTGTTTGTAGACTTCTTCATCCGACGACCGATATTTGCCACAGTTTGCTCTTTAATTATTGTGCTCGCTGGCGCGATTGCCATTCCAAATTTAGCGGTCGAACAATATCCACAAATCACGCCGCCGCAAATTACAGTCAGTTGCAATTACATTGGAGCGAACGCTCAAGCTGTGGAATCCAGCGTGACCGTGCCTTTAGAACAGCAAATCAATGGCGTGCAGGGCATGAAGTACATGTCGTCGACAAGCACCAATGATGGTACCTCGACGATCACAATCACATTCGATCTCGAACGCGATATCGACACAGCCGCAGTCGAAGTACAAAATCGAGTAGCGACCGCTCAAGCGCGTTTACCTGCTGAAGTCAAAGCAACCGGCATCACTGTCTCCAAAGCCTCGAGTGGAATCTTGATGGCTGTCGGTCTGGGGTCGATCCATGGCGAATATTCAAATTTATTTGTTTCCAATTATGCAGACCGCTACATCAGAGACAACTTAAAGCGAGTCCAAGGTGTCGCTGAAGTTCAAATATTTGGCGAACGCAAATATTCAATGCGTCTTTGGCTTGACCCGCAACGTCTTGCTGCTCGTTCGTTGACTGCTCAGGACGTCGTCTCTGCTTTAGCCGAACAGAACGTTCAAGTTGCTGCTGGTCAAATCGGTCAACCACCGACGATGGACAATCAGTCTTATCAAATGAGTGTTCGAGCAGTCGGTCGCTTGAAAGACCCCCGCGAATTCGAAGAGATAATCCTCAAATCCGGTGCCGGTGGAGTCATGACCAAGCTTAGGGACGTTGGTCGAGCAGAACTTGGTGCAGAGGACTACAGCACTTTATTGCGCTTCAACGGCACCGAAGCGATAGGCCTTGGTGTCACTCCTTTACCAAGCGCCAACGCCATGGACGTAAGTCGCGGCGTGCAGGAAGAATTAAAACGTCTATCTGAGTTTTTTCCTCCAGGCATGATCTATAAAGTAGCATTCGACGCCACCAGATCAGTGGACGCGTCCATTCATGAAGTGCTCATCACTCTTGCTGAAGCAATCTTGCTCGTTGTAATCGTCATCTTTGTCTTCTTGCAAAACTGGCGCAGTACGCTCATTCCAGCTATCACCATTCCGGTTTCCCTAATTGGCACATTCGCCTTTATGAAAGCCCTTGGTTTTTCAATCAACACTTTGACCTTGTTTGGTATCACTCTTGCCACAGGCCTGGTTGTCGATGACGCAATCGTCGTGATCGAAAACATCGCCCGTATCATGCAAGAGAAAGGGCTTGGCGCAAGGCAAGCGGCATCAATTGCCATGGAAGAAGTGACAGGCGCTGTCGTTGCCACATCTCTGGTCCTTGCAGCAGTTTTCGTTCCGGTTGCCTTCTTTCCTGGCACTACCGGTCAACTCTACAAGCAATTCGCTTTGACCATTAGTTTCTCGGTCGCTCTTTCTGCCTTTAATGCCTTAACGCTAACACCAGCACTGTCGGCGATGTGGCTTGATGGAGAGCATGAAAACAGCAAAGGTTTTTTTTGTGTAGTCAACAAATTGATCGAGTGGCTACGTCATACCTACGCTAGTTCATTGCGTCTATCTCTAAAAATAAAGCCTGTGATCATCGCTTTGTTTTTGGCGGGCATGGGTTACACCTACTATTTATTTCAAACTATACCTTCGGCTTTTATTCCGAACGAGGATCAGGGCTATTTCTTCGTCATCGTTCAAGGACCTGACGGAGTCTCTTTGAATTACACCCAAAAGATTCTCAAGCAAGTCGAATCACTGGTTATGACCTTTCCAGAAGTTGCTGGAACATTTTCCATTGGCGGTTTTGGCTTCAACGGCAATTCACCAAATAATGGCTTCCTGGCTGTCACTCTTAAAGACTGGAAAGAAAGACCGCGTCCCGATCAAACTCTAGAAGCTATCGTTAACCGAACGAGAGGTCCATTAAGCGGTATCACAGGCGCCACGGTCATTGCTTTTCAGCCGCCAGCCATTCAAGGATTGGGCGCCTTCGGCGGCTTCTTCTATGAATTGCAAGATCGCAAAGGCGTAGACATTCACGAATTTGCGAAAATTGCCAATTCGCTCGTTGGAGAAGCCAACAAACAGCCAGCACTCAGTCGCGTCTCAACTCAATTTAAAGCGAATACTCCACAGCTTCTAGTAGAAGTAGACAGAGAAAAAGCCAAAAACTTGAATGTTCCTCTGTCTTCAATTTTTAGTACGATGCAAATCTTTCTTGGTTCTCAATACGTCAACGATTTCGATTTAGATAGTCGTATTTACCGTGTCTACGTCCAGGCTGACAAAGAATTTCGTTCCAATCCGCACAACATTGAAGAATTCTATGTGCGCTCAGTAACTGGTACCATGATTCCCCTGGGCAATCTGGTGCACGTTAAAACTCTCGTTGCACCGCCTGTAATATCACACTACAATTTATTTCGTTCAATTGAAATCAACGGTAGTTCAGCTGCCGGCTTCAGTTCGGGGCAATCTCTTGCAGTGATGAAGAAACTGTCTGGTACCTTGCCTAAAGGTTTAACTTACAGCTGGTCTGGTATTTCCAAAGAACAAGAGGATTCACAAGGAAAAGCCGGCATCATTTTCGCTCTCGGTATAGTCTTTGTGTTTCTTGTGCTGGCTGCGCAGTATGAAAGTTTTTCGGATCCGCTGATCATTTTGCTTTCAGTTCCGGTAGCAATTCTTGGTGCACTCGGTGCGCAGAGTCTGCGCGGTCTCGACAATGACGTTTTCTGTCAAATCGGTCTGGTTATGCTCATTGGCCTGGCTAGCAAGAATGCGATCTTGATAGTCGAATTCGCCAATCAATTGAGACGCAAAGGACTGACTCCAGAAAATGCCGTCGTCGAATCAGCTCAAACTCGATTAAGACCGATTTTGATGACTTCGCTTGCTTTCATTCTTGGCATCGTGCCTTTGATTGTCGCCGAAGGAGCAGGAGCCGCCAGTCGCCGTTCGCTTGGAACAGCAGTCTTTGGAGGTATGCTCGTCTCGACTGTGCTCAATCTTTATATTGTGCCGACGTTGTACGCGCTCACGAATAAATTTCTGGGCAAAAACAAAAAGGAATTGCCGACGATGGATGATGCATCAACGGTCGTTGCAGTCGAGCGCTCGAATCAACTGGACCGCGCGACTCTCGAGCTCTAAATTATTCTTGCTCTCGTTTTCGACTACTTCTATAAGACATATTTAGTCAGACCATTGAAAATGGTCAAAATTGGCGATGCCTTGCCAGTCAGCTTCAAGACGGATCATTCAAAACGTATATAAGGTTCTCACTTTGCTCGCAGTTTCCAAGCGTTCTTTTTATTGCATAATCAGGCTACCGCGCGTACCGCGGCAATGGTAAAGACAGGGCGCTTAGAAAAATCAGGTGGCTTACGATGGCTCATCCCACTCAGCAAAAGTCACCATCTGCAACCGCTATTGTGCATGAAGCAAGCGGTGTTCATTTACTACTGACTTTGAAAGATTGCGATCCAGCCATTCTGAATGACCTTTCTCAACTGCAAGAACTGACTCGGGCAGCAGCTTTAGCTACAGGCGCAACCGTTCTTGAAATTTGCTCGAGACAGTTTTCTCCAGAAGGCGTGACATCGCTGGCGGTGCTAGCTGAAAGTCATGCCAGTCTTCACACCTATCCAGAATCCAATGTAGTTTTCTGGGATATCTTCACCTGCGGCACAATCTG
>Ga0182030_10026629_pt1 | contig 10452 bp, 7 predicted proteins | sample 812S3MmetaG_FD_121299 | JGI IMG/M metagenome (GOLD analysis project Ga0182030, IMG submission 121299) | Permafrost microbial communities from Stordalen Mire, Sweden - 812S3M metaG (Illumina Assembly) | ecosystem: Environmental > Terrestrial > Soil > Wetlands > Permafrost | place: Sweden... | reverse complement strand
GGGTTACCGGCAGCGGATCAATGTTGACCGTGATGGTGTAGTCCAGGAGCCGCAGATTGGTGAACTGTTTGCCCGCATCGACGAGGTGTTGGTGTTCCATCCGCTGGATTACGAGGTGCAACTGGAGATTGCTGAGAAATTTTTGCGGACAGAAGTGAAATTTTTGGAGGAACTGGGCCACGAACTCGACGTGGATGCCGGGGTGATGCCGTTTCTGGTGCGGAAAGGCTTCCATCCCAAGCTCGGTGCCCGGCCGATGCGCAATGCCGCGGAAAAGTTGATTGGCGATGCGGTGGCCCAGAATCTTTTACAGGGCGGCACCGGCACCGGAACATTACGGGTCGCCGAAGGCGGGGAGTCGCTTGTGATTGTGAAGCCCTGAAATAAGGATTACTCGAAAGAGGCAAATAGGAACTCTTCGCCGCAATCTTGTGCCGGAACCACACCGGCGCGAAGTTTTTTCGCCAGTTTTGCCAGCAATTGCCGGATGGCAAGACGAGCGGGCTTTTCCGAAGGCAACTTGAGCACCAGAGCATCCGAATATTGTCTGCCGGATTTTCCGTCATAGAGGTTTACCGCAACCACCTGCAACGCCCCGGCATCATAACATTTTTGGACCAGTTGGCGGCCCTGTGTGAGATTGAACTGGCCAAGTGACCGTTTTTGCGCGCCAGCGTCCAGCCATGCCAGTGCTTCACAACGATTACGTTGCGAGAGCAGCCATTTTACCTGCAATTGAAATTCGCGTCGTTCGATCTCATCTGCATCCAAAGGTTTCAGTTTGTCTTTGCTGGCGGAATAACGAGGATAATCCGGGTGTTTGCCAGCAGCAGCGACATAGGCGGCGAGAGAGACGTTGCGGTTCTCAATCGCGTATTGTTCGGAAACCAGCGTGCCGTCTTGCAGCCAGACCCGGGTTCGGCCCGTGAATTTTCCGGTCGCGGTCGAAGTTTCAAATTGAAGCCGGCCATTCTGGAACCATGCCTGCTGGATGCCCATGCCGTGTTTCATGCGGTATGAGCCGAGCAGTCTGCCGCGTCGATTCCATTGGCGGCAGAGCCCATGCAACAAACCGCTATCGTAAAACTCCTCCGAGGAAAGCTGTCCGTTGTGATGCCAGGTGCGATGTGGACCGTGAATCGTTGAACCGAGAAAATGGGTTTCCTCCCGCAACTGGCCGTTGCGATAAAAAGAACGCTTAACCCTCGGTCTAGGCTTTCCCATCTGGGATGTCGCTTGTGCCATTCGGGATATATGTCGGTTATACGCCACGACCGGTTAACCTTGCAAGCGATGATTTGCAAAAAGTGCAAGTTTGCTTAAAAAACAAGGGGCGCGAACTCAACGCACCCCACGAGAGGCACCGCGAAGTGCCTTGAGAGAAGCACGCCAAGCCGCGCCCGATGGGGCGCGTACTCCGGCGGCTCTCTCGTCCAGTCAAAGTTCGCGGTTTTCTCGTGGGACCGAGCCGATGCGACGCAAATTTTTAATGTGTTACATAACGAATACGGACACGTGGATGATAGGCTGGACCGATTTTATCGCCAAGCTCAAAGCTCATGCGGTCGGATGCTCTGGGATGCTCTGGTGTTGTTTCACTTTATTCCAACCGCGCAGCGACACAATCCCGCGATGAGAACCTAAAGGCAAACCTCTGGCGGCGGCGGGCGGGTCAAGGTGGAGGCGAGGGCCGCCGGGGCGCACAACCTTGACGCGACCGCCGCCGCCATATAATGGGAAAGGTTCTTATCGCGCTGATAGAGCGTGGGCCGAATGGCCCATGGTTTATGAAGCTGTTTCTGAAATCGATAATGATTCTTTAATGACCTCAACGGCTTCGGTCTGTGATTTGGGAGTGGGCAAGTAAGCGGAGGCGCAGAGAAGCGTCTAGCGAAACGGAGACGGAGCGCACGCCACGACCGAATCACAGACGGAAGCCTTTCGCGGCTGCTTTGAATATCAGCGGATGCCGTCCGTGACGAGCGCGGGCTTTTGCGCAGTGAACGAGGCGCGGTCAAGAGGGGATGGGGCGACCAGCAGCCCGTGAACGGAGCAATGCCCGCGTTGGTCACGGCGGGACTAAACAATGTGCCAGATGTGACGAAATAGGGTTGTGAACCAATGATTTACGCCACAAATGGCGATTTGTATAGATTATGTGTATTCGCCACAGATGGCGAACAACTTGACAGTTATTGTTCTATTCGCCATATATGACGCGTTATGAAAATAACAAAACAAGCCACCGATGATTCGGTGCTCGCTGAATTGGGCGGACGTCTGGCCCGAATCCGGCTGGATCGCAATCTAACCCAGGCCCAGCTGGCCGAGCAGGCGGGAGTTTCCAAGCGCACGATCGAACGGCTTGAGGCGGGAGCCGTGGCGACGCAATTGTCGGGATTCATCCGCGTCTGTCGCGTGTTGGATGTGTTGGAACATTTTGACGCCCTGATTCCTGAACCGGTGCCCAGTCCGGTTGCGCAGTTGAAATTGCGTGGGCGGCAGCGGCGGCGCGCCTCAACCGGCAGAACTACCAAGCCAGCTGTTAAAAAATGGCAATGGGGGACTGAATCATGACGTTGGCCAAAGTCCAACTGTGGGGACGCACCATCGGGGTGGTTTCACTGGAAGATGGCAGCAGCGTTGCGGCTTTCCAGTATGATCCGGAATTTGCCCAAAGCGGCATTGAGGTGTCGCCGGTCACCATGCCGTTGAGCGACCGGATTTATGTTTTCCCGGAATTACCACAGCGAACGTTTCACGGTCTGCCCGGTCTTCTGGCAGACTCGTTGCCGGACCGGTTCGGCAACGCGCTGATTGCTGCGTGGTTGTCCCAACAAGGACGAACGCCAGAAAGTTTTAATGCCGTTGAACGTCTTTGTTACACCGGCGCACGCGGCATGGGTGCCTTGGAGTTCGTGCCGGCCATCGGGCCAAAGCCGCAGCGGGCGAAGAAAATTGAAATTGATGCGCTGGTTAAACTGGCTTCAGAGGTATTGAGTCACCGCGAAAATTTAAAAACGACATTTGCGAGCGAAAGCCGCAAAAATGCTTTGAGCGATATTCTGCGTGTGGGCACGTCCGCCGGTGGCTCGCGGGCAAAAGCCGTCATCGCTTGGAATCGTGAAACGAACGAAGTGCGTTCGGGACAGGTCGAGGCCGGAAAAGGATTTGATCACTGGCTGCTGAAATTCGACGACGTGACCGGCAACAAGGACAAGGAATTCGAAGACCCGAAGGGCTACGGGGCGATTGAATATGCGTATTATTTGATGGCGAAGGCGGCAGGTGTGACCATGAGTGAGTGTCGGTTGCTGGAGGAAGGCGGGCGACGGCATTTCATGACGCGGCGTTTTGACCGGCTGGCTGGCGGGGAAAAGTTGCATATGCAATCACTCTGTGCGCTGGCGCATTTTGATTTCAACCAGGCCGGCGCTTATTCGTACGAACAGGCTTTGCTGACCATTCGCCAAATGAACCTGCCGATGGAGGCGTTGGAGGAACAGTTCCGGCGGATGACCTTCAACATCATTGCTCGCAATCAAGACGATCACGTCAAGAACATCGCGTTTTTAATGGACAAAGCCGGGCACTGGTCGCTTGCGCCTGCATTTGACGTAATCTACAGCCACAATCCGTCCGGCGACTGGACGGCAACGCATCAGATGACAATGAACGGCAAACGGGACGAATTCAAACTGGCGGATTTTCGAGCTTGTGCCAAAAGCGCGATGATGAAGCGCGGGCAGGCTGAGGCCATCGTCGAGGAGGTCCGCGCGGCGGTAGCACAATGGCTTAAATTTGCCGAATACGCGAAGGTCATGCTTAATTGGCAGAGGCAGATACAAAGGAATTTGCGGTTGAACATCTTGCGAGGATGAAAAGAAACGGCAGGTGGGTGTCAATCAATTCTTTGAAATGTCCCCAAAGACTGTTATTTTAGGTGGGTTGCCGACAATATTTGTAAGTAATTGAAAAAGAATAACTTGAAGTGAACAGTACCGTTGCCATACCGAAGCCACAGACAAAAAAGGTCTCACGTGGGATGACTGTTGCTGTCGGCGCTCTGAAAAATCAGGAGCCGCAATATCGATTTTCCGGGCATCAAACATTTCCACTCAGAATCACTTGGATTCCGAAGGCGGTGGACGAAATTGTGCGCGGACATGATCCCTTGACTCAAATCGATGAGGGGATAACAAAATTGGGGCTGGGGAAGAACATGGTTGAAGCGTTGCGTTGCTGGATTGAGGCGTTTCAAATTGCCCGTCGGGTGGAATGCAAGTGGGAATTGACAGTCATCGGCGGTTTGATTTTTCATCCGGATAAGGGATTGGACCCCTATCTGGAAGATGTATCTACTTCTTGGCTGCTTCATTGGCTGATCAGCAACAATACGGTTTCCCCTTTTTTTGCTTGGGAATGCGTGTTTAATCGTTGGTCTACCGCCGAGTTTAGCGCGACCCAGATCGTTGAGGCGTTTGAGCAAGAGGCGAATAAGAACAAACCAGCGTCATCGGTGACGCTTCGCCAACATTGGGAAATATTTCTCCACAGTTACCGGCCTACGCGTGCGGATCGCGGCGAGGATCACTTGGACAGTGCGTTGTCGGCGTTGAGATTGATTGGTGAGATAGGTGAACGACCCAACGCTGATGGCAGGTGGGAAACCCTATACGGTTTCGATCTTTCTCCGAAGCTGACCATTTCCGAACAACTTTTTGCCTTCTTTGTGCATTATTGGTGGAACCGAAAATTCCCGGAGGAGCAGACGGTTCCATTTCGGGAGATTATTTTGGGTTTCCATAGTCCCGGGCGGCTGTTGAAGATGCCGGAATCCGAGATTACAGCGCGGGTGACGCGGCTGGCGTCGCGCCAGCCGCGAATGTTTCGGATTGTCGAATCCACGAGTTTGCGTCAATTACATCGATTTGAAAAGAACGATGGCATTCATGATTTGAAGGAAGCATACAGGGCACCCGATTTCGCTTGAAGACATTCATAAAACAAGAAATTCGACCAAGCCAGGAGAAGAATTCCTTCTTGCGCATCCAACCCCGGTATATGCGGTCGGTGCATCTGGAGGGTGATTTTGCCGATCCAGCCTCTTCGTCGGGTTACGTTTTGACCCCGGTGGCTGAAAAAGCGTTTGCCCGAATATTTGCGGGTTTTGAGGGAAATTCAACCCAGCGAGCATTTCGTATTGCTGGGGATTATGGATCAGGCAAGAGCGCCTTTGGTCTGGCGCTGGCGCGACTATCGGCCGGTCAGGTTAAAACTTTGCCTGAAAGCCTGCGCGAATTCGCACCGCGGACCCGGATGTTTCCTTGTCTGGCTACCGGCGATCATGAGCCGTTGGGCATGACGGTTTTCAGGGCCTTGGGGATCAAGGTTGCGGCTGCGATCCGACCGACTACGGCGGAAGTTTTTTCAAAAATCGATGGGGCAATGAAGAACGCCAAATCGAAAGGTTACAAAGGCGTTCTGCTGATTTTGGATGAACTGGGCAAGAACCTTGAATTTGCGGCGCAAAATCCAGAGGCTGACGATGTTTTTCTGCTTCAACGTTTGGCAGAGGAGGCAGCCAGAAGCAAGGATTGTCCCTTGGTCATTGTGGTGATGTTGCATCAAGGTATTGCTGCTTACACATCTGCCTTGGACATGACTTCGCGCCGGGAGTGGGACAAAGTGGCGGGCAGATTTGAGGAAATTGTTTATGCGCAACCTTTAGAACAGGTGACAACGTTGATCGCCGCCACGTTGGACGTAAATTTGCAGATTCTTCCCCGTAAATCCGCAGAGGCGGCGAATCGGGCGATGGCGGCGGCGCTGCGGATGGGGATTTACGGTTCTGACATTCCCCAAAGTTTTGCGGCCAACGGCCGCAAAGTATTTCCGCTTCATCCGACAGTTTTGCCGGTATTGGTGCGGGCAATTCGGAAATTTGGGCAGAATGAGCGTTCCTTGTTCGGGTTTTTGTCGGCCTCTGAACCAATGGGGTTGCAACACCATATCCGGTCAAGTGGATCGCTGGTTGAGCCTTATCGGATTTCGCACTTGTTCGAATATGTGCGGCAAAATTTGCTTCCGGCTTTGAACTCGGGAGGGACTCAACTTTATTGGGGTGGCATAGATGGAATGCTGGCAACGACAAAATTTGACAATGCTGAGCAAGAAGCCGTATTTAAAACCGTCGCCTTGTTAACATTGCTTGATGCCCCGGACATTCCTGCAACTGCGGCCATGGTGGAACTGGCGTTGGCTGATGAAGCCAACCTAACATCCATAGCCAAGGCCATCGAGGCGCTAAGGGCGCGAAATGTCTTTTATGAGCGGGGCGCCGCTCGTGGCTTCTGTATCTGGCCGTACACGTCGGTCAATCTGGATGAGGTGATTAAAAACGGCGAGATGGCCACGCGGACGAATGGTGATGGGATTGAGTTGTTATGCCAAGAGTTGGGCACCGAACAGATTGTTCCCCGGGGTCATTATTTTCGTTCGGGTACGCTTCGCTACGGTGAAATCAGTTTTTTACCGGCGATGGCATTGGACAAGTTGCTGGCTTCTCCGCCCTGTTTGGATGGAAAAGGCCCGGATTTGAATCTACGCGTGTTGTTGCCGGCCAATCAGGTGCAGTTTCGTGAAGCAGAACAAAAGCTGCAGGACAATCATGACCGCCTGAGTGAAGGCTTGTTTATTGCTGTTGCCCAACCTCCGGCCAAGAGCGTGGCGGCACTTTCAGACTTGTTGGCGTGGAAATGGGTTCGGGACCATACTCCGGAGTTGGCCGCTGACCGTTATGGTCGCGAGGAAGTGATGCGCCAGGTCGCCGCGGCGAAGCGTTGTTTCAGTGAGCGGTTGGGAGGACTGGATCGGCTGGAGTTGCCCATAGCCAAGCCAATGGATTGGTTCAGCGTGTCTGGTTCCAACCGGCTGAAATCAGGCCGACAGCTATTGAATTTTCTGGGAGAGCAATGTGATCGGATTTATAGTCGGGCACCGCGTGTGTTGAACGAGCTGATCAATCGCCGGCAGCCTAGCAGTGCGGCAGTGGCGGCCAGAACCAAACTGGCCGAAGCGATGGCAAAGTCTCCGCAGCAACCCTCATTAGGTTTGGATGCATCCAAGCGCCCGCCAGAAATGGCGCTTTATTTGTCAATTCTGAAGGAAGGCGGATTTCACGTAGAAACGGAAGGTACGTGGAACTTCCGGCTTCCGACAAAGGAACAGGATGTGTGCCGGCTTTTGCCGGCGCTGAATGAAATCACCAGATTGTTGCAGGACAGAGGCGTTGACGCGTTAGTGCCGATTCCGGATATCTTTAAGGGCCTTGGTCAAGTTCCTTTTGGGATCCGCGAAGGTCTTCAGCCTTTTATCTTGGCGGTGTATTTGGCGACCCATCACCAGCAGGTTGCTTTATACGAGGATGGCACGTATTTGGCCGAAGTTGGCGGGGATGCTTTTCTGCGTTTGATGAAAGAACCGCAATTTTTTCATTTGCAATTCTGTCATATCGACGGTTTGCGTGCGGATGTTTTCGCCAAACTGCTCCATCTGCTCCAAATCTCCCCGCGCGATGCTTCTAAAAACGACCTGCTCGATCTGGTTCGTCCGTTGGTTATGTTCATCAGTCGTGAAGTGCCCGAATATTCTCGCAAGACCAATAATCTCTCGGGGATAGCGGTGGCAGTGCGGCGGGCGCTGTTGGATGCTCGCGAGCCGGTGAAGTTTGTATTCACGTTACTTCCCGAGGCGTGCGGGCTAAAGCCGGTCGGTACTGAGGGTTTGAAAAATCCGCAAAATTTGGCGGGCCGGCTAAGGGCAGCACTGCATGAAATCCGTACGGCTTATCCGCAGTTGATCAACCGGTTGCAAAAGGCAATATGCGCGGCATTTGATGTGGATTCAGGGATGCCGACGGCCCGCAATCTCATTTCAGGCCGGGCGGCGCAATTATCTATAGTTGTGACGGAACCGGTATTGAAGGCATTTGCACTTCGCCTGGCGGACACGACGTTGAATGACCGGGGATGGATTGAGTCCATCGCCAATTTGCTGGCCCGTAAATCTTGTGAGCGGTGGGGCGATATTGACGAAACCGAATTCCATCATCAATTGGAAACGGCAGCCGGACGCTTTAGGCGGACCGAGATGGCATTACTCGGAACAACGAAAAAGCTCAATGGTCATGCCTGTCGCATCGCGCTCACCAAGAGCGATGGCAGTGAGGTTGGGGACCTTATCAATTGGGATGGCATGGACGAAAATCGTATTCGACCAGTGGAGGGTGAAATTCAAGAAATTTTGGCGAGACATGGCCGCCATGGGCTGGCCGCAGCCACCAGGGCCATCTGGACGCAACTCAACCTGGCAGACAAGAAAAGGGAGGAGTAAATCATGGGCGAACAGCTTTCGAGTCAAAGCGGCAATTGGCCGAGTGATCCCTTAAGGATTCGGCAGGTATTGAGTCTTTCTGGTGGAAAAGACAGCGCTGCGCTCGCTGTCTATCTTCGTGATCGTGTCCCGCGAATGGAATACATATTTCATGATACGGGAAAGGAATTGCCGGACACCTATGAATATTTAGACCGGCTCGAGGGCTATCTTGGGAAAAAAATCGTCCGCACAACCTTTGGGACGACATTTGACGATCTGCTTCGGCAGTATGGTGGGATGCTTCCATCGAATCACCGGCGTTGGTGCACCAGGATGATGAAGTTGGAGCCGTTTGAGAAATACATCGGAAATGATTTCTGCGTCAACTATGTTGGGATCCGTGCAGATGAGGACCGCGTCGGTTACATCAGTACCAAGCCGAACATTCGGGCCAGTTTTCCGTTTCGGGACGATGGGGTTAATTACGAACGTGTCCAGCGTATCCTTGAGGAATCCGGATTGGGTATGCCGCCCTATACGGAATGGGGCCGGAGCCGGAGTGGATGTTTTTTTTGTTTTTATCAGCAAAAGATTGAATGGGTTCGTCTGAAACAGAAATATCCGGAGTATTTTGAGCAAGCAAAGGCATATGAAAAGCCGAATCGGGTGAATGGTAATATCTTTTATTGGTGTGGAGATGAACCTTTAGCTGAACTGGAACGTCCGGAACGGATGGCGGAAATAGAGCGGAATTGGCAAAAAAATCAGGAACGCCAAGCCAGACGGAGGCCGAATCGCTCGTTGGCAGAAACTTTGGGAGGACTTGAGACTCCCCATAAACCCCGCGAAGGGTGTTTGCTTTGCCAACTTTAACGGGTTTCTGGCTGGGATTCCGATTATGCCATGATATATTTGGATAACAACGCAACGACTCGCCCGTTTCCACAGGTAGTGGAAGCGATGCTTCCATACTTGAAGGATTGTTATTTCAACCCGGCGGCATCGACTGCGGCATTTACATCTGCCGGTTTACCCAGAAAAGGTGCGGCGAAGGCACTCGCGAAGTTGCTCAAGGCTGAGGGGCCGGAATGTTTTATTTTCACATCGGGGGCGACGGAATCAAACAATTGGGTGTTTTGGTCGGTATTACAAAATCATAAGGCGGGTTCGGTGTTGGTCAGCGACATTGAGCATCCGTCGGTGTCCGAACCGGCAGAAGCATTGGCGCGCAATGGAATATCGGTCGTCAATATACCGGTAAATGGACGGGGGGAGGTGGATTTGGGTGCCTTGCAAGCCGCGATGGCACCGGACACGGTAATGGTTTCCATGATGGCGGCAAACAATGAAACGGGCGTCATACAACCATTGAAGGAAATCGCTGAAATTGTTCGGAGCAAAAATCCAAACGCCATTATTCATACTGACGCTGCGCAAGCGGTGGGGAAAATCAACATCGATCTATCCGGAGAATGGCAGGACATTGATCTGATGACATTTTCCGCTCACAAATTTCATGGTCCCAAAGGAATTGGTGGCCTTTATATCCGGCCGGGTATCGCGATCGTCCCAATGCTCTTGGGGGGTGGTCAAGAGGAAGGTTTGCGTTCGGGAACCACAAATACGCCGGCACTGGCCGGCTTGGAGGCGGCAGCAGTGCAATTAAATGATCATGGGATAATCAACAACGGCGAATTTCGCGATCAGTTTGAAGCCAATCTCCGGCGGCTTTTTCCAGAGGTGAAGATCCACGGAGCCGATGCAGTTCGTCTGCCAAACACCTCATGTTTTTCTTTGCCGGGTGTCGTCGGCGACGATTTGGCCCTGAATCTGGCCGCGCGGAACATGATTGTCGGAACCGGGTCCGCTTGTGCTTCAGGCACGATTGAACCATCAAAAACATTGATGGCCATGGGGATTGGATATGACACCGCAAAGGCGGCATTAAGAATTAGGGTTCTTCCGGGATGTTCTGGGGGAAAATCATTGGTTTAAACGTGGGCGCTGGGCGCGCCTATTCGCCGGGGCCTGGCGAGTCCGTTACGCGTGGCGACCGGCGGGGCCGCGAACTGTGGT
>Ga0182030_10026628_pt1 | contig 10453 bp, 10 predicted proteins | sample 812S3MmetaG_FD_121299 | JGI IMG/M metagenome (GOLD analysis project Ga0182030, IMG submission 121299) | Permafrost microbial communities from Stordalen Mire, Sweden - 812S3M metaG (Illumina Assembly) | ecosystem: Environmental > Terrestrial > Soil > Wetlands > Permafrost | place: Sweden... | reverse complement strand
GTCGCCGAGCATTGTAAAAGCTCCCGTGCCGGCCAGCATCACCAAGTTGAAGAAGGCGGAGAACTGCTCGTGAAAATCGCGGACCGCATGATACGGCGCAACGGAGAGAGCGCCACCGCCGGCCTGAAATTCTGCGAGCACGCGCGACAGCCCATCCGGCTCGAACCAAGTGTCTGCATCAAGAAACAATAATTTTTGCCCCGCTGCGGCCTGTGCGCCTTGATGACAAGCCCACGTCTTACCGCGCCATCCCTCCGGTAGCGGCAGCGAACGGAAGACGCGAGCACCTAATTCACGAGCGACTTCGGCGGTGCGGTCGGTGGAGGCGTCATCCACGACGATGATTTCACCTGGGTGGACAGATTGGGCGGCAAGCGAGCGAAGCAGCGTGGGAAGATTTTCTTCCTCGTTTCGCGCGGGAATGATGATGGAGAGACCTTCGACGGAGGCGGATTCCCACACCGCCGCGCTGACACACTGACGGAGACGGCCCAAGACCAGAAAGCCTGCCGCCCATTGCGCCAGTGTGACCAGAAGCAAAATCATTTGTCCCACGCCACAATTTTTTTGGCGACGTTCTGGCCGCACAGCACGACCATCGGCATGCCGCCGCCGGGATTCACCGAGCCGCCGACGAAAAACAAATTCGGGTAAAGCGTGCTTTGCTTCGGCGCTTTGAACGCCAGATTTTTCCAGCGGTCGCTCACGACGCCATAAATCGAGCCTTTGTTGGAATTGTATTGCGCGCGGATGTCGAGCGGCGTCCAAACATGCTCGAAGACGACGTGCTTGCGAAGATCCTTCAAGCCCATGCGCTCCAGCTTGTCAATGATGCGATCCTTGAATTTCAAATAATCTTCGCGCGTCAGCGGATGCTCGTTATCAATATAAGGAATGTGCGGCAAGATTTTCAGGCAGTCGCAGCCAGCGGGCGCTACGGTCGGATCCGTCTTGGAAGCGGCGACGAGATAAATCGTCGGGTCATCCGGCAGTTCGCGCTTTTGAAAAACGGTTTGAAAATGTTCGCGCTGGTGGCCGCTGAAAAAGAAATTGTGGTGCGCAAGCTGCGGATACTGGCAGTCGAGGCCGAGGTCCAGCACCAGCCCGGAGCAGGCGGGTTCGTATTTTTTTTCCAGCGACGCGATGAACGACTTATCCTCCCGCAGCAATTTTTCGTAAGCGGGAATCACTTCCATGTTCGATACGATAATGTCGGCGGCGTGAAAAGTTCCATTCGCCACCAGATCGGTGACGCGCGCACCGTCGCGGCGGACCTCGCTGACCTCGGCGTTGAGATTGATTTTGATGCCGAGTTCATCCATCAACCGGCGCAAGCCGAGGGCGATGTTGTAAAGCCCGCCGTCCACATACCAAAGGTCGTAACGGAACTGGATGGTCGGCAGTGAATTCATAAACGCCGGCGCGCGATACGCCGAGGAGCCGACGTATTTGATAAAAAAATCAAAGATGTCGCGGAAGTAGCGCGTCTGGAGATGCGCCGCCACGCCCTGGTGCATCGAGCGGAAAAGGTCGAACTGGAAAAACTTGAACAAGCCATAGTGCCGGGCGAAACCACGCCAGTCATCCAAGCCCTGCTCGAAATAACCATCGTTCGTCAGGTCATAAAGGCCGGCGGAGTATTTGAGAAACCGTTCAATGTTCTCCGATGTTTCACCAACCTTGCGCGCCTCGGCGGCCATTTTTTCCGGTTCAGGATACAAATCGAGCGTCACGCCATCCTCGAAAAAATTCCGCCAGTGTGGCCGCAGGGGACGGATGGAAAAGTAATCGCCCATTTTTTTGCCTGACCGCTCGAACAGCCGCTCGAAAATATGCGGCAGCGTGAGAATGGACGGCCCCAAATCAAAAGTATAGCCGCAGTCGGTAAGCACATTCAGCTTGCCGCCAATCTGTGCGTTCTTTTCAAACACCTCGACATCATAGCCCGCTTGTTTCAGAGAGATGGCGGCGGACAAGCCGCCCAAGCCCGCGCCGATGACAATGATTTTTTTGTTGCTCATTTTATATCTTTCGTGACTCGCTTGAGTCCTGCCTGCGCGAGGCCGTCCTGCGGGTGCATCGCCAGCGCCTTGCGGAAATAATCTTCCGCTTCCGCGCGCTGTCCCAGTTTTTCGTAGGAGGAACCGATGAAGGTCAGGCAACTGTCGTGGCCCCAGCGCGGTTCCAGCGGGGCTCCTGGTGTTTTGGCTTCAGCCTCAAAAAGTTTTTCTGCCGTGAGCAAGTTTGTCAGCGCTTCCCGCCGGGAAGCATTTCGCATCGCCGTGTAGAACTGGCTCATACCCAGCAAATATTTCACGCGCGGATTTTTTGCGCCGGTGGCGAGCGCGAGTTCCTGTTCCTTCAGCACGCGGGGACCAAGCCAAACGGTGCGGAGGATATTGTCGCTGATCTTCATGCCATAAAGCGTGCCCAGCAAGGCGTGGGCTTCGGCATGGCTTGCGTCAAGTTTAACTGCCTGCGTCAGAGCGACCACCGCCGCATCGAGCGCGGCCCCAGCGGCGAGTTTGTTGGTCTGGCTTTCCGGCAGACCCAGCAATTGAAGCATCCGATGAAACTCGGCTGTTCCCAGCCAATAAAAATTGGTTGCGGTAGCCGTCGCGTTGGTGCTGGCCTGCCGAAAAAGTTCCACCGCCGCGCCAAACCGCGCGCCATCCCACGCCTGGTAGGCCGCTGTGAACTCCGCGATGCCAGCCATCGTGAGTTTGTCCGCTGCCGAATCCGCCCGCGCGACCGGCGCGGCCAGCAGCAGCAGAATGGTTAAAACACGAATCATCGCTTGACGAAGTTATACCAGCGGGCAAGCCTGAACCAAGTTGTTTATGGAATTTGCCGTCATCGTCCAGCGCCAACGCGCATTTTTTCAAACTGGCGCTACCCGGCCAATCGAATTCCGGCGGGCGCAGCTCGAAAAATTATCCGCCGCGCTGGCCTGCCACGAAGCCACACTGCTCGCCGCGCTGCACACCGACCTGCGCAAATCTCCCGGCCAGGCCTACACTTCGGAAATCGGATTTCTTCAGGCGGAAATCCGTTGCGCGGTGAAAAATCTGCGCCGGTGGACCGCGCCGGCACGCTGCAAAACGCCGTGGTTTGTCGCGCCGGCACGCGGCTGGACGCAGCCCGAACCGTTCGGCGTAGCGATCATCCTCGGCCCGTGGAATTATCCCGTGCAACTGCTGCTCACGCCGCTGGTGAGTGCCGTCGCGGCGGGAATTGCGTCATGTTGAAACCCTCCGAACTCGTGCCGCGCACGGCGGAAGCCATCGCGGCGTTGGTGAGGGAAACATTTGCGGAGGAATATATTTCCGTCGCCACCGGCGACGCGAATGTGGCGGAGGCATTGCTTGCCGAGCGGTTCGACAAAATCTTTTTCACCGGCAGCACTCGCGTAGGGCGAGTGGTGTTGGCGGCGGCGGCGAAACATCTTACGCCAGTGACGCTGGAACTCGGCGGAAAGTGTCCGGCCATCGTGTGCGCGGACGCCGCCATCAAGCAGGCGGCGAAGCGGATCGCCTGGGGAAAATTCATGAACGCCGGCCAGACGTGTGTCGCGCCGGATTTCGTGCTGGTGCAGCGCGGGGTGCGCGAGGCGTTCGTGATCGCGCTGAAAAAATCACTGCGGGAATTTTACGGGGAGGATGCCAGCGCAAGCGCGGATTACGGGCGCATCGTGAACGCGCAGCATTTCGCGCGGCTGGTGAATTATTTGCGCGACGGCAAAATCATCCACGGCGGCGAACAGGATGCAAAAGATTTGTTTCTCGCGCCAACGGTTTTATCCGAAGTTTTGCCGGAGTCGCCGGTGATGCAGGAGGAAATTTTTGGGCCGATTTTGCCGGTGCTGGAATTTGATAATTTGGACGACGCACTCGCGCGGTTGCGCGACCGGCCGACGCCGCTGGCGTTTTATTTGTTCACCAGCAACCGCGCGACCGAAGCGCGGGTTCTGGCAGAGACGCGTTCCGGCGGCGCGTGCGTCAACGATGTGGTGTCGCACATGATCGGCACCAGCCTCCCGTTCGGCGGATTGGGCGAGAGCGGGATGGGCGCGTATCACGGACGCGCGGGCTTCGACGCGTTTTCGCATCAGCGCGCGGTGTTGCGGCGGGCGACCTGGCTGGACACGCCCTTCCGTTATCCGCCGGAGCGGCTTTCGCTAAGAAGTTTGAAACGGGCGATGCGCTTTCTTTTGGGCGACTAACCTTGCTCCAATTGCAGATTTTGTTTAACCATTGAGCATGTCGCGTCGCGTCATCATCATCGGAGCAGGCCCGGGCGGGTTGGCTTCGGCCATGTTGCTCGCCAAGGCCGGGGCGGAAGTCACCGTTTTGGAAAAGCAGCCGCGCGTTGGCGGCCGCACCTCGCTGATTGAGAACGACGGTTATCGTTTCGATCTCGGCCCGACGTTTTTTCTTTATCCGCAAATTCTGCAGGAAATTTTCCATGAAGTCGGGCGCGACATGTTCAAGGAAATTCCGATGACCAAGCTCGACCCGCAATACCGCATCACCTTCGGCGCGGACGGGGAGCTGAACGCGACGCCGGACCTCGAACGCATGGTGGCGGAGATCGCGAAACTGTCGCCGGTGGACGCGCAAGGCTTCCGGCGGTTCATGGCATACAACCGGGTGAAGCTGGAGAAGTTCGCGCCGTGTTTGCAGACGCCATTTCCCGGCTGGACGAGCCTGATCAACCTGCGGCTGCTGGCAGTGCTGCCGTTTCTGAAACCGTGGAAATCGCTGCACGCGGAATTGGCGGGTTATTTCAAAGACCCGCGCCTACAGCTCGCGTTCACGTTTCAGTCAAAGTATCTCGGCATGTCGCCGTTCCAATGTCCGAGCCTGTTTTCCATCCTGTCTTTCCTCGAATACGAGCACGGCATCTGGCATCCCACGGGCGGCTGCAATGCCATCACGAGCAACATGGCGCGCGTGGCGCAGGAACTCGGCGTGAAAATCCAGCTCAACACCGCCGTGGAGGAAATCCTGTTTCAAGGCCGCCGCGCCGTGGGCGTGCGCACGGCGCAGGGCGAACAGCGCGCCGATGCGGTGATGCTGAACGCCGATTTTGCCGGCGCCATCACGAAACTCGTGCCGAACAATCTGCGCCGCCGCTGGAGCGATGCGAAGGTGGCGAAGAAGGATTTTTCCTGCTCGACGTTCATGCTGTATCTCGGCGTGGAGGGGAAATTCGACCACCTCGCGCATCACAACATTTACGTTGCGAAAGATTATCGCCGCAACCTTGACGAAATCGAGCGGCAGCACGTTTTGTCCGAAGACCCGTCGTTCTACGTGGAGAACCCGGTGCGCACAGACGCCACGATGGCACCGCCCGGCCACAGTGCATTGTATGTGCTGCTGCCGGTGACACATCAGCATCCGAACGTGGACTGGAACCAGGAGCGGGCGCGGTATCGCGGCGTGGCGCTGCGCCAGCTCGAAAAACTTGGCGTCACGGACATTGAGAAGCGCATCCGTTTCGAGCGCGTGGTGACGCCGGCGGATTGGGAGGGCAAGCTGGACATTTATCGCGGCGCGACCTTCAACCTCGCGCACAGCTTCGCGCAGATGCTGCATCTGCGCCCGCAGAACCGCTTCGAGGAATTCGACCGCATGTATCTCGTCGGCGGCGGCACGCATCCGGGCAGCGGCCTGCCGGTCATCTTCGAGTCGGCGCGCATCAGCTCAAAGCTGTTGCTGGAAGATTTGAATTGAAGTTGCAACTCTGACGAGCGCAGCGCAACTAATTTTCCTGAATTTTCCTGAATCACCATGCGCGTCCGCGAATTTTCCACCGAACTCTGGCTGCCGCTGCCGCCAGCCGAGTTGTTCCCGTTCTTTGCCGCTGCCGCCAACCTCGACGCCCTCACGCCGCCGTGGCTGAATTTTCACATCGTCACGCCGTCGCCTATTCCGATGTGCGAAGGCGCACTGATAGATTACCGCCTCCGCGTGCATGGCGTGCCGTTGCGCTGGCGCACGCGCATCAACGTCTGGCAGCCGCCGCATCGCTTCGTGGACGAGCAGTTGCGCGGGCCGTATCGGCAGTGGATTCACGAGCACACCTTCGAGGCGCGCGACGGCGGCACGCTCGCTCGCGACGTGGTGCATTACGCCGTGCCCTTGGATTTTCTTGTGCATCGCTGGCTGGTGCAGCCCGACATTGAAAAAATCTTTGCGTTCCGCACGCAGGAATTGCGCAAACGATTTTCGGCACGGCAGGATTAACGCCACCGCCCGCGTCGGCGGCAATTTATTCGTGCGCCTTCTTTGTTCGCCAGCCAGCCGGGGCTGGGTTAAACTGACTTGGTGAAGCGCATGATTATTACCTTTTTCATTTTAGCAGTGGCGGTGGCTTTGATTCTCGTGGGCTGTCGGACAACGCGCGCGGGTTACGAATCCGCGCCCTGCCAAGTGGTGCGTTCCAGCGGCAATTTCGCAGTGCGGGATTACCCGGCGCTGATGGTCGTGGAGACACCCATGACACGCACTGGGAAAGATGCCGACGGAAGTTTCATGCGCCTGTTCCGGTTCATCACCGGCAAGAACGAGGCTAAACAAAAAATTGCCATGACGACGCCGGTGTTCATGTCCGGCAGCGGCTCGAATGCAACGATGGCGTTTGTGCTGCCCGCGAAATTACCGGCTGGCGAAGTGCCTAAACCCACGGACGGTGCGGTGACGGTGCGGGAGTTGCCGGCAGGACGTTTCGCGGTGCTGCGCTTCCGGGGCGGGCGCAACGCGAAGAACGAGGCGGAGTCCCTGGCCAAGCTGAAGGCGTGGATGGAGAAGCAGGGGTTGAGTGTCCTTTCACCGCCGGTGTATGGCTATTTTGATCCGCCATGGACGCCGCCTTTTCTGCGTCGCAACGAGGTGATGCTGCGGACGGAATCGGGGAAATGAGACAAAGGCGGCCGGATGCGCGTTCACGAATTCCAATCCGAACTCTGACTGCCCCTGCCGCCGGAGGAATTGTTTCATTTCTTCGCTGATGCCGCCAACCTCGACGCCCTGACGCCGCCGTGGCTGAATTTTCGCGTTGTCACGCCACTGCCCATTGCGATGCGCGAGGGCGTGCTGGTTGATTACCTCCTCCGCGTGCGTGGTGTGCCGTTGCGCTGGCGCACGCTCGCGCGCGACCACGTCCGCTATGCCGTGCCGCTGGATTTTCTCGTGCATCGCTTGCTCGTGCGGCCCGATGTGGAGAAAATTTTCGCGTTCCGGCAGGAAAGGCTACTGGTGCTATTTATGTGAGCCGGCACCCGGCATAAAGCACGACCGCCTTGTCATTCGCGAATATGCGTGGCAGTTTGGAGGCCAGTGTATTTGCCAATAAAGGCGATTACAGAAAAAAATAACGACTATGCAACTGAAATTCGATTGGCTGATCGTGTTGGAAAACCTGCGGCGTGGAATCATGGTCACCGACACGACGCTTGAGGGTCCGGCGGGGCCGCGCATCATTTACGTGAACCACGCCTGGCTGAAGATGACCGGTTACGGGCGCGACGAAATTGCCGGCAAGACCCCGCGCATTCTTCAAGGCAAACACACCGACCACGCCGTCGTCAGCTCGTTGAAACAAAAGCTGCTGAACCGGGAAGTCTTCCACGGCCAGACGTGGAACTACCGCAAGGGCGGTGAGCCGTTTCTCATGAACTGGTATTGCTATGCCATCTACGGCGAGCGGCCCAAACCGATTTACTACGTGGCCGAACAGGAGGATGTTACGGAGCTTGAAACACTGCGCATGAAACAAAGGCTTCTCGCCAACCCGAATGACACGGACGCCCTGAGTTTCTTCTCCGTGTTGAAATAATTGTAAATCCACGCAAGACGGTGGCTGAACTGCTAAATCCAGACCACAATTCTCACCCGCATGTCAAGTCGCCATGGCCTCAACCAAACTCATTCTGGTCACGGGCGCAACCGGCTATGTCGGCGGGCGGCTCGTGCCGCGTCTGTTGGCGGCAGGTTATCGCGTGCGTTGCCTGGTGCGCGATCCGGCACGATTGCAAGGACGGGCGTGGCTGAATCAAGTGGAACTGGCGCGAGGCGACGTGCTGCAGCCGGCTTCGCTGGTCGCGGCCATGCGGGATGTCGGCGTGGTGTATTACCTCGTTCACAGCCTGGGCGGCGGCGGCGATTTTTCGGAACGCGATTTGGTTGCGGCGCGCAATTGCGCCAACGCCGCGAAATCTGCCGGCGTGGAGCGAATCATTTATCTGGGCGGACTCGGCGATCCGCAGGCCGACCTGTCACCACACTTGCGCTCGCGTCACGAAACGGGTGCGGCGTTGCGCGAGGCAGGTGTGCCGGTGACGGAATTTCGCGCGGCGGTCATCGTCGGTTCGGGGAGTCTTTCGTTTGAAATGATTCGCTATCTGACAGAACGGTTGCCGGTGATGATTTGTCCCAAGTGGGTTTTCACGCGCATCCAGCCGATTGCCATCCGCAATGTGCTGGATTATCTGGTGGCCGCGCTGGAATGTCCGGCTAGCGTGGCACGCATTCTCGAAATCGGCGGGCGGGACGTGCTAACTTACGCCGAGATGATGACGGGTTACGCGCGGGCGCGGGGACTCACCCGGCGGCTGCTCGCCGTGCCCGTGTTGACGCCGAGGCTGTCGTCCTATTGGGTGCATCTGGTCACACCCATTCCCGCCAACATCGCCCAACCGCTCATCAAAGGTCTGGGCAACGAAGTCATTGTGCGTGACGATCTGGCATTAAAACTTTTTCCGGCGATTCAACCGCTCGACTATGAAACCGCCGTCCGGCTGGCGCTGGAAAAAATGAACTCGCGGGATGTCGAAACCGCGTGGACGGATGCGTTGACTTCCAGCCAGGGTGACAAAACGCCGGTGACGCTGATCAGCAGCGAAGGCATGATCATCGAGCTGCGTCAGCGAATGGTGTCCGCGTCAGCCGACGCGGTTTATCAGAGTTTTGCGCGGCTGGGCGGCGCGCGCGGCTGGCTGTATATGGATTGGGCTTGGCAGATACGCGGACTGGTGGATCGGCTGTGCGGTGGCGTCGGGATGCGCCGTGGCCGGCGTGATCCCGAAGACCTTCGCGTCGGCGACCCGCTAGATTTTTGGCGCGTGGAGATGGTCGAGCCGGGCCGGCTGATCCGGCTACGGGCGGAAATGAAAGTTCCCGGCCGCGCCTGGCTTGAATTCAAAGCCGCGCCGCAGGCCGGCGGGCAGACGCTACTCACACAAACGGCGTTCTTTGAGCCAAAAGGTTTGTTCGGTTTGCTTTACTGGTATGCGCTCTATCCGGTTCACGCGTTGATTTTCAGCGGACTTATCCGGCGCGTTGGAGAACAGACTTGCAGATTGCTGTTGCCCATCGTCGGCGCGCTCCTACTCACTATGAATACACACGCGGCAGATAAAATTATTTTTAATTTTCAAACCGTCACCAACTCTGCCGCCTGGCAAGTCGTCAATGACGACGTGATGGGCGGCGTGTCCACCAGTGACTTTCGCGTGACCAATGGCGCGGCGGTTTTTCAAGGCGAAGTATCGCTGGCGAACAATGGCGGTTTTGCCTCCGTGCGCTCGCTGCCCGCAAGTCACGAGCTGGCCGGATGCGATGCCTTCGTCATCCGCGCGTTTGGCGACGGGCATCGCTACAAGTTCACCGCGCGCATGGATCAAAGTTTTGACAGCGCGATCTATCAAACGAGTTTCACGACGAAGCCGGGCGAGTGGACCGAGCATCGGCTGCCGCTGAAACAATTTGTGCCGACGTTCCGGGGCCGGGTGTTGTCGGGCGAGCCACCGCTCGATCCGGCGAAGGTGACATCGGTTGGCTTCCTCATCGCCGAGAAACAGGCCGGTGTGTTTCGGCTCGAAATCAGTTGGATCAAAGCCGCTCACCTCTGATGGTGATTTGAATTTTCAAACATGAGTGTCTCACCGTCCATCGTTTGGTTTCGGAATGATCTTCGTCTGGCAGACAATCCCGCGCTGCACGGTGCCGTCCAGCGGGGCGGATCAATTGTGCCGGTGTTCATCTACGCGCCGGACGAGGAATCCCCGTGGTCACCCGGCGGCGCGACGCGCTGGTGGATGCACCAATCGCTTGGTGCGCTGGACCCATCGCTGCGCACCCTCGGTTCGCGGCTGGTGATTCGGCGCGGACTGACGGAGAAGACATTGCTGTCGCTCGCCAAAGACACCGGCGCGAACGCGGTGTTTTGGAATCGCCGCTACGAACCCGCCGTCATCGCGCGCGATGCGAAAGTGAAAGAGGTTCTGAACGCTGCCGGTCTCGAAGCCAAATGCTTCAATGCCGGATTGTTGCACGAACCTTGGACGATTCAAAACCAGAGCGGCAAGCCGTTCCAAGTCTTCACGCCATTCTGGAAGCATTGCCTGAACGAACCCGAACCCGCCGAGCCGCTGCCCGCGCCCAAAAAT
>Ga0182030_10026627_pt1 | contig 10453 bp, 15 predicted proteins | sample 812S3MmetaG_FD_121299 | JGI IMG/M metagenome (GOLD analysis project Ga0182030, IMG submission 121299) | Permafrost microbial communities from Stordalen Mire, Sweden - 812S3M metaG (Illumina Assembly) | ecosystem: Environmental > Terrestrial > Soil > Wetlands > Permafrost | place: Sweden... | reverse complement strand
CATCGAGCAGATAATCCTCCAAATCTGGTTGCCGATCCTGTTCCTGAATCTGACCAATGATTCGTTGCGCCGTCGCGGGCCGGAAGGAATTCAATTCAAGCAGACGATCCCGGCCCTGTTCCAAGGATCAAGTTCTTTCGCTGGGGCGGGAGATCGGGTTTGATGCCGTGGACGCCGGTCCGCTGCAAAATGCCCGTTGGATTGAGTCGTTGGGATTCCTGAATATCCAACTTGGCTACATGCTCAAGATGGGCACGCAAATCGGCTTTAAACTGATTCATTAACCGCATTCTTTTCCGAGCGGAAAGAGGCTGACGACTAGGAAGCACTTTTTCGAGGTGTGGGGTAAACACCTGATACCGATTCGCAACCCGGCTATGGCATGCTTAAAGAATATGGAAAAATCACCATCATCGTTTTCGGAAACATTGGTGCCCATCTCGGCCGCCTCTTTGCCTCCAAGCACCACACAATGCATTGTTAAGCGACGCAATTTGTATTGCGATAACCGCGACCACCTTCGCTGACTCACGACTACACAAAAAAACTTAAAACTGATTAACCACGAAACCCAATCCAAAACCAAAATGAAAAATACCATAAAGCGATCCCTCATCGCCATAATCACCGCCACGCTTGTGCTCGGCTCACTTACATCCGCCAAGGCAGCCGTCGAAACCTACAACATTGACCCGGTGCATACCTGGGTCGGATTCTCCATCGCGCATTTCTTCACCAAGGTGCCAGGCTATTTCAGCAAAGTGAAAGGAACTATCGTCGTGGATCGTGATCATATCGAAAACAGCACCGTTGAAGCCGTCATCGAAGTGGCCAGCATCACTACAAACACGAAGATGCGCGACGACGACTTGCGCTCGACCAATTTCTTTGCCGCCGCCCAGTTTCCGTCCATGACTTTTAAAAGCAAGTCATGGAAAAACACTGGCGACCATACCTATGATGTCACCGGCGTGCTCACGATGAAGAACGTCGCGAAGGAAGTCGTGCTCAAGGTCACGTCGCTGGGTTTCGGTCCAGGCATGAAGGGGGCCGCGATCTCCGGCTGGGAGGCAGCGCTTACTTTGGACCGGCGCGATTTCGACATCACGGCAGACCAGGGCATGATCGGCAACAAGGTGGATGTCCTCATCAATGTGGAGGCGGATCTCTGATAGTCCGCTTCGGGCAAGCCGACGGCCATAAAGGCTCGCCATTCTCGGCCGCCCCTTTGCCTTCAGAAATAACGTTTGATTCCAATTATCACTATGAAAACGCAATACATCCTCACCATCGCGCTTCTTGAAGCTGCTTTGGTTTGCAGCAGCAGTATAGCTGCCGTTCAGACCCAAAATGTAATTACTGCCGGCGACTGGCCTTCCGTAAATCACGACGCCAATGGCAGCCGCTACAGCGCTCTCAAGGAAATCGATTCCACGAATGTGGGCGCCCTGAAGAAGGCCGGCACTTACACCTTTCCAGACAAGGAGCCGTCGCAAACCGCCCCGGTCGTCATTGATGGTGTGATTTACGCCACCACGGCGCATACCACCGTCGCGCTGGACGGCTTCGACTGTCATGTGATTTGGACACACAAATGGGTGTCCCACGGGGTGGAAACGTTCAACTCGCAACGCGGTGTCGCCATTGCCGATGGCAAAGTCGTGCGCGGCACGCCGGACGGATATCTCATCGCCCTAGATCCGAAGGACGGCCATTTGATCTGGGAAAAACAGATCGCCGATTCGAAGGAGGGCTACTTCATTAGTATGCCTCCGCTGATTAATAACGGTTTGATTTACATCGGGCCTGCTGGAGCCGAATGGGCGTCCAGCGGTTGGGTGGGTGCCTTCCGCCTGAGCGACGGCGAACGGGTTTGGCGTTTCAACATAATCCCCGGCGACGGCGAGAAAGGTGCCGACACTTGGGGCCCGAATCCCGAGACCCGGAAACATGCGGGCGGAAATCTATGGACTGCGCTGTCGCTCGACATGGAGAAGGGCATTCTCTATGTCCCCGGCGGCAATCCTGCGCCCGATATCTACGACGACGAGCGGCCGGGTGACAACCTTTATACCGACTCCTTGATCGCGCTGGATGCCAAGACCGGTCGGCTAAAGTGGTATAAGCAATTTATTCCGCATGATGTGCATGATTACGACATGACTCATGTGCGCATCATCAAAAACGGCAAGCACACTCTGCTCGCCGCCACCGGCAAGGACGGATTAATGCGTGTGCTTGATGCGGACTCACACAAGATCGTCTATACGGTGCCGTTCACGAGCCGGATGAATACGGAAGCGCCTCTTACCACAAACTCGCTACGGGTAAGCCCGAGCACACTGGGTGGTAACGAGTGGAATGGTCCCGCCTATAGCCCAGCTTTAGGGACGATCTTCGTCCCCGCGACCGACTGGTCTGCCAAGATGAAGAAAGATACGACGCCCCCTGATGCCGAGAAAGAACACACTCATGGCTGGTTCTTCGGCGGTGAAACGGAATTCGACCCGTGGGAGCAGGCCCGTGGGTGGTTGACCGCCTTCGATGTGGCTACTGGCAACATCCGCTGGGTCTACCCGGCGGCGAAACCGCTTATCGGGGCCGTGACCGCCACGGCCGGCAATCTCGTGCTGACAGGCGAACTCACCGGTGATTTCCTCGCGCTCGATGCTGGTTCTGGCAAGGTGCTGTATCGCGAAAACGTCGGCGGTCCCATCGGTGGCGGCATCGTGACCTACAACGCACACAACGTGCAGAACGTCGCTGTCGTTTCAGGATTTCTTGGCATTTTCAACACGATGGCACCCGCGCTGGGGGGCGGAAACACCACCATAACAGTGTTTCGTCTCTCCCAATAGCGCCACCTGGAATTACTGGATTCCCATGACCAACTTTGAAAAAGACGCAACCAAGCGACACCGACTAACGCTTGCCACTGTTCTCGGATTGATGATTACCACGTTGCCGATGGCAGCCGCGCCAGCGATTGAGGTGCCCGGAAAGGATTACACGTTCCCCAACAAGATCGAGGGATTTCCGAGCCAGCTTTCGGAATTCACCGGCCTCCAGATCAACTCCTTCCGCACAAGTGACGGTGTTCGGCTCACTTATTGGGAGGCCGGACAGGGAAAGCCGTTGGTGTTTATTCCCGGCTGGTCGGCCAACGGCGCGGAATATGTGAATGTCATGTTCCGCCTGAGCCGATACTATCACGTCTATGTTCTAGGTCTGCGAAATCAGGGCCTTTCCGATCGCGTCGACTTTGGCTGTCGCATTTCGCGTTTCGCCGTGAACCTAAAAGAATTCGCCGAGCATGCCGGCCTTCAGTCGGCTGATTATTGCGGCTGGTCGATGGGCGCATCCGTGCTTTGGAGCTACATCGATCTCTTTGGCACGAAGGGCATTCGCAAAGCCGCGTTTATCGACGAGCCGATTTCAATCTATAGTCACGCGGATTGGTCTGAACAAGAACAGCTTGAAGCCTGCGGCATGACCACCTCGCCGGAAAAAATGATCGCCGCCTTCACGACGGGCGCTCCAGCGAATAACCTGATTGTGGACATAAGCGCGGTCGAGCGGGCCATGAACCTCGCCGCACTCGGAATTTAACTAGTGTTATGACTAGGCGGGCAGATAAAAATCACCATGCGTTCACGTTGATTGAACTGCTAGTCGTCATTGCGATTATCAGGATTCTCGCGGCCATGCTCCTCCCCGCCCTGGCCCGGGCCAAACAAAAAGGCCAGCAGGCGGTCTGCCTGTCCAATCTCAAACAAATCGGCCTCACCTTTGAGATGTATCTCAACGAGAACGCAGACCATTTTCCCGACCGGCGTGATCTAAAAAACAGCCTGCCCGGCGGTTATCATCCGTGGACCAGTTGGCCGCCGTCCGATCCGCGGGCAGGCTGGGCAGCGACCAATTTTTTCGGCGAGTGCCCGAACTTGAATATCTGGTCCTGCCCGGCCGCCATCAATTCATCCACCGGCAATGCCATGCAATCCCTATAGGCGACCTCCAATGATACCAACGCGCCGATCTGCCGTTATTGGGCCTGGCGTTTTGACCGGCCTGATGACCCGGTGGGACAGGATGATTTCTGGGGAAAATCGCAATCGCAGGCCGTGGCCGATCTCGAAGCCGCGAGCATTACCAATGCGACACTTGGCCCCATTTACGGATCCACGGACGTGGAACTCGTTGTGGATCCATATTATCCCAAAACCACTGGCACGGTTGCCGGATCAACATTTTACAAAAGTCGCGCGGCTTGGGTTTGGCAATTCGTCTGCTCAGCACCTTTCAAGCCACGGTCGAAAAGCTCAATCTGCATCCTGACCTCAAAAAGCTGGTGAAAAACACGCATGGTTTGATCCTGGTTAGCGGCGCAACCGGGAGCGGCAAATCTTCAACGTTGGCAGCGTTAATCCAGGAAATCAACCTGACCGAAACCCTGCACATTATCACGGTGGAAAATCCCATCGAATACACCTTCCGCCCACGTCGCGCCTACATCCGGCAGCGGGAGGTGGGGCGCGATACACCGAGCTTTGAGCAGGCTTTGCTGGATGCCTTGCGTGAAGACCCGGATGTGCTGATGGTCGGCGAAATGCGCGATCCGGAAACCATGCGGCTGACGTTGAGCGCCTCGGAAACCGGCCACCTGGTTCTGGCCACCGTTCATTCATCGAGTTGCGCCGAGGCGGTGCAACGCGTGGCCTCGGCTTTTCCGCCGGAGATTCAAAGCGCCGTTTGCGCGCAATTGGCGGATTGTCTCGTCGCGGCCATCTCGCAACGGCTCCGCTTCCGGTCAGATTTAAACATCCGCGTGCCCGAATGCGAAATTCTGATGGCCACGCACGCGGTGAAAAACTTCATCCGCAACCGTGATTTTTTCAAAATCAGCTCCGCCCTCGAAACGGATGCCGAACATGGCATGTGGAGTTTTCAACGATACGCGAAATGGATGGAGAGCCGGACCGGTTGGTTCATTCCCAGTCAAAATCCAGAGCCGCCGGACAGCGATCCGGCTGAAGCGGCGTTCGTGGCCAAGCCGCTGCTGTCCACTGCGGCGCCAAAGGTGGAAATTAAAAAACAGATTTCGACACAACCTCTGGCTACCCAAGAAAGTCGTCGGATTGAAATTGAGCCGGATGAGGAAAATTTTGGGAAGATCCTCAAACGGCCATAGCAACACGTTAAATTCCGCCAGAAAATATCGGGCGAAATGAGAACAATTTCAGGGGAAATGTTTTTGGACTGGTCAAAATTTCGTTCGAGTCAAAATTGAATTCCCGAAACGAGATCAACTTTCTGACATCCTTGAACAACAATTAAACCTTCAATTACAGGTGCCTGCGCGCTGAACGCTGAGGTATGGTGGATGCTGCTGAACAACTGAAGGAACAATTGGGCAAAAAAGCATGATGACTGGATATCAACTCGCATTAAGGAAACGCGGGGCACATCAAACCCAAAGCCAAATGCCCGTCGGCTTGAAGGGAGAATATTCTCTTTGTTAAGAAGACTGAATCGCTGCTGGACCGAAGCTGACGCGTTGTGCCTGCCGTTGTGGGTGTTCGTTTGACAGATGCCCGTAAACCTTCCCAATCAAAACACCTCCATCCTGATGCCCAACCCAGCGAGCGATGGTCATGAAGTCGATCCCGCTCATTACGCAATGGCTGATGAAGTAATGCCGGCAATCGTGGAAACCAAAATTCTTCAGCCCGGCTTTCTCGCAGGCAGAGATTAGCGCCTTGTTGAAATTCACCATCGGTAAATCCGATTTACAACGACGCGGCGAGAAAAATAAACTCTGAATCCTAGGGACGGCGCTGGTGCATGTCCTGCAAATGAGCTTCCAGCGGCGCGTTGAAGTCCACGACGCGATGCTTGCGGTTTTTGGCCAGGCCATCCGCTCCAACTGTCAACTGTTTGTGGGCAAAGTCCACGTTCGCCCAGCGGATGCGTAGGGTTTCGGAAATGCGGGAACCACAGGCAAACATGAATCGGAGGGCACACAAGCAGTTGACCGCTTTTGGGCAGGCTTTGGGCGGCGGCCAGTAGCTTTTCAATTTCTTTGGCGGTGACGAGCGGCCGCTATTTCTGGTCGACTTTGAGCGGACGGAAATTTTCCATCGGTAGGGTTTTTAACAAACCATCGTCCACCGCTCGTTTGAGCACGTTGCGCAGTCCGATCACATCGAGATTGACCGTGCGCAGGGACATGCCGGCCATCTGGCGCTTGCTGATGAAACTGTTGAGGTGTGCCCGGGTGATTTCGTTGAGCCGGAGATCGCCTAGGTGTTCGAGCCAGCGTTTGCGGGCATAACGCTCAGCCTTCAAAGTCTTGGGACGCTTGGCATCTTTCACCTCGCTGTAAAATTTCAAGTAATTGTCCCAGTAATCGGCAAGCCGGGGACTGCGTTTGAGCACGGGCAGGTTTTGATCACGGCGGTCCTTGTGAAGATCCTGCCTGGCGGTTCTGGCCTCGGCAAAGGTGCGACATTCAGCGAGCCGGACGCGCTTGGTGGAATTGCGCCAGGTGAAGGAATCGACGGCGTTTAACCGGGCGTAAAATACACCATTACGCTTCCACAAGCCGCGGATTCTGCGCTTGCGGTCGTCGAAGACTTTCTGATAGGCTGCTCGGCCCATGACAACGTGGATCAAATTTGACTCGACCGGCCTTGCAAGCCAATACACTGGCTTGCATCAGGCAACAGTGGCGCAAAAAGCGGCACATCGTCAGTTGAAACCGGCGTTGAAAGCATAATGCTTTGTAATCAGGGTCGCACCCATAGCTCAATTGGATAGAGCGGCTGACTACGGATCAGCAGGTTATAGGTTCAACTCCTATTGGGTGCACCACTTTAAGTGATTAAAATCAATCACTTACAACACCGCTCCCGCTGCTCCTTCCGCCGAAAAAACGCGCTATAGTCCAGTTTATAGTCCAGTGTTTTTTTCGGCCCCCCCCGATGGCACTTCAAAATCGCGCCAAACAAAGCGCGTGAAAAAAAACATCAGCAACAAATCGGGAACGGGTTCAAAGCAGGAATTTGAAAAAGTTGAATCCGGGATTTATCGGCAGAAAAGCAATGGCTGCTATTACGAACGGCCACACATCAATGGCCGCCGAACATGGCGTTCCCTTGGAACCCAGAATCTGAAACTCGCTCGCGAAGAGTTTCACAAGCGCCGGGTCAAGGGGCAGGTCGCGTATGCTCCCCAAAATGCCGTCGCCACCGGAGCGGTGATTCGTTGCTACGAACACGACGGCTACCCCGACCGGCACAAAGAGAAACGGGCGGGGCGCACCCTGACGAAGGAAAAGAAAAATTGCGAGACCCTGCTAAAGTTTTGGGAGCACATTCCAGTTGATGCGGTGACGCTGGCCGCATGTGATCGATATCACGAGTGGCGGAAGAAAAACATCATGAAGGGCTATGCCGGGAATCGCACCGTGGACATGGAACTCACGACCTTGAGCAATGCGTTTCTGTGGGCCTGTCGCAAGGAATTGGTTCGCAGCAACCCCATGTCGGTTTATCGTCCGCGCTATTGCTCGGACAAGAATATCCGCCATTGCCGGGAATTTATGCCCAACGACGCGGATGAATTGCACCGCATCGCCGAATTGATGTTCGCCAGTTTGCGCTCCGATAGCCTACATGTTCAAAACTGTTTGTTTTTCAGCGTGCTCCATGAAGCCATAGATCGAGCATACCGGGATGCGGACGAGGCGTTGCAGGTTGGGAAGCTTCGGTATTTTGCCATCGCGGACCAAGTCCGACATTTTCGAGGCTGAAACACCGAGGATTTGCCCCGCGGTTTCCCGTGCAACCGATGACCAACTAGCAACGAAAGTCGCCCTGACCAAACCGTATCCACTGAGCTATGTGAGTGCCGAGAGCGACAGAATCAGCGTGGAGTATGCAGTGATCGAACTGGCCAAGCAAGCCAAGTTGGGCTACGACTTCGGTGCCTCCCAAGCCAATGCGGGCGAAGTGTGCCGGAAATACATCACGCCGGAGATAAATGGAATTCCACTTCGTGAAGCCCTCACCAAGATTCTCAAGCCGGAGGCACTGACCTATGACATTCAGGATGGCAAGATCGTGCTCAAGAAGAATGGAGACTAAACCTCGTTAAATCGAACCGTGATTTCAAACGAGAGATCAATTGAGACCGCCACTGGCACGTTGCTGGTGGCGGCCTTTCCACATAATTATGAAAGCAAACAAATCCTAAATCCACGTCGAGTTCATCACCGCCACACAGGTTGAGCTAACGCTCGAAAATGACATTGCTGAAATCAACGCACCGACCCCATCCAGCGCTCCCGAATTGACTGCGCTACACACGGCAACGGTTGGGTGTTAAAAGTCTGTCTTTGGACAGGCTTTTATATTGAGCTGACTTAACATTGAATAAAACCGTAACGAAGCGAGTCAAATGTTGGACGGTTGATTGTGATGTCGTCATTCATGGTGAAATCAATGACAAATATATGAAAACAAGAAATTTGGGAAAAATATTGGCTGGCTTGGCCTGTGCGGGTTTGGTCCTGTCTGGATCGGTGGCATTGGCACAAAATAACTCCACCACCGGCTCGCAGATGGTTTACGGTGTGCCACAAATCATACGGCTGTCGCAGGCCAAAGTCAGCGATGATACGATTATTGCCTACGTCAAAAATTCCGGGTTCAGCTACAGTCTGGACGCGGATCAGATCATCAATTTGCGGCAACAAGGAGTTTCGGACGCGGTCATAACAACGATGTTGAACCAACCCAAAACTGGATCAGTTGTTTACACCCCAACAGCACCAGCACCGCAGCCTGTTGCTTCGACCGTCAGTTCGAGCACGGCTAATTCGACCCCACTTTACAGTCCACGCCAAAGCAATCAAATTTCAACTACGTCAGCAAGCACTCAACCAGTTCCAACGGCCACCGTTGCACCCACTGTGACTTATATTCAAACCGCGCCAGCTCCGGTCTATTATTACGCACAACCCTATTATTATCCGTCTTATGCGTGGTATCCACCCGTGTCATTGTCATTTGTCTGGGGCAGCGGCTGGCACGGTGGAGGTTACGGTGGCTGGCATGGCGGCGGTGGCTGGCACCATTGAGATGATTTATTGAGCCCATCGTGGACACAATAAAGGCACCCCGCAAAACGGAGTGCCTTTGAAAGTGCGGTTAAAATTACTTTGTTCCCAGAATCGCGTCCTTGGCAGCCTTGGCGACGCGGAACTTCACAACCCGTTTTGCTTTGATCTTGATCGCTTCACCCGTCGCCGGATTACGACCCATGCGAGCTTTGCGGTTGACCAGCACAAGTTTGCCGAGACCAGGAATGGTAAAGGTGTTCTTGGCGTTCTTGTAAGCCAACTGGACGATGGATTCCAGGATTTCCACAGCTTGCTTCTTGCTGAGGTTGTTCTTGGTCGCGATTTCAGTTGTGATTTGGGATTTGGTCAGTGCTTTTGCCATAATGCTATCAGTCGTTTTGTTTGTTAATTGTTACCGAACCCTCATTAAAGCTGGTTGAAACCCATACGCCAAGATAAATACTTTGCTTTTATTGAGGTTTTTGCGATTTGTGGGCTGGTGTCATTGCTGTTGCAGGGATATTTTGATACCAACAAGCGCATGCCATCTGTTGCAGAACCAGTCACAATCCCAAAGCCCTTCATTGAGAAGAGAATCAAATCAGATGATGATCTGGCTCCGACATTCTACGTCATCTGCTGGGATGATCCGGTGAATTTGATGGTTTATGTCACGCACGTCTTCATGAAAATCTTTGGCTGGAACAAACAAAAGGCCGAGAAACACATGATGAAAGTTCACGAACAGGGGAAAAGCGTGCTGGTTCGGGAAGGTGCGGAAAAGGCCGAGTTTTACGTTCACCAGCTTCAGAATTACAAACTGCACGCAACGATGGAGCCGGCGGAATGAAACTCATTAAACGAAAAAGTGAGACCTGGCAATATGAGTTAAATCAGGTCGAGTCGGTTTTACTAAAGCAGCTTCTCAAAAATTTCCCATTTACCGGGAATGTTCCGGTCAAAATTTCAAAGGCCGATGCGGACCCAAAGTCTTTTGAACGGGAAAAGCTGCTGAATGAATCCTTGGCTGAACACCGAAAAGAATTAAAGAAGCAGGCCAGCAATCTGATTTCTGGCGAGAAGTTAAAAACCAGCGAAAAAGGTCATCTGCTGACATTGAATGCAGAGGAGCGGGAAATCTTGTTGCAGATTCTTAATGATATCAGGGTCGGTTGTTGGCGGGCTTTGGGTGAGCCGGAAACCACGGAAATGCATAAACCTGATTGTTCAGCACAGGATATTGCTCGCCACCAGTTGATGAATCTAGCCGGATATTTTGAACATCATCTGATCGGCTTGACAGAACGGGAAACAGGACGACATTGAAAT
>Ga0182030_10026626_pt1 | contig 10453 bp, 15 predicted proteins | sample 812S3MmetaG_FD_121299 | JGI IMG/M metagenome (GOLD analysis project Ga0182030, IMG submission 121299) | Permafrost microbial communities from Stordalen Mire, Sweden - 812S3M metaG (Illumina Assembly) | ecosystem: Environmental > Terrestrial > Soil > Wetlands > Permafrost | place: Sweden... | reverse complement strand
CCTCGGTGGATACCATATTTTTCCACCGTGCGGTCGAGCAGAAGGCGGCCCCATCCGTCCGGCAGGCTGTCATTGAATACGCCGAACAGGCCGTCGAAGATCGTCGTGTCGGCAACGGATACGCCAGGCCTGAGGGGAAGTTTGATTGGCGAGATCTCGATGGCTGAAGCGATGAATGAAGCGTCATACTCGAAAAGGAGCTGCCTATCCTTGAATGCGAGGCGTCCAACCTTGCGGCACTGGTTTCGTGCGTCCAGATAGACGGTCAGCAACTCTATCGGGCTATACGCCATGGCTGCGTCCTTTCCCGCCCGTCGCCCTGCGCCGCAACGTTGGCGTGGCCAGCAGGGCGTCGAGCGATTGGGCGGCTGGGATTGGCTGGCTTTCCCCGGCCAGCTTTTCGAAATCGTCAAGGCAATCCAACGCCAAGGCCAGATTCAGAAGCGAACCCAGAGCGATCAATCCTTCGCGCTCAAATCGCTTCAGCGAACTCCAGGTCACGCCCGAGCGCGCCGCCAGTTCTCTCTGCGTCAGGTTCATGACAAGACGCCGGGCCTTGAACCGCCCTGCAATTCCTGCCTGCACCTCTTGCACTGTTCTGAGATAGACAGCCAATATATTACCTCTTAAAGCCAATTATACAACGTAACAGCCACAGTATTGGCTATAGAATGACGGGGATTGTACTCTCCTTTATCCTGAAGTCGCTAGCGGTAGGATTCGGTGGAATGAGCAGGTTACGCAGCAGCCCCGTTTATAGATCAGACTTGCTGCGGTGGTCGGGTAGATCCAAAAAATCGAGGAGATAGCTATCCTTGAGGATCCCGATGGCGTCCTGGGGCAAAACTCGCATCACTGCTGCGAGTTTTTGGTCCGGCAGCGAAAAAGGAGTTTTCCAAATGCAACTCATCAAGACTCGGAATACAGGCAGTGGCCTTCTGCTGCCCCTACCTCCCCGAACGATCCGAGGAATGGTAGTCCGAGTCTTTGGTCCCCGATAGACCCTCTCCCAGGAAGCGTATTTCGCTGGAATAGATTCGGATGGCAACGTCATGCGCCCCGGATTCTTAACTGCTTGCCCGACGGATTCATGAAACCCAGAAGCGCTGAGGGCACGTCTTCCGTTCTTTGCGTGGTATAAGCTCACCATCGCTAGACTGGTCGCAGTGCTGATGTCAATAAAGTCGCCCACTCATCTCCCAGATCGTCACAGAACAACAAATCAGCGTCTTCGGCGATGTCATCGTTCGAGACATCGAGGTTAAACCAATGCGACTTGTAGTGATTTCAGACACCCACGGGCTCCACAACCGGATAGAGGATCTTCCCGACGGAGATGTTCTGGTGCATGCTGGCGATTTTATGAACTCTGGGTATGACCTACGGGATGTCCTGTCCTTCAACCGTTGGCTTGGAGAACAGCCGTTCAAGCATAGCGTCATATGCGCCGGCAATCACGACCGATATTTCGAGAATTCCGCGCAAGAAGCCCGCTCCATACTGACCAATGCGACCTATCTTGAGAACACTGGCGTCACGATCGACAACGTCACTTTCTGGGGATCGCCGTATACACCTGAGTTCCTGAACTGGGCTTTCATGTACCCTCGTGGCTCGGGAGCGAAGTACTGGGATCAAATCCCTGGCGGCCTGGACGTGCTAGTCACTCACGGCCCTCCGTTCGGGGTTCTTGACCAAGTCGCGCCAGGCGGCGTGCATCTTGGATGCGCGGAACTACTCGAGTCCGTAGAACAGAAGAAGCCCAAGGTGCATCTATTCGGCCATATTCACGGAGGCGCTGGAACCTTTGAGAGCGGAGCCACTCGCTTCGTGAATGCGGCATACCTCAACGAGCAGTACAAGCCTTTGAAGCCCGCGGGCAAGATCCGCATCATTGATATTTAGTGTGATGAGATCGCAGGCCATCTCGGGATCAGTGAAGAGCCAGCATTGGGGCACTCATCGCCATCCCCGCAGCGTTGGTGAAACTGGCACACAAACCACTTCGAATGAATAGGTTGTGCGATGCTTTCTTTTGAGATGTATTGCGCGGAAAATTGTCGCGGCACTGCCGAGACAATTGCCCCCAACATGGAAAATGCCTGCGGTGGTTCACACTTTTGCCAGAGTTCCCGCTAGGTGATTCGGCAAAGGCGATTTCTCGGCGGCCGAGAATCAAAAGATTCTTGTTGACAAAGTGTCGTAAAGACACCATTATAGTGTCAGTAAGACACTAATGAGGTATTCACCATGCTTCTCTCCTACGTAAAGGTTCCAGCTACCCATTACGCTCTCCACTTCCAACAGGGCCGCATCCGGCGCGAAGGTCTGGGGTTGTCCTTCTTCTACTACGCGCCGAGCGCGACCATTGCCGCAATTCCGATGGGGAGTACCGATGCTCCATTTGCCTTTGTGGAAAGTACCGCAGACTTCCAGCAGGCGACGGTCCAGGGCCAGTTGACCTACAGGATTGCCGACCCGAAGAAGGTCGCGTCGTTGCTCGACTTCAGCATTGGCTCAAAGGCACAGTACCTCGCCGATGGGCCGCTGAAGCTGCAGGAGCGGCTGGTGAAGGAGGCTCAGGTCGCCGCCAGGGCCGTGACCCAGCGGATGACACTTCCGGAGGTACTGATCAGCGCAACCGCGATTGGTGCGGAAGTGTCGGAGGCTCTGAAAACCTCAGAGTCAATCACAAGTCTCGGAGTCGAGATCATGAGCCTCGCCGTAATCTCCATCAAGCCGACGCCGGAGATGGCGAAGGCGCTGGAAGCCGGTGCACGCGAGGCACTGCAACGCAAGTCGGACGAAGCCATCTATGCGCGGCGGAATGCGGCGGTCGAGCAGGAACGGCGCATCAAGGAGAGCGAACTGAACACTGAACTCGCTGTGGAAGAGAAGAAGCGCCAGATTCGTGAGGCACAAATGGCAGCAGAGATTGCCATTGAGGAACAAAGGGCCCTGCTGATGGACCAGAAAGTTGCGAACGAACGGAAGGACGCCGATAGCCGAGCCTATGCGATGGAAGTCACTGCAAAGGCGATCGAAACAATGGACTGGAAGAAGCTCATGCTCATCTCGCCAGGTGGATTCGATGCCGGGCAGGTGATCGCACTTGCCTTCCAGGAGCTTGCTGGCAATGCTCAGAAGATCGGAGAGTTGAATATCTCACCTGACCTCTTGCAGGGACTGATGAGCAAGAAGAGGAACTAGCCATGTTCGAAAAAGTATTTGTCATTACCCGCAAGACCCGGCTGGCCGAGCTTGTTGAACGGTTCAATACCGTTGGACAAGCTCGGTTCTATATCGAACACGCTGGCGGGAACTTCGGAGAGTATGAGCGTGAGGACGCAGTTTACCGCTCGGCGGTGGAGGAGACCCGGCGATCTCTTCCTTCCGAGCTTAAGGTCCACGCTCTCGATCGGAGCCTGGTGCCAACAGTGCTCTTCACTGAAAAGGATCTGATCGTCACACTGGGCCAGGACGGCGTGGTTGCCAACACGGCAAAGTATGTGAAGGGGCAGCCGATTATCGCGGTCAATCCGGACCCTGAGCGCTTCGACGGCATCCTGATGCCGTTCCTGCCGACAGATGTGCAGGACGCGATTGCGGCCGTGATTGGAGGAAAGGAGCATATGCGAGAGGTGACGATGGCCGAGGCGCGTTTGCAGGATGGGCAACGCATCCTGGCGTTCAATGACCTCTTTATCGGCGCGAACAGCCACGTCTCGGCGCGATACAAGATCACGCTGCAGGGGAAGACGGAATATCAGTCGTCGAGCGGCATCCTGGTGTCTACAGGAGCGGGTAGCACGGGTTGGATTTCGTCGGTCTTCAATATGGCGGGCGGCCTTGCGACCGCGATGGGCGGCACGCCCCTCGAACGCATTCACATGGACTGGGAAGATCCACGACTCTTCTTTGTGGCGCGAGAGCCTTTCATTAGCCGGCATTCGAGTGCTGATCTGGTGACCGGCTGGATCGGCAATGGAGAGGAATTGCTGGTTGAGTCGACCATGCCATCAGGCGGATGCGTGTTTAGCGACGGCATCGAAGCGGATTCGGTAGAGTTTAATTCAGGCGCAATCCTCCACGTTCAACGCTCGGCAGAAAAAGCGAGACTGGTCATCGCATGAAATATCAACCAATCCAGGTCACGGTCGATATCGTTGTCTTCACGGTTCACGAACAGACACTGCAGGTGCTTCTGATCGAGCGAGGCATTGATCCATTCAAAGGCCGCTACGCCTTACCGGGTGGCTTCGTTCGGGCCGAGGAAACACTGGAGCAAGCAGCATTTCGCGAACTTCTTGAAGAGACGGGAACCAAGGACGTCTACCTGGAGCAACTTTATACTTTTGGGGATCCGCATCGCGATCCGCGCGGCAGAGTGGTAACAGTGGCGTATTACGCGCTGGTTCCAACTGACAAGTCGCCGCTGTTGGCTGGGACGGATGCAGCCGCGGCCGGGTGGTATCCGGTTTCCGCTCTGCCGCCACTCGCGTTCGATCACAAGAGGATTGTGGAGTATGCGGTAGACCGGCTGCGGAACAAACTGGAGTACACCAATGTCGGCTTTCAGTTGCTGCCAGCAAAGTTCACGCTGAGCGCGCTGCAAGCGCTCCACGAAGCGATCCTGGGAAAACCACTCGACAAGAGAAACTTCCGGCGGAAGGTTTTGGGGCTCGGCCTCGTCAAGCCTTCGAAAGAGATGCAAGCTACGGGGCGCAAACCCGCCCAACTCTTCTCCTTCCGACACACAACATGAGCCGGCCAAACACAGGAATCGTGCCCTCACGCGCTATACCGGCGATGGACGGCTGGAGATCGACAGCAGCTCGGCCGAACGGGCGATGCATGCCGCCTTGGGGGTCACCCAAATCCGGCCATAGAGGGTCACCTCAAAACCGGCCATAGAGAAACCGCCTAAGACATTAGCTCCGACGGGGGAAATTAGCCTCAGTTGGCATGGGTAATGTCTTGGAAAAGTCGAAGCGGGAACAGGTGATTGCGCTGGGGCGTCTTGGTTGGTCCCTGCGGCGGATCGAGGAGGCGACGGGAGTCCGTCGCGAGACGGCTGGCGGTTACTTGCGGTTGGCCGGGATCGCATTACGCAGGCCGGGAGGTTGGGGACACGGTTCTCCGGCAAAACCGGCCATAGAAGTGACCACCGGCTTTTTAGGTTCCAAGCCAGCCCTCAATTCAAAACCGGCCACTTTGGTGACCACCGGCTTTTTGTTGGCAAAAACGCCTTCGGAGCCGACGGACAAGCGTTCCGGAAGTGGCAGCGAAGCCTACCGGGAGTTGATCGAGCTGGAGCTGTCGCGTGGCCGTAACGCGACGGGTACCAGCACGGCAGCGTAGATGAGGACGACGCACGGCAGACTGACGTTTCTATCTTGCAGCGAGCTTTTGGCTCTCATGGATTGAGTCCAGCCGTCCAGACGGAACTTCGGCGGGTGAAGATTCACAAGCTGACCGGCGAAGTCCTTTTCACCCGTCTGCGGGAAATCTACGATCAGCACAAGATGAGCCCAAAGCAGGACCACGCCCAAAGAGAAAAGCAGATTTCAGTCCCCCACATTGTTTGCAGCGAGGCTCTGCGGGGCTAATCTCCCGCCACCTCCCAAAGGATCTTCTTCATCTTTTGGCTCGTCATTTGCTCTACTTACTCGCCATTCTGGTACTTGGAGCTAATCTATCTTCTGCGGCCTTCGGACACAATGCACGTTTGAAATGATCCGTGCCGCTTACAGGCGGATCATGGCAGAAGACTTGGTGAAGGTTTGGGTTCCTTACTGGGAAGGCGGTCTCCACACTTCGTTGGCTGTCCCGTTCAACGGGGGGCAGATGACGCGGGCAATCTACGGAGACTTGCTGGTTTGGCACATGGAAAACCTCATTAAAGCCGATCCGTTGGCTGCGAAGCGACTCTTTGAGGTGATGGGGCAAGGTGCGTTCTCTGAGGTATGTACGGCTTCTCCGCCGGAAGCGTGGGCGATCCAAGTAATGCTGTGCGACTCTGCGAACATCGTGTTGAAAGAGATCGACTACGAACGTGGCGGGTTGGATATGGTGCCCCGTGAGGATATCGAGAACCTTTGGCAGTTGCTTGAGCAACTCCGCTACTCAGAGTGGGATTAGGCTCTTCGATGGCGACGAGTGCCTCATCGAGTAAACCGCCACCTGTACCACTAAGCCTTTAGTGGTTCTCTGTCTAGTGGGACAGTTCTCTTAGTGGTACACCCCATCATGGGAGAATCAATCACCTCGAAGAGAGCGGCTTTTTTGTGGGGAATATACGGTTCTGCCTCCCGCAGCGCTCCGCCCTCAACTGCGCGGCGACGGTAGCGGCGAATCGGGGTCCAATTGCAGCCGATATGTCCCGCGATCTCTCCAAAGGCAAAGCCAGGGGCTTCCCAGGTAACGCCTCCGCGAGATGTCGGATAGTGCGCGGACATAGGTCCGCTCTGATGTCGGGACGTCTCGTAATTTGTCGTGCTTCGTATTGTTCATTCGGATTGCCGCGATGATGTGGGTGAACGACACCGACGATCATGGTCATCATCATGATCGTCAAGGGATCAGGGGAATGACTTGACCAATGGTGCGTACGATCAACCGCGCTTCCTGATCACGATCATTCGCATCGGTGATCCCCATGTGTTCGAGAACCATTTCGACCCATTTTGAGTCTTCATGCGAGAAGTTTTTCTTGAGCGAGTTGATCGTGGCTCCGACAGCGGGTTCGACAGCGAACTCTGCCAATCTCTGCCTGATTACAGACGGTTCTTCTGAGTATCGGCAGTAGTAGTAGATATCGTACGAGTCTTTCGGCTTCTCCCGAAACTTGCAAACAGCTGTCTTGAGCATGAGAAAGCCCACACAATCCGGTACCGTTAGTTCAAACGTTTCAACTTCCTCGCCCTCGCGGCAGGAGATGTATATTGTCTCAACGTGGTCGTTCAAATCCTCCGCCCCATCCACCAGGCACAGCTCAAGTGACGTCTCCGAGCCATAAAACTTCAGGACGGACTCATCCTCCCTCAGCCTCGGAAGGTCAGCAAGCAGATCGAGTTGGACAAGATTTCCATCAACGGTTTTTTCGTACGTGAACGATGCAGTTTTGCTGAGCTTGAAATCTAGCGGTGTCGAGATGAGGTACTTAATCCGGTCAATTGACTCCCTCTCCCGAGCTTTCGCTCTGAGCAGTACGTCGATGTCAAAGCTCATCATATGAGTGCTGCGAGAGTCGCGGGCAAGTTCTTTCAAGAAGGGAACCCATCCCCCGCAAATGACAGCATCGATTCCCTCGGCCTTTAGCACACGAATGACCTTGAGCATCTCCAATAGAACCGCTCGTTCGCGGCTTTCCGGAAAGTCTTTCGTTATGTCAATTGCTTGTAGTGTCATTCACGAATCCTAGTGAGTGCTCGAGCAGGAACTCGGCCTGCTCTTCACCTCTTCCACCCTGTAAGGCGAAGTCTATATAAAGTTGAACGGGATTTACCCCAAGCAACCCGTTGGATAGTGTGCGTGGCTGGTAGAAGACGCCGCCTTCAGATGTATTGTCATTTTCGGGGGGCGTCATAACGAGCACGTTCGCTCCTCGCCCCACCGTCTCAAGTCGAAGCTCGTTTTTCAGCTCTGACCCTGGACAATCCACATAAACGGCGGTCAAGTCCTGCCTCACGTTGCGTTCGTGTGGCTCTAGTCCGCTTGACAGCGTGAAGGCAAATTGAATCTCGCGCCGGTTGCACAACTCTGTGATTGAAGAAGTAAGCGCTTGGGTTGGTAGTTCTGAGAATGCATGAATGACATTCCTCTTCGAAGCGTAATCGGACCTGAGCTCTTGCGCGAATTGTCTCAGCAGCTTTCGGGGACGGTCGATACGTCGCCCTTCAGAAGTCCGCTCCAGGTAGCCTTGCTCTTGAAGTCGCTTGGTGACCTGGAAGACCTGTCCCACGCTGACAGCTGCTTTCGACGCAAGATCTTCTAGCCTAAATGGGACGTATGGATTAGCGAGAAGGACTCGCAATACACGACGTGATCTGCCTGCGAAGATGTTCCCGATCCCTTGTGGGTTTTTGAACTCAATCGCTGGACGAACGACGTCTATATACACATCCTTATGAATTATCGAGAACGTCCCATTCAAGTCGATGTAGCCGACTCCAACCTCCTGGCATCGGCGCCGAACCGATTCTGAAATGTAGGGAGCAGCCAGCATTGGGTAGACGTCATCGAATTCGCTACTTTTCCGAAGCTGATTTCGGTAGCCAATAACCTGATGAATTGCGCCTTCTAGGGCCATGGGCGTCAATCGGGACTTTAGCTCAATTACTGCCTTGATCACCCTGTTGGGGATGCGCTCAAAGGAGAATTCAGCAAGTGCGTCCACTCTGACGTTGGAGTCGTCGAAGAGGGGATGCATGCGGATGTTTAGCGCTCGCACCCCCGGAGGTGTGACCTTTCCGGAATCCAATCGCTCCCTGAACTCTCTTTCAAATTCGGTTTCGGTCATATAATTCGCCGTCTCATTAAAAAATAGTCGTATAAGGTCACTCTTATAGTAGCTCATAGAATTCTCTAGCAGCCATATTTTATTGCTTCATCTTGGATAAGAAGACATTCTCTGACTCTGTACCGACAGGCCAAGAAGAGCCTATCTCTTTATAGATCTTTCATTTACGAGCTATCACTTGGGGGGAGACCCCGTTGGGGGGAGGAGTGAAAATCCGAATGGCTTGTAGAAACCCCTTGAAAACCCAAGTTCTCAGTGGTTTGCGTTTCGGCTATAGTCGCAGACTGTGTGCCATCCTGAACAGCCGGCTATAGGCTGTTGGGCACAGTCTGGTCACAGTTACGCACATTGCGTAAGGAGCGTGAGTTTGGTAATGGTTCAACGCCGCCAAGTCAGCCGCCACCGGCACCCCCCAAGTCGTTGCGGTGGAAGTAGCTCACTTCGCCCTTTTCATCGCCTTCGCGCGGGGCGCAGAACGCGCCTGATATTGCCAATGCGAACGGAAGGCGATGAACCGCACGTCAGCTCGCGTTGCTGACCGCGAGGGATCTTCTTCATCGCGCTAGAAAGGTAATCGCGGCGCGGCCGCCGAAAGGCACCTTTTGCTGCGATCCCTTGATAGACTTGCTCGCAACCTAATCCGAAGGAGCGTGTGAATGCTTACGCAGATTTGCGAGATTAGAAATGGCTCGAAGTGGACGCAAATCGACATCGATCAAGGCCTTTCCCGAAAAGGAGAGGACATGCGCTGTCATGAATGCCACGGACGAGTCGTGCCTATGAAAAAATACAACACAGGCGCGAAGGCCCACTTCGAGCACCAGACCGCACACAAAGGCTGTTCAACCAAAGAACGAACCTTTTGCGGAACGAAGACCATCCATCCTAATGCCTTAGCGTGACACTTGAAGCGCTGCCGCAGCCGCTCGGCGAGCAGCCGTCTGGCCTTATCAGTCAGCTCTCGTAGAACCTTCTAGGGCTCTATACAAATTGCCCAGTGACGTTGAATAAGGATTGGCAGTAGCCTTCGTGAATTTTGTTTAGCTTTCCGATGCAGATGCTCGCGGGTGGCCGGTTCGAGGGTTTCTCAGCCAACATCTCTTTTATCAGCGCACCTAACTCCTGACCGTGATCTCCTCGAATATCCCGCATATCCAGAGTGATTGGGTCCGTGACTGTGTTCGGCTGCCGCTGGGGATTGAAGCCCGTAAGCAATTCATAGAAGACGGTACCAAACTGATAGATATCGCTCTTCGTAGTAATCGAAATACTCTGATCTACTGCTCTCCGAATGAGCTCCGGTGTTCTATAACGCCACGGCATTCCTGGCCATTGCGATCCTTCGAGCGGGTTGGTCTCTTTCTCTTCTTCGAGGTCACCAAGCACCTTTACAAGCCCGAAGTCAGCGAGTTTTGCTCCCATCTCGCTTATGAGAATGTTTTCGGGTTTTATGTCGCGGTGAATCAATGGGGGTGCTGCCTTATGCATGCAGTCGATGGCAGAAAGACAATTGAGCGCAATGCGAATGGCGTGAAGTCGGTCAACCTGCTTCGATTGCAAAAGCGTACGAGCAGTCACAGGAACGAATTCGATAACGGCGAAGGGGTACTTTACACCGGTTGTTGCTGTGAAAGTTCCCTCATCAAAGATTCGCGTAATTGCAGGATGATCGAGCGACTTCAAATGACCTATTTCCGCAAGGAACGCCTTTCGCCGGTTAGGTTTGCTGATTTTGTGAAACACCTTCAAGACGAATTGCATCCCGACATTCGGGCCGGAAGAGCACGTGACCAAAAAGGCAGTACCATTGAGTCTGTTACGGAAGTGGCTTTTTAGAAGTTTGAGGTTTTGAAGTCATCGAAGACGCTCCCGCGAGGGGGCGTTTTCCGTTTGGGTGGTTGTTTTTGGAGAGCGGCCTTGGGTCAGGCGGTG
>Ga0182030_10026625_pt1 | contig 10453 bp, 17 predicted proteins | sample 812S3MmetaG_FD_121299 | JGI IMG/M metagenome (GOLD analysis project Ga0182030, IMG submission 121299) | Permafrost microbial communities from Stordalen Mire, Sweden - 812S3M metaG (Illumina Assembly) | ecosystem: Environmental > Terrestrial > Soil > Wetlands > Permafrost | place: Sweden... | reverse complement strand
TCGTCGCCGGAATGTCGCGGTTGGTCACGAACACAAACATATGGCGCCGGATTTTCTTGATGACGCGTTGGAGTTTGATGCCGGCTTCGTGCGTTGGCTGGAGCGCCATAATGGCGTCGAGACGCTGGGCTTGCGCGCGGACGAAGAAGCGTGGCTCGCCGCGAACGTCTACGCGCCGAGGTATCGCCCGGCGGCGCGCGAACCACAGATCGTCGAGATGACCTGGCGTCAGCGCCACGGCTGATCCATCGCCTTTGCCAGGCGCTGCCGGAAAAGGCGGCGCCTCCGTCGTTTCAATGGAGGCTTTTGTGAGAAAATCGCATTATCTGCGCCGTGGCGGAGTCGTTTACATCTCCGCGGAGGCCGAAGCGGCGTTCAAGTTCATCTCGTCTCGACCTGTTGGCAATATCTACGGCCTTGGCGCCGAATCTGTCTGCTTGCGCAATGTTCTCGATGATCCAGCGCCGAAGATCTCGATGGAGGCTTTGGCCGGCATCGCGTTGTTTGTCGACATCGACCGTCTGCTGATCGCCGCGATGCCGTCGGAGACCGTGTCTGAGCTCGAATTCAAGAAGCTGATTTTCGAGGATCGCGACCCGCTGACGGCCGAGGCCGCCCTTTTGCCGATGTTGGCCGAAGCGTCGATCATCTCCGACGAATTTCGACTCGGCATTCGCATTGGCGGCGGTTGGAAGCGCAAATGACCGCCAAGGACGCATCGCTGCCTATGACCCTCGCCAACATGCGTAGCCTCGGCGTGCGCTCGGTCGAGTCGCTGTGCCGGTGCGGCCGTGAGGCGATCGTCGACGTGTCGGCGCTGTCGGGCGACATTACGGTGCCGTCCCTTCAGGGGCGGCTACGTTGCTCTGGCTGCGGCGAACGGCTGCGGCATTGCCGCCCGAATTGGCTGGAGTTGCGATTGCCGGGAATGGGTCGGGCCGCGCTCTAAAGCGCGGACGGTTCGCTGGAGGCCTTGGGGCTTTCGTTTAGCGCCAATTTTTTACGGGCCTCCGCGACTGCTTTGATCGCGTCCTTTTCACGCCGCATAAAAATCGCGATTTCTGAAAAGGTGGTCGCGGTCGTTATCGCATTGAGGAATTTCTGGCGCCATTCCGGGAGCGCCTCGATGACGACGACTGTATCGCGCAATTTCTCGCTTACGATCGCCCGGCTTGTTTTCGGAAAGAGCTTTTTATTGAGCGCCGCGGCATTCATTTCGAGGAAGTTCAGAAATTCGAAGAAGGCCTGATCTTTTTCGGCGCTCGTCGTTGCGCGAAGAAGCTTGTTTTCATGGTCTTGAGCGCAGCGTACGAATTCCTGCAGCGCCCGAAGATCAGCCGTTTTTCGGGCCCACGATAATTGCAGGCCGATGAATGGAAGTCCGACGATCGCCGCAAAGGCGGCGACGACTTGACCGATCGCCGAGGCAATGGCCCAGGGATCGGAAGTCATTTCTTCGAAGTGGCGTCGCTGGCGGTCGTCTGTGGCGCCGGGGCGGGGGCGGGGGCAGGCGCGGGCGCCAAACCTGCGACCAAATTGCTGGACGTCAGGCCGCGTTGTAGGAGGTCTGCGTTTCTTGCCTGCTGCGCCAGCGCGTTGTGAAGGTTTATCGACGATAGGCTGTCACCGACGACGAAAGATTTATTCTTGGTCATACTCTTCTCCAAGCGAATCGGTGCCAGTATAGCGGTTGGGTCACGTTTTCGAAATGCGAGCGGCGTCAATTGGACTGGGGTGCAATATCGTCGCGCCACGCTGGTTTGACGCTGATGTCGCGCTTGCCGCATGAGGGACAGATCATTAGGGCCGCGATTGAGCGGAAGGCGAACTTTTTCGGCAAGAAATCGATCGGCGCGCGCCACGCCGCGCCGCAATGATCACAGGCGGCGGAGGCCGCTGTCACGCCTTGCGCGACCAGATCATCAACCGTCAGGTGGTCTGGGTCGATTTCGCTCATCAGCGATCCTGAAGGCGTCGCGTTGCCGAATCGGCCATGGTGGGCGGCTTGGTGCGCTTGAAGATTTCCGCCCGCACCCTGGCCCAGTGGCCAACTCGCCGGTCGGCGTCGACGATCTTGTAATTAAGTTCGCCGATGACCCAGTTCCGAGCTTCGAGATAGGCGTTATCGCCAAATCGCTCGATCAAGGCGTCAGCGTCCGCAGCGATGAGCGCGCGTTCTGCACGACGTTGTTGCAGCCAGGCGAGGATCATTTTGAATTCCGCAGAGGTCGTTGGCGACTATTGCATGAATGCCGTTTGCTGACGAGACGGCCAAGCTATGTAGGCTTATTTTGTTGGTGTCCGGATGGAATCCGCAGCATTATCCGAGGGTCGTTTCAAGGAGATTCGCTATGAAATCATTGATTGCAGGTCTGTTTGCCATCTCGGCCATCGTTATGACGCCGATCGCTTTTTCTTCGTCGGCCGAAGCCGGGTGGGGCCATCGCCATTATGGTCACCATCATCGTGGCGAGACCTGCTGGCGCACCAACCGCCATACGGGCGCGCATTTCCGGATTTGCTGAATGATTGTCCGCCTGCGGCGCGTGGCGCCGCGGGCGTCTTGCTGAAACACATTTACAGGCCGGAAGCATGAGCGACCGTCGCGTCATATGGACTTCAATTGCCGCGATCCTTTATCTCGTCTCGGCGGGAAGAGCCGCGGCCTGTGATGGCTGTAGCTGTCGCGGCGGCCCTGGGTATCGGCTTCCGAGCGGAAATTGCGTCAGCTGGGCGCAGCATGAAAAGCATAAGGCGGCCGGCGATTTTCCGGCGGGGTCGCATTGCGAACATCCGCAGGGTTGTCGGCTGGAGACGCCGCAGGGCGTGAAGCTGCTTGGGACCGGCGAGGTCAAATAGGCTGGCGCTCAAAGAGCGCCGCACAGCTCGCCAGCCTTGCGCCAGTCTTCCCAGATTGCGCTTTGCGCGTCCTCGAGTTCGATTTTGCCCTGGCAGACCAGTGACGACACGCAGACTTCGATCGCGTCTTTCTCCCTGGCTTCGTCGATCGGTTCAAGGGCCAGGTTTCGCCGATCTATCACTGCGCCGCCAAGGGCCAACGGGACGATGTGGTCGAGCTCGTAACGATTGCGATGGTCAATCGTTTCGCCAATGGCGGTCAGCATGTCAGCCTTTATTGTCTTCATGGCGCCGACGTAGGGCCTGACCGTGCGTGTCCAGCCAGGCGTGCAGATTGTCGTGGCGATCGTCGCTTGGGTCACATCCGGATTGAGAGCGGGCGATGGCTTTTCTTCCGCTTGCGCTTGTGACACCCAGAGGGCAAGAGACATCAATGCCGCACGATTTAAAATACTGATTTTGTGCATAAAATTTTTCCATGATCGTATCGGCGCGTTTTTTATTTTTATAATGCGCCGAGGAGAAATATGCAGATGGCGCCTAGTGAAATCGCAAGATGCCATTTGTCGAATGGGCGCAATGGAGCCTTTCCAAGGAAACGATAGCCATTTCCATTCGGAATTACACGGTAACGAGAGATAGGAAAAATAGGGAAGAAAAGTGCGACAAAGTAATATGTCGCCATATGGGATCCAGATTGTTGATCGTGATCCGTATTTCCATAAACTTTGAAGCCGAAACCATTTATTGTGCTTAGCGATGGGGCTGAATCAATAGGCTCCAAATTACCGAAAATCCTATGGTTTTTTCTGGCCATTGATAGGTTTGAGGCGACGCGCTCGACGACGTCTTTATCGTGCGCAAATGTTTCGGCCTTTTGTAAGTAAAAGATTGATTTTTCTAGCCCTTTAAATGAGCCGCCGAGCTCTATGGCGCATTGCGTCAGCGTTATTGCGACGACGTCCTCAAGCTCACGGATTTTGTCAGTTGGAAAGCGCTCCTGCGCGAGCCGCTTTATTTGGCCAACGGCGGTTGCGAGAACATTTTCCGCGCCAGAAGTGGCCTTCGTCGGATCAGCTTTGACTAGATCAATTGTGTCGCTGCAAATTTTGTAAATGGGCGTGACCTTGGCTCCGATTTCTTCCTGTTTTGCCCGGTCATCCAAGGCGGTGGCGTCCTCTTCGAGGAGGCCGCCAATGACAGGCACGTCGCGAAAAAGCTCTTGGCAAAGGCTGACGATCCGGCGGGCCGGTTGGATCAGGTCGTGCTCGTTATTGAGCAACAGGCAAAGGCCGCGGAGCCGTCGAACGACATTTTCGGAGATATCAGAAGTGGCGCCCTTTGCGTTCGCCACGATCTGGATTGGCTTTGCGACAGCGAACCAATTGCGGGTGACCATCTCGAGCCGATCAAGCAGAGGGTTCAACGCTGCGACGTTGGTAGGCGCGGCGGCGCTGGCGCGATTGATCAACTTCTCGATGTTGGTCGCTTCCTGCGTCAGGAAGCTGTGCGTCCCGATGGCGTAAGCCTCGATAAGGTCGTCGATGACGAGCGGCGGATGCTGGGTTCCAGAGAATGTCGCCTTTTCGACAGCCTCAGTGACGACATGAGTCAATTTTGCTGGAGGCATCGCGTCGAGCGCGTCGCGAAGATTGTCGCGATAAACTCGGCGTTGGTCTGCGAGCGCCTCCTTCACGTCGGCGACTGACCTGATGGGCGGAAATCCTGCGACTTTCCGATCTTCATTAATGTCGGCGTAGACGGCATCAGCGTCGATATCGTCGACGATGACGCTGAAGATTGCGATGTAGGTGTCCCAGTAATCGGCGTCTGGGCGCAAGGCGGCGAAGGCAGAGGCCATCAGGTTTGCTTGCGTGAGCGCTGGAAGGCCTTCGGTACTAAAAATGCTCGATGGATCGGCCAAATTGTCGATGAGCTGTTGCGCTCGACGTGGTGAAGTTCCCGGCAGCCAGGATATTTCGGCCGTGAGGCGATTTCGCGGATTGGTGAGATCGGATCTGGCTTTTGAGCAGGCGTCGGCGTCCAGCGTCAGCGACTTTTCTTCTGCCGCCGCAACGATATGGTGTCGGTCATCTCGAGGCGACACTCCGAGACGGAAAAAGGGGTTTTGGTGGATCGGCAAGTCGATCGCTTGCAGCGTTGTCGCGGAATCGTGCGCCATTACGCGTCCTTTTGTTCAGCGCGCCCACGTCGGCGGGGGCGGGGTTGCAGCGGTGGGCATTGAATTGACCAGTCTTGCGCCCTCGGCCTCGAGGTCGGCTCTGTGACCTTCAACTTCTGTTCGAATTGCTTCCAACGTGCCGCGACGGTAACGAAAGCGCTCGCACCTCGAATTGTAGTCATTAATCCTAGCGTTATAGTCGTCGATTGAGGGCTGCGACATCTTGTCTAAGACTTTGTAGGCACCTTGGAGGCGAATGTTTTGTGCCAGGCAATATCGAATTTGCGAATCGGAGAAGGTTGGGTCGAGGCCATTGCCAATATTTGTGTTTGGTGAAGGCATATCTTCGGTCTTCGCCTGTGCCGGCGCGCGCGGGATCGCGACGGATCTCGCTGCTTGAGAGGGCGCAGGCGTCAGGTTTGGCCCCAGCGTTGACGTCGCCGAAGGGCTGAGCGGCTTTTTGTCGGTCGTGATCGCAACTAAACCCATGAGAGCGACGACGATAATAACAAAGACGGCTAATGGATTTGTGGATTTGGATTTTGGCGGAGCAAGGGAATTGTTTGAGGACGTTGGAGTTTTTGCGTCCGAATTTTGTGGACGCGGAGCGACTGGCGGGGCCTTTGGCGTATTGATCGGAGTCTTTTCGATGATTGGCGGCAGGTCTGACAGGTCGGAGACCATTGAGCCAAAACCTGAAAAGCCGCGCCCTTTCTCGCTCATTGGTCAATTCCTCAATTAAATCCGATGCGCCGTTGGGTTTCTTGATTTCGCGCCGGCGTCACCGCGGTCGCCGAAACTAAGTTTTCCTGGGCGATGCTGTCTTTTCCATCGCGAGCTGCAACGCGCGCGGCCTCGCGAACGACGAAGGCGACATCTGACAAAGGGCGGCCCCCGAGTTGTTTGGCGAGGACGGCAGGATCGACATCGTCATCCTTTGGTAAATTTTTCAGCATCGCCTTCAGCAAGGCTTCGATTTCAATCTCGCTTGCTGGTCCGACCTCGATGATGTGGTCAAAGCGTCCGCGCCGAAGGATCGCCTGGTCGATCATTTCGAGGCGATTGGTCATCGCGATAATCAAGACTTTATTGGTCACCGCTTCTGGGATGCGTCGCAAGAACTCAGCGACCTCTTCGACCTGGTGTTGGCCAGAACCAGTATTTCGTTCGGTCAGGAAGGCCTCCATTTCGTCGATGACCAGCACCGATGGTGCCGCCTGCGCAGCCAGATCGAAGATTTTTGCAACTTTTCGGCTGGTTTCGTGAATGTATGGGCTTGCGACAGATGATGCGTCGATTTGGAAGGACGGCCATCCAAGATATTTGATCAGCTGTTCGACCGCGAAGGTTTTTCCGCAGCCTGGCGGTCCATGCAGCACAATTGCAGCCGGAAAGCCGATGCCAAGCGCCTGATAGCGGGCGCTATTTTCAATGATAGCGATCACATGCTCGCGGAAAAAAGCTTCCAGATCAGGCCGTCCCGGTAGAATGAATAATCCGGATTTTTCATTGCGGTCGGTATCATGGCCATCCGCTGAAACGATGGCTTTGCCGGCGACCGGATGATTTTGACCGTGCGATGGAAGTTTTGCGACGTCGAAACCGGCGGCTGTAATGACGTCTTTTAAACCGTTGGCTGGAAGCCAGCTGAGCGTTTTGCTCAGCATAGAAAATGAATTTATGGAAATAGGGATTCCGCCGGTGAGCCATGACCCAAGCAGCAAAGCGTCGTCGGCGAGCGAGGGGGTCGTGTAGGTTGGCAGCAGGCGTGACAAGGGCGAAAGGTATATTGCGTCTTGAAATGAGCTGGCGCCGTCGATGGCGCGGGACGCCTTGAGCGCCAACGCGAACGCTAGGGATTCCGTCCTGGTGTTTGGCGACGGACATTCATTTACGGGCGCAACAACTGCGTCTTTCGAGAAAGACATCGATCGAAGGTCGTCGTTTCCGAATTTGAAAGGCGTAAATCGCTCAAGTTCGATCAAGCCGGTATCTATCCATCGGTTCGCCAGGGATTCTCGGACGACGAGGGCGCGGCCACCGGTCATCGTTTTGACGATTTGCCAGTCTTCGCCTTCATAAACGGCGGCCTTGGTCTTCGCCCCGTCGGGAAGCGAATGGCCGATTGGCAGCTCCATTTCACGGCGAGCGATGGCGAGGGAACGAAGCTTGTTGACGAGCGCTCAGACGGCGGCGCGCAAGAGGCCGGCGTTGGCTCCACGTATGAGAATGCGCTCGCCATCATTTTCCGCTGGCTGGAAACTTTTGGACGCAGTCATATCCTGGTGGCTGCGGGACATAGGGTCGTTCACGGGGGCTTGCTCTACGCATCGCCTGTGATTATCGACGCGTCGGTGATGGCCGAGTTGCGCCGCCTCGTTCCGCTGGCGCCGCTGCATCAGCCGCATGCTCTCGCCGCCATCGCCGCGCTTTCGAAACTCTATCCTTCGCTGCCGCAAGTCGCCTGTTTCGACACTGCTTTCCACCATACGCAGTCGGCGCTCGCCACGGCCTTTGCCTTGCCGCGCAAGTTCTCCGAAGGCGGTATCCGGCGATACGGCTTTCATGGGCTGTCCTATGAATATGTCGCCAGCGCGCTTCCGAAACTGATCGGCGCCGAGGCCGCGCAGGGCCGGGTGATCGTCGCCCACCTCGGCAGTGGCGCAAGCATGTGCGCCATGCGGGGCGGCCGGAGCGTTGCGACCACGACCGGATTCACCTCGCTCGACGGGCTGATGATGAGCCGCAGGTGCGGCAGTCTCGATCCTGGCGTCATCCTCTACCTGATGCAGGAAAAGGACATGACCTCAGCTGAGGTCAGCGACCTGCTTTACAACGAATCTGGCCTGTTCGGCGTTTCCGGGGTGAGCGACGACATGCAGGTTCTGTTGGCGAGCGCGTCGCTGAATGCAGCCCAGGCGGTCGATCTGTTCATTTATCGGATTGGCCGGGAGTTGGGGTCGCTGGCTGCCGCGCTCGGCGGTCTCGACACCTTGGTCTTTACCGCGGGCATAGGCGAGCATGCGCCTGAAATCCGTCGCGGCGTTTGCCGTGAGGCGGCATGGCTTGGACTGGAGATTGATGAAGCCGCGAACGCGGATGGCGGGCCGAAGATCACGGGGGATGGCGGCAAAGCCTCGGCATGGGTCGTGCCGACCAACGAGGATCTGATGATTGCGCGGCACGTCCGAACCCTGCTCGACGGGTCGCCATCGGGACCCAATTGAGGTCGACGAGCGTTCTTTGCGCGTCAACGCAATTTGAGAAAATCGATAAAACTTTCTACCGGGCCGATCGCCCAATCTTTCCACCGAAAACGAAGGAAATTGAACCATGTCCATGCAGCAGCAGACACAGAAAGCAGAATTGGGGCAAACGCTCGGCCAGTCGATGCGGGATCATTGGGGCCTCTTTCTGGCAGAGGGGATCATTCTCTGCCTGCTCGGTGTTGGCGCCATCATCGTACCGCCGATCGCCGGCCTCGCGACCACAGTCTTCCTGGGGTGGTTGTTCCTGATTGCCGGGCTTGTCGGCCTGTTCTTCACGTTTCGCGCAAGCTCAGCTCCGGGTTTTGGCTGGTCGCTGCTGTCGGCTTTCGCAGCCGTGGTCGCTGGCGCGATCCTGCTCTGGAATCCCTTTCAGGGCCTCGCCACACTGACCCTTGTGCTGACCGCCTATTTCGTTGTCGACGGCGCAGCGATCATTTTTCTCGCCATAGCCCATCGCCGTGACCTCTCCGGCAAATGGCAGTGGATGCTGGTGAATGGGATCACGGACCTGATCCTTGCCGGCATCATCATCTCCGGTTTTCCCGGAACGCTCTTCTGGGCGCTCGGCCTGCTCGTCGGCATCGACTTGCTGTTCGGCGGTGCTTCGCTCATCGCCATGTCAATGGCGTCGCGCAAGGTTGTCGATTGATCGAACGGACGCTAACGCAGGCGTTCGGGAGGCGGCGAACCGGTCCGAAAGGCGTGGTTCGTCGTTCTCTATTCCGCTGGCTCGCCGACGGATAGGAAAAGCCGGCGCAGTCGTTGGCGTTGACCGCGAACAAAGCCGGCAGTGCTTTTTGCTTCTTTGGACACTTCGTTCTGCCTCGTCACGAGTCTTTGCAGGAGTCCTCGAGCTGATCCAGTTGCTGCTCTATCTTCGCTATTCTTGATTCGGAAGCGGCGGCGGCAAATTTCAGATCTGCAACCCGGCTTTCGAGACGCTCTTCAACAGGCGTCAAGACCGCAGCGACCTCACGCTTTTTCCGAAGAGCGTCCTGGAGGCCGTCAACTTCCTCTTCAATTTCCGACATTCGAATATCGGCCGCATCGGCGGCGGTCCTCAAGGCTGCGAGATTGCCCTCAAATTTCGAACTTGAAGCTTCGGCGTCCGCCAGCAGTCCGACAATATATTGATCAAATAACCTCCGACCACGTTCGCTCATGACTATCTCCAATGGGAGCCTGAAAGGTGCTTACCGAAGCAGGCCGAGGCCAACAATTCCAGTCACAATCAAATAAAAAGCGACGATATAATTCAGGAGCCGAGGCATGATGAGAATGAGGACGCCGGCAATCAGCGCAACGATAGGCTGAAGATGCGCGATGGAAAGGGTCATGGGCGTATTTCCAGAAAGATGCCTGGAGGTCGCGGGAGGCGACAGTCTCGGCCAAGGCTTCGTTTCAAGTTGTAGCTTAGCCGGAAAAATCACGCTGCCGGAAGCTTCGGAATCTACCTATGCAGCGCGACGCAAAGTGCTCGGCGGACAGGCGGCAGACCGCGCCGTCACTTCTGAGCCGTCATGAGGTCCTCGGCCTTGAAATAAGTGCGGGCGTGAGCGACCAGCGCCTTGTCGCTCGGATGATCGACGGTCTCGACCGCCGCAATATGGTCCAGCAAGCCTGGGTCGTGGCGGGCGATATGCTTTACGAGCGCCGTCTTCGCCACGCCGGGGCCGGTGATCAATATCGCCTTGGCTGCGCCCAGCGCTTCGGCGACAGCCTGGTAATAGCCCTTGTCCTCGGGCGCATGGCCGCTTCCTGTGGTGTTCGCCTTGTGATGAATGTGCACATGCGGGTCATCCGGACGCACGACAAGGCGATCCACTTCGTCGGCGCTGAAATGGAAGACGCGGGCCTCGCGGTGGTCGATCCAGACGACGCTATGATTGTGTTCGGTCATGATTATGGTCCTGTCTGCTCGCTATCGAGGGGAACGGCGGGCGATTGCCGCCGTTCCCTTTTTTATGTCCGGTCAGCTCATGAATGCGCGTTGATCCATTTGGCGATCCCCGGCCATGTATCCTTCAGCGTGCGATGTCCCATGAACAGTCCGATATGGCCGCCGGGCACGGTCTTCTGCATGATCTGGTCCTTGGGCGTTCCGATATATTTCACGGCGTCGAGAACTTGCTCCGGCGTGGTG
>Ga0182030_10026623_pt1 | contig 10454 bp, 12 predicted proteins | sample 812S3MmetaG_FD_121299 | JGI IMG/M metagenome (GOLD analysis project Ga0182030, IMG submission 121299) | Permafrost microbial communities from Stordalen Mire, Sweden - 812S3M metaG (Illumina Assembly) | ecosystem: Environmental > Terrestrial > Soil > Wetlands > Permafrost | place: Sweden... | reverse complement strand
TCCGGACGAGCTAGGCACAATTACAGAAAGTGATAGCGCGCTTGAGGACGTGTCTTTTTACCAGAATGGTGATTTCATCGACTTATGTAAGGGCCCACACGTAGAGTCTACTGGCAAGGTGGGCGCTTTTAAATTGCAGCGTATATCAGGGGCTTATTGGAGAGGCAATGAGAAAAACAATCAGATGCAGCGTATTTACGGACTTGGCTTTAAAACTGACGAGGATTTAAGTAAATATCTAAATTTTCAGGAAGAAGCATTAAAAAGGGATCATAGAAAATTAGGTCAAGAACTCGATTTATTCTTAATATCTCCTTTAGTTGGCTCAGGACTGCCGTTGTTTACACCTAGGGGAACGATTTTAAGAGAAGAACTAAACAATTTCTCGCAGTCTATTAGAGAGAAAATTGGTTTTGAGAAGATATGGTCTCCTCACATAGCTAAAAAAGATTTGTATGAAAAATCTGGACACTGGGATAAGTTTGGCGATGAGTGGCTTAAAGTCCAAAGCCAGGAAACAAGCGATCAATTAGTCATGAAACCAATGAATTGTCCTCACCATCAACAAATCTATGCTTTTAAACCAAGAAGTTACAGAGATCTACCGATTAAATATATGGAGACAACGACCATTTATAGAGACGAAAAAGCAGGGGAGCTACTAGGTTTAGCTAGAGTAAGATCTGTTACGCAAGATGACAGTCATACTTTCTGTACTCCTGATCAAATCAAAGAAGTTTTAAATGAGTTAGTTAAGATAGTTCAAGAGTTTTATCTGGCTCTCGATTTACCTCTAAAAGTGAGATTATCTTTTAAGGACAGCTCTGACGGATATCTGGGTGAGGAGGAGCTTTGGCAGCGAGCACAGACAATACTTAAAGAAGTAGTTGAGGAAAATAATCTAGAATACTATATCGCAGAAGGGGAAGCAGCCTTTTATGGACCAAAAATAGATTTTATGGGAACTGATGCAATTGGACGCGAAATACAATTAGCGACTCCTCAACTGGATTTTGTTCAACCAGAGAGGTTTAAGCTTAAATATACCGATCAAGATGGCAGTGAGAAAACTCCAGTTATGATACATTTTGCCTTGATGGGATCAATTGAGAGGTTCTTGAGCGTATATATAGAGCATACTGCAGGCAAGTTCCCCTTATGGCTAGCGCCGGAACAGATTAGAGTTTTAACTGTTAATCAAGAGCAAGCTACGCTAGAGTTTGCATCAAAAATCAAAAGACAGGCCGAGGAGCTAGGACTAAGGCTGAAGGTAGATAATGACAATGAATCAGTCGGTAAAAAAATTAGATCGGCAGAGCTATTTAAAATACCTTATGCAGTAGTTTTAGGTGAAAAAGAAATATCAAGTGGACAACTAACTCCAAGAATTAGAAAAGACTTACAGGTGAACGCAGAAGCTAGCACACTATCGGTGGAGGAATTCTTAAAAACTGCCTCCAACGAAGCCAAGTCTAAAGTTTCCAAGTCTTCGATTTAAGCCAAGCATCATGAATAAAATGCCAACATTTAAAAATTTGGTAGAGGAGACAGTCAAAACCATACCAAAAGGAAGACTGATGACATACGGTCAGATTGCAGCACTATGTGGGCAACCTAGAGCTGCCCGAATTGTTGGAGGTATAGCGCATTTTGGCGACCCTGACCTACCCTGGCAAAGAGTTGTTAAGAAAAATGGATCACTTGCCGCGGGTTACCCAGGAGGTATAACGGGGCATAAACAAGCTTTGGAAATTGAAGGCGTGATAGTTTCAAAAGGTGCTACAGTTAAAGTAAAGGAGCTGCTGTGGTGGCCATAAGACTAAACCCACTTATTGTTATCGTTGGTCCAACTGGATCGGGTAAAACTGACTTAGCTTTAAAAATAGCTAAAAAATTTGATGGTGAAATAATCTGTGCTGATTCGTGGACTGTAAGAAGAGAAGTGAATATAGGTACGGCAAAACCTAGTCTTAAAGATCAAAAAATTATCAAACACCATCTTATAGATATTATTGATCCAGACGAAATGTTTAGCGCAGCCCAATTCAAGAGACTAGCGAATAAATCAATAAAAGATATTTTAAGTAGAAATAAAATCCCGATTATGATCGGAGGCAGCGGACTATATATAGACGGCGTTATATACAACTTTAGCTTTTTACCACCAACAAAAAGTAGAATTCAGCTGAACAAACTAAATCTAGAGGAACTGGTTAAGAAAGCTGATAAGCTAAAACTACTAAGTTCAAAAATAGATAGGCACAACAAACGACACCTGATTAGATTAATAGAATCAAAGGGACTTAGACCCAGCAAAAATAATCTTAGAAAAAACACAGTAGTTATTGGATTAAAGATTGACAGAACTGAGTTAAAACAAAGGCTCGAATTAAGATCAAGACTAATGATAGACGAAGGACTTAAAGATGAGGTTTTAGCCATTATTGATAAGTATGGCTGGGACTGCGAAGCCTTAAAAGGAGTTAATTATTCTCAGTGGAAAGACTATCTAAAGGGCAAAATTGATTACGAAGAGCTAAAGGTTAGTTTGGTCAAAGCTAACTATGATTTAGCAAAGAAACAAATGACTTGGTTCAAAAGAAATAAAAGTATTCATTGGATTGATACCCCAGTTAATCTGACTAAAGTAGTTGACTTAATAACCACATTTTTGAATAACTAACTTACTTCCTGAGTTAATATTTGTTACAATTAGTAAATGATTGAGCAACTCTTTGGGTCTAAAACACGTGTTAAGCTACTTCAGCTATTTTTTTCAAATCCAAATAGACAGTTCTATGTTAGAGAAATTACACGTAAAATTGATGAGCAAATAAATTCAGTGAGGCGCGAATTAAGCAATTTACTAAGCATCGGAATAATAACTTCAGACAATACCAATAACAAGCTATATTATGAAGTCAATCAAAAGTACGAATACTACACTCAACTACAGCAAATATTTGGTAAAGGAAGTAAGAAGAAGACAGCTAACAATGAAGTTGACGATACAGGTGCACTGGATCCTGATCTAAAAAGCATTGGCCATATCGAACTTTTAGTATATACCGGTCAGTTTACTAGAGACGATTCTACAGGTGTAGATATGTTAATAGTTGGCGATGTTAACAAAAATGCATTGTCTAAATATGTTGAGGAATTAGAGAAAAAAGAGAATAAAAGCTTGAAGTACTCTGTAATGACTTTAAGTGACTTTAAGTATAGGCAGCAAATTAGAGATCGATTCACGCAGATTATAGATAAAGCTAAAAAACAGATTGTTGTTGATGAACATTTCATATTTATCAAACAGCCGAAGGAGGAAAATAAAGAATAATATGGATATACAATTTTACGGAGCCAATTGCATAACGGTTTCCTATAAGGGAGCAAGGATAGTTATTGACGACAACTTAAGCGAGTTAGGTCTAAAAAGTATCACTAAAACAGATGATGTTGCCCTTATGACAGATGGGACGAATAACGAAGTTGCCAGATTAAACTTTAACTCCCCAGGTGAATATGAGGTTAGTGATATATCAATTCAAGGAATGCCCAGCCGCTCTCACCTAGATGAAGAGGGCAAAAAGTCAGCAACCTCGTATAAACTTATCGCAGGTGATCAAAGCATCATAATTACCGGCAGAATCTACCCTGAACTTAGCAGTGAAGAGCTAGAGTCTATTGGTCTTATAGATGTAATGCTAGTACCGGTTGGTGGTAACGGCTATAGCCCCGATGCCATTGGTGCATTGAAATTGATTAAAGCTGTTGAACCTAAAATAGTTATTCCAACTCACTATGCTGACAAGGACATAAAATATAGTGTCCCTCAGACTAGTTTGGCGGATGCTTTGAAAGAGTTGGGCATGGAGCCAAAAGAAACAGTTGCTAAGTTAAAGCTAAAGCCCACCGAACTTAGTGATGTTACACAGCTAATAGTGTTAGAAAAGTCCTAAGAAGATTACTCCTAAGAAGATTACTTAGTAATAACACCTTTTTTCTTCAAAGTTCTGATTGCTTGAGTGCTAAGTTTCATTTGTATTTTTTTGCCATCAATAACAACGGTCTTGTTCTGTAAGTTAGGTTTCCAGACTTTTTTGGTATGTCTCTGGGAAAAGCTTACATTATTGCCGTATTGCTTACCTTTACCTGTAATGTCACACTTCTGCATTAAATAACCTTTGGGGTAGTATTAAATTGATCCTTAAGGTGTTATCTTAACAAAAATTAGCAGATATATCAATAGTTTAGACAATATCTTGGTATACTTAGTTCCATATGCTAAGCAATCTATCTGGGGTAGACCTAATAATCATACTGGTTTCTATTATCGTTTCTATGTCTTTTCATGAGGCAATGCACGGATTTGTCGCTCATTGGCTAGGCGATACTACAGCCCAAGACGCTGGAAGATTAACCTTAAATCCGCTCAAACATATTGATTTATATACAACAGTATTATTGCCTATGGTTCTAATTGCGATACGAGTATTCCCAATCTTTGCAGCCAAGCCAGTGCCATTTAATTCCGATAGACTTAAACACGGCGAATTTGGGGTAGCCTTAGTTGGTATTGCCGGGCCATTAACTAATCTATTTCTGGCAGTTATTGCGGGGATTATATTTCGGGCATTTGGAGCTGATTTGAGCCAGGGTTTAAGTAATATTATTTACCTTTTTGCTTTTGTTAATGTCGCGTTCTTTATATTTAATATGATTCCATTCCCTCCACTTGATGGATCAAGATTACTTTACGCTTTTGCACCAGAACCACTTCAGGAAAATATGATGCGAATAGAATCCATGGGATTTTTGTCACTTCTAGTATTCATAATTATTATTTTTCAGTTTGCGCAAGGACTTATAGGCAATATTGAGTATCATGTCCTGTCCTTTATTTTGGGCTAAGGGGAGTATAATAATAAGTACGTCGGGTAAGGTTTAAAAGCCTCCTGCCGAGCGAATGATTATCTGATATTAATCATTAGGGAGCTCAATATTTGTGGTAACCGTGGTTACCACGTGCGAGCACCCACCTGGGACTTCTCAGGTGATCAAACTCGGTACCCGACTATTTTGATATTTAAATCTTCTCGGGGTGTAGCGCAGTGGTAGCGCGTACGGCTGGGGGCCGTGAGGTCGCAGGTTCAATCCCTGTCACCCCGACCAAAGTTCTTATGTTTATATTTCATACTCGTTACAAAGAATATTACTATTGACAATGTGTGCACGAGTCGTGTACACTTAAATTATGACAAACGTTACTTTATCCGTTAATGAAAATGATTTAAGAAAAGCTCGTACCGTAGCTAGGTTAAATAATACCTCTCTTAATGAGATGTTTAGAGAGTGGTTGAAAGACATTACCCAAGCAAAAGTCGTTAACGTAGAGGCGAAGTTAAAGTCTCTATGGGAAGACACAGATTATGTTGTTGTTGGTAGAAAATTGACAAGAGAAGAAATGCACAAAAGATAGCTATGGTTTTTATAGATACAAATGTTTTTGTGCATGCTCATGATAAAAGCGACCCAGTTAAATTTGAGGCTGCTAAGGCTTTAATTCTAAGCCAAGTGTCCAAAAATCAAGCTGTAATTAGTTTTCAGGTTATCCAAGAATTTTGCAATGTGATGCTCAAGGAATCAGAGAAGAAATTAAGTATTAAAGATGCAAAAAGAATTGTACAAGAATTACTTTTACCTCTAGTGGCTCATAATCAGAGCGGATTGTCTATAGAAAATACCTTGGACTTATTTGATAAATATTCTCTTAGCTTTTACGATGCTGCTATTGTTAGTGCAGCACTTGATACAGGGTGCGATATTATCTATAGCGAAGATATGCAGAATAGTTCAAACTACGATGGGGTTACAGTAGTAAATCCGTTTGTTTAAGTTCTATATCTTATAATACTTACTCTGCATTCAAGCTTTCTGTAGAAGTATGAAGAAGAGTCTCCTCATTTGCTTCACTACACCAGTAAGTTCTTAGTGATTCTAGGAGTTCATCGAGCTGTTCAAGGTTAATCGATCCTACTCGACCAATCGAGATTTTGTGCATTTGGAAGTATGTTCTGAATGGTGCCCGTATCTCGTAATCCACCACATTTTGGTCATCAACTGACACGTTCAAGTAGATTAAACGGGCAATCAACATTGTGCGACAACGTATAGAACAGACTGACGCAGCAGCGGAATACTTGTTCTTACATCTATAGGACGTTATAATATGGGGACGTTTTTGCAGTTACTGGATTATATATGGCCGGCCAAGATTATGAAACAATGTACCGAATAGACATAGAAGCTATTGAGGAACTTGATGGTCGCTATGACCGTTCTGAATTATACACAGTAGGCGGTATTGGTGCAGCCGGCGAAGAGGAGATGGCCAGGTTTAATAAGATAAAATCAAAAAGGTGTGCTAGAAGGTTAATTACTGCCCTTAATCTTGTCTCTTGTAAGCACTACTATCATAGCTTTGATTAAGAATATAATGTAAAATTACAAAAATAATTGATAAATATGTCATATAAAATAAAAAGCTTCAAAAAAATACATGTAATTTCACTTACAGCTCTTTTATTTATAGTTTTTGTGTTTGCAATCAATGCTTATGCGGCTAGCTTAATCCAAAGCTTTAGTGCTTCCGCAGATATTTTGCCTGGCATGGTTGTGTCTCTAGATCCAAATGATACTTCTAAAGTTCTGCCACTATCATCGAATAATATAAGCAAATTAACAGGTGTGGTTGTGCCAGTAGGTGAAAATTCTTTAGTACTAACTTCCACGAAATCAACATCTCAGCAAATTACAGTTGCTAACGACGGAAGATACTCAGTTCTAGTGGATGATCAAGACGGCATTATCAAGCCGGGCGATTACCTGTCTATCTCAACCATAGATGGTATAGCTATGAAAGCATCTGATTCTGAAAAAGACGTAATCGGACAAGCTGCCGGTACTTTTAATCCTACGACAAACACGGTCATCGGTAAGGAAACTATTACTAACATTAATAACCAAAAGCAGACTCTTAATATTGGACAAATCCTGGTTGATGTTAAATTAAGCCCCAACCCAACTTACCAGCAATTTTCAAGCAATGTACCCAAATTCTTAGCAAGGTTTGCAAATACTGTGGCTGATAAATCAGTTAGCTCTGAGCGAATATATTTGAGCATTTTGGTCATAGGTCTTAGTCTTTTTATTGCTGCTGTCATACTATTCAGCAGTATACACAGTGGCATAGGCGCAATTGGTCGAAACCCACTTGCAAAAAAGTCGATACTTCGAGGGATTACAAAATCTGTCGTTACAGCAATTATTATCATAATAATCGGTATACTTGCCGTTTATCTAATACTTATTTAGTTTATTACGAAATAGTCAAAGCCAAAAGACGCCCCGCTAGGTGGTGTTGTGGCATCACATATACTAAAACTCGATGTAGTCTTGGTGACGTAATAACTTAAACCACCAGCAGATTGACCAACAGGTGTTATCAAGACGTAAGGAATACTAGAATAACCACTAGAGAAATTGATCGTTACAAAACAACTTGCCGCAGGAGCCGAGCCGGTATTGATAGTTATGGATCCAGCTGTATCTGTACCGTTAACAGATACCGAGCCACCACTACCTAGCGCACTACCACTACTGCGGGTTGGAATACTACCTGTGGTACTGATGTGATGCGTCAAGATTAGGTCGCCATTGATTTGAAGAGAATTTGTTGTTATCTGCGGAGCTGATAATGTGCCGCTAAAACTTCCGCTGCCGCTGACTTGAAGATTTTTGGATATGGTTTCAGAACCCTGAATATTGCTATTACCTGAGACGGCTAGATTTTTTGAAACCTGAAGCTGGTTTAACTGCGTAACTCCTGAAATATTCAAATTATTAAGAGTTGTTGTACCTCCAACCACTAAGTTACCAGCAATCTGCTGACTTTGTTTTAAGAGAACCTGTCCTGCAAAAACAGCACTGGACTCGACATCTAAAATGTTATTATTTGCTCCCAAAGTTACGTCATTGTTCGCAAGTTGGTTTAAATCACTTTGGGTCAAAGTTTGAGATTTTATGTATGAGTTCGAAGCGTTCTTTGTTTGAGTATAGGCGACAATTGCTACAACTACTGCTATAACCACAATAAGCCCAAAAACCAAGAGATATAAATTCGATTGCTTTTTAAATCTTTCAAACCAGCTAGGCCTATATTCTTTTGGCGTTTTCTTTTCGGGTTGAGGGCCTTCTAGGTCGAGAGGTTTTTTAGATTCTATCTCCTCATTTTCATCTGCTTCTTCTGACGATATATTTTTTTCAGTTTGGGCAGCATCAATAGAGGCACTATTAGTGGTGTTATCTAACTCAGCATCACTGTTCTCTTCGCTATTTTTATCGTCAGGCATAAATCAAAGTCCCTTATGCTTAATAGTATATGACAAAACATTTATTTTTTGTTTTTAATATAAGCGTTTTAATAAATTGATATAATGAAATAACGATGCAAGTGAGACAAACAATAAAAAGAAGTTTATTAGTGTTATCGCTTATTTTAGGGTTTCCTATAACTGCTTACGCTTCGTCACTTTCGAACTCTAGTAATTACCAAGTTAACGAAGTTTTTTTTGGAGCTGGCGGAGCTCTCAATGATTGCTCAAGTAGTTACTGTGCCAAAGAGTCTTTAGGAGAAACAGCGGTCGGAAATACCAAGAGTACAAATTATCAGGCGCAAGCGGGATTTAACTCTAATAGAAATCCTTATATTCAATTTGTCGTAAATAATTCTAATACTGATGTTGGGGGTCTGAGTACGGGCTATACCTCAACTGCCACTTCTACTTTTTCAGTTAAATCTTACCTTTCTGATGGATATCAAGTAGTGACAGTATCCAACCCTCCAGTTAACAATAGCTACTACATTCATAACTTAACTAGTCCAACAACAGCAAGCGCAGGTACGGAACAGTTTGGAATGAACCTAGTTGCAAATACCAGTCCAATAACTTTCGGGGCTAATCCGGTTCAGGTTCCAAGTAGTACTTTTAGTAGCGGAGCAGCATCATCTGGATACAACACTCCTAATTATTACAAATATACACCTGGAAGTGTTATTGCCTACTCAAACATCAGCAGTGGTGAAACTGATTTTACCATCTCTTATATATATAACATCAGTAATATTACTCCGGGTGGGTTATATACATTCAAAGATGTACTTGTAGCAACGTCAACTTTCTGAAGTTCTTTGTGGAAAGATCTAACTTTAGTTTTTGAAATCTGTTTCTGCTTATGATATTGTTAATAAGAAATTTAGTGTGAAAGAAAAAATAGATGTCGGGAGCAGGTTTGTTCAGTAATAAATACTTCAGGTTAGTCACTCTTCTAGTTACATCGCTTTTTATGTTTACTTTTCTTGGCGAAGCAATTGTGGTTACAGCCAATGCCACTGGTGCAGAATTTTCAAATAGAAGCATTACTTTATCGACATCAAACCCTGGAGCTAGTGGCGTAACCTATTCAGTTGGATTTACGCCAGCAACCTCTATTACTCATCCTGATGTGATTGTGGACTTTTGCAATATTTCCTCTGACCCAATTGTTGGAGACACTTGCTCAGGTACAGCTGGTACAGATGTGCCTAACGTCTCTAGTGTGGCTAGTAGTTGTGCGACGGGTTGGACTTGTACGTCAATAGATAGCAATCACGGACTTTATCTTACAACCACAACGCTTAGTTTTACAGCTAGTACCCCAGTTACTATTGCTATTCCAAATGTTACTAATATGACAAATGTTGGCACCGCTGGATCAAACAATGCTGGGACTTTTTACGGAAGACTATTAGATTATTCAACGGGTGGTGGTAGCGGTCATACGTCAGCCTCACCGGGCACTTATACAGACTATGGTGGCTTGGCTCTAAGTACAGCTACACCAATAAATATCACGGCTAAGGTGTATGAAACGATATTCTTCTGCGTCTTTCAGACGGCTTGTGGTACGTCTCCGGTGTTGACGCTTGGATCGCCTAACTTGAGCAGCTCAGTAGCATATACAAATTCGGCAGCCGAGTTCACTTTAGGTACAAACGCATCGGCGGGTGTAGCGGTCTATATGACGGGAAATACGCTTTGTCGTAGTTTAACGCAAGCAAACTGTGATACAGGCACAACTACCGGCTATACTATTGAATCGATTGGCCAAGCAGGCACAGAAACAACACCGGCTACCAGCAATGTTGGTAATGAACAATTTGGTATGTGTATTGACAGTAACTCATTGCCGAGCTCTGTCTCTGTACTTGCACCTTATTTAGACACCTCTTCTAATAAATGTCACGGCATAACAACTGGCACATACAGCGGAACCTCGTTATTTGGTTTAGATGACTCTACTTCTTCAGGTGGAACTAATAATGCCGGAGGTAGTGAAATTCTATCTTCAACCGG
>Ga0182030_10026622_pt1 | contig 10454 bp, 11 predicted proteins | sample 812S3MmetaG_FD_121299 | JGI IMG/M metagenome (GOLD analysis project Ga0182030, IMG submission 121299) | Permafrost microbial communities from Stordalen Mire, Sweden - 812S3M metaG (Illumina Assembly) | ecosystem: Environmental > Terrestrial > Soil > Wetlands > Permafrost | place: Sweden... | reverse complement strand
TAAATTTCGACTTAGAAAAAATCCTCAGTTAAGACTGGTGTGTATGAATGATCGGGCGTGAATCTGTGACCCGGCGGCCCGTCAAATCCTTGACTATCAGGATGACAGTCAAAAATACAACATCCAGATAAAAGGCAATTTCCCCAATAATTATTGGCAATTTCGTTTGGTCCTTAACCTGCAATTTGCTGCGCGATGTTTGTGTCCAGTTCAATCGCGGCCGCTTCTTATAATGCGTTGCCTGCCATCCCGGCTTTTGCCAGCGGGGCGTTCAGCGCCGAGGATTTCAGCGGTCAACTGGAGAGCTTCAAGGCTGCTCTTGCAGCCACGTTTGCGGGTGCTGATGCTCAAGCGCCGGTTGCGCAAACGCCCCTAACTGCGACCAGTGCGCCGACTAGTTTCAAGCCGGATAGTTCCGACCCGGAAGCCCCGGCCAGAAACGACTCAGCTGAAGTCACGACACCCTTAAATGTTGCGACGACTGCCCCGAAGTCGGTGCTGCGAGCTTTTGCAGGCCATCAGCACGCGGAACAGCCGGCTGTTACACCAGCGCCCTCGAATAACCAGGCCGACCAGTTCCAGGCCCGCCCGACTCTGGTGCCGGCATACGCGGTGAAGTTCGCGGAATCGTCGGTCGCGCCGAGCCCTGCGCCTGAGACTCAAGTGCCGGAGTCGCAGCCCGACGTTTCGTTGACTTTGCTGATACCGCATCAGGCTCTCAACCAGAACGCAACTGATATCCCGTCAACCTCGAAGAAGAACCAGCACGACGAGCAGTCGACTGCTATTGCGGTGCCCGCAAAGACGCCCACGATACCGATCCCGGTTCCTGAAACTTGCTCTGCGGTCCTCATAGACCAGACGCCGATGATTCTTCCTCACATCGTGTCGAGAGATGAAACGCCGATTCCATTTTTCCAGAATGCGCCGAAGGGGACAGCTGCCATCTCTATTACTCGCGCAATTCAATCCGGGCCTCCGGCGCCGTTGAGTTTTGCGGCGAAAATTCAGGCGCCAGAACTGAGGCAAAACGTGCTCCAGGACGCGAAGCCTTCTCCCGAATCGAAGCTGCAGCCCCCCGCGATGAACCAAAGTGCCAGCTCGACCCCGGTCGCGAAGAAGGCTCCTCATGAAGAGCCGGCTCCTGCCTCTTCCGATGCCGCAGTTCAGAGTGCGAACTCAATGACGCCGAATACAACTCTGACGGCTGGCGCGGCTATATCCGCTGTGGATGCGCCGGCGGCCCCAACAGTGACCGAATCGCGCGTGGAAACGCAAACAGTTCCAGTAGCTAAAGAGCCGGAGTCTCCATCGGTTGCCGAACCGAAGTCCAGCGGTGGTCCGCTAAAGGAACTTTCATTCAACATCGCTCAACCTGGGGGCTCAACGGTGCAGCTACGCATGGTTGATCACGCCGGTGAACTTAGGGTGGCGGTGCATACCGCCAGTCCACAACTCAATCAGGATCTGCGAGCCGACCTTACCGACCTCACAAAGAAGTTGTCGGATTCGGGCGGTCATTCAGAGATCTGGCACCCGGACGCACACGGCACGACAGCATCCAGCGCTGCCGCGGCGTCAAAGAACCAGGGAGACGGCGCGCAGAACAATTCGGGAAACCCGGGTGGCTCGCAACAGCAAGGTCGCGGCCAGCGCGGACAGGATCAACCTCAACGCCCTAAATGGGTCGAGGAACTCGAAAACGGCATTCAATCAATATCTAAATCGACAGGAGAAACCAATGGCCTCAGGAGTTAGCCCGCTTAGCGGTTCGTCCAATGCGACGAATTCGTCGAATTCATCATCAGCCTTAACCAGCACCGCACCCAGCGAGAGCGTCTTTCTGAACCTGCTTGTATCTCAGATTCAGAATCAGGATCCGCTCAATCCGACCGACAGCACGCAGTTCGTTTCACAACTTGCGCAATTCAGTGAACTCGAACAGGTGATCGCAATCCGGAACGATACGGATACCCTCGCCAGCAGTGCGGCGGCGTCGGCCAACGCCGGTACCGGGGCGGGCTCTACGACAAATCCCACCACAAACCCCACGACAGGCGGGACCTCATCGACCACCACGACCTCCACGCCGTCAAATCCGACATTAGCGGCTCTTTGAATCCCAGTCAGCAGACCTAAAAAAGGAGAACAACAGACTCATGGTTACAGCAATTTCAACGGCACTTTCCGGACTCCAGGCCAACAGCGATGCCATCAATGTCATCGGCAACGATCTCGCAAACCTCAACACGACCGGCTACAAAGCCGATCAGGTTGAGTTTCAGGACATGATGTCCCAATCCCTCGGTGTTTCCGGCACCTCCGGCCAACTCGGCAATGGCGTTGGACAGTTGACAGCGATCGCCAATTATTCGCAGGGCTCCATACAGACCACTAACGGCGCTACGGACGCCGCCGTTCAGGGAAACGGATTTTTCGTTTTGAACGATCCCACGACGAACCAGACACTCTATACCCGTGACGGCAGTTTCCAGGTCAATTCAACCGGCCAGTTGACGACCACTTCGGGCCAGCTCGTGCAGGGCTGGAGCTCGGTAAACGGGGTTATCAACACCAATTCGCCGACGGGCGATCTTACGTTGCCGGTGGGCTCCACGGTGCCAGCCACTCCAACCACTGCTATGACTCTGGCGCTGAATCTGAATTCCAGCGTGGCCACGACCGACCCGGGTGCGGTTGTCACTGCGCCGATTCAGGTTTACGACTCGCAGGGAGTTAGCCATAATCTGACGGCCACCTTCACGAAGACTGCGCAGAATACCTGGAGCTACTCGGTATCCATTCCTCCGGCCGATCTGACCAGTGGTGCAACCACCCCGCTCACGACCGGTACGCTGACTTTCGATTCCAATGGCAATTTGACCGCTCCGGCCGCGACCACGGATCCGCAGGTCATCTCCATTTCCGGCCTTGCCGACGGCAGCGCCAATATGACCATCGACTGGAATCTCTACAACCATTCCGGTTCGACGCCGACTCCTGAGATTACCCAGTATTCCTCCGCGTCCTCCATAAGCTCGACAACGCAAAATGGTTTCGCAGCAGGATCCGTATCCGGGGTTGCGCTTCAAAACGGCGGACAGGTAATGGCCACATACACCAATGGGCAGAAAGTGGCGATCGGCCAGGTGGCGCTGGCTTCCATCGCCAATCCGTCGAGCCTTGTCTCGGTGGGTAATAACAATCTGCAGGTGGCGCCCAATACCTCTACGCCGCTGGTTGGAGCGGCCAATACCGGGGGCCGCGGGCAGATTGTCGCGGGTGCGCTGGAATCCTCCACCGTCGACATCGCCACAGAGTTCGCCAATCTTCTCACTTTCGAACGCGGTTACCAGGCGGATTCGCGGGTCATCACCACCAGCGATCAGCTAACGGAACAGACCGTAAATCTGATTCCGGCCTCGTAATCGGGAAGCAGGATTTCAGATGCAGGGAACATTCGGACTCGCGCCCTATATGGGCATGCCGCTTCCGGTCGAAGCTGTTATCGACGGGCCAAGTCTCAAGGTCAAAGACCTCGTGGCTCTCGCAGCCGGAAGCGTTATTGCCACCTCGGTTCCTGCAGGAGACAACGTGCAGGTACGCGCCGGCGGGTCTGCGATCGGAGCAGGGGAACTGGCGGCGCCGGGGGGCAATCTGATTGTTCGCATGCTGGTCGTGAAAGGAAAAAGGTAAGCATGGAACCGCTGCAGCAGGCCGCGGCCGTCCTTCTCGTACTGATTCTCCTGGGAACCGCTATGTACGGGTTGCGCGCAAAGGGCATGATCATGATGCTGCGGCGGGCTCCCGGCGGTGTCGGCAAGAAACAGCTTGAAGCAATCGACCGGCTTCCGCTTACGCCTCACCATTCCCTTCACCTGGTAAGGGTCGAGGGGCGTACGGTGCTAATCGCGGTTTCACCGGGCGGATGTGCTCTGGTTGATCGGCCAATCGGTGACCTGGCCCTGGAGAATTCCTTTTCACGGGAGGGCAGTAACCGTTGAAACGGACCATCTCTCTCCTTTTTTCACTGCTCGTTACTAATGCGGCGGTGATGGCTGCAACCACGGCTGCCAGGGCGAACGATACACTTCTCGGCGTCAACATGAGCGGCAACGGCAGCGAGTCGCTCAGCGTGCCGATGCAGATCATCATCGTGCTGACGCTGCTGACTCTGCTCCCCGCCATCATTATGTCGATTACCCCGTTCCTGCGCATCGCGATCGTGCTTCATTTCCTTCGCCAGGCGCTTGGGACGCAGACTGTTCCTTCCAATCAGGTACTGGTGGGGATTTCCATGATGCTGACGATGTTCATCGTTCAGCCTGTCGCGACCGATATGTATCACAAGGGTTGGGAACCGCTGCAAAAAAACGAGCTCACTACGGCGCAGGCGTTTGATGCGGGAACGCAGCCGCTTAAGACATTTCTGGCGCGCTTCGCCCGCGAGAAAGACGTGAAGCTGTTCGTCGAGATCTCCCACGCGTCGCAGCCGCATAAGCCTACGGACCTTGATCTTACTGTCCTGGTTCCGGCATACATTTTGTCGGAGCTCAAAGCGTCGTTCCAGATCGGCGCTGTGCTGTTCCTGCCTTTCCTGGTCATCGACCTGGTAGTTGCATCCGTTACTCTCTCGGTCGGAATGATGCAGTTGCCACCGGTGATGATTTCCGCACCCTTCAAGATCTTTCTGTTTGTCCTTGCCGATGGATGGAATCTGGTGATTGGCTCGCTCGTCAGGGGGCTGTACGCATGAGCCAGGAATTTGCGATCCAGATCATTCGGCACGCGCTCGAGACTGCGCTGATGTTGAGTGCCCCTTTACTCATCGTTGGCTTCATCGTCGGAATTTCGATGAGCCTTCTTCAGATATTGACATCGATTCAGGATTCGGCTTTCAGCGCGGTGCCCCGGCTGGCGGCGTTCCTCGTATCTTTTTTTATCGCTCTGCCCTGGATGCTTCAGAAGATGATGGTTTACACGACCAACCTGTTGGGGGATCTCAGCCGGTATGGCCGGTAGCGACTTCTGGTCAATCTCCACACTACTGGGATTTCTCCTGACGCTGATGCGAATCGGCGGCGTCTTTGTTTTCGTACCGGTGCCCGGTTTTAAGAGCGCGGTGGATCCGGCGCGGATCATTTTGATCGGTGGCATGACGATCGCTTTGGCTCCCGTATGGCCTCATCCCCCCGCCGACACCTCGGCTGGATTGTTCGTGCTCTGGATGATGTCTGAAGCCGCCCTCGGCATCGGCATCGGCCTCGCGGTCGCGTTTGCGCTGGAAGCATTCACCATGGGCGCGCAGATGATCGGACTTCAGGCTGGTTTCTCTTTTGCTTCAACGGTCGATCCGTTTACGCAGGCCGATTCCACTGTGCTGATCGTTCTCGCGCAGACTGCGGCGGCACTTCTTTTTTTCGCTTCCGGGCTCGATCGCGAAGTCCTGAAGATTTTTGCGCAGAGTCTGACCACGTATCCACCGGGTACTTTTGTTTTGACAAAAAAAGCCACCGATGTCGTGCTGCTAGCCGGTTCGGCTATGTTTTCAGCGGGGCTTCGGCTGGCGCTGCCGATAACCGCGGCAATGCTTATGGTGGACGTGGCGTTTGCTCTGCTTGGGCGCATCAATTCGCAACTGCACCTTCTCACGGTCGCGTTTCCGGTCAAGATTGTTCTCGCTTTGGTTCTGCTCGGGTGGTTGCTGATTCTGCTGCCGGCTTTAATGCGTGGAGGCGCGGGCATCACTTTCGCCGCTGCGCGAACGCTGATCACGCGGTGACAATATATGACACCGAGCGATCAAAAAACAGAGAAACCCACACCACGGCGGCTGAAAAAAGCCCGCGAGGAAGGGAACTTTCCAACCTCGCATTCATTTGTCGCCGCGCTGCAGTTTCTGACCTTCGTTTCACTGCTTAAGTATTGGGGGCCGCAGTGGGTTCAGCAATTTCGGCTTCGGTTCGCAAGCATGCTTGTGGACGAGCTCAATCCTCGCCGGGCGCCACTCGATGAACTCTATACAGGTTTGGGTTTTATTAAGGACGCTCTTGTTCCGGTTCTGATTATGGGCGCGGTGCTGATCGGCATTACGCTGGCGGTTCAGTCGGTCGTTACCGGGTTTGGGATCAGTCTCAAGAAACTTACGCCGGACATTTCGCGGTTCAGCCCGCTTGCGAAGATCAGGCAACTTCCGCGTCAGAACATATCCGGGGTTGTGCAGGCTTCCATCATGATCCCAGTATTCGGCACCGCCATTTATTACCTGGTGGCAGACAAAATCGAGGTCTACCTGACTCTGCCGCTTCGCGGACTTGAAGACGGAACCGTGCAGATGGTGGGGTCTCTCGAATCGCTGCTCTGGAAAGCCGCCGGACTTTTTCTCGTATTTGGCGTCGTTGACCTGGTTCGCCAAAAGAGCCGCTACGAGCGCGATCTGAAAATGAGCAAACAGGAGATCCGGGATGAATCCAGGGAGACCGAAGGTAATCCGATCATAAAAGCGCGTATTCGGCGAATTCGCCGGGACATGGCGCGGCGCCAGATGATGCACGAAGTGGCGACTGCGACCGCCGTAATCGTCAATCCCACGCATTATGCAGTCGCGCTCAAATACACGCCCGAAACGAAAGGCGCGCCGAGAGTGGTGGCGAAGGGCAAGAACTATCTGGCACTACGCATCCGGCAGAGGGCGCTGGAGAATCTGGTGCCACTCATTGAGAACCCGCCTCTGGCACAAGGCCTGTACAAATCGGTTGACGTGGGACAGGAAATACCAGCACATTTCTACAAGGCTGTGGCCGAGATTCTCGCTTACATTTATCGAATTATGAATGGCAGGCGAACTGCATAGTACTGCCAAACACAATCAAGAATTTGACACATGGCTGAGACGAAACCCATCGCGATTGCTGCACCGTGGAGTAGCCAGGCATCCGCGCTTCTTGCAGGCGGAAAAGACCTGGGGGTTCCGCTCGCCGTTCTGGGAATCATCATCGCCCTGATCACCCCCATGCCGGGCTTCATGCTCGACGGGTTGATTGTACTCGACATCATGACGTCGGTGATTGTCCTGATGGTCTCGGTGCATATCAAGAAGGCGGTGGAGTTCAGTATCTTCCCCACCACGCTTCTGTTGCTGACCCTTTTCCGGCTTTCTTTGAACATTTCCTCGACCCGTTTGATCCTGATGAACGGAAACACCGGCACCTCCGCGGCGGGCAATGTTATTCAGGCCTTTGGGAATTTTGTTGTCGGGGGAAATTACATCATCGGGGCGGTGATTTTCCTCGTCCTGATTGCGATCCAGTATGTGGTTATCAATCACGGCGCAGTGCGTATCTCGGAAGTCACTGCGCGCTTCACTCTCGATGCCCTTCCGGGAAAGCAGATGTCGATTGACTCGGACTTGAGTTCCGGTCTGATCGATGAAAAGGAAGCACGTCTCCGCCGCCGCAACCTGGCCAAAGAAGCCGAATTTTACGGCGCCATGGACGGGGCGTCGCGCTTCACCCAGCGCGATGCGGTGGCCAGCATTCTGATTACTGGCATCAATATCATCGCCGGATTTCTCATCGGCGTGCTGCAGCACGGAATGGATCTGGGGCACGCCATCGAAACCTATACCGTGCTGACGATCGGTGACGGTCTTGTCACCGTCATACCGGCGCTCATGATCTCGATCTCGGGCGGTCTGATTGTGACGCGGGCGAACTCCGACGACGCTCTGGGCTCCGACGTCACCAAACAGCTATTTGGCTCCGCGCAACCGTTGCTGTTGGCCGCGGGAGTTCTTGTTCTTCTGGCGTTGTTTCCTGGACTACCCACCGTTCCATTCCTTGCTGTCGGCCTGGCCCTTGGCTATCTCGCGCTGCAAATGCAGAAGAGGCAGAAGGCCGCGCAGACCGTCGAGAGCGCGGCCAAACCGGCAGCGGCCAAGGAAGACCTGGAATCGCTTCTGCGTGTGGAACCGCTCAGCGTGGAACTAGGTCTGGGTCTTGTCCGGTATGTAGCGGGCGGCGCCAACTCGCCGTTCCTGAGACGCATTGCCGGAATCCGGCGTCAGCTCGCCAGTGAAACCGGCTTTCTGCTGGGGCCTGTTCGCGTGGTGGACAACGTCGCCCTCAAGGCGCACGAATACGTGATCCTCCTGAAGGGCGCGGAGATTGGGCGTTCCGAATTGCCCGCGGGCTGCGAACTGGCGATCCCCGTAAGCAAGGACACAGCGCCTCCGGGAGGCCGCCAGACCAAAGAACCGGCATTCGGAATGACTGGCTGGTGGGTGCCTGCCGAGCAAGCCGATGCATGCCGTCGCAAAGGCTTCACCGTCGTAGACGCCGTCAGCGTAATGGGGACACACCTTTCCGAACTAATTCGCCGCCATGCAGCGGAGCTCTTCTCTCGTCAGGATGCCAAGAGGTTCCTGGATCGCGCTGCCGCCGATCATCCCAAGGTTGTCGAAGACCTTGTGCCCAAGGTTCTTCCTCTCGCCACCGTGCAGAGAGTTATGCAGAATCTGTTGCGCGAACGCGTTTCTATTCGCGATGCCGTCACCATACTCGAAGCCATGGGCGAAGCCGCCGCGACCATTCGCAATCCGCTGCTCATTTCGGAGTACGTCAGGCAATCGTTGCGGCGCGTGGTGGTAAAGCCCTACCTCAACGCACAGGGCGATCTGCCGGCGTACATGGTGGATCCAGCGCTTGAGCAAATGGTCGAATCAGCCGCAGAGCATGGGGAGCAGAACAGTCATCTGACGCTCAAACCCGCGGCTATCCGCGACATCCTGCAGCGGATCGCGCAGAAAGCCGGCGACCCGGGCGCGCCTGTGGTTGCGGTGACCGGTTCTGGTTCGCGTTACTTCTTCCGGCAAATCGCCGAGCCTTCAATACGGAATTTGTTCTTCGTTTCGCATAACGAAATACCTTCAGAAGTCAAAGTCGTTTCACTGGGAGTGATTCAATAGCCATGCATGCTTCACAAGAGAATCAGCAGCTACAGATAAAGTCATACTTCGCAGGGTCCGTTCAGGACGCTATCGAATTCGCAAAGAGCGAGATGGGAGCGGATGCGCTTCTGCTGAACTCGCGGCCAGCGCCGCCGGAGGCTCGCTATCTCGGCAAGTATGAGGTGGTCTTCGGTCGATATCCCGAACGCCCCGTCACTTCGACGCCGCCAGCCATGCCTGCGACGCCGACCGATGTCGATGACCTGCGGCACAGAATGGACGACATTCTGAATCTGCTGACGCGCACTTCCGGCTCAACCGACGGGTTCCGCGCCCGTCATCCAAATCTTGTAGAACCGCTTACCCGCGCAGGGATTGAAGCCGCTCTGGCTGCTGACATCGAAGACGCAGTGGCATTCCGGCTCAACCAGCGGTCCGGGCCGGTCACAAGCATTTCGCGAGTCCGCAAGCCCCAGGAATGGAATCCCGAAGCCGTGGTTGACGAGGCTGCCGAAGAGATTGCCAGCCGCTTTGAGGTCGCGCCATCGATCGGCCGAATCACCGCCCTTGTCGGGCCTCCCGGATATGGCAAGACCACCACGATCGTCAAGCTGGCGGTTTCTCAGGCTATTGCCGGCGGCAATCCCGTACGTCTTATTTCGGCGGACACCCACCGGATCGGCGGCGCCGAACAACTGCGGACTTATGCCGCCATTCTCGGCGTGAATTTCCAGGCAGTCGAAAACACGGCCGCACTGGCCCACGCGATAGATACCGCGCCGCCGACCGCGAACATTCTCATCGACACGCCGGGCATGAGCCCGTCAATGCTCAGCGAGGTCGGAATGGACCTCGCGACCTTCCTGGGGCGCCGTCAGGATATTGACACGCACCTGGTTTTGACAGCAACCGCGAATCAGCTGGTTCTGGAAAAGGCTGCGAGCCGTTTTGCAGTGTGCTCGCCCTCGCGGCTTATCTTCACCCGGCTGGATGAAGCGGAGACTCTCGGAGCTTTGTTCGGGCTGGCGATCCGGTGCGAGAAGCCGCTGTCATTCCTCTGCAATGGCCAGCTTATTCCTGAAGACATTGAGCCAGCGTCCAAGCGCCAGGTCACCGATGCACTGGTACGGCACCTGCCTCGCGCTCTGAAGCCAGCGGCATAAATCACGTCACATTACGGATTCCAATGGGCACAGCAGGCTACGGAAATCGAACGGTGGCGGGGCATGACGATGCGCTTCGGCGTGACGCCCTTGTGATGGAGCATCTTCCGCAGGTCCGCATCATCGCGGGAAGAATCCATGACCGCCTTCCTGATTACATATCGCTCGACGATCTGGTCTCGACGGGCGTAATTGGCCTGCTCTCGGCCATCGACAATTTCGATCCGTCGCACAACGTCCGGCTCAAGACCTACGCGGAACACAGAATTCACGGCGCCATTATGGACAGCCTGCGTGACATGGACTGGCGGTCACGCGACACGCGCAAGCGCTCGAAGAGAATC
>Ga0182030_10026621_pt1 | contig 10454 bp, 9 predicted proteins | sample 812S3MmetaG_FD_121299 | JGI IMG/M metagenome (GOLD analysis project Ga0182030, IMG submission 121299) | Permafrost microbial communities from Stordalen Mire, Sweden - 812S3M metaG (Illumina Assembly) | ecosystem: Environmental > Terrestrial > Soil > Wetlands > Permafrost | place: Sweden... | reverse complement strand
TAACGACAAACACACTGGTCGGGTGGACTGGCAGCACCTGAGCGCGGAGGGGCAGCGGCCCATCGGCGCGCCACGCCCGATGACCGCGCTCGCCGCGCGGATGTCCTCACTCGGCGTGCTGTGCGCCAGCCGGCAGAGCCAGCTTCAGCCCAATCCCCGCGCAGCACCAGCCGACCCTCCTTTGTGCTTCGGCCGCAGCGGCGATCAGTAGGCGCCGGCCTGGGCGGCGCCGTCGTCGCTCGGCGCGGGCGGAAGCGGCACCGCCGCACCAGCGGATGCGCGTTTGCCGGCCTCGTCGAGGATTGCGGCGGTCGCGGTGGCGCCGAATCGCGTGACACCAATCGCAACCAGCTCGAGCATGCGATCCAGCGTTCGCACCCCTCCTGCCGCCTTGAGCCCGATCTGCGGCGAGGTTGCGCAAGCCATCAGCAGAAGGTCGTGCACGGTCGCTCCGGTTGGGGCAAAACCCGTCGAGGTCTTGACGAAGTCGGCGCCGGCGAGCTCGCTCAGTCGGCTGCCTTCGGTGATCTGCTCGTCGCTCAGATAGGCGTTCTCGAGGATCACCTTCACAAGCCCGTGCTCGGCATGTGTCGCTTCGACGACCTGTGCGATCTCGTCCCCGACGTAGCCGTAACTGCCGCCCCGCAGGGCCCCGATGTTGATGACCATGTCGATTTCGCAGGCGCCGTCGGCGAGCGCTCGCCGCGTCTCGAACAGCTTGACCTCGGTCGTCGAGTTCCCATGCGGAAAGCCCACGACGGTCCCCACGCGAACCGCGCCGCCGGCCAGCAGTCCCGCAGCGAACGCGACGTCCGCCGGCTTTACGCAAACCGACCAGGCGCCGTAGCTCACGGCCAGCTCGCAGCCGCCGCGAACCTCGTCGCCGGTCAACTCCGGACGCAGCAGCGAGTGGTCGATCAGAGCCGCGATCTCGCGCACAGTCAGCTCGCTCGGAATGATCCTGGTGGCGGTCACGCGGGGCACCCCTCAACTCGCGGGCAGGCAACTGAGCGCAACTCGATCACGCCGCGCCGAAAATGGTACACGCCTGAGGGGTCCGCGCGAGCCGAGGCCCCCGAAGCCCGCACCACGGAGTTATCCGGCAAACACATTTCCGTGCCTTCCGCGGATGCCCGTCCGAACCCGGAAGAGACCCCCCGCGTGCGGTTGTCGTTTGATGTCTCTTTCGTCGAGGCCAATTGACGCCGACGTGACATACAGATCGCTAAGGTCGGGGCCGCCGAACACGCAGCTCGTGACGCGTGCGACCGGAATCTCAACGACTCGGTCGAGTGTTCCGTCCGGCGCGTAGCGGCGGACTGCCCATCCGTCCCAAATCGCCACCCACAGATAACCGTCGGCGTCCACGGTCATCCCATCGGGGACGCCCTCGCTCTCTTGGATCTCGATCAGCGGCCGCCGGTTACCGATTGTGCCGTGTTCCCCATCCCAGTCGAATGCATCAACGCTATGCGCTCCGCTGTCGACGTAGTACATCGTCCTTTCATCGGGACTCCAATCGATCCCATTCGAGACAGTCGTTGAAGTCACGATCGGTACGGCGCCGTGCTCGAGGTCAAACCGATACAGAGCACCTGCACCTGAGGTTGAGTCGAAAGCCATGGTTCCCGCCCAGAATCGACCCTGCGGATCGCACTTTCCGTCGTTCATCCGGTTCAGGTCGTTCGCGTGTTCTACCGAGGCCACGAGCTCCACCTTCGAAGCCGGCGAGTCAAGGAGCGCAAATCCGTCACGGAGCCCCAGGATCAAGCCGCCCGACGCACGGCGCGCAGCACAGCCAACCGGCTGTCCGACATCGAGCGCCGTGTCGCGGCCGCTTGACGGCTCGTAGAAGTGCACCAACGCGCGGGTAATGTCGACCCAAATCAGCCTGTCGTGGATCGGATCCCAGCACGGGCCCTCACCGAGTTCGGATCGTGCATCGAGCACGAGTTCCGCGCTCATGGCAGCCAGGGGTCGCAATGCGTCCGCTCTCTACGAGGGTCCATCGCCGGAGCGTGATCGAGATCCGCAACGCTCATCAGCGCGTTTGGGGAAATCCGAGGTCGACCGTGGAGCCGGCCGGATCTGGCCAACGCGCGGTCACCACCTTGGAGCGCGTGTAGAAGTCGATGCCCTCAGGTCCGTAGATATGCCGGTCACCGAAGAGGCTTTGCTTCCAGCCACCGAACGAGTAGTAAGCAACTGGCACCGGGATCGGCACGTTGACGCCGACCATCCCTGCCTGTACGTCGAACTGGAACTGACGGGCGACGCCACCGTCCCGGGTGAAGATCGCCGCCCCGTTACCGTAGGGGTTGTCGTTCACGAGCCGTAGGGCCTCTTCGTAGTTCTGGACGCGAGTGACACCCAGCACGGGGCCGAAGATCTCGTCCTCGTAGGTGTCCATCCCCGGTGTGACGTTGTCGATTAGCGATGCCCCGAGAAAGAATCCCTGCTCGGGAGCCGAATCCCGTCCGTCGACTACGACTGTGGCGCCCTCGCTGGGAGCCCGTTCTACGTACGATGCGACCCGATCGCGGTGCTCGCGTGTCACGAGCGGCCCCATGTCCACACCCGGGTCGAGCCCATTCCCGATCTTTAGCTTCGGGATTCGCTCAGCGATCGCCGAGACGAGGTCGTCGGCGATCGTGCCAACTGCGACGACCATTGACACGGCCATGCACCGCTCTCCCGCCGAGCCGTAGGCCGCTGACACGGCGGCGTCGGCGGCCATGGCTAGGTCGGCATCCGCAAGCACGATCATGTGGTTCTTGGCACCCCCGAGCGCCTGGCAGCGCTTGCCGGCGGCGGTCGCGGTCTCGTACACGCGCTTCGCCACTGGAGTCGAGCCTACGAACGAGACCGCGGTAACGTCGGGGTGGGCGAGGAGAGCGTCGACGGCGATCCGGTCGCCATTGATCACGTTGAACACACCGGCAGGGACGCCGGCCTGTGCGAGCAAGTGAGCAGCGAGCATTGATGCTGAGGGATCCTTCTCCGAGGGCTTGAGCACGAACGTGTTTCCGCATGCGAGGGCAGGTGCCCACATCCACATTGGGACCATCGCCGGGAAATTGAACGGCGTGATTCCGGCGACTACGCCGAGCGGCCCACGGATCGAGTACACGTCGACCCCGGTCGAGACCTGCTCGGAGAAGCCACCCTTGAGCAGCGTGGGAAGGCCGCAACAGAAGTCGATGACCTCCAGCCCTCGCGCGACTTCACCGAGCGCGTCGGGGAGCGTTTTGCCATGTTCGGCAGTCAGGTGCATCGCGAGTTCCTCGCGATGCTCATCGAACAGTTGCCTGATCCGAAAGAACAGCTCTGCACGGCGCGATAGCGACAGCTCGCGCCAGGCCGGAAACGCCTCCTTCGCGGCCGAGACCGCAAGACCGACCTCCTCGACAGTTGCGAGGTCGACCTCTCCGCTATGTGCGCCCGTCGCCGGGTCAAAGAGCGGACCGCGGGCCTGCGAAGAGCCAGCATATGGCGCGCCTCCGATCCAATGGGACACGCGCTTAAATGCGCGGTCTGCGGCTGCTTGGCCGCTCATGACGTTTCCTTTCGTGGCGTTGTCTGAGTGTCAAATTCAGTCCGTGTAACGGTCCGGCGCTTGGATGCGTGTGTGTGCGGCGCCAGGCCCATTACCGGCCTAGCCGAGATCGGGATTTGGCAGCATGACGTCGCGGACCGCCGAGGTCAGCTCCGTGTAGGACGAGAGGAACTGACGCAGCGTGCGCACGGTCGGCCCGAACTGGTCGAACTCATCGAGTTGCAGACCATCGATCTCGTAGGCGCGCCGGAAGTCGGGGAAAAGCCGGGCTAGCTCGCTGACGACGTCGCCAGGCACGGGCCGATCGATACGGACCGCAGGCTTGATGCTTGAGGCGTTGAAGATCCGCTGCCACTTCGGCGGAATCGTCAGCACGATGTCGCCGCCGACAAGCTCGGACCAGTGACGGTGGTGGCGGTAGGCCGCGGCGAGCAGGCGCGTTCGGTAGCCGCGCTCCTGGTAGACCGAATATGCCCGTTTGAAGCAGGCCAGTCCGCTCCACGACACGACCCCTGGCGTGACTGCGAGCCCGTCGCGACCGGCGACCACGTCGAGCCAGTCATCGAGACGACCGACCATGATCGTGCAGACCGGGGACATCATCGATGCGTCGCCTCCTGAGCCCTCGAAGCGAGCAACCCCGCGTTGGACTGCTTCGGCCACCGCGAGCGCCTGAGAAACCGTGAAGCAGACGGTCGCATTGATGCTGGTTCCCGTTGCGGTCACGTGCTCCACGGCCTCGATCCCCGCGCGCGTGGCGGGAATCTTGACCTGGATGTTGGGTGCCAGTTCCGCGAAGTGCAGCGACTGCTCGACCAGCCGGATGGCGTCGCGGTAAAGCTTTGGGCTTGTCTGGATCGAGAGGCGTCCCTTGACGCCGTGCTCGCGCTCAAACACGGGTAGAAGCAGGTCGGCGCCGCGGATGGCCATCTCCTCGATCAGCTTCCAGGCGACCTCATCCTCGGTCCAGACGGGGTTGGCGCTCACGATGTCCACGATGCGGTCGTGCCAGACCGCCTTCTCCGTCGCGAGCACCTCGCCGACGATAGTCGGGTTTGTCGTCGCCCCGGTCGCTCCGTGTTCGAGTGCGTAGGTCAAGGAGTCGACCGAGCAAGAGTCGTTCCACAGATCGGTCGGGGTTGTTGCGACAGTCTCTTGGAGCGGGCTCAGGAACACGCGTTCAGGCGCGTTCGTTGCCGGCGAAGGATCTGCGCTCTCAGGCATGACTGGCCCCGACGGGAACCGGCGTGCCCGCGCCAATGACCGGCGAGGCGTGTGTTCGTGTGAGGGCTGTCCCAGCCATCCTCGGCTGGCGGATCATCATGTGGACGAACCGCTCAGTCGATCTCGGCGACGACTTCGACCTCGACCAGCAGACCTGCCCCGAGCCCGGCCTGCACCGTTGTGCGCACGGGGAACGGGGGCGAGAATATCGTCCGGTAGACGTCGTTGAAGGCGGTGAAGTCGCCCCTGATGTCGATGAGGAACGCGTTGACCTTGATCACACGCTCAAGCGAGGTGCCTGCTGCGGTGAGGCATCGGCTCACGTTCTCGAAGGCCTGGCGCGTCTGCTCCTCGATCCCGCCGGGGACGAGGTCGCCGTGTTCGTCAAACGCAACCTGCCCCGCGGTGAACACCGTGTTTCCGTAGCGAACGACCTGCGAGAGAGGGCTCGCCGACTCTGCTACGTCTGATGACTTGAAATGCTGCATCCTGCCTCCCTTTGCTCAGAGTGACTTTCCGCGGGCGTCGATCGGCCACTCGTCCACGACTTTGCCGTGCTCTACGAGGAGGAGGGTGTCGAAGAGATTCACGACGACGCATGCGTGGTTCGGGATCACAGTGACCACCTGTCCGAGTTCGAGTCGATCGCCTGCCTCAAGCGCGACCTCGCCGTGTTCCTCGGACAGCCGTGCGATCGTTGAGTGCGGTGCTTCGACGATGTGGCCGTATCCGCCATCGGTGCCCAACTCGCCCGAAAGTGCTTTGCTGCCGGCGTCAAGCACGACACGTCCGCTGTTCGCGACGCTGACCACCGTCGCGGCGATGCTTAGCGCGCATTGGTCTGGCGATGCTGCTCCGGCAGTTACGGTGTTCCAGTCGTTGAAGACGTACACCCCCGGGCGATATTCGGTGACGACCGGTGCCAGCCCGGCCGCCTGCGGGAGGTCCGTTGTCCCGCCAAGCGAGCGGGTTTCGCACGCTAGCCCCAGCGCAGCTATGTCCGAGACTGCCTCCTCAAAGAACGCTCGCGCCGTCGGGGGCGAGGGATATCCGAGCAAGCCGGCGAATTTCAGGCCCGCGTTTTCGATCGCTTCAGCTAGCCGGGCAGCCGCGTCAGGGGTGCCGACCCCTGTTCTTCCGTATCCCACGTCGCACTCGACCAGGACCGCGACTCGCTGTCCCGTTGCGTCTGCGACCGAGCTCAGCCCGTCCAGGAGACGGACATCGTCGACCGAGACCGCGACCTGCGCCCGCTCCATCAATCGCGCTAAGCGCGCCAGCTTGAAGGGGCCGATCAGGTTGTAGGGCACAAGGATGTTCTCGATGCCGGCGTCGGCCATCACTTCGGCTTCGGAGAGCTTCTGGCACGTGATTCCAGCTGCGCCTGCACGAAGCTGGAGAAGCGCGATCTGCGTGCAGCGGTGAGTCTTGACATGGGGCCGATTCTGGAGTCCTGCTGCCTCCAGACGCCGCTGGCACCGTTCGATGTTCGAGCGCAGCCGTCCGGGATCGACTACAAGTGCTGGTGTTTCGACGGGGTGCACCGTCGAGAGCAGCCGTCCGGAGTCGACGACGAGTGCCGGTGTGTCGACAGGATCCACGATCCGTGCTTAGTCGAGGAGGTTCCGGAGGTCGTAATACTCAGCGACTTGCTCGAGATGGCTTCGCATGCGTGTGGCTGAAAGCTCGGGGTCCTGGCGCTCGATCGCGTCGAAGAGCAGCGCGTGATCTTCGAGCTCCCACTCTCGGTACCCGTCGATCTGCTCGAGGATCGGGCCTCGATCGACGAGCATGCTGGCGATCGACGCTATGAATCCTGCTAGGACGTCGTTGCCCGCGGCTTCGGCGACGTGAACGTGGAAGGCTGCTGAGGGGACGGCGGCCGGCTCTCCTTGGTCAAGAAGCGTGCGGTGGCGTGCGAGCAGGCTCGCGATAGCGCTTATGTGCTCGCTGGTACGACGCAGCGCTGCGAGCCGGGCCGTTTCAACTTCGAGCGCAAGACGAGCCTCGAGGAGGTCTCGTGTGACGCCGCGCTCGAGGGCGGTGGCCATCTCCGGCGCCGTGACGTAGATAGATCCCGAGCTGACGAATGCCCCCTGCCCTTGCTTGACCTCGACCACGCCAAGCATCGCGAGGCGATTGATCGCTTCACGAACAGTTGAACGACCTACACCCAGCAGCTCCATGAGGCTCCGCTCGGACGGCATCCGGGTCCCGGGTGCGAGACCGCCGCGCCGGATCTCGCTGAGCAGTTGCTCCGCGACCGAGGCGGAGAGCCGAGGCCGAGGTTCGATGCGCTCGACGGTGATCTGTGGCGGGTTGGCAGTTGACTCGAGCACGAAAGGGAGTATAGCATCAGGTCGGGTATCAGCTATCAGACCAGTAGTTGCCCGGTCATCAGACCGGTTCACACAGCTAAAGGAGGACGGGTATGTCAGGCGAGTCCAAGAGGCCACCGAATGGCTCCACGGAGCTCGAGGTGCCATTCGGTGCGGGTTCCTACAGCCGGCGCGATGTGCTTCGCCGGGGTGCGCTTGCAAGCGCTTCGCTCGGGGGCCTCTCGCTCCTCGGGCCGAGTGCGGCGTCCGCCCGGGAGTACGCACCGGCCGGGACGGGGGGAACGATTCGACTGGGGATCGAGTCGTCGACCAACATCATCGAGCCATTCAGTCTCAACACCGACGGCGCTCTAATCTGTGCCCAACAGGTGCTTGAGCCGCTTGTGTGGGCGAACGCGGATCTCATCCCGCGACCGTTGCTGGCGACGAGCTTCGCGCCTGTCAACAACGATCTTTCCCACTGGCGCTTCACGCTCAGGCAGGGCGTGAAGTACAACAACGGTGCGTCGTTCACCTCCGCCGACGTCGTGTCGTGGATGGACACCCTCCTCGCCACCGGGTCGGTCTCGAACGCTGCGACGTTGACGGGCAGCGTGCTCACGAAGGGCAACACAAAGGCGGTCGATCCGTACACGGTCGACTTCATGCTCGAGCGTGCGGTCGCCCAGTTTCCGCTCTTCGTCTCGAACTACGTCCCCGAGACGGGTATCCCGCCCCAGACCTACAAGGTCGGGACGTTCGCGAAGTCACCGGTGGGCACCGGGCCGTTCATGCTCAAGCAGTTCGTGCCGTACACCGGGAGCACGCTGGTGCGGAATCCAAACTACTGGCAGACCGGGCTCCCACATCTCGACGGAGTGTCGATTCGTGACCTGTCGCTTCCTGCTCAGGTGATCGCCATGGAGGCGGGAGACCTCGACTTGATGCCGCAGGCTCCGCTCGTCGCCTCAGGCGTGCTCCGCAACAACTCGAAGTTCGCCTTCACCTTCGCGGAGTCGGCTGCCTACCGCGAGCTGAGCATGCGTGTGGACAAGAAGCCATTCACCGATCCGCGTGTCCGCGAGGCCGTGGCTCTGTGTATCGACCGGCCTTCGCTCATCACGGGACTCCTCGATGGTGAGGGTCAGCTCGGAAACGACCATATTCTTGCACCGATCTACGGCTACAACGTCAAGCTGCCGCAGCGCAAGCAGGACTATCAAAAAGCGCGGCAGTTGCTCGAAGCCGCCGGCTATGCGAACGGTTTCACCGTGCAGCTGACCGCGCAGGACGACGAGGAAATCCCAGAGTACATCGCGATCGTCCAACAGCAGGTCGGAGCGATTGGCATCACGCTAGAACTCCAGATCGAGGAAGCGGCACAGTTCTACGGGACCTCCGGAAAGCCAGCGCCGTGGCTCGACAACATCATGGTTTGTTCGCCTTGGAACTCACGAGCGACCCAGGGTCTGCAGGTCTGGTTCCAGGGCGGGAACGCTTTCAACGCTCCCCACTGGAACAATCCGCAGTTCACGAAGCTCCAGCTACAGCTCGAAGGGACTCTCGAAGCGGCCGCTGCCCACACCCTCGCTCAGGAGATGGCGACGATCATGTACAACGACGTCCCGGCAATCATCGCCTACTGGGTTGACCTACCGCGGGTGCGTTCCGTGAAGGTTCATGGGCTGCCCCTCACCTCCACTGTCCACGTCGATTTGCGTCGCGTGACGCTTTCCTAGAGGAGCTGGCGTCGTGATCGTCGTGCGTCGGCTGGGTAAGCGCCTGTTTCTGACGCTGCTTACGCTCTGGCTCGTCGCGACGCTGATCTTCTTTCTGGCCGAGGTCCTGCCCGGGGACCTCGGCCGGACTCTCCTCGGCCCGGAGGCGACTCCGGCGCAGGTTGCGCACCTCGATGCCCAGCTCGGCGTCAACCGACCGTTGCTCACCCAATACATCTCGTGGCTCGGTAATGTCGTCCACGGCAACTGGGGTAAGTCATATCTCACGCAGCAGAGCGTTCTCAGCGTGGTGGTCAGCAGACTTGGCAACTCAATGCTTCTGGCTGCGTTCTCGCTGCTCATGGTGATACCGCTGGCGTTGATCGCGGGTACGGTCGCGGCACTAAGTCGCGACCGCTTCGCCGATCGCGCGATAACGGTCGGAGCCCAAGGATTGATCGCCATTCCTGAGTTTGTCAGCGCGATCATTCTGCTGCTTATTTTTTCAGTGGTCTTCCACGTATTTCCGACCGATGCTCAGATTCCGTCTGGTGCCGGCGTGCCGGACGCGCTGAGCCACATCTTTCTTCCGGCCGTGACTGCGGGCGTCTTCGTCTTTGCGTACTTCACACGCATGGTCCGCGAAGGGATGATTGATGCGCTTTCCTCGGCTTACGCCCGCACAGCCGTGCTGAAAGGAGTTCCGCGGCGAACAGTCGTCTGGAAGCACGCGTTTCGGAACGCGCTGCTTCCAACCGTCGCCGTGATCGGGGCACAGATCGGCGGTTTCGGCTCGCTCGTCGTGATCGAGAGCATCTTCGACTACCAGGGGATCGGTCGGCTGATCTTGCAGTCGGCCAATGGGCACGACGTGCCGATGCTCGAGGGGGCGGTGCTCGCCGTGGCGCTTGTCTTCATCCTCGCGAATCTTGGGGCTGACATTCTCTACGGAGTCCTCGACCCACGTATTCGCCGACGCCGGCAAGTCGCATGAGTGCGCCGAGCGCCAATCTGACGGTCGAGACGGTCGCGGGTGCATTTGTCCCGGCCGTGCCAGCCAACTCGAGCCGAGCACGGTACGTCATCCGACGTCTGTTTCGGATGCCTACGTTCGTCGTGAGCTTCGTGATTGCGGGCTTCTGGGTCTTCGACGCCATTTTTTGGCGACTTCTTGTCCCGAATGACCCCTATGCCGTCGATCCCCTCCACACCTTGCGGGCGCCGTCGTGGGGGCACCTGTTCGGCACGGACGAAATCGGCCGTGACGTTCTTTCTCGCGTCCTCGCAGGTGCCACCTCAATCCTCATCGTCGCTCCGATTGCAACGGCCGGCGCGCTTCTGATTGGCGTCACCTGCGGTCTCGTGGCCGGATACAAGGGCGGTCTGATCGACGAGATCCTGATGCGCGTGATCGACACGATGGTGAGCATTCCTCTGATCGTCTTCGCCGTGATCGTGCTCGGTCTGCTGGGGCCGTCGAAACTTAACCTGATCGTCGTGATCGCGGTCGTCTTCGGCCCGTACGTCACACGCACGGTCCGCGCAGCCACTCTCGCCCAGCGCGAACGTCTGTATGTCGAGGCAGCACGCCTCCGGGGCGAGAACGCGATCTACATCATGGTGCGAGAGATCCTCCCG
>Ga0182030_10026618_pt1 | contig 10455 bp, 9 predicted proteins | sample 812S3MmetaG_FD_121299 | JGI IMG/M metagenome (GOLD analysis project Ga0182030, IMG submission 121299) | Permafrost microbial communities from Stordalen Mire, Sweden - 812S3M metaG (Illumina Assembly) | ecosystem: Environmental > Terrestrial > Soil > Wetlands > Permafrost | place: Sweden... | reverse complement strand
GGCTCCGCGCCCCTCGCTGAGAGATTATAACCGCGTCCCGAAGAATCGAAGATAGCCACGCGCTCGAAGGAATGGGTCTGGGTTTTGAGATCCCAGAAATCCGGCGCGGACATCAGGTTCTCGTTGCCCGGCCCTTTGCCGAACGTTTTCCAGAGCAGCACCAGACGGTCGGAGTCCGGAAATGGCAGCGGCTTGAGAACAGTCGCATTGATCACGCTGAAGATCGTGGTGTTGGCGCCCACTCCAAGAGCCAGCGTAAGTACCGCGGCCGCAAGGAAGCCCGGTTCGCGAACAAGGGCACGGAACCCATAGCGAATATCCGCCGCCAGGCTGCTCAGCCACGTCCATCCCCAAACGGCGCGAGCGTCCTCGGCCGCTAACGTCAAATTGCCAAGTTCGCCGCGCTCCGCCAGCAGTCGCAGCGCCTCCAACTCTTCCCGCATGTCCCGCTCATGTTCCCGCCGGACGGAGGGGAGCAGGTACTTCAGCTTTTGCCGGATCATGGAACGGGCACCGGCCCCATCACGTTGGTTACTGCTTCCACAAACTCTGCCCACTTGGAATGTTCCTGAGTCAGATGCTTCCGGCCCGCGGCGGTGAGCCGGTAAAACTTGGCTCGCCTGTTCAGCTCAGATGTGTCCCACTTCGACGCGATCCAGCCTTTCATCTCCAGCCGCTTCAATGCGGGATAAAGCGACCCGAACTCAATCGCCAGCGCCTCCTTCGAGGTGCCGCGGATCGCCCGCGCGATACCGTAACCGTGCAAGGGCCCGAAAATCAGAGTCCTCAGCACCAGCATGTCGAGAGTGCCTGGCAGCAGTTCCATATAGAGGCATTCTATATGAAGGCGGTCTTTACGTCAAACCGCAGTTCCGGGGGAAAAGACCAAAGCCTCAGCGAATTGGTCTTCGCCCGCCTCCGGCAATGCCCCGGACTCGAAAGAGCCGGCCTCTCGCCCTTCGGCGGCTAATAATGAAACTTCCAGCGCATCTCCGCATAAATCTCTCGCGGATCGTTAAAATGAAATCCCCCGAAAGTGAGGCTGTTATCCAGCAACACGCGCCGGTTGCCCACATTCAGGGCCGTCACCGACACCCGATATTTTTCCCGCTCCCCAAAGCTCTTTCCCATCGAGATGTCGAACGTCGTGTGCGGTGGCAGATAGTTCCCCGGATACTGCGCGTCCGGCAGTCCGTTCGTAAATCCCGACCCGTAGTAAATGTTGGTGGAAGCGAACACGCCCCAGGGGAGCTGTCCATTCACGCCGAAGTTCAGCGTGTTCCTCTGGTCATGGTCCACCGGCGAATATCCCGTGGGGATGGCCAGCGGACAGTTCGGCGACAACGGCAGCGGGCAAACCACGCCCCCCGTGATCGGCGATGTGGCTTGCGCGATTTGGTTTGAATAAGCCAAATGGATCTGCGCCCGATGCCAAATGCGCGGAGAACGAAGCGTCGTTTCCCAACCCTGAATCAGAGCCGCGGTCCACGTAATCGGCCAGAAGATATTCGATTCTCCGATGTTATTGTGGTCCAGCCAGTTCTGCGCCTTGGTTTGAAAGGTGTCTTCCTCCAGCACCCAGCCATGAAAAGGAATCGAGACGCCGAACTGGTATTCTTCATCGCGCTCGCCCTTCAAGGGAGCGAACGTCAAAGTCTGGCTGGTCGCTAATTCCAGCAGCGGACCGGTCGCCGTCAGCAGCGGAGGCGCTTGATAAAAGTGGCCGTAGAAGCCTTGAAACACCCAGTTGATTTTCGGGATTCTGATGGCCACCCCAAGCCGCGGATCGGTCGCATTCTCCACCACCGATGGAGACCCGAAGTGCGATTGGCGCAAACCGCCAATCAGCGTCAACCACGAGGTCGCCTTGAACCGGTCGCTCAGGAATACTTCACCCACCCCCCCGGTTACCGCGGCCGAGGACGCGCCAAAGTTCTGGCAATCCGGCGCGCAATCCGTAAACACGTTATTGAAGAAGTTACTCTGGTGCTGCGCGAATCCGTACACGCCCACTTGAATGTCGTTCTTCTTCACGCTGGCAATGTTCAGGCTCGCTTGTGCGCCGGCGTAGTTGGCTGTCTGGTCCACAGTCGAGATCACCGGTACATCGTTCGCCCCGCTGTTGTAACTCGCTTGGTTGTAGTGATAGAACGGGGAAACCGTGAGTAGCAGGTTGGGATTGAAAGTGTGAATCCAGGACAAAGTAAGATAACCATCCGGCTCCCGTTCACCATCCCGAAGGCCATAACTCGGATAAATCGCGTTGCCGGAAGAGTTAGGGTTCGGGTCGATAGGGATTTGATACGAATCCTTCCGCAGCGACGCCACCGCCCGGAACTGGTTGTTTTGGCTTTCGTTGAAAATGAAAGAAGCGAAGCCTCCATAGCCGTTATCCGCGTCGTGAACCACTTGCCCGATGGGGGGCTGCAAACCGTAGTCGCTGCGGTTGCCGTTCACGCTCCCGTAGTAAGCAAAACGATCTGTATGTCCCCCAAAATTGAATTGGTCGTTGGTTTGATACCAATTGCCAAAAGAAGCCACCAGCTCCGCTTCATTGTCGCGCTCGAACCCGGTACGCGGCACAATATTGAAGACTCCGTAAGTCCGGTCTCCATACTCGGCCTCGTAACTGCCTCGCTGGATCTCCAGATAGTCGATGTCCTTAGGGTCGATCTGCGGGCCCAGATTCGTGGCGATATTCGTGTTAGGTATCGGTACGCCGTCAATCAACCAATCCACTTGGTGCCCTCCGCGCATGTGCAGCATGTCGTGCGTCACATAGGCCCCCGGCGTGTAGTCCGTAATCATCGCCATGCTATTGGTTCGGTCGGCGCCGGGAGTTTGGGCGATGTCCTCACGATCCACCAGGCTGGTCGGGGTGACCGAATCCATTTTGACTTCTTCCTCATGGCCAACCACAACGGTGGATTGATTCAACGCCGCGATCGCCAGCCGGAAATGCAGAATCGGCGCCGTGCCGGAAGCTACCGTAACCGTCTGCGCGGACGTCTCAAATCCAGGCTGAGCGACGGTGATGTTGTAATCGCCCACCGGGACCGAAGTGAATGAGAACTCGCCGTTTTCGTCCGAGTGCGTGGCCTGCGACCAGTCCGAGGTCACCGCGTGCAGGCTCACCGGCGCTCCGGCAATCGGCCGGTGCTGCGGATCGTGAGCTATGCCTTGTATCCGTCCAAAAATCGTCGCGTGCAGCAGCGAACCAAACAGCAGAATGAATGCGGAAACACGTCGGCCTATCATGATTTTCTCCCTATAAAGAACTCCAGCCAAAATAAAGGCGCACGTGCTTCCACGCGCCGTTCAAGATTTATTTATGCGAACGAAGGAGAGGAAGGAGGACCGCGTTTATGAATGGAGCCGCCGAGCGAGACGAGGCCCCACGCCCGCGCCGGGTAGCGAACCAGGGCGGAAGAGGACCGCAAGGCGAACAGAGCGATGGCGGGCATCGCCACAAAACCCAGGGGACTGAGAGCCGGTGCGAACGAACCAGGGAACGACGAACAGCGGGCAGACCGAATGGCTTCTCCCGTCGTGCGCATCGCCTGCATCGAACAATGATGCTTACCCAGGCGGCGGCAGCAGGCAGGAAGAGTTGAATCCGTATCCGCGGTCAGCGCTGGGCCAATAGCCTCAATGCCCAGCGAGAAGCTGAACAGCGCGAGCAGCAGAATGGACCAAAGTCGCCGCAACCCCTAGCGTACCTCAGGCCACGGATTCGCAAACTGCGGATCATGCAAAACCGCATCATCCGTCAGCGATTTCAGGAACTCGATCAAGTCGCCGCGGTCCTTTGCGGACAAGCTGAACCCCCCAATCAGCGGGTCTTTGTTCGGGTTGCCATGTGCCCTGCCGCCGGCCGCGTAATGGTCCAGCACTCCATCCAAGGTGGCGATGCTCCCGTCGTGCATGTAGGGAGCCGTCACCGCGATATTGCGCAGCGTGGGCGCCTTGAACTTACCGGCTTCCGCGTCCGAAAGCCCGGTATTATGAAACTCCGGTTCGCCCGCCGCGTGCGACTCGGAAACCGTGTTGTCGCTGAAGTTGAAACCGCCGTGGCAGCGGAAGCAGGAAAGCGGCTGGCTGAAGAACAGCTCTTCGCCGCGCTTGGCGGAGTCGGAAACAGCGCTGTCATCCCCGCCGTAATGATAACGGTCATAGGGCGACCGCGCCGAAATAATGCTTCTCTCGAAACTCGCGATTGCCTTGGTCACGTTCGCGATCGTGTACCGCTCCGCGGCCCCTGGGTACGCGCGTTCAAACAGAGCAGGGTACGTGCCGTCCGCCCGTAACATCGAGAGGAATCCATCCCCGGCCTGCAACCCAAGCTCCACGGGATGCTCTCCAAACATCGGAATCAGCGCCTGCTTCTCGAGGTCCGTCATCTGAGGATTGCTCCACATCAGCACCGAACTGTAGGCCACGTTGACCAGGCCCATAGCGCCCCTCGGCAGCCTCTCTCCCGTCGCGCCAATCGCCACCGGCCGGCCGTCGGTGAAAGCCAGCTCCTGTTTGTGGCAGGTGCCGCAGGAAGCCTTGCCGTTGGCCGACATCCGTTCGTCGTAGAACAAATAGCGGCCCAGTTCCACCTTGGCCGCGGTCATCGGGTTATCCGCCGGCACGCGAGGCTTCGGGAAACCCTTCGGCAAATTCAAGTGATAGTCCGCCAGCGCGGCGCAGCACACCAGGGCCAGGATTGCGAGGCGCATAACTTACTTCTGAATCCGTACCAGTTCCAGGGTCTCGAGCATACGGACGGAACGTGCGCCCGCTTTGTCATTCGGGCACACCAGCCGAAACGGTCCCTGATATCCAAACAACGGCTTGCCGTCGCGCTTGTCCGCCACCAGGATCGATTCGTTGCCGAAAGTCGCGTCGATTTCCCCGAGTGAAAACACAACCTCGTATCCATCATGCGCCTTGGCCAGAATATAGCTGGCGAGAGCTTTGCCTCGCAATTCCTTGCCCAGCGGAACGCCCGCGCGCTTCAGGATCTCGCGGAGAGGTACGCCTTCATAGTGCACTTCGGTCCCATCCTGATCCGGTATCGAAACCGTTTCGCGAGGCATTTCCGCAAGGTCAGCCGCCTTCATTACGGTCCCGTTAACGGTCAAATCCTGCGCGCTTGCCACGCAAAGCGAAAAGGCCGACACAAGGATGAACCACCGGAAACTCACAAGAAGAGTTTACTTCAGCCCTGCGGGACCCGCCGCTCCAGAATGCGATAAGCTCACGAAAGCTATGCTGAAAACCATCCTCATACTCGCCCTCGTACCAATGGCTTTCGCGCAAATCCCGGAACTCACTCAGGACGCGCATTATCCTTTAACCCTCATTCCATCCACCACCAATGAGCCAGCCGGATACACGCCCCAACAGATCCGTCACGCCTACGGCGTCGACCAGATCCCCAATCAGGGCGAAGGCCAGATCATCGGCATCATCGACGCCTTCAACTATCCTGAGGTGGAATCCGACCTCGGCGTTTTCGATCAGCAGTTCGGCCTGCCGGATTGCACCGTCGCCAACGGCTGCCTCACCGTGGTTTATGCGTCGGGCACCGTGCCGCCGGGAAACAAAGGCTGGACCGGTGAGACCTCGCTCGATGTCGAGTGGGCCCACTCCATCGCACCGAAAGCCAAAATCGTTCTGGTGCTGGCCGAGAACGGCTGGACCGGCACATTGCTCGCAGCCGTCCCTGTCGCCGTGAACTATGGCGCCACCGTCATCAATATGAGTTGGGGCTCGCTCAAAGAGTTCCCGATTGAGCAGATTCTGGATCAAAATTTCTTCAGCGATCCATCCGTCACCTACTTCAACGCCTCGGGCGACGATGGCTATAACTTGTTCGGCTACCCGGCCGCATCACCGCTGGTCGTCGATTGCGGCGGCACCAAGCTGCAACTGAACGCCGAAGCGCAGATCGTCAATGAGACCGCGTGGCCCGGCAGCGGCGGCGGCCTCAGCATCTACTACCCTGAGCCCGCCTATCAACTCTCCGCGCAGTCGAGCGGTATGCGCGCCATCCCCGATGTCTCCTACGACTCCGCGCCTGGAACCGGAGTCGCCACCTACGATTCCGAATACTCCGAACCCTGGTCGGCCGCCGGAGGAACCAGCGCTTCGTCTCCGCAGTGGGCCGCCATCACCGCCGTCGCCAACAGCCTGCGGGCGGAGTTGGGCAAAGGAAGCATCGGCGCTAACTTCCAGAGCGTCCTCTATGCCAACCCATCGGCGCTGCACGATATCACCTCCGGCACGAACGGAACCTGCGGCGCGGAATGCACGGCCGGACCTGGTTATGATCTGGTCACCGGCCTCGGTAGCCCGAATGCTCCCAAGGTGGTCGCCGCCATCGTCACTGCGCCGTGACCCAAATCCAGCGCTGTCCCTGGGCTGAAAAAGATCCACTGCTTCAGGCCTATCACGATGAAGAGTGGGGCGTCCCGCAATACGATAGCCGCGCGCTCTGGGAGATGCTGATGCTGGAAGGCTTCCAGGCCGGTCTCGCCTGGATCACCGTTCTCCGCAAGCGTCAAACACTCCGACGCGCCTTCAAGAACTTCGACCCCAAACGCGTCGCCCGTTTCAACGAAACCGACATCGCACGCCTGCTCGGTAACCCCGGCATCATCCGCTCCCGCGCCAAGATCGAAGCCACCATCGGAGGCGCTCGCATCTACCTCGCCATGCAGGCCGCCGGGGAAGACTTCGCCACCTTCATCTGGAATCTGGCGGGAGGAAAACAGATCCGGAACACCGGCGATGTGCCCGCCAAAACGCCACTCTCCGAAGAGATTTCCCAGGCGCTCAAGAAGCGTGGATTCAAGTTCGTCGGCCCCGTAATCGTATACGCCTGGATGCAGGCAACGGGCATCGTCAACGACCACGCCGAAAATTGCTTTCGGCGATCAGGTAAAATGTAACCGACATGACAAAAGCAGAATTCGTCGAATCTCTGGCCAGCAGTCTCGGCCAGACCAAGAGCGAGGGCGAGCGAGCCCTGGAAGCAGTCGTCGAGGTGATCAAGAAAGCTCTTGAGCGCGGCGAAAAGATAGACCTGCGCGGACTCGGAATATTTAAGGTGCGCGAATCCAAGGCACGCACGGCACGCAACCCGCGTACCGGCGAGCCAATCGCCATCCCCGCGAAAAAAGCGGCGATTTTCAAACCGGGCAAAGAACTCTCCGCTCTGCTGAACAAGCCGGCGGAAACGCCCGCCCCCTAACTTCCGTGAAGGTGGGAGTGCGCGCCGGCTTGTCCCGGTGCGTGCGTATGCTTGTGCGCGGAAACCAGGTTGACCCGCTGAAGCAGGGGAACATCGTGGAGAACCTCGAGTGCCGAGGCTACTTTCACGATCTTTCCCTTCTCAAACACAAAGCAGCGATCGGAAATCTCTTCGAGGTTCCCCAGATCGTGCGTCGCGGTGATGACGGTCTTCTCGCCGCCGCTCCAGGAAGTGAGCAGATCCACGATCTGCCGGTGGCTTTTCGGGTCGAGAGCGCTCGTCGGTTCGTCAAGCAGCAGCACTTCCGGGTCCAGCACCAGCACCGAGGCGATTGCGACGCGCTTTTTCTCGCCGCCGGATAGCTGGTGCGGGGAACGGTCGCGCAGATGCCCGAGGTGCATGGTCGCCAATACCTCCTCCACCCGTTCGCGAATCTGGCCGGTAGGCCAGCGCAACTGCAGAGGCCCGAAGGCCAGTTCATCAAACACGGTCGGATTGAAGAGCTGGACATCTGGATTCTGAAACACCAGTCCAACCCGCTTTCGGAACGCGTACGTGAATTCCCGTTCCTCGAAGCGCGCGGCCGTCACTGCGGCGCCCGCGAACTGGAGCGTCCCCGATTCCGGGAACACCAGCGCATCCAAAACCCGCAACAGCGTCGATTTTCCCGACCCGTTTGCACCCAGTAACGCGATCCGCTCGCCCTTATGGACGGTGAGCGAAAGCTGATCGAGTGCGGTGATCTGCCCGTAGCGCACCACCAGATCGTCCGCCTGAAACAGCGGCGTCATCTATCGCCCCACCGCGATCGCCGCCGCTGCCGTAGCCACCGCCGCGCCCAACTGCACGAAATTCCGCCCGGTCATACTTCGCTCATCCAGCAGGTAAACCTCCCCATGGAAACCGCGCGCCAGCATCGCCGAATGTATCTGAGAGCTCAGTTGAAAGCTGCGCGTTAACAGCACGCCCACCGTGGCCGAAGCCAGCCTGCGCCTCTCTGCGCCTTCCAGTTCTCCCACCAACCGGCTCCGGTGGGATTCGAACATTTCCTGCACCGTTCGCAGCAGCAGGAAGATGTACCGGTAAGTCATCCCCAGGATCACAACCACTGTTACCGGGATGTGGAAGAAACGCAGGGCGCGCAGCACCCGTGTCCACGGTGTAGTCAAGACAATCAACGCCGAAAACGTGGCGGCAGCTTCCACTCGCAGAAACAGCAATTCTGCGCTCCGCAAGCCCTCATAGGTGATCCGCAAGCCGATCAACGGCAGGGTAAGCGCCACCGAATTCCCCACCAGGAAGATGGCCGGCAGCGCAATCAACCCGCTGAATGCCAGCGAGGGAATCCACACGGTTGCGGCCAGAATCTTCAGCGGGATGCGCGACACGGTTGCCGTCAGAACAGCCAGCCCGAAAAGAGCCAGCAGCATGGAAAGCCGGTGCACCGTGGCGGCTGCGATCACCAACGACCCCAGGCCGGCAACTTTCACGCGAGCATCCAACCCCTGCAGAAAACCACTGGTCCGCGCCAGTTCCTCCGCCAGCACGGAACTCTCCAGCGTCTGGAACAGACTCTCGACAGTGCGCTCCACGAACCCGCGTTGCAGTTTCTTGCCGGAGAGCAGACGGTTCAGGCCGCGGAGCAGGATCACGATGAGAGCCACGCCGGCGATGGCGGACAAGATATATCCAAGAGAGGCGTTGCCGATAAAGCTGGGCGCGTAGCCCGGGAGCGGCGCATTCCAAAGCGAAGATAAACGCGTCAGCCCGCGCGGCGCGCCCATCTTGAAATCCTGCGGCTTCCATTCGCCCCAGGCGCTTCCCGCCGCGATGATTCCTAGCGGAGTGGCGATCAGAAGAATGGCGAGTCCCTGCCAGAGACGCCTCAATGGGAAAGCCGCGGGCGCCGTCCTCACCAGTAACGCCGCGTTGGATTTTTGAAGGTAAGCCACCACCCCCGCCGTAACCACCAGCTCCGCCAGACCCGCAAAGGTCAAGTGCCCGAGCATCATCGCGGGAATGGAAACGCTCAGCGGATACGGGCAGTAAAGCGGCACGCCGGCGGCGTCGTGAAACAGCAGCGGTTGCACTCCGAATTCGATTGCCGCAAACAACGCGGAAACATTGATAGCCATATAACCCGCAATGCCGGCGGCGATGACTCGTCTCCGCGAACCAAGTGACGCACTGCGCGTCAGCACCCGGTACACGCCCCAGGTGACGAGAGACCCGACAATCGCCATGTTGAAGCAGTTCGCCCCCAGCGCCGTGATTCCGCCGTCACCGAACAGCAGGCACTGAATCGCTAAAGCCGTGGAGATCGCCAAAATAGATGCCCATGGACCGAGAACAATCGTCGCGATTCCCACTCCGATAGCGTGGCCCGTTGTTCCTCCCGGCAGCGGCAGGTTGAACATCATGATCACGAAAGAGAAAGCGGCGAAGACGGAAATCAGCGGCAGGAATTCCGTACTCATCAGCCGCTTCACGCGCTTCAGCGCCACATACCAGAAGGGGCTGGAAGCTGCGTAGAAAACCGCGCAGGTCTCCGGACTCAAATATCCATCTGGAATATGCATCGCTCAGCTTTGTATACGTTCAGGAACGTTCCCTTGGTTGTGGGTGCGTAGTACAAATTTACATCTTGTGCTACGATTTCTGCAAGTGAAGTGGACGGGTTCTCGACGTGTTGTCGACGACGAACCGCTCGCTTGGGACGCCGGTGTGCCACACGGGACATTTTCCTGCCGACGTTGAGCTGGACATTGGCAGCTGAATAGCACCGGGATACCCCAAGGATACTCCGGAACGTTCGGGTGGTTTCAGGTTGTGAATCGGACACTTACAACGCGAACGCATATTAGCAACGGGCGGGTTACACGTGACAATGTTCCTCCAAACACCCTCGATACTGGTGTTCCCTATAGTTTTGGGAACGACGGGGACCAGCCGTCCTCCGTGCCTTGTTAAAAATGCTTTTGACGGCTATCCGCCTTTTGCTGCGTTGCAATACCATCTCAACGGTTCGGAACGGCGACTATCGGGTCCTCGTGCGCTCCCAAGAGATCAACGGCTCAGGGATTCATAACGTAGACATCTGTGTCGCAAAAGCGTCTGAAAGTGTCTTTCCGAAAGATAAAAAGTAATGTTTTTTCATGGGTTTGACTTCTCCGGTCTGTCCGTCAATTGGAAATCCAGGAACACTGTCGAAG
>Ga0182030_10026614_pt1 | contig 10458 bp, 12 predicted proteins | sample 812S3MmetaG_FD_121299 | JGI IMG/M metagenome (GOLD analysis project Ga0182030, IMG submission 121299) | Permafrost microbial communities from Stordalen Mire, Sweden - 812S3M metaG (Illumina Assembly) | ecosystem: Environmental > Terrestrial > Soil > Wetlands > Permafrost | place: Sweden... | reverse complement strand
CCTGGGAGGTCCAGAAAATCCGCAGGAGGGGCATAGTTCTGTTTTTGAAGCATTTTCCCTCGACGCAGAACAGTGACGCCCAACATGGAAATAGATTCAGCCATCTCAATTTTCCGGCTTACGCTACTATAGTATCCCAGATACAACTGAATATAAAACGCCTGACAGACGCCCAGCTCACGGAGCGTTGCATGCTGCTTTTCGAACTATAATTGTGAATCAGCTCGTATGATGCATGGATGGTCGTAAAGCTTACGAGCTGATTTATGGCCATTCTGACAGTTTCTTGAACAGCATAGCCAAATGCTCGCACGGACGGAGAAGAAGAGTGAATAGATCCGTAAGCTATGAGAGCACCTAGTAGTTCTGGTCGCTGTTCACTTAGATCAAGAGTGGGCATATGGATCATAGGGATGGCTTGGAGATCGCCCATGCGCACGAACGCTAGATGAACCAAGTCTCTCAATACCCCAGGAGATGGGAATGATCCGACGATGCGTTCCGCTGCTTGACCCGACGCCGTTCGTAAAATCATACTCAGTATTTGATCCCTCGTTGACAGGGATAGATTCTTTTTGATGATTGAAGACGTCTTAGTTGAGGGGTTTAGGCTTTCGGGTCTAACATCGTGAGGTAGGATTAAGTTTTGATGCTCCAACTCGCCATTCTCCTCTTTCCCCGGCTGCCAGCCCTTGAGCACGCGAGACATACGATATGCCTCAATACCAATGCCCGTCGTGGGAGAGTTCGGACTCACCCCTAAGGTCTTAGCGACGGGTACGCTCACAGGAGACGGTTGAAAGTGCCGTGTACCCATGTTGTTTAAGAAAGAGAAGTCGATATCTTCCATGATAAGATCTGGGTCCATCTCGATGAAATTACCAAAGTCTGGAAGAGTCGAGGTACCGTCCAAAATATCTTGCAGAAAGTTATTTTTAGACGGGAGGGAATCGGGTGCTTGAACGTCTGTTGCGAAGGATTCATTTGCAGCCGCTATGTTGTTGTTTTGGAGCGGCCCATACTCCGAGTTGGTTTCGAAGACTTCCCCCTGTGGTGGATGATGTGTGAGCATCACATTTGACTGATCGGGCAACTGATCCAGCAACTCAGGTTCAGGCCCCCGCGTTTCATGATCAACAATAGATAAAGAAGCGATAGGTTCCTGTTCGTACTCGCAAGCAATTCCCGTCTGTCTGCATCGTGTGCAAGGCTTTTGATCGGTACACTTTAGCTTTTTGGAGACGCAGAGGCGGCAAGCTCGATGTACTCGTGGGCGAGACCGTCTCTGCCGGGCGGTGGCTTCACTGTTAGGATTGGCAATATCCTCTGCATCGTGAGTCGCAACATGACGCTTCAATAAGTCCCGTCGTGCGAAGCCTTTTCCGCACCCCGTGCAGACGAAAGGACGCAGTTTTGTATGCCCTCGGACATGACGAATAAGATGGTCAGGACGACCATACTCAGCTTTGCAAACGCCACAGTGGTACATTCCAGTGGTGGTTCCTGTAATAGACATGTTTTGCGGACGGTGTATGCTGTAAGCTACCGACCAGGATACGTTCGCGGTGAACACAGGGTCTTTTAGAGCATAAAAGGGGGAGAAGCTGACAGATTCCCCTGGTGGCGAGCACCAGCCCTGCGCCTTATTTACCAGCACAATTATGTAAGGTATTGACCCACCATCGTATTATGGCAGTGGTCTAGGCCAGAAACATCCCACTCTGCTGGTTTTCAATCTTGAATCGGCAATTGTACTGGGAGCGAGAACCCGGCCTCCCTTCGGGCTAAGTGGACCTCCTTCCCGAAAGTTTCATTGGGTCCCCGCCTGCCAAGCGCACTAGCTCGGACTACCTGGGCACTCATCCGGACTTGTCCTCCTCTTCCGAGCTTGCCCAGGTGGTAAGATTATGCCGCTTGAGCGTGCTCTCGTGGAGATCAAGTCAGAACTCTAGCAGGCCATTTTTCAAGTTTCTAAATTCGTAAGTCTGCCAGCCGGTCTCCTTGTTATCAGACATACTAAAGTGAACCACTTCTTCATCCCAAGACTTCCAGGCCATTAGAGACCGTCACGGTTGGGTCAGAACATCTTATCATCGTCGTCGAGCCGCTTCAGGCGGTGCAATTCATGTTTGTCCGCATTATCACCGACCAGAGTATTGTTGGGTATGGCGAGGCCGGGACACATCACCACCGCAGAGACGGCCATTTTGCGCTTTGCGGAATGCCTTATAGGCAAACAGGCATTCAACATCGAACACCACTGGAATGTGATGCATCGTTTCAGCTATTTCCAAGGATTGGCCATCAATGCTGCCATCTCGGCCATCGATATCGCTTTACGGAATATCAAAGGCAAGGCGCTCAGCGTACCTATTTATCAACTATTGGAGGCCCCTTGCCGTACCAAGGCTCGCGTCTACGGCCACATCTACGAGAACACGATTGAAAAGGTGTTGGAGGAGTGTAAACGGAAGATGAGTTTGTGGTTCACTGCCTTTGGTCACCTCAACTCGTTCTTGATGAAGGTATCGATGAAGTATATTTCAAAACGCACATCCAGAAGATACGTGACGCTGAAAAAAATTTGTGCAAGATACACGCCGTGGTTGGCGACAAGGTCGACCTTCTTAGCGAACTACACTGGCGCTTGAACCCGGCAGAGGCGGTCACATTTTGCAACAGTATTCAGGATATCTGTCCTATGTTTATCGAAGGCCCTATCAGACCAGAGAGCGCCGAGGCCATGGCCCGCGTAGGAGACAGATTGTCCATATCCATCGCGACTGAGGGAACGATTCTGTAAAATCTACGAATTCCAAGCTCTTCTGAGGCGCGATGGGATAGAATAGGCTCGAGTCGATGTTGCTGTCTACGGGGGGATCACTGAAGTGAAAAGTCGCGGCTTTAGCAGAGGCACGCAACATCCAGATCGTACCTCATAACCCTCTATCTCCCATCGGACTGGCCGCGGCAATCCCCAACTTTGCTATCCAGAATTACGCCACCGGTTTCGAGGCCGGTGTTTTCAAGTCCACACTAGAACATCTTGGGAGCAACATCGTGGACCACTGTCCGCTCGTGGTTGATGGATTTGTGGAAATTCCCAACGGACCAGGCTTGGGGGTCAACCTGGTAGAGAACGAAAAGACAATTCAACCACTTGTACAACTTATCAAACCGAAGCCGCATATAGATGGGTTCGTCATGGATCAATAAATGTAGAGGTCTACTCATAGACTATGTATAATATTGACAATTAACTGGTAAAATTAAATTCATGTATCATGCATGCCATACAATATAAAAAGTGATAAAAGCTGTCTATATGATACTGGACTTGAAAGTGATAGCCTGTTTCACTCTCTATATGTGGTATATATATATCTTAGCTAGAGCAAAGAATAGGATAGATTTTTGATATGAAGATCACTAGATATCCTTGAGTGTGAAGTATACCCCTGAAACGTTATTGGTTTAGTCTCATTAATTCTTTAATTTATTTCACATAATTCTAGCGTTATGAACAGCCCTAGCACTACAGCTATGGTATTGTAAGCTACGTGCGATGTAATAAACTGCTGTGGTTCAACAGATCCTAATTGTAGGTATTTACATCTTCGTATTTAGTCCTCACTCTCATCAAGACACTCCTGCGCGTCTGCCTCCACCCTTCCGATTCTCTCTGCTTGTAATGTGAAGTGGGGTGAAGGCTTCACAAAAGGCCTCCACAAGTTGGCGAGCGCGCCCCATTAACCCTGCACATCAGGAAGCCCTTGATCGGTCCGGATCCATTCTGCATACCTCATCCGCTCTTCCCCGGCCAAAAGCACCGCTATATTGTATCTCGCGGGATGGAGTTACCGACATGGCATACTAGTAAGCTTGAAAATTAGTATGCTGGTAAACGTTACGAACTTCCGAGACTCCGTCGGACCAGGTGGCCTGCCGAGCATTCCTACAATACTAGTATATAGTCTTTGCGCAACCTCCAAATGATTTGCAACAGAATTCTTTCTACGCAGCAACTCTATTTGAATTGGGAACTACTGGAAGTCAGCCGGAGGCATAATAATTTTCACCCAGCTGACGTTTCACACCAGATATCATCATGGAAGTCACTTCCCAACATCGGCTGGTTCTCATCCTCGCTCTCGGCTTCTGTCCGTTGGCAATTGTGATCATTGTGCGGCGATGTTTTTTCCATCCACTTTCAAGCTACCCAGGACCGTGGCTGGGGAAATTCAGCGACTTGCCCACCATATTCGCCGTGTTAAGACAAGAGAGGACGTTCAAACAATACGAGCTTCTCCAAAAATATGGGAGCCCGATGCGAATGGGCACAAACAACCTTGTATTTGCGGATATGGAGACTTTTGCGCAAATCTATGGGCAAAGTTCAAACCCCTGCCTCAAAGATTCAGCTGCATACAAGGGATTGTCGGCCACCGGCGAAGTCAACATATTGAATGTGGTCGATCGCGACCAGCACGCCCGCCTGCGCCGCTTGATATCTCATAGCTTCTCACTGAAGAGTCTCTTAGAGAACGAAGACTTTTTGCTCGAAAAGGTCGACGAATTCGTCTCCGTTTTTCAAGACAGAGATGGGCAAAGTGTGGATATCTTGGAGAAGACCTACGAATTGTCCCTGGATATTGTCAGCCAGCTGAGTTTTGGCCAGTCTTTCGATTGCCTCGGTGGCAAAACTCCCACCGCGCATCGTGACGTTCAAGCATTCTTCACGGTCGTGCCAGTCATGTCAATGGCCCCTATTCTCCGGTATCTTCCTAGCAGAAGATTCCGAGAAGGCTTGAAAGGTCTCGGCAGGCTTCAAGACTTTAGTCGAGCTCACGTTGCAGCATATATGGCGCGGTCTGCCGAGAAGTCTGATTCCGGGCCAAAAGGCAAATTTTTGCATAATCTTGCCACGGCGGTAGATGCAGAGACAGGGACAAAGATGACACAGGGAGAACTGGTCGAGAACGCTATAATATTCCTCGCCGCTGGCTCTGGCACTACGGCGGCTACGACAATTTATCTTATCTGGGAGTGTGGAAGACATCCCGCAGTAAGAAAAAAACTCACGGAAGAAATTAGGGCGAGGTTTCCAGATCCTGCTGTAATGCCATCTTACCAGGAAGCTTCAAAGCTGGTAAATACTCACACCAAGTGTTTGCCATGAGATAATGACTGACATGGCTTAGCAATTTCTAGGTTGTGTGATTGAAGAAGTTCTTCGCCTCCGTGGGCCGCTGAATGGGGGAGCCCCTCGAGTGTCTCCAGGGAAACTTATAGGAGGCCAATGGGTGCCGAGGGGCATCACAATCGAGACTAACAGTTACGCCACAGCACGCGATCCCAACGTATATCTAGAACCCCTCGAATTTGATCCATCGCGTTGGGAACATGCTACCGAGGAAATGAGACAAATGGCCCGACCTTTCAGTTATGGGCCTAGAAATTGCGTAGGACGCCACTTAGCGGAAATTAGCATAGTTTTGACAGTCTCCCGTCTCTATCAGCTCTACGACATCATACCCGATCCATCAATGAATCCTGCAGACATGAGACAGGTGGATATGGGCGTTCTAGAGCCTGGGTGCCACAACTTTCACGTAACGCCTATCAAAGCCTTTTAGCAGAACTCAAGTGTAGATAGCTCGCGAGCGTATGTTAGAAAATCCAGGTGTTAAACAATTCTGGTAGTAGTAGAGATTGCGAATCGATTACAAGGTTACGGTTATCAATCTTTATATTATGAATATATATTAAAAGACTTTTAATTTTTATGCCTTTCTAATTTAGAATCTGGCTTAAATGCTATGTTCTATGTTATCTCTATTTTGCCCATTATGTCATTGTTTTGCTAATAAGAAAAGCTACAAGAGAGTTGTGAAGTCCGTCTATTTTCAAAGGTCAGTGCACCAGCATCCCTATATATATGCGCGCTATGAAGGGATTGATGCCATTCTATACAGTATGAAGAAGGAAACAGACAATGAGATATTAGGTCCGTAACGTGTCTTCTGGCCTGATATATGTTGTCAATGAGATCTTTGCGTAGTTTCATGACGACGACGCTATGCTCAGATTGAGGAACTGAGCAAGGGACCGGTAAATGCGAAAAGACGACCGCTGTACCGGGTGCGGTGAGAAGACAATATCGTGAAAGCCTCGCTTAGAATTGATCGACATCAGACAAGACAGACATAAACACTGCTCTTTTTGGTTTGTAATGCCGTTGAATCACTCGAATAAGTTGAGGAGTTGTAGCGGTGGATGAAATCATTCAATTTCTTGAATTTGCTCGTGATCAGGTGAGATGATCATCCTGGATTTAGTTAGTACTTGGATGTCAAGATAATGGAGAGTGATAACTAACCGCAGCAAAGAGCCTTCATCAGCTTCTGGAAGCCCGAAGGCTGTGTCTCCTGTTGTTGTTGTCTGTTGGCCTGGCCCTGGGCCTGCTGGGCGCTCATTTGCTGAGTGTTGTGGCGACCCGCAAGGTTGTTCGAGCTGTTCTGGAATTGGGCTTGGTTTGAGCCTGTAGGAGCAACTTCCTGGAGTCCCCCCGCCGCTCCGCTGAATCTTTTTGGAGCCAAGCCTCCTTGGGCGTTTGGCCGGCCGTGCGTCTTGCCCATTCCCGGATTCATCGGAGACGGTGGCGGGGGTTGCGCGGCGTTTAAGCGCGCGGCGGTGATTTGCTTCGCTGGTGTGCTCCCTCCTGCTCGTGCTGTGCCATGCAATTCTCTATTGGAAGCACCTTGTTGTGCGTTTGGTTGATGCATCAGGTGTTGAGATGGGTGAGACTTCATTGCCTCCCAGCCCTTGCCGTTGTTCAGCTTCATCCAGTCGTACTCGCCGTCTTCGATCTCTCCAGTGTTCTTCAAGGCTTGAGTAAACAGGCCCCGCAGGTAGTCGTAATCTGGCGTATCCTCGAACCCAAGATTGCGTACGTAGCTCAGGTATTTATTAAATTCCTCTGGGAATCCAGCGCAAAGCTCTGCAATGGCGGTCGTCTGCTTCTTCTCTCCAATCTTCTCATACTTTTGCTTGTTGGTAGCGGCCTTCAAGCCTTGCCATGGTAAGCCTCCTCGCATGAAGTACATGAAAACATGTCCAAGAGCTTCCAAATCGTCTCGTCGTGATTGCTCGCGTCCCAGATGGGTGTTGATAGACATATATCTAGCCGTGCCAGAGAGTGACTTCCTCTCGCGATATGGAATATGTTGCTTTGTCTTTGGATCCCGATACTGCTTAGCCATACCGAAGTCGATAACGTGAATAAAATTAGCTGCCTTAGTGCCTGGTCTGCCGATCAAGAAGTTGTCTGGCTTGATATCTCGATAGATCAGATTCTTCTCATGGACAGTTTGGACTCTTGAGAGCTGTGCTGTATTAGCGACTTGACTCGGCCTCAAAGAGAGGCGACACAAACCATTTGCTTGGCTACCATGGCAACAGTCTTGGTCGTGAATCTTCGATTGCACATATCAAACAAGTCTTCGAAGGAAGGACCAAGCAGGTCAGTGACCAGGATGTTGTGCAGGCCCTCCTGGCCAAAGTAGTAGACATTGGGAATGCCGGCTACGTGCATGTTAGTCCCCACTTTGTTGATTGATATCTGAGCTAAAATAACTCACGGCATCCAACAAGAATCTTGTAGGTTCGGTATTCATCTCTTAACTGCGGGGCATCACTCTTGCGGGGTTCCTGTGAGCGTATTGTGTCAGCCCTGGCGTTTCGATCAAAGCCAATCCCAGCGTCACGAGTAACAACTTGTGTTTATCCTCACATGCTCTAACACATCCATCATCTCTATCACTCGACAGCCTTGCTATTGACCTCATTTTCCTAACAAGGATCAGGGACATGTACAAATTTGATCGCAATTTGCTGATTGTTCAACAGATTGGTTCCCTCAAAGACAACTCCAAACGATCCCTCTCCAATCTTCTTGCCAACCCGATAATGCACGCCTACAACATTCGATGAGGAGGACGCCATTGTGATGGGACCAACGTAGGAAGACGCCTTCAGATATGTTCAGCGGATGTCGTGTGAGCTTAGGTCGTCGCTGTGGCTGCCTTCCCACAGAGGCGAGGCTTGCGTATTGAACAATGTCTGCAATTCACGCCATTAGCACCTCAAGTAAATGTCTATGGCAACTTCATAGAAGACGTCGCCGCGGGAAGAGGGGCGTTGTTGACACACGGATTAAGGGTGTGATAGGAGTGGCATGCTCACGAGCTGAGCGAACCTCGACTGAAGAGGCTGGAGGCAACAATGGCAGCCAACGAGATCCTGACGATAGTGTGCTCTTGATGGCACTGAGGGATCTCAATATTGCCGACTGTGGCTTGTAGGTGGCGTTCACAGGTTGGTTGAAGGTTCAAGAATGTCGGAGGCTTCAGAATTGGACGCATTCACTTCCTCGTCGATGGGCAATACGGGACCCTGGATTACCATGAGCGCAGTTCCAATCTGCAGGACGACGCTCGGGCCACTCTCTCTTCAGCATGCACATTGCAAACAGCCTCAATGGGAAGCAGGAACGGATACGGGAACACCGCCTACATATAATTCTATGGGATTGGAGCACATTCACTATGGGATTGAGGCAGAGCAGAACAGAGGATAGTTGAACGGAACATCTCCAGTTACCGGGCGTCCAGAGGGGGTACAGAGAGCAATGAATGTCTATGCGGAGTTGCGAGTTCAGGATGGATCATGGATCACAGTCACCCTCAGACATCCCAACAAGGAAAGTCGGCGATTGTCGGTGAGCCACTGGAAAGGGGGGAGTGTCTCAGTGTGGACGAGGGCTTGACGTCCGGCTCGCGACCCTTTATTTACTACTGCGACGCTATTTTAGCGGTGGGGAAAGAAAACATGGAGCCACAGTTGTCGAAGAAGCAGCATCTGCTGTATTTCTTCACTCCTCAGGCTCTGTACCTCTATCGAAGCTTCCGGCAGAGCATGCGGCCTTCAGTTGTGGAATCATGACTGCAGTGGTGGCAAGAAAGCACCTCACGTGAATTGCACATGAGCTGCAATACTTCTCTGCACCATTCACTTATTACACTAAGTCTTCCTCATCCGGCAATTATTGTATTCATTCATGTACAAATGTCTAATTTTTCAAAAATAACAAAATTCCTATCCCAAAACCCAAAGTTCCAAAGTACTCACTCGATATCTCCCGATTGCAAAAATGTCTAACAGACAGGGTTATACCACCCAAACACACCCTTAGGATCCAACTCCCACTTCAACTTCCTCAACTTCTTAACCGTCTCTTCACTCCCATACAAAGTCCTGGATTCTTTATCACTAGTCACAAAGTTTGTATATACTCTCTTTTTATCGTCACCTTGCAATGTATCACGGAACTTCCTTTCAAAAGTATTTGCCTTGTTATTAAGTTGTGGATCAGAGTAGTCTCTTGTGATGGTGAATGTAGTCAGTTTAGATGCAACATCTTAAAACAGCTAGCAATAAGGGTTTCTCAATCAACGTGAGCGACTGAGCATCCCGTATTACAATTCCAAGTGCCATTCTTCGCTCCCAAATCCAAGAACCGCATAAATTAGGCCCCTCAAAAAACCCGATCTAGCCATATTTTCGGGATTTGGTTCTCGATAACGTCTAGCCTGATCATTGGCATCCGGCGGCATCTCGGACATGTATACTAGCTAAACTACACTCCAGAAGGCGATATCGCCCCCCCAGCCCGGGCAGCGGGGCCACAGATTCTCCTGTAAGAGTCCGGAGAAAATAGTCTGGGGTTGACAAGGGGCTACATGTAGGGAGGCTCCAAGTGCGGAGGGCATGAAGTGATAAAAGCTTAAACCATACTTGTGCTCGCCGCCTCATCTAATTCCGCGCAACTCATTGTGTAGATATTACAATAGCTGCATTTTGAGCATCATGGAATCAACCAAAGACCTCTCTTTCGAAGAATTTCTTACCAACTCCAGGACTAACAATCATGAGAAAACAATCACTCAAGGAAACATTGAAGATGAGCCTGCACCACATCTCAATGTCAAGAAATATTTAATCGTAGCTGTAAGTTTCTACTCGTCACACCTTGAGTTTCTAAGGAACAAGCAATGTCAAAGGCCGTTTCCCTCCTATCTTTTGCACAGCTTATACAGTTGGTACTTGTTAGCGACAGGCAGTAAAATGCCACACCAGTTGACACAATTATACTGTCACGTATTATAGTGCTCTTGCAAGTAAAGTAAAGTATATAATAATATTCTACAAAACTAAATAGTACTTAAGTAAAACAAGAGTATTTATAGAAAATTTTACTAAGTATATTACGTACTTATAGTATATAATTTACCTATTCTATAATATATTCTCTAGCTTAATAGATTATTAATTTTTAGAAAACTATTATTAAATAATAGATTATTATCTATTTAATTATTAATTAATTAATTAATTAAT
>Ga0182030_10026612_pt1 | contig 10458 bp, 1 predicted proteins | sample 812S3MmetaG_FD_121299 | JGI IMG/M metagenome (GOLD analysis project Ga0182030, IMG submission 121299) | Permafrost microbial communities from Stordalen Mire, Sweden - 812S3M metaG (Illumina Assembly) | ecosystem: Environmental > Terrestrial > Soil > Wetlands > Permafrost | place: Sweden... | reverse complement strand
TTCAAAAGACGGTTATTTATACCTTTATAATAACAATGGATTCTCAACAGACGTGCTCCCAAAGATTGATGTAATGCAAGAGCCGGTTTCAGAAAAGGATACTTTAAAAAAAATATGGGAATATCAATGTACTCTTGACGGATTAACAGAAAACGAAATAAATATATACAAAAGGCAGTTAGAACAAAAAAAACAGATGGATGTACAAAGACAGTTGAAAGAGAACACTGCAAAACAAAGAAAAAAAATACAATTAACCGGTGGTGGAAATGTGATCGAATTGCCAGACCACGACATATTTGTTTCTATGAGTGGGCCCTTCTGCCAGATATTCATTGTGAATCGCGATCAGAAAATAATATGGAGTTCCATCCTGGAAAAAAGAGAAACCAGAGAAGAAAACTGGCGACAACAATCAACCTACCGCGCAAGTATCATAACCGACAGAAAAGACCTGGAGCAACTAATATGGAATGCCGAAATGTAAAAAGGAAGCAATGCTGAAAAAATTTAAGTTTCTTTTTTTTGTATTATTTATTGAGGGTGCAGCGCTGATGGCAGTCGAGTTGATGGGCGCAAAACTTGTTGCTCCTTTCTACGGCAGTTCCCTGTATATATGGACAGCAGTGCTGATCAGTACGGTCCTGGGGTTAACGCTTGGTTATTATGCAGGCGGCATAGTATCACAGAAAAAAGACCCTGGAAGGAAACTCATCCTTATTTTATCCGTCGCGACAGTACTAGTTTTCGTATTACCGTATACAGCCACTGCACTTATTCAATTGACAAAAGGGTTTAGCCTCATACCCGGTATCTGCTTCACCTCCCTACTTTTAATACTGCCTCTATTACTTTGTTTCGGCACGGTAGGACCACTGGCAGTAAGGCTGATGAGCAAGGGGGACGAAACCAGCGGAGCAATAGCTGGCACTGTTTATTTCACTTCCACGCTAGGTGGTATAGTAGCCACCTTCCTGTTTGGGTATCAACTGATCCCCGTGGATGGCCTGAAATTTTGTGCAGTGATAACCGGGCTTTCTCTCACCGCGATACCACTCATTTACGTTGCAGGACTATTCGTAAAAAAGAAACAGGCAGCTCCACAAAGTAATACGCAGAAAACAACTCCCACGGCTGCGATAAAACAAAATAAAATAAAGCCGGCGATCTACCTATATGCGATGCTGGAAGGTGCTACCGTTATGGCTATAGAGCTTATTGCCGCCAGGATGATGGCGCCTTATTTTGGTGCATCCCTTTTCGTATGGGCAGCAGTGATAGGGTGCACACTTTCCGGACTGGCCATGGGCTACTTTGCCGGGGGCAAGCTAAGCCGAAAATATAACCCGCTCGTTGCTCTACAATGGGCATTACTGGCAGCTTCGGTTTTACTGCTGCTTATGCACTTCACCGCCCAGCAACTCACCGTAGCCTTTGAAGGAACAAACTTTGAAACAGCCATTGTATTGGTAAGTTTCTTGCTGGTGGTGCCGCCGCTGGTATGCCTGGGTATGATACCTACGCTGCTCATCAGATACATAACAGCTGAGTCTGAAAATGTGGGGAGTGCTACAGGCAATGTATATGCGCTTTCTTCGGCCAGTGGCATTGTTGCCCTAATAGTATTTGGCTTCTGGATCATTCCCGGCTTTGGGCTAACCATGCCTGCAATTATTACTGGTATTATTGTTGGGTTGGCGCCATTTATTAAACTGGTCTCCAGCAAAAAATATCTGTCGCTATTATTTATCTTTTTTATACTGTTGTCGTTTTCCGTAAAAAAGAAAATACAATCCTCTCCCGACCTGGAAATACAGCATTATTCCGAGGGCCTGCTGGGCCAGCTAATGGTAGCAGACGTAACCGATAGCGGAACGCACACTACGGACAGGATGCTTTTTGTGAACCGGATAGGCGAAACCATTGTAGATAAAAGTACCGGCGCGCCGAGGGCAAACTATATTATTTATGTAGCGTCTGTAGCGGGTACACTTCCTGAACATTCGAAGGCTTTGCTGCTGGGCCTGGGAGGGGGATCTATTGCCAAACTGCTGCATAATAATTTAAATTTCGACGTGGACGTTGCCGAGCTTGATGAACGGGTAGCAGATGTTTCGAGGGATTATTTTTCATTAAATAGTGAGGTGCGTGTTTCTGTAGACGATGCCCGGCATTACCTGGAGCAAACTGACAAAAAATATGATGTGATATTTTTTGACGTATTCAGGGGAGATATTCCTCCCGCCCATGTGCTCAGTGTTGAAAGTTTTAAAAAAGCAGCTACATTGCTGAATAAGAACGGTGTGATCATTGTAAACTTTTATGGTTTTTTGACTGGCGACCTTGGAAAAACAGCCAGATCAGTATATAAAACTTTATGCGCGTCTGGCCTTAAAACCAGAATATTGCCCACTGTAGGGCCGGAAGATGAAAGGAACTTGCTCTTTGTGGCGGGCAACGAACCTAAGGATTATAGCGCCACAAGATTTCCGCTAACACTATTCGGTAAACTCGTAGATATGGACACCTTGTTTGTAGAAAATAAAACACTAGGGTTAAGTGACGCAATTGTCTTCACTGACGACAAGCCAATGCTCGACTTATCAGTAATACAAGTAGCCAATAACTGCAGGGTTGCCTATGACAGCAATTATGTACAGATGTTTTTGAAAAACGGAGTACCGCTGTTTGAATGACGTTGACCAGTTGATTAGTTCCCGCCTACGCTGAAAAAGCTTTGGCTGGCGAGAGATTAGTTGATAGGTTGATAGTATATATATTGATACTATTATTTAGTGTCTTCGGTGCAAATATTTCGTATAAACTATATATTTTAATAGCCTATTCATATACAAAGGTTGCTGCCGCAATTTGGAATCAAAGCCTTGATTTTGCGGGGTGCAAATGCTAAGGAGATTCCTCCTGCCATCGGGATGACGGGTACTATTTGGCGATATTCATGCACATTAAATCAGCATGTACAATGGAAATGTAATAATTCAATATGTTCCTAACCTAGCTATATTTAAGGAAAAAGTCATAACTTCGGACAACCTGTAATATTTTTATAAGTTAGTGCTAAAAATGTCGCAATATTTGTTATTTTTGGCTAAAATATATTTATTTATTATTATTTTTATAATGCGAGTTAATTTATAAGCGCTTATCAAAAAAATCCGAGCTGTATATTTCTAAAAAACCTGTTTATGAGAAAATTTACAACGTCTAATACTACTATGCCTGTTGCCTCAGCAAAAGACAAAGGTCTCACTACCCGTAAAACCCGTTCCTATCTCCAGGCTTTCCTTGCCGGTGCGTTGCTTCTGCTACTTTCCGCATCTGTGACAAATAGTTATGGAATCATTGTAGCTACCCGCACCGGTACGCTTGCGGCGGGTACAGTCCCGACAGGTACCACTATATGCAAAAGCGCTCCGCAGCAGGTAATCTACAGTTTTAAATTTACTCAATCAGCAACATCCAACACATTAACCACTTTCAAATTCACCACTTCCGGTAGCTATGCAGCCGCAGACATCACCAGTTTTCAATTGTATTGGAGCACTACAAATTCGGTGGCCGCTGCTACATCATTTGGAACCGTTGTCGGCGCTGTTGCAGGCACGCAAACAATTGCAGGGTCTAAAACCTTAACCTCGGGTGCATGGTACTTTTTTGTTGTTGCGAACGTAGCAGCTGGTGCCACAAACGGTGATAACATATCTGTGGCGACGATAACCAGTACTACCGCGACTACCAATTTTACCTTCTCGAGCGCAGAAACATACCCAGCAGCCACGGCAGCGGCAGCAATCACACAAAGCATTGTCAGCAGCCCCACGCTTTCCAGCGCCAGTTCGTTGTGCCCCGGTTCTACGGTTACGCTCACGGGAACGCCTACAGGCGGCACATGGGTGAGCAGTGCGCCTGCTATAGCTACTGTAGACGGCAGCGGTAATGTTACCGGTGTAGCCGCAACAGGCGGTACGACAAACATTACTTATACCCAGGGTGGATGCCCGGCGATTGTTACTGAAACGGTAAACCCGGGGCCCACTCCGGTGATCGTCTCTCCAGCAAGTTCTTATACGGTATGCCCAGGTACTAGCACTACAGTCACTGCTACAGCTAGTGCGCCAACGCCTGTCGTGTTACTATCCCAGAATTTTAATACAAGCATGACTGACCAGGTGACGGGTACATTATGGACTGTGGATAATACAGGAACCAGCCCATCATTTTTTACGCCATATTTATGGAATATCGTTTCCAGCGGCAGCTATGCTGGTGCTGCCGGCGACGGTACGTCGTATATGGGTTGTTACCCTGATCCGGAAGATTATCTTATGATCTCAAAATTGTACTCCCCTTCTTTTTCGACTGTGGGATATACATCTGCTAATCTCAGCTTTAATATGTATGCTGAATTCGATTATTTTTCTGATCCGATAACAGAAATTGATTATTCCACAAATGGAGGAACAACCTGGAGCGTATTACAAAACTACTATGTTTCAGGTTTTTTTGGTACAGTTGGCACAACGCCATGGACTGCAGGCACACCAACATTCACTTATGCATTACCTCCAGCTGCACTAGGCCAGCCGAATGTGAAACTTAGATATTATTATCAATCCACCTATGGATATTGGTGGATCATTGATAATGTGGTAGTATCTGCTCTCCCCTCCACCTTACCTCCCACAACATTTACATGGGCCGGCCCTACCGGAATATCCTGTAGCAGTGGCTGTTACACCTCTATACTTACCCCCACGGTTGGTGGCGTAAATGTATATACAGTATCCGCAACTTATGGCGCGTGTACCGCTCATACTTCCATACCTATCAATTTGGTAGTGGTGCCGGCACTTACCAGCAATGCGCCAGTGTGCATAGGTAGCTCGGTAACACTAACAGACCCCACTACAGGCGGTACCTGGAGCAGTGATAATACGGCACTTGCTACCGTAAACTCCACAACCGGTGCGGTTACGGGCGTTGCTGCGGGCAACCCCAATATCATCTATACTTTGCCGCCGGGCTGTACTAATTCGGCTCAGGCAACGGTGAACCCGCTTCCGAACATTAGTATTTTTAGTACGCCTTCAGCAACATCAGCATGTCCAGGCACATCATCCACCATTACTGTAAATTCCTCTACACTTGGCACGGCGGCTTACCTGGTTAACTATACCCTGAGCGGGGCGAATAGTGCAATAGCCACCACTACGCTGAACATGGTTTCCGGCGTAGGTACTTTCAATACCGTTGCTATGACCAGCGCGGGGTTGACTACGGCTGTCATTAACTTCGTCACGAATGCAACGAATTGCAGCAGTTTCCCGTTAAGCGGCGACACCGTTTCATTCACTGTTAATCCTGCACCAGCCGCTATTTCAGGTGCGTCTTCTGTATGCTTAGGCGCTACTACCACTTTAACTGATGGCACTAGCGGTGGCACCTGGAGTAGTGCTAATACGGCCCTGGCAACGATTGGTACTACTGGCATTGTAACTGCATTGGCAGGCGGGGTACCTGTTATTACTTATACCCTGCCAACCGGATGTAATATTACGGACGCTATTACTGTTAGCTCAGTGCTTCCTATCACCGGGATATCCGGCATATGCTTCGGACAAACGACTACATTAAACGATGCGTCAACGGGCGGCACATGGAGCAGTACTAACACAATTATTGCCAACATAGGGTCTGCCAGCGGTGTTGTAACTGGGGGTACCAGCGCAGGCGCTACAACTATATCTTATACTTTAACCAGCAGTGGCTGCGCGTCAACTCTGGCTTTCGGCGTTACTAATACACCTGGTGTATTTACAATGACCGGCGGAGGCCCCTATTGCACAGGCGGCACTGGCATCCATATCGGGCTGTCGGGGTCTAATCCCAGCGTGAGTTACCAGCTATATGTCGGCGGCTCAACGCCAGTTGGCAGCGCCATACTAGGTACCGGTAGTGCGATTGACTTCGGCCTGGAAACTATAACCGGTGTTTATTCGGTTATTGCCAATCCCGGTACTGCATGCGCCACTACTATGGCAGGCAGTGCAACCGTCTCCACACTTCCACTGCCAAATGGTTCATATATCGTAGGCGGCGGCGGGAGTTTCTGTGCAGGCGGCATAGGTTATCATATCACATTGAGCAATTCTGATTTCGGATATAACTACCAGCTGTTTGATGGTTCGTTGCCTATGGGCACCCCATTAGCAGGCGTGGCCGGGCTTCTTACCTTCCCGCTGCAAACCACTTCCGGCATATATACAGTTGTTGCAATTAACCCAGCTACCGGCTGTACCCAAAATATGTCTGGCAGCGCCACTATCACTAACAATCCGCTTCCGAACACTTATATAGTGACCGGCGGCGGGTCATTCTGTAATGCCACGGGTTCCACAGGCGTGGGTATCGGCCTTAACAACTCAGATGCTGGCACTATTTATAAATTATACAGAGGCGGTGGCACACTGGTAAGCTCTACAGTAGGCACGGGTAGTATCTTAAGCCTGGGATTGCAAACGATCTCAGGAACCTATACGGTGATTGCTACAAGCGCTGCTCCTGCAAGTTGCGTTAATAACATGGCTGGCAGTGCTACAGTAACCGCTAACCCGCTACCCACCCCTGCTAACGTAACAGGAGGCGGAGCTTACTGCGCAGGCGGAACAGGCGTGCCAGTGGGCCTGAACGGGTCGCAGGTGGGAGTTTCTTACCAGTTACTCAACACGACAGTAGCTACCGGCTCTCCCATGGCAGGTACAACCTTTGCACTTAATTTCGGCTTACAAACAGCAACTGGCATTTACACTGTTCTGGGTACCAACTCGAGCACCGGCTGCCAGAATGCAATGACAGGCAGTGTAACTGTGACCACTAATCCATTACCTGTTAATACTTATAATATGACAGGCGGCGGCAGCTATTGCACCGGTGGTACAGGCGTTGTAATAGGGCTGAACGGATCGACCTCTGGTATCAGCTATCAATTATATAACGGTGCCACACCAACGGGGATCATTATGACAGGAACCGGGATCGGAATATCTTTTGGCACTATTACAGTTGCGGGCATATATTCTGTTGTAGCGACCAATACAGTGACGGGCTGCCAGTCCACCATGCAGGGTTTCGACACAGTAGTTCTCAATACTCCGCCTCCTGTTTATACAGTGCTGGGGGGTGGAAATTATTGCATTGGCGGTACTGGAGATCCAATTGTTTTGAATGGCTCTACCAATGGTGTTCATTACCAGGTATATAATGGTGCAACTGCAATAATAGGTGATACACTAAACGGAACAGGTTATGCACTCAACTTTGGCCTGCAGACAGCAGCAGGCAGCTATAACATTGTGGCTACTAACCCGGTAACCGGATGTACCAGCAATATGACCGGCAGCGCAATCATTGTAATCAACCCATTACCGATGGTGTATACCGTAACCGGAGGAGGAAGTTATTGCCCCGGCGGTACGGGTGTGCATGTTGGGTTAAGCGGGTCTGATCTTGGGGTTAACTACCAGTTATCTATTGGCGGCTTTCCTGCCGACATTTATGCGGGAACAGGCTCAGCAATTGATTTCGGGCTTGAATCAAGTACGGTCAACTATACAGTTACCGCCCTGAATGCGGTAACAGGCTGTGGTAATGCAATGTCAGGTTTTGCTTCCATTAGCGTCTATACTCCACCTACCGTTTATCCAGTAACCAGCAGTGGCAACAGCTATTGCGCTGGTGGGACTGGTGTTTCTATAGGCCTGGGCAATTCTTCGACCCTGGTTAGTTATCAATTATACTTAGGCGGTTCTCCAGTAGGGGCCGCAATGACCGGAACGGGGATCAGCATCAGCTTTGGTAACCAAACTGCGGCAGGCAATTACACAGTAACCGGTACAGGTATTTTCACCAGTTGCGCGAGCGCTATGTCAGGTGCTGTTCCAGTTTCTGTAAATCCGCTGCCAGTAGCATATACTGTTACCGGTGGTGGTGGTTATTGTTCAGGAGGCGCCGGGGTTCCGATGGGATTAAGCGGCTCTGCGATTGGTGTTACTTACCAGCTAATTCCTGCAGGTATTAATGTACCCGGTTCAGGGTCGGCCATCAGCTTTGGCAGCCAAACTGCGGCAGGCGCCTATACCGTACTGGCAACGAATGCTACTACGTCCTGCAGTGTAAATATGTTTAGCAGCGCTGCAGTTGTTATTTATACACCCCCTACGGCTTATACTTTATCAGGCGGAGGCAGCTATTGCCAGGGTGGCACTGGCCGCCTTGTTGGTATGACCTCATCAAATACAGGCGTTAATTATCAATTGTACAATGGTCCGACCATGGTAGGGACGCCGGCTCCGGGCACTGGTGGCGCATTTAACTTTGGCCTGGAAACAGCGGCGGGCAGATATACTGTAGTTGCTACAAATATTGCCACCACATGTACCAGCAACATGACCGGCGCCGATACGATTACGGTAAACCCATTGCCTACTGCTGATACAATGACAGGAGGTGGTAATTATTGCTCCGGCGGGACCGGGCTTGCTGTAGGCCTAAGTTCTTCTACCAGCGGTGTTGGTTATCAATTATTAAACGGATCAACTTTAGTCGGCTCACCGGTATCAGGCGGCGGAACCCCAATTAGTTTCGGGCTCCAGCTGGCGGCGGGCACCTATACTGTGGTAGCTACGAATAGTACCACAAGTTGCACCAGCAATATGTATGGCAGCAGCACAGTAGTGATTAATCCTTTACCTACAACTTATTATATATCGGGCGGAGGCAGTCATTGTCCGGGTAGTGCAGGTAACCACGTATTATTAAACGGATCTGACGTGGGTACCAGCTACCAGTTGCAGATCGGCGGCGTAGCGACGGGTAGCGCCAAAGCAGGTACCGGTGTATTCCTTGATTTTGGATCACAAAATGCGGCAGGAGTATATACGGTTCTTGCCACAAACACAGCAACAGGGTGTACAAAAACGATGTCAGGAACTACAACGGTATCTATATCTCCATTGCCTGTAGTTGATACGGTAACCGGCGGCGGTAATTACTGCCCCGGAGGAACAGGCGTTGCTGTTTTGCTCAGCGGGTCATCTGCGGGTGTAAATTACCAGCTCCTCCATGATGGTTTTGCGACTGGAAGTGCAGTAGCAGGAACAGGCTCTGCGCTAAGTATGGCAACAGAGACTGCAACAGGAGCCTACACAATAATAGCTACTGATACAACAACGGGCTGTACTGATAATATGTATGGCGATGCAACTGTAGGGAATTATCCATTGCCAGCAAGGTTTATCGTTTCTGGAGGTGGTAGTTTCTGCCCTGGAGGCGTTGGAGTTCCGGTCATTATGGGTGGTTCTGAGGCAGGAGTTAGCTACCAGTTATTTGACGGCGGCATGATGGAAGGCGGTGCAATGACAGGCACTGGCTCCGGCCTGAATTTCGGCTCGCAAACTGCAACAGGTACCTATACGGTAGTGGCTACTAATAGCTCTACTACCTGCAGCAGCAACATGACAGGCAGCGCAATTGTTACGACGTATCCATTACCTACTCTTTATTCGGTAACCGGCGGCGGAAATTATTGTACCAGTGGTACCGGAGTTAGTGTTTCACTCGCGGGGTCTGATGTAGGCACTAATTACCAATTATATAACGGAGGCCCTGTGGGTGGTGTTATGGGAGGTACCGGTTCCGGTATCAACTTTGGTTTACAAACTGCAACTGGCAGCTATACCGTAGTGGCTACCAATGCTACTACAGGTTGTGTAAATAATATGACTGGTGCGGCGGTAATAGGCATTCACGGCTTACCTGCTGTTTATACAGTATCCGGCAGCAGCTCTGGCTATTGTGCAGGTGGCGATGGTGTTGATGTGTTCATCAGCATGTCAGACCCGGGTGTTAATTATCAATTATACAGAGGATCCTCCATGGTAGGCGTTCCTGTTACAGGCGCGGGCTCCGCCCTGGATTTTGGTGCACAAACAATTATCGGAGTTTATACAGTTGTTGCCATAGATGCAACAGCAGGATGTATGAGCAACATGGCAGGGAGCGCTTCCGTTAGCATTTTACCGCTACCCACAGCCTACAACGTTATCGGTGGCGGAGGTTATTGCGCAGGAGCCAGCGGGCAACACATTGGCATTAACTCATCTACCGCTGGTATTTCTTACCAGTTGTGGCTTGGCAGTACTGCGGTAGGATCAGCAATTTCAGGCACCGGGGCGGCGCTTGATTTTGGCGCACAAACAGCTGCTGGCTCCTATAGCGTAGTGGCCAGTAATGCTGTAAGCGGCTGCACCAATAATATGAATGGCTCTGCAACCATTACAATCAATCTGTTGCCGGGTGTTTATACGGTAACAGGCGGTGGCAGCTATTGTAATGGCGGCACAGGTGTTGGCATTGGCCTTAGCGGATCAGATGCAGTTG
>Ga0182030_10026611_pt1 | contig 10458 bp, 11 predicted proteins | sample 812S3MmetaG_FD_121299 | JGI IMG/M metagenome (GOLD analysis project Ga0182030, IMG submission 121299) | Permafrost microbial communities from Stordalen Mire, Sweden - 812S3M metaG (Illumina Assembly) | ecosystem: Environmental > Terrestrial > Soil > Wetlands > Permafrost | place: Sweden... | reverse complement strand
CCCGTTCTAGTTGACAGTCAAAACGACGATGAAACCAACTGATGATGGATTGATAAAAACTTTCAGGAATATAGGTATACCCAAAAACACCATGATGAGCACGTGTTATAAGCGCGTCAATAATTTCCGGCGCTGATCTGAAGTCCATATCAGCTACCCACATCGGTATAACATCAGACTTGCTAAAGAATGACTGGCGCGCATCGTATTTCAGACAACCGGTATTTGTCCGGTCAATAATTTCATCAAAATTGAAGGTCATCATTTTTCAAAAAAACTTTCTATGTCAGGATAATACAACTCTTTATCCGCCTTTTCTTTCGGAACCATAAAAAATTCAACGATGGCTTCTGAACAGATATTATTATCAGGATCAAAAAGTTCAACCGAAAGAATAGCAATCCTGTGGTGCTTTTCGAGAAGCCTGCCTTTAATTGTAATTTCTCCTTTGTTGACCGGTACCTGACGCCTGTATTTAATGTCTATACGTGAAGTATATCCCATCACACAGGCCTTAACATAGGCAGTCCAGCAGGCGGTTTCATCAACCAGCGTAGCCTGAATGCCGCCATGAAGAACATTTTTATACCCCTGTAATAATTCATCCGGCTTCCACCGCGCTATGACATAATCGCCATCTTCATAAAAATTCATTTTCAGACCAACAGGATTATCAGGACAACATGCAAAACACTTATAGCCATCAAGCTTTATAAAAGGATTCAATATTTTTCTCATAATAATTTTATAAATAATCCGATTTTAAAGATGCACTTATTTATTCAACAAATTTAATTTCTTTAAACATATATGACACGATTTTGCCGTCTTCCGTACAAAGAACAAGTTCTCCACTCTGTCCTATATCAATTATCCTCCCTTTAATATGACCATGTTCAGTTTCATAATTGGACAACCTGTCAAAACGATAAAGCTGATCTAAGTAGTCAGCAGCAATTTTGGCAAAATGTTTGCTTTTTAATTCATGATACCGTAGCTCAATACAAATAAGCAACAGGTTCAGTGTTTCATCAAGATTATAAGTTTTACCGGTAAGCGTTGTTAAAGAAACCGGATTTTTTATTTCTTTGGAAAATTTTTTCTGATTCACATTCAACCCTACTCCTATCATCGAATGATTGATTCTGTTACGGATTATCTCATTTTCTATTAAGATACCTGCTATTTTTTTGTTTCCAACATAAATGTCATTAGGCCACTTGATTGTCACATCTTTAGTGTAAGTTTTTAAAAAATCAAAAAGAGAAAGAGAAATAAATTTTGAAATATAAAATAGCTCCTCCGCTTTAATCCAATCCGGATAAAGAATAATAGTAAATGTCAGGTTACTGCCAGATTCGCTTTCCCACGTATTACCCTGCATTCCACGTCCATTTGATTGAAATCCTGTAATCACGAGAGTCCCATTGTCTGCCTTTTTGTGTCGGATCAACTCCCTGGCATAATTATTGGTTGAATCAGTCTCATGAAGCTTAATAATATTCCATTTGATGCTGTTCTTATTCATATATCAGATTATAATGGACTTGAAAGATAAGACAAAAATACTGACGTTTTAGCAGAACACTTATAATATATCATTAAAAATAGTTACTTTTGCATAAAATTAGTTCGATGACAGTTAAAAAACAGAAAAAATCAGAAAATAATCTTCTTCATACTATTATTGACGGCATACAGGAAGTAAAAGGAAAAGAAATCGTTAAAATAGAAATTAACACGCTGGAACATTCAGTTTTTGATTACTTTGTTATCTGTCATGGGGATTCATCCACGCATGTGAATGCTATAGCCGGCTCAGTCGAACGATTTACTATCAAAGAACATAAAGAATCTCCGTTACATATTGAAGGAAGGCAAAATTCTCAATGGATTCTGCTTGATTACGGCAATATAGCCGTTCATGTGTTTCAGGAACCTTTTCGTCAGTTTTATAAGTTGGAAGATTTGTGGAGTGATGGAATTATTGAACATATCAAAGACCTTAATTAAATTTTAAATAATGGACGAAAAAGATATTAAAAAACAAAATAAAAATTTCAATCCTTTATCAGATGGAAATAATGGCAAGCCTAAATTCAACATGTATTGGATTTACGGGTTAATGGCTTTGGTCTTTATATCAATCAATTTTCTCAATTTTGGCAATCATGTACAGGATATCTCCTGGCAGTTTTTTGAAAGAAATATATTACATGATCATGATGTTGAAAAGATAATTGTCGTGAATCATGAATATGCAGAGATTTTTGTCAAAACGGATCGTTTTAACTCGGACAAATACAAAAAACTTTTCAAAGACACGTTTGAAAAAATTCCAAAAACCGGCGCTCAGTTTAAAATGACTATCGGTTCTATTGAAACATTTGAACGCTCATTACAAACTGCACAACAGGATTTCACTGAGAATGAAAAAGTAAACGTGACTTATGAAACCCGCAAAGATATCATGGGCGATGTATTAAGCTGGATCATCCCTCTTATTATCATAATAGCGGTTTGGATGTTCTTTATACGACGTATGAGCGGGGGTGGAGCAGGTGCTGGAGGAGCGAATATCTTCAATGTCGGAAAATCCAAAGCCAGAATTTTTGACAAGGACACCAGCGTAAAGATCAATTTCACGGATGTTGCAGGACTCGAGGAAGCAAAACTTGAACTTAAAGAAATTGTTGATTTTTTAAAAAATCCTAAAAAATATACGGAACTGGGTGGACAAATTCCGAAAGGCGCTCTTTTGGTTGGCCCCCCCGGAACCGGAAAAACCCTTTTGGCTAAAGCTATTGCCGGTGAAGCCAATGTTCCCTTCTTCTCCATGTCAGGCTCCGATTTCGTTGAAATGTTCGTTGGCGTTGGCGCTTCGCGTGTCCGTGATTTGTTTCGTCAGGCTAAAGAAAAAGCACCCTGTATTGTTTTTATTGATGAAATAGACGCTGTAGGTCGTGCCCGCGGACGAAATCCGAATTTTGGCGTTAATGATGAAAGAGAAAATACTTTAAATCAATTGCTCACCGAAATGGATGGCTTTGCTCCAAATACAGGCGTGATCATACTTGCTGCAACAAACCGCGCCGATGTTCTTGACCGCGCATTGCTCAGAGCAGGCAGATTCGACCGGCAAATTCACGTGGAACTTCCCGATCTCAAAGAAAGATTGGAAATATTCAAAGTGCATACAAAACCTATTAAAATAACGACAGATATTGATTATGAATTCCTTGCCAAACAAACTCCCGGTTTCTCAGGCGCTGATATAGCCAATGTATGTAACGAATCAGCTCTGATTGCAGCCCGAAAAGACAAGAAAGCAGTGGAAAAACAAGATTTCCTTGATGCTATTGACCGAATCATCGGAGGTTTGGAAAAAAGAAATAAAATAATCTCTCCCATAGAAAAAAGAACCATCGCTTTTCATGAAGCAGGACATGCTACTGTCAGCTGGCTTCTGGAATATGCCAATCCTTTGGTGAAAGTCACCATTATACCAAGAGGCAAATCCTTAGGCGCTGCATGGTATCTGCCAGAAGAAAGACAGATCACAACCAAAGAACAACTGCTTGATGAGCTTTGTTCTGCATTGGGAGGAAGAGCTTCAGAAGAAATTATCTTTGGTAAAATATCCACCGGCGCATTGAATGACCTGGAAAGAGTAACCAAGCAAGCATATGCCATGGTAGCTTATTTCGGAATGAGTGATAAAATCGGCAACCTCAGCTATTACGACTCCTCCGGTCAATCAGAATATATGTTCGGGAAACCCTACAGCGAAAAAACAGCAGAAACAATTGATAAAGAAACGACTTTGATTATCATGGAACAGTTCAACAGAGCGAAAGATGTATTAACAAAAAATCACCAGGGACTCAGTGAAATTGCCCAGATTCTGCTTGATAAAGAAGTTATCTTCAGCGAAGATCTGGAAAAAATATTCGGTCCGAGAAAAGGCGCTCCTAAAGATGAAAAAAATGATGTCACCAAAATAGATGATCCGTCATCAATATAGAAGAAAATAGCATTGTGAATGGATAATTTCGTAACATTCTGGAAGTTTAATTCCTTAGAGGATTCTAAAGAACTAACTGACGCTTTTGATCTGAATCAGATTCACTATATCGTTGAAGATGACTCACCGGATGTGGACTTAACTTTTACGGGAAATCAATTAGAAAAAGAGTTTCATGTTAAAATCAGTCAGAGCGATTTTAACAAAGCTTATGAAATTCTTGAAGAACTTTCTGTAAATAATACACCCATTGATGAAAAAAACAAAGATTATTATCTGTTTGAATTTTCCGATGATGAACTATTGGAAATACTTGAAAATTATGATGAGTGGAGTATTTATGATTATAAATTAGCTCAGCGTATATTGAAAGACAGAGGCAAAGAAGTAAGCAAAACACGACTCGAGGAATTGAAAAAAAATCGTTTGGATTTACTGAAAGTTCCTGGAAAAGCAAAAAAAGGATGGCTGATCTTTGGTTTGTTTTTCAGCTTATTCGGAGGATTAACAGGAATCATTATAGGATTGTATCATTTATCTGTAAAAACCTTGCCCGACGGGGAAAGGGTATACTTATTTGAAGAACCGACACGTAAATTAAGCAGGATATTACTTTATGTTGGTTTGTTTTTCTTTATTTCAGAATTAATACTTTTTATTTTCAAATCTAGTTATTAATCAAAGTGGTTAAAAGAGGCATTACAGGAATTATTTTTATTATTTTATTAATCGGGTGCATACAAATCAATCGGGGAACCTATCTGGCTCTCTTTTCTCTCATTACAGCAGGCTTATTATTGGAGTTTTATAACAACCTGTCCAATGCTGATTTCCATCCACAAACTTTTGTCGGTACCTTAACAGGAACATTATTATTTTTACTAAGCTCACTGCATGCTACACATTATGCAGATGCCAGAATATTTATTTTTCTGATTCCCTTTCTTTTGATTATCTATATATCTGAATTATTCCGGAAAGAAACAAAACCATTTAACAACATTTCACATACTATATTAGGGATTGTGTATTTATCAGTTCCTTTCTCCGCTCTGAACTACATCGCTTTTTCAACGGATGCATTGTATCATCCGCAGGTATTACTTGGATTTTTTGTTATTATCTGGACTTATGATACCAGCGCCTACGTGATAGGTATATCATTAGGCAAACATCGCATGTTTGAAAGAATTTCTCCAAAAAAATCATGGGAAGGTGCTATCAGCGGAATGATCGTTGCCTGCGTAATAGCAATGATTTTATCTCATTATTTTATACAATTAGATAGGACACAATGGCTGATTATGGCTATCATTACCTGCATTTTTGCTACTTTTGGCGATTTATCCGAATCCATGTTAAAAAGAAGTCTGAATATAAAAGATTCCGGGGATATCTTACCGGGTCATGGCGGATTATTAGACAGATTTGATTCTGTTTTGCTTGCTGCTCCTGTTGTTTTTTTATATCTGCAAATTATAAAATAAAACACCAAATCATATGAACCGGGCCTATACAATTAAAATGATAGTTGCGAGCTCCATGAGACAATTAAAAAATTAAATATTATGAAGATACATAAAGAAGGGTATATAATCATATTAGTTTCATTTCTTTTATTGGGTCTGCTTAATTTCTGTTTTTTTTATTACTCAGAAATAACTATTTTAAACTACCTGATATTTTCCGCCAGTATTGTATTTTTTATATTAATATTGCTATTCTTCCGATGTCCTGCAAGAATTTTATCCGAATGTGAAGATATTATTTATGCGCCTGCTGATGGAAAAATTGTTGTCATTGAAGACACTCAGGAAGAGGAGTACTATAAAGATAAACGCAAACAAATTTCTATTTTCATGTCTCCGTTTAATGTTCATGTCAACCGCTTTCCGATTGGAGGAACTGTGACCTATTTTAAATATCATCCGGGTAAATATCTTGTAGCCTGGCACCCAAAAGCATCATTGAATAATGAAAGAGCAACAACAGTTATAGAAACCCCACATCGTAAAAGCATACTGATTCGTCAGATAGCCGGCGCTGTTGCCCGCAGAGTTGTTACCTACAGTAAAGTTGGTAAGATTTTTCATCAGGGAGATGAATTGGGATTTATTAAATTCGGTTCAAGAGTTGATCTTTTTCTTCCGGTCAATGCTGAACTCAAAATTTCTATGAATGAGAAAGTTTATGGTAACAGAACGATCATTGCCAAAATATAAGGAGCCTTCTTCAGTCACTGATTGGATATCTCAAGTTGTTTTGCCCTGTTAACAGGTATTTTCTTCCCTTCATAATAAGCGACCATAAAAGCTTCTTTGATTCCGTATTCATGTACCTGGTTCAAGGCTTTTTCCGCTGATTCATAGGTTGTAAAAATTCCGACATAATATTTTACCACAACACCATCGGGTATTGTTTCTCCCGTAATGGGTTTCATCCCTTTAAACTGATCGTAAGCAACAGGTCTGCTATATGCTCCCAATTGTATCTTATAAATGATCCCTTTGGGTAATGTGATGTCTATTGGTATGGGATTGGATTGTGAATAAGATGTTTCCTGTAAAATCTCAAAGGTATTATGATCCCTTTCGGTTGGATTGTCAGTCTTTTTTGTAACAGACTTATATTCTATAGCTTTCTTTTCAACTAATTGATTGGTATCCTTTGTATTTGCAGGATTTTGTTTTTTATTGCTTTTTAAATCCGGAGCCCTATATTCAATTTTCGGAACTATTTTTTGTTGTTCCAGTTCCCTGGCCTGGCTATATGCACCATCAGCCTGTTTCTGAAGATCATTTGCCTGTTTTTCCAAAGCTATAATATCCTTCTGTACCTTGCCTCTTTCAGTAGGATCAGGGATTTTAGAAAGGCTCAACTTCTTGTTTTCAACAATCCTGTTTAGGGAATCACATTGAATCTGTGTCCGTAAGGCTGTATTCAGTAATGTAATATACCTGGGATCCAGATCAATGTTAGAAACTGGGGGTTCTTTCTTAGCGCTGACTTTCGTATTATTTATAAGTACTGGTTCCATATTCTTTTTCACGGGTTTTCTTATCCATTCTCCATTTGTATGATCTTCTAATAACGATAAGTTCGCTATTTCAGAGGCAGTTTTTGAAGCACTGTTTTCCCATTTTGAAGGATCGGATAACGTATATATATAATATTTACCTGGTTGTGTTTCCCTGTCAGATACCAGAATGACGTTGTGATTTTTTTCATCAGTTAATAGCAATAATTCATCAAAGGGGGAGTTTACAGGAATACCCATATTTTCAGGTGTAGCCCATTGCCTTTTATCATTGTCATACCGCGATCTGAATATATCAAAGCCACCGATCGAATTTTTCCCATTGGAACTAAAGTATAACACGGAATCCTGCGTGTCATAATAAGCAAAACTCTCATCACCCGATGTATTAATAGCTGAACCAAGGTTTTCCGGATCCGACCACAGTTGATCACCCCTGTTTTTTACTCTGAAGATATCGCGTCCTTTGAATCTGTTATTGCCATAACTGGAATAATAAAGATAATCACCTTTTTTCATATCCACAGGCATAAATATAATTGATTGATCATTGAATTTCTTATCCACAGCGGTTTTTAACGATTCGGGTTTATAAGCAAGAGTCCCCTGGTATACGGATGCCACCACGATTAACGAATCGGATGATACAGGCGTTTTGCTGATCACGCGGGGAACTGATAAATGATTAATTTGTATTTTCAGATTTGACAAATATTCCAACTCAAAGGATAGATTGATATCCCTTGATTCCTGCCAACTTACAAGTTTTTTATACTGATTAAAATATTTTTCTGCCTCTTCGACCCTGTATAATCTACAACAGGCTTTACCCATGTAGAAATAAACATGATCTGGCACCTCCTTTTGTGAGACCATTGTTAGCAGTTCCAACCCCTGTAACAAGTCTCTGTTGGATTCCAATAAACACACACCAAGATAATACTGATGCATCACATCTTTGGGAAACCGGATTGATAATTCCTTATAATCGTCAGCAGCCGAAAAGTAATCATGATTATTAAATCTTTGCAAAGCTCTTGTAGAGAGCTCTGAAGACGATATTTTTACATTTTGTGAAAAAATACTTACCGAAGTAAGTAAACATATTAATAAAAAAATATAAATTCGTGTCGGAATCTTATGACGATTTAGAGAAAAAACCTGCTTTATTTTTCTTTTCAAATAAGACATTAATGTTAAAACTAATTTATTTTTATCATATTAATTAAGATACAAACATCGGAAAATTAATTCAATAATCAAAGATATGGATTCTATTAGACCAGATAAATTAAATTTTATTCAACTGATACAACTGAAGATAGCAGATACGACACCTTTTCTCTGCTAAGTATTTAAACAGAAAGACAAAAATTCACTATAAATTTAGAGAAACTTTAAAAAATAATATAAAATGGAAAAAGAAAAAAACCTCAAAGAGCCAAAAGAAACAAAAGAATCAGTAAGCAAAAAAGAGATCAATAAAGAAAAATTAAAAGCCTTGCAATTAACGCTTGATAAGATTGATAAGGATTATGGAAAAGGAACTATTATGAAAATGGGAGACAAACCTGTAGCTGATGTGCCGACTATTTCCACCGGATCACTGGGTTTAGATATAGCTCTGGGTATTGGTGGATTACCCCGCGGACGCGTAACCGAAATATACGGACCGGAATCATCAGGTAAAACGACTCTTGCCATTCATGCCATAGCTGAAGCCCAGAAAGCCGGCGGTATAGCTGCTATTATTGATGCTGAACACGCTTTTGATCGTTTTTACGCGGAAAAACTTGGCGTGGATGTTGAAAATTTACTGATCTCTCAACCTGATAATGGAGAACAGGCACTTGAAATAACCGATTCATTAATCCGGTCAGGAGCCATTGATATTATCGTTATAGATTCCGTAGCAGCGTTAACACCAAAAGCTGAAATAGAAGGCGAAATGGGCGACTCAAAAATGGGCTTGCAGGCTCGTTTGATGTCACAGGCTCTGAGGAAACTTACTGCAAATATTAACAAAACCAATACCTGCTGTATTTTCATAAACCAGTTACGCGAAAAAATTGGTGTTATGTTTGGAAACCCTGAAACTACAACCGGCGGAAATGCTCTTAAATTCTATGCTTCCATACGTCTTGATATCAGAAGAGTGGGTCAGCTAAAAGAAGGGGAAGAAGTACTGGGAAACCGGATCAGAGTTAAAGTAGTAAAGAATAAAATGGCACCACCCTTCAGGAAAGCCGATTTCGACATGATGTATGGTGAAGGTATTTCTCTTACCGGTGAAATAGTTGACCTGGGCGTTGAACTGAATATCATAAAGAAAAGCGGTTCATGGTTTGCATACGGCGATACAAAACTCGGTCAGGGACGCGATGCCGTTAAATCTTTACTGAAAGATAACCCTGAATTACTCCAGGAATTGAAATTGAAAATCAAAGAAGCTTTAGCAAACAATGCTGCTAAAATAGTAGCTGAAAACGAATAACTCTCAATCAATAAATGAATTTTAAAAATTAATTGATATGATCTCCTCAAACCTCTTCCTGAGCGAAACCATCACAGTATTGATACTCCTTTTCTTCTTTCTGATCATCCTGATATTTTTAAAACCTTTTAAATTTCATACCAAAAGAAAAATATCAACAGCATTGTTAAAATTCTCTTATCTCGCCTATTTGCTATTTCTATTTTCTATCATTTACAAGTTCATCTTTTACAAAAACCTTACAATGTTTGATGAAAATGGAAATATGGTCAGTGTTTATTCAACAATTATGCTGGTTTTTCTTTTAATCGGGTTTGTTTTGCCCAATATAGGAATAATCATCAGAAGGAAAATTAAAAACAGAGAACCATATAATATTTTTTTAACATTCATTAATGTGTTCTTTATCCTTTATCTTTCAGGACTTTATTTGTTTTCTAAATGGATGATTAAATTTGTTGATGCTATTTGATCCTGCGTTGTATTTATTTTCCGGTATCGTTGAATGAGTCAATAACATTTTTTATTTTATCTAATTTCTCCGGTAACGATAATTCGCCATCAATCCAATGAATCGCTGCACCATCGCGCTCCATCTTCCTTAACCATGTCATCTGGCGTTTTGCAAACTGATGAATGGAACTATTTAATAGTTGAAACATATGGTCATAGGTTAAACCACCTGTAAGATATTGCGTAATAAATTTATATTCTAATCCATAATAAATCAGATCTTCAGATGAAATTCCCTTATTAAGAAGTTTCTTTACTTCGTCAATCTAAACTTACCCCCTTTATTAGGACAGAATTTTTTAATTTATAAGTATAAATCCTGATAATGATGATGTAAAGTTAATGAAGAAATGGGAAATAACTCTCTTCGAGTTATTCTCATTTCTGAAT
>Ga0182030_10026610_pt1 | contig 10458 bp, 10 predicted proteins | sample 812S3MmetaG_FD_121299 | JGI IMG/M metagenome (GOLD analysis project Ga0182030, IMG submission 121299) | Permafrost microbial communities from Stordalen Mire, Sweden - 812S3M metaG (Illumina Assembly) | ecosystem: Environmental > Terrestrial > Soil > Wetlands > Permafrost | place: Sweden... | reverse complement strand
GCCGCGCAGTTCACCCGTTGGGTGACAACTGCCGTTTCTGCAAGCACTTGGGGCTAAAGAGGAAGCTTGTGTGGCGGCCTGTCAACCGCCGTTTTTAGGTTAAAAGGAATGGCTCAGCCCATTTTCCCCGCCAGGCTAAAATTGCGGGGCGACATCGGGAGTTCTGTACTTATGCAGATGCGCGCTTGTGGGAAAATCCTCGGGGCATTAGGGGCATTGAAGCTAATGACACGATTGAAAAAGAGGCGTGCTACCCTCAGTTTTTATGCGCAAATTTCTGGTTTCCATTCTGTGCGGATGTCTGCCTGCGTTCGGCTGGGGTGGCGAAGGGCACAGCTTGATTGCACGTATCGCCTGGGTTCAACTGACTCCCGCGGTGCAGGCCCGCGTCAGCGAGATCCTGGGCCCCAATGTGACCATTCAATCCATCGCCAGTTGGGCCGACAACGTGCGCAACCAACGCCGCGATACGGGGCCGTGGCACTATATCGATATCCCCATCGATAAACCGCACCTGGACATGGCGCGCGATTGCCCCAAGGGCGACTGCGTGATCGCCAAGATCGAGGATTTTCAAAAAGTTCTGAAGGACCCCGCGACCGCGCCGGTGGCGCGCCGCGAAGCGCTCATGTTCCTGGTCCATTTCGTGGGCGACATGCACCAGCCGTTGCATTGCTCCGACAATAACGACCAGGGCGGGAACAAGGTCGTCGTGACGTTCGGCGACCACGGCGGCAACCGCCCGTACAACCTGCACAGCCTCTGGGACAGCGGCCTGCTGGACAAGATGCCCAAGGAAGACGTGCTCTTCGCGGAGTATTCCAAGGACTCGGCCAAACACGCCGGAAAGTGGGACAAAGGTACGGTGGAGGATTGGGCCGAAGACAACCACAAGATCGCGCAGAAAGTCACCTACGGGAAGCTCCCCAAAGTGGCCGCGGGCACGCCGGAGCCGATCGACGCGGCGTATGAGAAAAAGGCCGATCCGGTGATCCGGATCCAGATCGAGAAGGCCGGCGCGCGCCTGGCTCGTGTGCTCAATGAAGCTCTGCAATAATAGATGGCATGCTCCCAGAGTTCGATGACAAGCCGGCCTTGCCGCTGTGGCTGGGCGGGGTGGCGGCGCTGGCCATGGTGGTGCACCTCTACCTGATCTTCATGTGGGTGCCGACCGAGGCGACCATGGGGATCGTGCAGCGGTTGTTTTATTTTCACGTTCCGGCGGCGATGGCGTCGTTCGTGGCGTGCTTCGTGGGCGGCATCGCCGCCATTCTGTACCTGGTGAAGCGGGAGAATCGCTACGACGACGTTTCGCTGGCCTGCAATGAGACGGTGGTGGTTTTCGGGCTGGTAAACATCGTGATGGGCACCCTGTGGGCCAAGCCGATCTGGGGGATCTGGTGGACCTGGGATGCCAAGCTTACTTCGGCGTTTCTGCTGTTGTTCCTATATGCGGCCTACCTGGTGATCCGGCCGGCGGCGCCGGTGGAGCACAGGGCCGTGGTTTGCGCGGTGGTTTGTATTCTGGGGATGGCGGATGTGCCGATGGTATACATGGCCAACCGGTTGTTCCGTACGCAGCATCCCTCGCCGGTAATTGGCGGCGGGCCGGGGTCGGGGCTGGAGCCGCAGATGTATGTCACGCTGTTCTTCGGCATGTTCGCCGTGTTGCTGCTGTGGTGGTCGGTAGTGCTGGTGCGCACCCGCGTGGCGCGGTTGGAGCGGGCGGCGGAAGATCTCACGCGGCGGGCGAATGAACTTGAGGACTTGAGGGGGTACTGAGAGACATGGAAAATCTGAACTGGCTCTTTTGGGGATATACGGCGGGATGGCTGATCGTCTTCGCCTACCTGTTCCGGATCTCGCAGAAGGAGCGCACGCTGCGCAAGAAGATCTCGGAACTCCAGGAGACCATTGAGGACCGCTGGAAGCAGAAGAAGGCCTAAGCCTTCGTCTGCTTCTTCTTCATCAAAACACCGATGGCGATCAGCGCCGTGCCGGCCATCAGCAGGCTGCCAGGCTCGGGCGCCGGCGAGTTCTTATAATTAGCGGTCAGCCCTCCGTTGACGGTAACCGTACCGAGCAGAATGTTGGCATCGGAGCTGCCGCACCCGCCCGTGTCCGTCGCCATCAGGGTGTAGTACGTGTACTCGCCCCAATCGGGCAGCGTGATTGTGGTAGTCGCATTGGTGTACGCGCCACCGGCGCCGCTGAGCAAGGGTTCCCCGAGAGCGCCGTCCGTCTTGGAGTTGCCGGCTACGGTGTACAAGGTGTTGGAGCCGTAGAGGGCCCAGCCTTCGCCGGATTGCACGCTGGAAATCACCATGGTCACGGTTGCCTTGGGGGCCGCGGCGAGTGCGCTGGAGAAGTCGATCTGGATGCCATCGTTGAGCGCGGCGCTGATCTCGTGGTCGTTGCCCGGATCGGTGGCCATCCCCAGGCCGGTTTCACCAGTGCCGCCGTTCTTGGCGTACAGGCCGGGACCGGCGGTGGCGGGACTGGTGAGAGTGGAAGGCGCGGTCAGACCATAGGCCGTCAGAGTTACGCCATTGTTGGAGAGAGAGTACAGCAGTCCAAGGTCGGTGTTGAGGTTGCTGTTGGTTACCCAGCCGAAGGTATAGGTGCTTGCCTGAGCCGGCGTAATCGTCATCCCTACCAGGGCCATCGTCGCTATCAGAAGTCCGTTCTTCATCGCTTGTCCCCTCAATTGCTCGAATCGCGTGTATGTGTCGCTCACACAAGCGATTGTAGGGGAGGTTCAGCGAAGAAAAGACGTGGTACGGTTGGGGTCGGGTACCGCGGGTTAGGCAAACGAATGGGACCAGGACCGTACCTGGCGTACGGAAAGAGGGCTCCGAGTACCAGTTTCGTAGTACGGCCTCGGGGTTACTGTCCGGCTTGGTTAACGTTTACCCTGCCGGCATAGACCGCCAGGAACTTCGTGAAGCTGCTGGTAGAAACTGACTTGACGAGTAAACCACCTGCTGGCCGGGTCGGTGGCTACCGGGGTATCGTAGCCCGCGTCAAACGAGCCGGGGCCGGTATCGGCTGCCCCTCTTTGACCACGCTTCCAGCAAATGCCCCCGGTGGAAACTACCAGGGCGCCGCACACCATACCAGCGGCACCCCTCATTCGAATGAATCCTCGATCATCCGGGAGCAGACAGCCGCGTTAGGCTTTGCGGCTACGCTTCTTCATGGTCACGCCGAGCCCGATCAGAGCGATGCCAGCCATTACGAACGTGCCTGGTTCGGGAGTCTGCGAGTAGTGGATGTCGACGCTGGTGATATTGAGCGAACAGTCGCCCAGGATGCCGATGGCATAGGCGGTGTAAAGCCCGGTGGTGCTGAGAGTCGTGGTGATGGCCGTGGTGTACATATCGCCGGAAGCCAGATACGTCAGATCGGCGGTATTGCCCGAGCCAGCGGTGACCGTGTTTTTCACGCCGTTGCCGCTGTTGCCGGTGATGCCATAGAGCACGTAGTAAGATTCATCGGTGGTGCCGGGCCTTCCATCAATGTTGAGCGTGAAAGTGACACCGGTCACGGTCCCTCCGCCGTAGGTGGTGGGGGCGGAAAAATCGAGGATGTCGAACTCGGCGTTCTGACCAGATCCGCTTGCCGTAATATTACCTAAACCGCCGGGAATCCCGTAACCGGCGTTCGAACTGCCGGTGGCGGTGAACGAGACGGTTGACTGATCGGCGGTAGGCAGGGGTGCGCCGTTAGGATCGGACTGGCCCTGCTGGGTAGTGGGAGGCAAGGTGCCATTCAATCCCGACGAGTAACCATTGGCGGTGATGCTGTAGGTGTTGTTGGCCGTGCCCGTGCAATTACCGATAAAGCAGATCTGGCCCGGGCTGGTCGTCGAGTACAATACTGTTGAGCCGTACATCGGCGTGAGAAACGCCGCTGCTGATAACAGCGCGGCAATTGCAAAATTAGTCTTCAAAATCTCCTCCTCCGCCGCTTGGCGCGGCACTTACACTAGCGATTGTAAGTTAAGTATCGCCAATAAAAACACGCGTTTGTACTGTCCGGGTACTGCTAAACCACTCAAGAAATACTACTTACCGCGTACCTGGTACCAAGGCCAAACCTGAGTCCTCCAGCTCGGGATGAACCTTGGTCCTAGGATCTTCGGAAGTGTCGCGTAGGACCGTTTTTCCGGCCTGTTTTCAATAGTCCGATCAATACAACAGGGGTAGACTGTGGCGAGTTACAGCACAAAAGGTAAGTACTTGATGGTGGGGTTGGTCCTGGTACTCCGCATTTTCTCTTAGACCTATTGCCAGTGTTTCCTTTGGAAAATTAGGATTTCTCCGATGGGCATTTTCGCCGCGCTTTCGACATTGTGCAAGGCATCCGCTGGGTCGCTACAATGGTGCTCTCATGTCCAAGCGCAACGGCCTGCTCCTATTTCTGGCGATCGCGGCGCTGTTTCTGATCGCGAACCGCGCCGCCTACAAGGGCTACTTCACCGACGACGATTTCGAGCACCTGAGCTGGACCCGCCACGCTGCCGTGAGCGGGTTCGTGAAGGGCCTGCTGACACCGGCGTATCAGAGCAATAATTTCCGGCCCGTGGGCCATTTTTTTTACCACGAGGAGTCGGAGTTTTTCGGATTCGATTTCAAGAAGTATCTGGCCGCCACGCATGTGCTGCACCTTTTCAATGTGTGGCTGGTGTGGCTGCTGGCCCGGAAACTGGGCGCCCGTCCCTTTGCCGCCGCGGCGGGATGCGCGCTGTTCGCGCTCCACACGGGATTTTTCGAGGCCGTCTGGAAGCCGGCCTACATCTTCGACATCCTGTGCGCCACATTCTGCCTGCTCAGCCTTCTGAGCTACGTGCGCGGCCGATGGGTGGTCAGTTTTCTGTGCTTCTGGCTGGCCTATAAAGCCAAGGAACTGGCGGTGATGGTACCGTTCGTTCTGGCCTGTTACGAGATCTGGTACGGTCAGAAGCGCTGGAAACCGCTGGTCCCGTTCTTCGCGGCGTCCGGCTGGTTTGCGCTGCAGGCCCTGGTTCTGACTCCCAATACAGGCAACGACAATCCGTACGCGTTCCACTTCACCGTGGGCGCACTGGCCGCCACCAGCGTGTTCTACGCGGGACGCGTGTTCCTGGCGCCCTACGTGGGGCTGGTGGTTCCGGTGGCGGCGTGGTTCAGCCGGAATCGGCGCGTGTGGTTCGGGACGGCCGCCATGGTGCTGTTTCTGGTACCGGTGCTGTTTCTGCCGGGGCGGATGGAAACGGCCTACTGCTACCTGCCGTTCACCGGGTTGGCCATCGCTCTGACGGGAGCCGCGGAGATGTGCCACCCGGCGGTGATCGTGGCCGGCCTGGTGCTGCTCTTACCGCTGGAACTCCACGATTTGCGGATCCAGCGGCGTGACAAGCTGACGAAGGACGACGATGCCCGCTCGTGGGTCACCACGTGGAGTAAGTTCGCGGCTGGGGCGGGACCGGTGGATACCTTCCTGTATACCGGGTCGCCTTACGGCTTCGGCACTTTCGGTATCGAAGCCGCCATCAAGTGTTTTTACCCGCGCGAGGGTTACCAGATCCGCTATTACGAGAAGCCGCCGCTGCCGGCCGGCGGGAATCGCGTGGCGGTGCTTACCTGGAACGGAAGCCTTCACAAGCTCGATATTATGGCGCGCGGGCCTGACACGCGCGACGCCTCGTATGTCGATACCAATGCCGGCACGCCGGTGTGGCAACTGGGAGAGGGATGGTCGAATCCGGAGGGCGGCTACCGCTGGATCGCCCCCCTGGCGACGGCACGGCTCGATCGGCCGGAGGGCGCCACGCGGTTCGAACTGCGCGTCATGGCGAACGCCGGCGTGTTACAGAATTCCGCGACGGTGACCGTCCAGGTTACGTTGAATGACGTGGGTCTGCCGCCGCAGCGCATCACGCAGTTAGGCTGGCAGGTGCTCGGATGGGAGTTGGCAGCCGCGCCCGCCGGCGAGGCGAATGTCACGATCCGCGTGGACCCGCCGCTGCATCCGGCCGGCGACCCGCGGACGCTGGGGATCGCGGTGGGGAGTTTCGGGTTCCGGTAACTTGCGGGCCGGAGAGGCGCAGAGAAAAACAGTAGAGCACCACAGAGACACAGAGACTTAGAAGAAGAACCGGAGAAACGCCGAGGGGGAACCGGACTTTGCGGAATTCGCGGACGGTTGAACGCAAATTCCGAGATCACAGAGGAAACAGAGGCCACAGAGACTCCAAACCTACGGGCGGGGTGAATTGGGCAGGGTGTGCAAACTGATCCATAGCGCACTCCTTAGGGGCTGTTAAGAAATAAACTTGCCTAACGCTCCCTTACGGTCGCGGCTCCGATGCGCGTTCAGAGCCGCAACCGTAAGGGACCGTAAGGGAGCGTTAGTTGGCGCGTAGAGTGATTTTCTGGACTCTCCAGTTGGTTAACTCTCCGACGTAGAGCGTGTTCGGGTCGCGGCAATCGATCTCGTTGGCTGTACCGAATTCCTTCGCCAGTTTGCCGGCGGCGCCGAACTTACTTACAATCTTGCCGTCCAGCTCCATCTTATAGACCTCGCCTCCATCCATGGAATCGGGGGGATTGGAGTTGGAACTGTACAGGTATTGGTGGGGTCCGGGCGAAATGCAGATCGCCCATGGCGCACCTACACCGGCGATCTGGCTGGTGAAGTTGCCGTCGTTATCGAAAACCTGGATCCGGCGGTTTCCGAGATCCGCCGCATAGACGTTGCCGTGAGCGTCCACGGCGACCGAATTGGGCATGTCGAATTGGCCCGGTTCCGAGCCCTTTGCGCCCCAGGTCTTGATGAAGCGTCCGGTCTTGTCGAGCTTCACGATGCGCGCGTTGGTGTAGGCATCGGAGACGAACATGTTCCCCTGCGCGTCCCACGCGATATCGGTGGGGCGGCTGAAACTATCGCCCTGGACGCCCTGGCCGGGCACGCCGCCACGGCCGCGTCCCCCGCCTCCGCGGCCTTCGGCGCCGGTGGGATTGACCGATTCCGGTTTGCGGCTCAGTACCTGGAGGAAGCGGCCGGCGGGATCGAACTTCATGACGGTGTTCGATCCGCGGTCCACGGCCCAGATGTTGTCCTGCGCGTCAATTCGCACCGACTGTGCAAACAGGAACCCGTAGATTCCCGCGCCGATTTCGCGGAGGAATTTGCCGGTGGGATCGAACTCAAACAACCGCGATCCGCCGTGAGTGAAGAAACGGGAACCGCCCATGGTCCCGTCTTCTCCGGTCCGCGTGTAGACGAAGATGTCTCGCTTCGAATCCGTGGCTACACCGGCCACCTCACCCAAATAGATATTCGCGGGCAACTTCAGAAAATCGATATCCCCGTCGAAGGGAATTTCCGGAACTTGGGCACGGAGCAATCCACAGGAGAACAGGGAAACGATTGCGCAGAAGAATTTCAATCCCTTCATATTGGCCTCTATTTCCGATTGGGGTGCAGAATCAGCTTCTGCGCGCGCCACAGTTGGATTTCCGAGATATACAGCACATCGGGATTGCGGCAATCGATCTCATGCAGCCCACTGAACTCGCCCAACTGCTTGCCGGCTTTTCCGAATTTGCCGAGGACCGTTCCGTCCAACTCCATCTTGTAGACTTCCCCGCTGACGGTGGCGAGCGTGTAGTCGTTGTTATCCGGGAAGGTGTTGGAAGAGTAGAGATACTGATGCGGTCCGGAGGAAATGCAGAGCTCCCACGGAGTGCCGACGTTGTCGTAAACAGTCTTAAACTTCAGGTCGTTGTCGAACACTTCAATGCGCCGGTTACTGCGGTCTGCTACATAGGCGTTGCCCTTGGCATCCATGGCGAGAGAGTGGGGCAAATTGAGCTGACCGGGATCCGATCCTCTGGCGCCAGCCTGGGCGAGAAACCTTCCCTGTTTGTCGTACTTCACGATTCGTGAGTTGCCGTAGCCATCAGTCACGAAGATGTTGCCATCGGCGTCCCAGCCGACGTCGGTTGGCCGGTTGAAGACGTACTTTCCGGGATTGTCCGGATCGGGCGCGGGTGGCGCTTGCGCCAGGGCGTCGGCCGGCTCCGGCCTGCGGCCCATGGTCATCACAACGCGGCCTTGGGGATTGAATTTGACGACCATGTTGGAGCCTTCGTCGACGGCCCAGATGTTGTCCCGCGGGTCGACTCTGACGGCGTGAGCGAACACGAATCCGTAGATGCCTTCGCCGATCTCGCGGACGAAGGTCCCGGACTGGTCGAACTCGAAGAGGCGCGTTCTTTGGCTCCGAGTGAAGACGAAGATGTGTCCCTTAGAATTGCTGGCGATGCCGATGCCTTCGCCGAGGTACAGGTTGGCGGGAAGCTTCAGAAAGTTGGGCACGGATTCGAAGGGAATCTCGGGTACGTTCTGAGCTTTGGCGCGGGTAGCGAGCGCAGCGGGAGACAAGTTCCGACCGCCGGCTGGGGTCTGGGCAAGCGCGACGGCAGCCGTCAACAGCAAGCAGATCATTTCTCTCATAGATGGCCTCCGGCCGTCTCGGCTAGTATACTCCAATCGGCGGTTTTGCTCAGGATGAAGAGATTTACGACCAATCTGCCGGATAAAGGCTTTCGATTGGACGCGGCGCGGCGGCGGCACTAGCGTTAAGGTATGAGTGAGTTGAGAATGGCTTCGTTGACGGCCCTGCGAGTGGGGCCGGTGCTACCACCCCCGGAAGATATTTCGACCGATCAGTTCGAAGCTTTTATGGACGCGCAAGAGTAGCGGCGAACGCGAGCGCCACCTCGGTCAGTTGCTTTGGATGACGGCTCCCGTGCCTTGGATCTGGTAGTACGTGGAGCCGCTTTTGATGGACGAGGGATCGAACTTCTTGCCGAATTCGGTGGCGGTCTCTTTGGCTTGCTCGACGGCTTGCTCGCGCGTTAGGACGACCTTGGTGAATTTGCCCTCGGCAATCGCGGTCTTGCCGGCGGAGTCCTTGGGGAATTCGATTTCGCCGTCGTTTACCTTGATGCGGAGCTTCTGGCCGGAATCGTCGACCAGGTCCATCCAACAGCCCATCTCCTGACAGACGGCGGCGATTTTGCCTTTCACCTGCACGGTCTTGCCAACATAATCATCACTGTGCGAGAGCAGAGTGGCGAGGGCGATGGGGGTTTGGGCAGCGAACGGCTTGCCCAGCTTGAGATCGGCGGCGGAGATCAGGCTGACGGCGGTCAGGGCGACGAGCAGGAGTTTCATTGTTCCATTATGGCGCAGGTGGGGCTGCTCCGCGCCACCAGCAGATATGCCACGGTCAACAGACCTAACCACGGGAGACCGGCGACGAGCGTGACGCGCATGCCTTCCACCCACCAGGTGGTGGCGAGAATGGCCAGCATGGACGCGGCTCCCATCAGCGAATCCAACGGGTGGAAGTACATCTTGACGGGCAGCGGGGCGCCACCGTCGGCTTTCCATTTGGGCCGGAATGCCAGGTGGGTGACGAAAATGATGAGCCAGGCGCACAGGCCGCCGAAAAGCGAGATGCCGAACAGGTAGACGAATGCGCCCTCGGGAAAGCGGACTGCGACCAGTATGGCAAGGGCGAGGCCGGCGGCGGGGGTCTTGCACGAGATCTGCGGGGTCTTCACGCCATCGAAAAAGGCGCGGGTGAGGCGCTGCACGTGGGCGGCGACATTGCCGAAGCCGATTCTGGTAAGCAGAGCCAGGGCGGCGCGGGCGGCAGGGGTGCAGGCATCGAAGCGGCGGGCGGTGGGACGGGTCGAGGGTGCGGGGGTCGAAGGCGAAGGGGTTGCGCTGGGCCATCCACCTGGTGATGGTGGGGGTAAGGGAGGGGATGAGCTCGCGGCGGACGTAGAGGAAGGCCAAGCCGGGCCGTCCGAGGAGGTATTTCAGAGTGCCGGTGACGAAGAAATCGACATCGAGAGCTTTGACGTCGAGCGGGCGGGTGCCGCAGTCCCGGTAGCCATTGAGGAAGACGAGGGTGCCGCGCTGGTGGGCGATGCGGGCGATGGCGGAGATGTCGGCGCGAAAAACGGGCGCGCTCCGAAAGTTGCGAGAGCGGCTAACTATCAGTCACAAGTTTTTTTGAGAATTGTAGATTGAAGCCAAACCACTTGGCCTTCCCGCCTCCGCGGAGTTGCTTGCTTCGAGTGCTGAAATGTGGTTGCAAGGCCGCTCCTTAAGAGTGGCGGCCGGTAAGTGCGTGCAAGTACATTTTCAATAGAGGAAAACAAGATGACCACACAATGGGGAACGCTAACGATAGGTTCCGCCCCCGTTCAGATTTCGGCCACACAACTAAGGTGTTGCAAACTATCGTTCCAGGTGGCGCCTGGTGACAGCGGATCCGTGAAGATTGGCGGCCCGGGGATGACGCCGGACACGAGTACGCCGGGGACCTATCTGGACCCTTCAAGCAATACCAATAAAGACGGCTCGCCACAGTCAGGCGGATTGTGGTCGGTTGAG
>Ga0182030_10026608_pt1 | contig 10459 bp, 12 predicted proteins | sample 812S3MmetaG_FD_121299 | JGI IMG/M metagenome (GOLD analysis project Ga0182030, IMG submission 121299) | Permafrost microbial communities from Stordalen Mire, Sweden - 812S3M metaG (Illumina Assembly) | ecosystem: Environmental > Terrestrial > Soil > Wetlands > Permafrost | place: Sweden... | reverse complement strand
GGTGGTTCTGGTGGTTCTGGTGGTTCTGGTGGTTCTGGTGGTTCTGGTGGTTCCGGTGGTTCCGGAGGCTTCGGAGGTTTTGGAGGCAACTAAGAACTAGGCACGTTGCCACGCTTGGAAAGCCCTCCCGCGCACACCCATCAAGGGATTCGCGGGAGGGCTTCTTTGCAATACGGAACCTATAATGGCTTTTCGCGATTGTCCCAGTTGCCGGAGAGGAAACGTCAGACCATGCATACCTCGAGGCACGTCTTTCAATATCCAATGATGTGGAGGACCCGATAAGCGTGACTCCGGGTCCCGGTCCCCTGGCCCTCGTGGGTTCCGGAGAGTACCTTCCCCAGATGGCCGATATTGAGGCCGGACTCTTGGCGGGTCGACCCGCGCGCTACGTCCAATTGGCTACGGCAGCCGTGCCTGACGGTCCTACGGTCGTGGAGCGTTGGCACAATTTAGGCACCGAACAGGCGCAGCGTCTGGGCGCCGAAGTGGTGATCCTCGAGGTCAACGACCGCGACGACGCTGATCGTCAGGAAATCGCAGATCAAGTTGCCGGTGCTGGACTCGTGTACCTCTCGGGTGGCAACCCCGGATTCCTCGCGGACACGTTGCGCGACACCGCGGTGTGGCACGCGATCCTAGAGGTGTGGCAGGGCGGCGCCGCGCTCGCGGGCTGCAGCGCGGGGGCTATGGCGATGACGTCGTGGATTCCCTCGCTGCGACACCCTCGCCAGGGCGGCACCAATGGCCTCGCGGTATTACCTCACCTACGAGTGATTCCGCACTTTGACTTCTTCGCGTCCAAGGTCCCGGACCTGGTGACCCGCTTCCTTTTGCCCCACGACCCGGCCATCACGGTATTGGGTATTGACGAGGAAACGGCCCTCGTCGGCGGTCCCAGCGAATGGACCGTGCAGGGCCGTCAGTCAGTCTGGCGCCTCACCGCAGAGGGTCGCGAAGAACTCCCCGTGGGTTCCAGCGTCACTACACCCGCCCTCGCCTAGAGAACGGTACGGACGGTTGACGAGAGCAGCCGGGCCGAGTTATAGGTCGTCTCGCCAAGCACAATTCGACTTTGAATGTCCCGTGCGCCCAGCTGACGAAGCGTGTCGCCAACTGATTCCAGTTCGTTCGTGCTTCGACTGACAATACGCATCTGATAGTCAAATTCCCCCGTCGTATGCACCGCGCTCAAGATTTGCGGGACCCCGCCAAGGGCCTGTTCAAAATCGAACCGATCTACGGCCTCCTTTAACTTGGCGTCGGTGAGCGAATGCAGGTTGTAGCCCAGTACCGCCAAGTCGATCTCAGCGTGATAGCCCGCCAGGAGTCCGGATTGTCGCAGTCGACGCACTCGGTCCGCGGTGCTATTTGAACTGAGGTGAACCTGATCGGCCAATTGTTGGTAGCTCAAACGGCCGTCAGTCATCAACGCCATAAGTAGGGAACGATCGATATCATCCATGCAGCAGCTTCCATTCTCGATGACCTCAAGGATCGAGGTGGTTCAATAATTATGACATGAATTCCGAGGCGAATGGCCCTCAAGTGGGAAATAGTCCGAGTCATTTTAGGTGGATGTTTAATTATTCTGGAGGCATGATTCTCTTGCTTTTACGAATAGCTATTGCCCCCTTTATTGTGGTCGCCGGTACCCTCGTCCAGCGTCGGTTTGGTAACGCAGTGAGCGGCCTGCTGATCGGACTACCCCTCACCAGCCTGCCCCTGCTCTGGCTGGTTGCCCTCCAGCACGGCAGTTCCTTCGCGAGTTCCATGTCGGGCGCCATTCTGGTGGGCTCCACGGCTCAAGCAGTGGTTCTTTGGATGTACGCACTTCTCGCCCCGCGCGTCTCGCCCTTGCTCGCTCTGGGCGGTGCGCTCATTGGCTTCACGCTCAGCATCGCGGCACTTCATTTGCTCAGTCTTTCCGTACTTTTCGCCAGCGTTCTGGCCGCCGCGGGGTTCGCCGTGGCACTTTATTGGTGGCCCTACAGCGAGTCGGCCCCGCAGGAGACCGGACGGTACCGGATGATCTTGCGCATCGTTATCTCGGCGGGATTCACCCTCTTCCTCGTGACCTTGGCCGGGCGCTTCGGAGCGGGCATCTCAGGTCTACTCGCCGCACTTCCGATGATGAGTTTGGTGATGGCCTTCGTCACGCACCAGGAGCTGGGAGCCAATGCCTCCGCGCAGTTCCTACGGGGCGTGACTCGCGGCTCATTCTCCTACGTGGCCTCCATGTTCGTCCTGGCCGAGTTACTGCGAACCGGCAATATCGGAATGGCCTTTCTGCTCGCCACCCTCGTGGCCCTGGCGATTCAATGTGTCGTACAGTCGCTCGACACTTTTCCGAGTCTCAAGCGAGCCTTCAGTCCTTCCCTGCTGGCTTCAAGGATTTCGTTTAACACCTCGCTACTCGTGCCGATTCGCGGACGATTCGTGACGCTCAAGATCCGTCGCTTCGGCAACTAGCGAACAGCAGAAGTACGAAGTCGACTCGCACGCCGAATGACGTGAACGAGCAAGAGGATAAGAAGCGCTATCGCCGAAACCGAGTGCCAGCGGAAGGGGCGCATAAAACCAAGGTGAATCATGACGCCCGAGCCCGAACTGAAATAATCCGCGAACCCAGAAGCGATGACGTTGAGCGTCACCAGCAAGAGCAGCAGATCAGCCCACGCGAGGCGGCCCCGAGGCCTAAGCCACGAAGTGACGCGACGAAGGTCTCGCCAAAGAGAAGCGACGGTGCGCCGGCGTTGGCGAAGATGCGCGAGCACGAGGCCCGCGAAGAGCAGCCCCAGAAATATGTGCACCAGTATTGAGGTCTGCAGTAGTAACACGAGCAGTGACATCAAGAACATGATGATCAACCACAGGTGCACGATCCAACGCTGTTGGCGGGGGTCACCGTCCATGGTCATTGGAACCCCTAGGATCAGGAACCGCCAATGACCGGCAGAACTGGCGGCTTGGGAATTGGGTAACTGTCAAAGTTAACGATGCCGGGCGCGGAGCGTATGAGCCGGATCTGACCAACGCCGACGCTGGCCTTCAGCCGCAATACGGACTGGTGCGTTCCGGGCGTGAGCGCTAGATCAAAATTACGATAACCCTGCGGGTACTGAATACTCTGCACACCGCTGTGCGCAGTGATATCAACGACAACTCCCAGTGGCACTTCCACAGTGAGGTTCCCCGCCGCGACCGTTGCCGTTAAGGACACGGTCTGGCCAGCGAACGCAACTTGTCGCAGATCAATCGTCATGGTGCCAAACGCTGTGCGGTACACGGGCTTCACCTGCGTAATTGCCGAGGGTGTGTACACGTTGTCGCCTACGCCACCGGAAATCGGCACGCCGGTCATCGCGAGGAAGGCGAGGAATCCTCCGCCGACGAGGATGAGCAGACTAACGACCACGAGAAAGAATCCACTGAGGAGTCGGCCCAACGTGAAGCGCTGTCTCGGCCCGCGCAGCGAAAGTACGGCCAGGATCACCAAGAAGATCAACCAGCCGGTGCCGATACCGCTACCCCACCTGGGGCCATTGGTATAGAAGGCAACGAAGAGGAGTCCCACGCACAAGGCGCCCACGAGCAAGACGACGGCGCGCCACAAAGAGCGCTTCTTTTCTGTCGCTACCGACACCTCATCCTCTTCGGGCGTGGGCGGTCGTTCACCCGCGCGCGGTACGAGCACCCAGAGCACGAGATACACGGCGACGCCGAATCCCCAAAGGCAGGCAAGCAAGACGAAGCCCGCACGAACAATGTTGGCGTCGATATCAAAGCGCTCCGCAATGCCACTGGCAACACCGCCGACGATACGTCGGCTCGTGCTGCGCCGAAGTCCCACGGGCTCTTCATCCTTCGACTCCAACGGCGGTGGCGGATTCTGAGGCGGTGCTCCGGCAAAGGTCTCTGATTCGGTTGTCACTTCGACGTCATCATCTGGGTTCATATGTTCATGCTAAGAAACGTCACGATCATTCACAATCGGGGTTTTCCCTCAACGCAGACGCAAACATCAGCGTGGAACGAGGGTTTACCCTGATTGTGACGCGGCCAACACCATGCCAGAATTAAGAGATCATACGAGTCCCTTCATCCTCGAAAAAGCGCTCCTCCCACGAGGCATCGTCGAAGAGAGTGCCCGGCCGTCCTGAGCGGCCACTGCGTCGCAGTGCCGACGACTGTGTCCTTGGCGGCGTCTGCGGTGGCATCGCACGACGCCTTGGCGTGAGCACGAAAAAAGTTCGCGTGGTGGCAGTCATCAGCGCGCTCTTCTTCGGCGTGGGTCTCGTCGCGTACATGGCCTACTGGGTTTTAGTGATCCGTCAAGGGGAAGAGAAATCAATCCTTTCGCGCACCGGTTCGGACAAGCGCGAGAAGGAAATACTCGCCGTGGGGGCCGTCGCAATGTTCTCACTCTTAGTGGCTCTAGAGATACTTGGCCTCGACGTGTTCGGGTTCGTCACTCTCTTCTTCACCTTCAGCGCGCTCGGCGCGCTCGTTGTCTGGCGCGGTGCTTCTGTCGGCGAGCGCGCGCAATTGCACCGCACGACCGACGCGGTCGCCACCATTGGATCGTCGTCCGGCGAAGGATGGACGGGCATCACGCTGCGTACCGTTATCAGTGTCGTCTTCATTCTGATCGGCGTGATCAATCTTTCTCGAGTGAGCCGCAGACCGGGCGCGGCGTCGGGTGTCGTCATTGGAGCCATCACGTTGGTGGTAGGACTTATTGTCCTCTTTGCCCCGTGGTGGATCGGGACGGTACGGGGCCTCTCAAAAGAACGCCACGCGCGAGTGCGTGCCCAGGAGCGCGCCGACATGGCGGCCCACGTGCACGACTCGGTGCTGCAAACGCTCTCGCTCATACAACGCGCCGCGGACAATCCCGTTGAAGTCGCTCGTTTGGTTCGCATGCAGGAGCGCGACCTGCGATCATGGTTAGTCGACCCCGAGTCCTTCGGCGTGCCCTCGAATCAGCCCACCACACTGGCCGAGTCCGCGTTCGAGATTGAGCACGAGGTTGAGGACACCTACGCGGTCGCCGTCGAAGTAGTGATCGTCGGTGACTGTGAACTCAGTCCCCCCGTCCTGGCCCTGCTGGGCGCCGGTCGAGAAGCGGCCGTCAACGCCGCCAAATGGTCCGAAGCTCCGAGTGTGAAGATTTACATTGAGGTCGAGCCCGAACGCATTTCCATGTTCGTACGTGACCTCGGCAAGGGATTTGATCTCGCTAACGTTCCCGAGGACCGTCAAGGGATATCGGGCTCCATTGTGGAGCGCATGGCTCGTCACGGTGGCCGGGCAACTATCACGAGCAGCCCGGGTACCGGGACCGAGGTGGAGTTGATCTTGCCGCTGACCACGCACACTCCGTGACGCAGGTCGCGCTGCCTCGCGTCTTCCTCGTGGATGATCACGCGCTCATTCGCTCCGGCATAAAGGCAGAACTCGGGAACCAGGTCGAACTCGTGGGTGAGGCCGACGAAGTCGAAGCGGCTATCGAGATGATTAGTGAACGACTTCCTGACGTGGTATTGCTCGACGTGCACATGCCCGATGGTGGTGGTCGGGCCGTACTCGAGGCGGTCATCGCCGTACAACCAGGCGTCAAGTTTCTCGCACTCTCAGTCTCGGACGCCGCCGAGGACGTCATCGCCATCATTCGTGCGGGCGCGAGAGGGTACGTCACGAAGAACATCGAAGGCCCCGAGTTGGTCGAGGCCATCTACCGCATCGCGGCGGGCGACGCCGTCTTTTCGAGCCGACTCGCGGGTTTCGTCCTCGACGCGTTCGCGTCGCAGCACGGCGAGGCCGAAGTGTCGCCACCGCCCTTCGACCCCGAACTGGATCAACTCACCGTACGAGAGCGTGAGGTGCTACGACTCATTGCTCGCGGTTACGCCTACAAAGAGATAGCCACCGAATTGAACATCGCCATCAAGACCGTGGAGAGTCACGTGTCGGCCGTGCTGCGCAAGCTCCAACTTTCCAACCGTCACCAACTCACTAAGTGGGCGACCGAACGGCGCTTGTTGTAGGTGCGCCAGGTGTCCAAAAATGGATACATTGTTGCCATGACACAGATTCGATACAGAGTGGTGGCACTCGACTGCCCCGAGCCGTTGGTGCTCGCCGACTTTTACGCCAAGTTCTCCGGACTGGATGTAGAGCCGCTTAACGGCTTCGCACCAGAAGACGTGAATTGGATTGAACTCCTCAACGAGGGACAGCCAACGATTGCTTTTCAAAAGGTCGAGGCCTTTGTCGCGCCCACGTGGCCCGAAGGGCCAGCGCCCCAACAATTACATTTGGATTTTGCGGTTGACGATCTCGACGGCGCCGAAGAGTTCGCGCTGTCGCTCGGTGCCCGCAAAGCCGATTTTCAACCTGGCGACACCTTCCGAGTTTTCCTCGACCCTGTTGGCCACCCATTCTGCATCGTCCTCACCTAGTACTCGAAACAAAGTCGCCGGTCAAGGGATGGATACGTCGGACGTCGCCGCTCAAAGTGCCAGCCCCGAGGACCGCGAGGATGCCGACTAATCACGCGGACGAATTCCAATTAGCCTTGGTGTTGGTCTTAAGTGGATCTCGAGCCCGTACCCGAACGCTGGGTGGAGGCTCACTACATCAGTCCTAACGCAGTACGCAACAACCTCACCCCAACGCAAGGATTCAGCATCGTGTCATTTCTAAAGTTCCGTCGCCACTCCATCACGCTTACCCTGGGGCTTTTGACGGTCGCCGCATTCGCGCTGCCACCATCCACCGCCGGCGCGGCTCAATCGAACAAGCCGCTGCCCGCCAAGAAAATCGTCACCAAGAGCGACAAGGACATCAACGCCATCCGCACGTACTTTTTCTGTCAAACGGCCAAGTGCAAGAAAGCGGCGTCGGCGAATGAAACCACCGCTCTCTCAGCGCTCGCCGATCTGAAAACTGAGATGAAGATAATGAAGTCTGATGCGGTGCCGACCTCGGAAGCCGCAATCGTCGCGAAGTATCAGGTTGACACAAAGGCACTCGTCGCCGCTTTTACGAACTACCCGAAGGAGACCGCATCCGACGCGGTCGCCAACAACATTGGCATCATCTATTACCAGACGTCCAACATTGGCTCTGACGACTACCTGTTGGGTTGCGCGTCTACCAAGACGCCAGTTTCATTTAAAACGTGGAGCGTCGGCGTCGTCGGCGTGGCGTACGCCATGCAGGTTGCCACCCAGGCGGAAACCGCAACCGCGCCTGCGAGCACCATTGCCAGCGCCAACGAAAGTCTCCTGGCGGAGGCGGCGAGCATGAAGAGCGACGCCAATGGTCCCAACGCAGCATTTAATAAGTTGCTCGTTCAGTTTGCCGCGACCCAGGCTCTCGATAGTCGCGACTCGCTACTCGTACTCGAGAACAAAGCGGGGACCATCACGCCCGCCGTGCTCAAGGCGCTCTCGACGAAACTCAGCGCCGAATTCAAAAAAATTGCGGCCGAACAAAACAAACTCGCCACGTAGATTGAGCTCGCGTCTCGCGAGTCGTGCACGCGCTGCGCCAAAGTAAACCGAAGGTGAACTCTGTCATAAATGTTGGCCAATTACGGGCTTTTTCAGGGAGCCGTCGCGTAACGCTTGCTAGAAGGGAGGAGTGCACAATACGTTCCTTCTGGCCATCGTCGTTGTGGTGGCCGTCGGATTCGACTTCACCAACGGATTTCATGACACGGCCAACGCCGTAGCGCCCAGCATCGCGACTGGCGCGCTCAAACCACGCGTCGCGGTACTGCTGAGCAGCGTCCTTAACGTCGTGGGCGCGCTGCTCTCCTTGAAGGTGGCCGCGACCATCGCGAGCGGCATCGTGAGTCAGGGCGACATCATCTTGCCCGTCGTGTTCGCTGGTCTGGTCGGTGCGATTGCGTGGAACGTAACGACGTGGTACTTCGCCATACCGTCAAGTTCCAGTCACGCGCTCATCGGGGGCGTCGTGGGCGCGATGATGGCGCACGCCGGCGCGAGTTCGGTGTTATGGAGCGGCATCGTCGGCAAAGTCCTAGCCCCCTCAATCGCGGCCCCCGCTTTCGCACTAGGCATCGCCGCCGTCGCCACGACCATGTCGCGTCGATTAACTCATAAAACCGATGACACGACAAAGTCGTGGGGCATGAAGGCCGGTCAAATTGGTTCCTCGTCACTCCTCTCGATTGCGCATGGCACGAACGACGCACAGAAGACCATGGGCGTTATCACCCTGGCTCTCATTGCCAACGGCACAGTGGGGGCAAACGCGTCGACACCCATGTGGGTCGTGCTGCTCTGCGGTGTGGCCATTGGATTGGGCACGTACATCGGCGGATGGCGCATCATTCGCACGATGGGTCAGGGTTTCACTCGACTCAGCCCCACGCAAGGTTTCGCCTCGCAGATCACGTCCTCGGCCGTCATTCTCACCTCAAGCCACTTCGGCATGCCACTCTCCACGACGTACGTCGCCACCGGCTCAATTTTGGGATCGGGCATCGGGACGAAGAAGCGATCCGTTCGTTGGTCACTCGCCGGTCGCGTTGGTCTCGCCTGGCTGATCACCCTGCCGTGCGCGGCCGCATGCGGTGCCGTCAGCTTTTATGGCGCGCGCGCCCTGGGCTTCTCGCTTGGCGTCGTGGTCGTAGGTTTGTTGCTCGCAATCTATTGCGGCTTGATCTACGTACGATCGCGTCGCGACAAGATCAATGCCAGCAACGTCAACGACAAGTGGGGCGAGCACGCCGAGGCGTTTGAAGGGCCGGCCGAGCCAGACGTTGACGCTGAAAACTCTGAGTTAGTAGGGGTCTGAGAGCCGTGGCCGCTACCGTCATTCCACCGACACCCCTTATTGACTGGCACGCTCTCTTCCAGGTGCTCTATATCAGCGCGGCGAGTTCCATTGGTCTTGTGCTGTTGTTCACAATCGGCGTGTACGCGCTGTCTTCTTTTCAACACAAGGACTCTGTGGTCCTGTACCGGGGGTTCAATGGGCTCATCGTGACCGTGGCTTCGGTCGGAATTCTTGGCATGGTCATCTGGGGTTTCTACTACATCGTCAATAAATAAGACCCACGTGCTGCGGCGTGACCCGACGTAGCGACGCTGCCAAGCGATAGGTTCAGAACCATGACTGAGCGCACAACATCGTTGCCAAGTTCCTTCCTTTGGGGCACTGCCACCTCGGCCTACCAAATCGAAGGTGATAGTAAGAACACCGACTGGTGGCGCTTCGAACACGCCGTCGACACGACCACCGTCGAACCGTGTGGCGACGCCTGCGATTCATGGCATCGTTACGAAGAGGACCTCGATATCGTCCAAAGCCTCGGACTCAACGCCTACCGCTTCTCCATCGAATGGGCGCGCGTTGAGCCCCAACAAGGGGCCATATCTTCAGAGGCGCTCGCGCACTACCGTGAGGTCATTGAGGCGTGCCATCGCCGTTCCATTAAGGCCGTCGTTACGTTGCACCATTTCACGCTGCCACTCTGGGCCGCTGACGCCGGGGGGTTTGAGAATCCCGACGTCGCGAGTTGGATGGGCGCTTATGCGCGAGTCATTGGCGACGCGTTCGGTGACCTCATTGATATTGCCTGCACCGTCAACGAACCGAACATTGTGGCCCTCATGGGTTACTTGCTGGGTCACTTTCCACCGGCGGTCACTGACTGGGACCGATTTGCAAACGTGAACACGGTCATGCGCGCCTGTCACGTCGCCATGCGCGACGCGCTTCGCGCCGGACCTGGGGACTTTCCCATCGGCTTCTGTCTTTCAATGCAGGAATGGGAGGCGGTTCAAGGCGGCGAGGACCTCGTCGCCATGATGGTGAGTGAGATGGAAGATGGCTATCTCTCCTCGTTGAGTGGTGATGACTTCCTCGGCGTGCAGTGCTACACAAAAGTTCAGTTAGGCCCCGAAGGCCTCGTTCCCTCAACGGGCGAACTCACCGAGATGGGTTACCTCTTCTGGCCACAATGCGTGGAATACACGGTGCGCCGTGCCGCACAGGCCACCGATCTGCCAATTATCGTCACCGAAAACGGGATTGGCACCAATGACGACACCCAGCGCATCCGCTACCTGGAGCAGGCCCTTCGTGGTGTGAAGAACACGCAGGAAGCCGGCATCGACGTCCGTGGCTATTTCCAGTGGTCACTGCTCGACAATTTCGAATGGGCGCTCGGTTACGGACCGAAGTTCGGCATCGTAGCCGTCGATCGCACCACCTTTGCGCGAACGCCCAAGCCGTCAGCGCAGTGGTACGCCGAGACAACTCGCACGTATCCCGAAAGCATCAAGTGACGCATTAGTACTGGGCGACGGAGCCTAGGCAATACTCAAGAGCGCAATACCCACGACGACGAGCAACGCGGGAACCACAACACGACGTAAGCGCCCGTCTTTGAAAATGACGACACCGATAATGGCTGCCC
>Ga0182030_10026607_pt1 | contig 10459 bp, 10 predicted proteins | sample 812S3MmetaG_FD_121299 | JGI IMG/M metagenome (GOLD analysis project Ga0182030, IMG submission 121299) | Permafrost microbial communities from Stordalen Mire, Sweden - 812S3M metaG (Illumina Assembly) | ecosystem: Environmental > Terrestrial > Soil > Wetlands > Permafrost | place: Sweden... | reverse complement strand
GCTGGTTGTCGAGGACGAGGGCACCGGCCTGTGTGCGCCGGATCGCCCGGCGCCGCCGGGACAGCCGGAAAGTCGCGGCCTCGGGCTGGGGCTGGCGTTGGCGCGGCGGCTGATGGAAGCGCATGGCGGCTCCCTGGCGATGCAAACCGTTGCCCGCGTCGGCACGCGCGTGGTGCTTCGGTTTCCCGCCAAGCGCGTGGATGCGGCCGGGGCGGGGGGCTGAACCGGCAAGGATTGCCGCGCGGACGCGACACTCCCCCGGGTGGCGCCAGGATCGATCGTCTTTGCGAGGCAGGAAATTGGGGGGCTTCTGTTGCCCGGTGCCCCCCGAACCGCGCTTATCGCTTATGCAGCGACAGCGAGCGCCTCATTGTCATTGGCACTTGTAGAACGGCCCGATGACGGCGGAACCATGCCGAGCGAAAAATCCGTCTTTACCACGCGTGTCGAGCCTGTGTCGCCCCCGCAACGTCCCGCCGGACCTACCCGGGAAGACTGGTGGAGGCGCCGGGCACTGCCCCCGGGTCCACTACGCTTATTCCACGAACCGTTTATCGCCATAGCCGGCGAACCAGCAGGGGTTATATAGAGGGTCGGACGCCCCGCGGAAAGGGCCTGGATCGAACAGTCAGTGGTATTGCTCCAGATCCACGCGGACGGCGTCTTCGCCCTCCCACTCGAAGGTGACGCACCACGGTCCGTTGGATATGGATCGTGTAGCGGACCGACCTTCCGCGCAGCCGATGGAAATTGAAACCAGCGATGTTAAGGCCCTCGAGGTGGGTAGCCGCATCCAGCGCATTCAGCCTGAACAGCACCCGGGCAACGAGATCCCGGCGGATCCGCGACGCATCATTCCTGTTCCACAAAGCGGCGAGAGCACGGTTCCTGAACGACCGGATCATGGGTTATCGGTAACGTCCCTGCCGGGACCGTGTCAACCGCGACTTGACACTCCCTGTACCATGCGATAAAAATTCGCTCCCAGCAAAGGTCTGCCCGTCAAGGAATTATCGACGATGCCTGAGTACCGCGCACGCCGGTCGCCCGATCTGCCGCGCACGCATCCTGGTGCACTGTTGCGCGACGACGTTCTGCCAGCACTCCGGCTGACGGTGAAGGAGACTGCCGCGAAGCTCGGGGTGTCGCGCCAGACTTTGCACGCCATCTTGTCGGAGAAGTCGGCGATCACACCGCACATGGCGGTGCGTCTCGGCAAATTCTGCGGCAATGGACCTGAAGTGTGGTTGCATATGCAGATGGCCCATGATCTGTGGCAGGCTAGGCGCGACCTCGCCGAGACAGTGAAGCAGATCCCGACCCTGCACGCTGTTTGAGACGGCACGCGCCTGGGAGTGCAGCATGCCCCTGACCGACCAGCAGACGGCGGAGATCGCCGCCGCGCGCTCCGCTACCGCCGCTACGTTGCGGCCCACCGTGCCCGCGCTGGAAGCCCTGCTCTACCAGCCGATGCCGGTGCTGGATCACGGCTTCGTCCGGGTGATCGACTACATGGGCGACGACTCCGCCATCGTGCAGGCAGCGCGCGTCTCCTACGGCCGCGGCACCAGGCGCGTGTCGGAGGATGCCGGGCTGATCCGCTATTTGATGCGCCACCGGCATTCCACGCCGTTCGAGATGTGCGAGATCAAGTACCATGTGAAGCTGCCGATCTTCGTGGCGCGGCAGTGGATCCGCCATCGCACCGCCAACGTGAACGAATACTCGGCGCGCTACTCCATTCTGGATCGCGAGTTCTACATACCGGCACCGGAGCATCTGGCGGCACAGTCGTCGGTGAACCGCCAGGGGCGCGGCGAGGTGCTGACCGGCGACGAGGCGGCCCAGGTGCTGGACCTGCTGCGCTCCGACGCCGAGCGCTGCTACGACCATTATGCCGCAATGCTGAACGAGGACGCGGCCGGGGCGCCGCTCGACCCGTCGCGCCAGGGCCTGGCGCGCGAGCTGGCGCGGATGAACCTGACGCTGAACACCTATACGCAGTGGTACTGGAAGATCGACCTGCACAACCTGCTCCACTTCCTGTCGCTGCGCGCCGACGCCCACGCGCAATACGAGATCCGCGCCTATGCCGACGCCATGCTGGCCACCGTGGAGGCCTGGGTGCCGCTCGCCGCCCAGGCGTTCCGCGACTACCGGCTGGGCGCAGTCACGCTGTCGGCGCCGATGCTGGCGGTGGTGCAGCGCATGCTGGCCGGCGAGGCGGTGGCACAGCCGGACAGCGGCCTGAACAAGCGCGAGTGGGAGGAGCTGATGGCGGCGTTGGGACGCAGTTGACGGCTATACGTTATCCGCGTATAAGCAACGTTCGACAGTGCAACGCACCGGCGCGGGGCTGGCCGGGCAAAATCCACGCCTACCCAAAGGAGTTGCCGATGGCGCCGATCACCCCCGTCGCCGGGCGCATTGCGTGTCCTCGACTTCGAAATCGACTCGGGTGACGTGGCGTTCGTTCGATTGGCGAGGGTGTGGCTGAGATTGAGGCCATGTTCCACGTCCATCTGACCGCGCCGGTCGCCGCGCTCGGTCGGCTGGATATTCAAGGTTCAGGGTTACTGCCCACCATCGGCTTTGTCATCACCAACCTGAGCCGTTCCTCGGGGCAGGTGACGGCCTTCAACAGTCAGCGCGGCAAGGCGGAGCAGTGGATCAAGGAGGGCAAGCACGCGATCAACAGGACGCGGCTGTCCTGCCAGAAGTTCCGGGCCAACGAGGTTCGGCCTCAGCTTCGCGCGCTCGCCTGCAACCTGGCCAACTTCATGCGCACCTTGGCGCTGCCGCGGACGATAGCGGACCGGTCGCTGACGACGCTCCGGGAGAAACTGGTCAAGATCGGCGCCAGGATGGTCCGTCACGACCGCTACATCACCTTCCAGTTGGCCGAGGTCGCGCCGTCGGCAACGGATGTTCGGGCAGATATTGGCGCGGATCGCTCGGCTGCGTGCGTCACCGGCGCCGGCTTGACCCCAGCGGTCGTCAATAACGACAGCAAAGCGATCGGAGAGGTGTGCCTTGATGACCGGGAAAGCGCCAATCGGCGTTGGCAAATCGCCCTCGGCGTCCGCGTCGGCGGCAAGTGGCGCGCCTTGCCGACCGGCATCGGCTTCAGAATTGCCGTGGAGGTCCCGAATGGCTACTCTGATGACCGGAAGCGGCGGTTATCCGGGGAATTTCGGCTCAAAGGATCGGCCTTCCGGCGGACATCGGGTATGGCAAGGCGGCGTATGAACGAGCATTCCGCAAACCTGCAGCGCGAGGCATTATCCGACCAGACGTCGGTCCCGAAGATGACGCGTTCGCTTGTCGGCAAATACGCGCGGCAATTCGATAGCTCTCCTGTCTCGTTCAAGCTCATTCTCCCCGACGGTTCCGTTCAGCCTTTCGGAAAGGATGCGCCGCGCTTCGAGGTCACGCTGAAGAACGCCAAGGCGTTGCGCGCGGTGAGCAGCATGGACGAGGGACGTATCGCCGATGCTTACGTCGCCGGCGATGTCGATATCGACGGAGACATGCTGGCCCCTTATGCCTTGCGGCGGGCGATGAAGGATTTTCATCCCCTCACCACGATCTGGCGCTTCCTGCAGCCGCTGCTTTTTGGCCAGGTTCGCACGAACAAGCAGGCGATCACCTCCCATTACGAAATGGATCCAGGCTTCTTCCTGGGCTTCCTCGATCCGAAAACGCCCTGCTACACGCAGGGCATGTACCAGACGGCGGACGAGCCGCTCGATGTGGCGACGCTTAGGAAGTTCGACTACTGCTTTGAGAAGTGCGGACTGAAGCCTGGCGACCATATCCTTGAGATCGGACCCGGCTGGGGTGCGTGGTTCGAATATGCCTCGCGCCGCGGCGTGAAATGCACGGGCATCACCATTTCCCAGGTCTCGATCGACTATCTCGCGGCGCGGGCGAAAGCCCTCGGTTTCGACTGGGAACTGATCAATATCGACCTTCTGGAATACCAGACCGACCGGAAATATGACGCCGTCGTCATCATGGGCGTGATCGAGCACCTGCCCGACTACAAAAAGGTCCTCGATAAATTCGTGACGCTGGTCAAACCAGGCGGCAAGATCTTTCTCGACGGGAGCGCCGACAAGAAGAAATACGACCAATCGTCCTATATCGTGAAATACATCTACGCCGGCAATCACAGCTACCTGGTTCTGCATGACTTTCTCGAGCAGCTTTCCAACACGCCGCTTGAAGTCCTGGAGCTGCTCAACGACCGCGTCAGCTATTTCCTGACGGCCAGGCAATGGGCAGTCAACTTCGACAATAATCGCGAGGCGATCATCGCCCGCTTCGGCGAGTTCAATTATCGTCGTTTCCGACTTTACCTGTGGGGCGCCGCCTACGAGTTTCTCTCAGGCGGCATGTCCTGCTACCGCATGATCCTTCAGTCGCCGGAGGCGTTTGAGACCTGATCCGGAGGGCGTGCGGCGGCAACGGGCCTTCAACGCGATCGGCGCAGCCGGCGGGAGACATCATGGAGGGGGAAGCCGACCAAGGCGACGCCCAATATTAATCGAATCAGAGGGTACGCAGCGGGCAATGCTGGCTGCCCTGTGCCGTTGGGGGCAAAGCAATCAAGCGGCCACGGAGTTGCACAAAGTTCGCACGGAGTTGCTCGGAGTCAGGATTTCAGTCGATCGCGCCTGGTGCATCGATCCCCGCCCGGTGGGCATGCGCCAAGCATGACCCAAGGATCGGATCCGAGAATGTCACATGGATTTTCTCCGCGAGTCTCCGTGCGAACTCCGCGTAACTCCGTGTCCGCTTGATGGCTTCGCTGATCGCCGCACCGGAGCAGCCGGCGCCCCGCACCGCCTTCGCTCGGGCAGACACGCAAAGAGATGGCGCGCAAACGAAGCGACAAGGCTCATCCTGGGTTTCAGGGTGGTGGGTTGCCGATCACGCGACCATGGTACTGGAAGATCGACCTGCACAACCTGCTGCACTTCCTGTCGCTGCGCGCCGACGCGCACGCGCAGTACGAGATCCGCGCCTATGCCGAGGCCATGCTGACCACGGTGGAGGCCTGGGTGCCGCTCGCTGCCCAGGCGTTCCGCGACTACCGGCTGGGCGCGGTCACACTGTCGGCGCAGATGCTCGCGGTGGCGCGACGGAAGCTGTCCGGCGAGGTGGTGGTGCAGGCGGATAGCGGGCTGAACCGGCGCGAGTGGGGGGAGCTGATGGCGACTCTGGGTCGGGAGGGTTGACGGCTATACGTAATCCGCGTATAGCCTGGACTGACCGAACCGGCGCGGGGCTTGCCGGGCAAATCCACGCCCATCCAATGGAACTGCCCCATGGCCCCGACCGTAGAGTCACCCGATGAGTTTCGTATACTCGACTTCGAAATTGAGCCCGGCGATGTTGTTTTCGTTCGATTGGCAAAAGGCCCGGCAGAGATTGAGGCCATGTTCTACGCGCATCTGATCGGGCGTGTTGCAGCGCTCAGCCGACTGGATATTCAAGGCGCAGGGCCGAACACCATCGGTTGGGCAAGGTTACGAGACTTGGCGCAATCGGTCATGGAGTTGCTCGATGTCGATGAACTCCGAATTGAAGGCGCGGTTCGCGCGTCTGGGGCCGGTCCGGGACGCCGACCCGCCCCCCTTGTTTTCAGGCGATCCGGTTACCCTGGTGCTCAGGCTGGTCGGCCCGCTCGATAAGCCGATCTCAGTTGCCAAACGGCTGCGCGCGGCAGGGCTGACGCTACGGGCGGCGCATGCGGTCATCAATCGGTTGCCAGAAACGCGACTCGCGGTGTGTCGGATCGCGGAGGGCGCGAACATTCCTATGCTCGCCGCCGATCTGGTAGCGATGAATGTGCACACCTATCGGCGCCGCCAACCGGATCCGGGGCTGATAGTCGAGGTGCGTGCGCGTCATGGCATGTCGCAGCGCGAATTCGCCGAGGTGCTTGGGATCGACATCGATACGCTACAGAACTGGGAGCAGGGGCGGAATAAGCCGGACGCGGCGGCGCTCAATCTGGTGATGGCATTCGACAAGGCACCGGAGCTGATCGAACAGACGGCATTCGAACCGGTGGCCTGAGGGCCCCGGTGGCCTTTGAGGGCCAAGGTGTTCGATTTGATGGTGTGATGCGTCCTCGACCCCGCCGGCCCACAGTTCAGGGCGCCGCCAGAACAACCGGCCCAACGATCCGCAGCCTGACCGGGGTGACGTGGGACAAGGCGGGGCTGACAGGACGCCGGTTTGCCCCCATGTTACCAACCATGAGCGACATGGACTTCGACAGCGCACTGATCGCCTCGTTCTTCCGGCTGGTGGCGGAGCGCGGCTGGAGCGGGACCAATGTGGCCGAGGCGGCACGGGCGGCAGCGCTGCCGCTCGCCGAGGCCCGGCTCCGCTTCCCCGGCCGTGCGGCCGTGCTGCTGCGCTTCGGCCGGATGGCGGACCAGGCGGCGCTGGCCGAAACTCCCACCGAGGGCACCGTCCGCGACAAGCTGTTCGACCTGCTGATGCGCCGGATCGATGCATTGCAGGCGCACCGCGCCGGCGTCGTCGCCTTGCTGCGCGCCCTGCCCTCCGAGCCGCCCATCGCGCTGCTGCTCGCCTGCGCGACCAAGCGCAGCATGCGCTGGATGTTGCAGGCCGCCGGCGTATCCACTTCCGGACTGCGCGGTGAATTGCGTGTGCGCGGTCTGGTCGGGGTCTGGGTCTGGACGTTGCGCGCCTGGGAGCGCGACGAGAGCACCGACCTGTCCGGTACGATGGCGGCGGCGGACGCGGCGTTGCGCCGGGCTGGCCGCGTTGCCGCGTGGCTGGGCGGCGGCACGGCGGAGACGATCCCCGTCGGGGACGCAGACGCATCGGCCGCCGAACCCGATGCCTCGGCGGTGGAACCCGATCTCGGAACCGCTGGCACCACCCCGGACACGCCGCTTTCCTGAGCCCTGCGGGTGAATCGTGTCTCATCGGGGGCCTTGCCGCTGAGACGCCTTGCCGCTGAGACCGGCCGATTAAGCGGGCCGTGCCTCCTTGGAACGTGTCCCCTTGGAAGGTGTCGCGAAAGGGTTCGCCTCGACCCGGCTGCGACGATCATCCAATGATGAGCGGCGTGGCCAGGCGAGGTGCTGGCCCCGCCGCACAACCCGGCGTAGGATCGCGATCGAAGCCCAGGCAAACAACAGGAGCCGAACATGGCCAGCGGTCCACAATCCAAGTCGGGCGCGACGAAAGCCTCGTCGGGTCCCGGGTTCTCCGGGGATTTCACCAAAATTTTCAGCGAAATGAAGCTGCCGGCCATGCCTGACATGGAGGCGTTCATCGCCGCCAACCGGCGCAACATCGAGACCTTCACCGCCGCCAACCGTATTGCCATGGAGGGCGCCCAGGCGATCGCCCGCCGCAACATGGAGATCATGCAGCAGAGCATGGCCGAGATGACCGAGGCCATGAAGTCGCTGGCCAGTGCCGAAGGGCCGCAGGCCAAGGCGGCCAAGCAGGCCGAGATGCTGAAGCACGCCTATGAACGCGCCGTCGCCAACATGCAGGAAATGCGCGACCTGATCCAGCAATCCAACGCCGAGGCGCTGGCCCTGATCAACCAGCGGTTCGTCGAGGCGATGGACGAAGTGAAGTCGCTGGCAGAGAAGCAGTAACGCGGCGACGGCTGGTGTGCGGCGACATCAACCGATCACGCCGGCCGCGCAGTCTCCCCGCGTAGTCTCCCACTCTCCCTGCGCAATCTCAAGGTACGGCTCGTAGCAGAGCGGCACATCCCGAATTGGTTTTGGCTGCGATGATGAGCGGCGCAAATCACCGTGATGGCCGGGCTCGACCCGGCAATCTGCGCACGATGCCCATGGGGTCGAGCCCGGCCATGACGGAGGCCTGAGCTAACCGGACAGGCACGTTTCAGTCACGAGCGCCAATACGCTTCCAGTAGATCAACGTTCCGGTCAGCCCACCGTGCGGCTTCAGCGCGTAGTCTGGAATCTCCCCGGTCAGCGTGAACCCCAGCCGTTCATAGAGCCTCGAGGCACCGCCATCCGTCGCGGTGTCCAGCACCAGCAACCTGCGTCCGCGCGCCACGGCCAGCGCCTCGGCCGCACGCATCAGGGCCATCGCCACGCCCCGGCCCCGATGGCTGAGGCGCGTCATCAACTTGGCGATTTCCGCCCGGTGCGGCTGGTTGGGCGGGCAATCCAGCAGCAGGGTGACGGTGCCGGCCAGCACGCCGCCACTCCAGGCCCCCAACACGACCCGTTCGCCCCGGTCGGCCGCCGCCAGCGCGCCGCGCCAGAACCCGCTTGCCGTGTCCACCGCCAGCGGATGCATGAAGCTGACCGATCCGCCGTTGGCCACCGTCTCGATCAGTATCTCGCTCAGCATCGCGATGGTCTCCGGCGAGGCGCTGAGCGAGGTGACGGCGATCTCCGGCATGGTTTGCTAACTCCGGCTGAGCGCTACGACATAGCTGCAGGGCACAGCGGTTTCGTTGGCCAGCGTCACCTCGGACGGCGGACCGAATCCCAGACAATCGCCGGCGCGCAACACGTGGCGCTCTTCGCTCTCCTGGATGACGAGCTCGCCCGACTGCACCCAGACGGCCTGGCGGATGCGCGCATAGGACGAAGCCGGGAACGTCACGCGCTGTCCGGGCGGGAGTTCGACCTGGACGATCTCCAGCGGATGGTCGGGTCGGCTGAACACCTGCCGGCGCCGATAGCCCGTGTCCGGATCGGTCCAGACCGGCTGGCCGGCGGCACGCGACACGCGTTCCCCCGAGGTCTCGGCCCGCAGCAACAGCCCCGCGAGGGTCAGGTCGAACGCGCCGGCCAGGCGCACCAGGGTAACGGCGGTGGGGCTCATTTCCCGGCGTTCGATCTTGCTGATCGTCGCCTTGGCGATGCCGGAGCGTTCGGCAAGATCCGCCAGCGACCAACCGCGCGCATCCCGCTCCAGCCGCAGGCGGCGCGCAATCCGAGCGCTCGTATCGTCAATGATAGTGGTCATCCATCCAGTATAGTGGACGGATCGCTCTGTGCAACCGGCCGCGCCTGCCGTGCAGCAGGCCGCGCCTTCAGTGCCCCGGTGCGGCCCCGACGCGATCAGGCAACCAGCAACGGCCCGCATCCACGAGGATGAGCCCGGCGACATGCCGAATTCGTAGCGGCCATGACACGGGGTTGAGCGCGGCGGCGTGTGCCAACCGTTACGGCGCTTCGCATCAGGCCGCGATCCCGTCCGGCAGCAACTCGGTCAGTCGGCGGATGATGCGGTCGGGCCGGATCGGGCTGCCCGGCGGCAAGCCTTGCCCGGTTGCATCGTGCCAAATGGCGTGGATGCCAAGCCGCTGCGGCGCCACGACCTCCCATTCCAGGTTGTCGCCGACCATCCACGTATCCGGTGGTCCGACATCGAGCGCCTGCATGGCGTGGTGGTAGGCGCGCTCGTCGGGCTTACCGAAGCCGTGCTCGCCCTCGATCTGGATGTGGTCGAAGCGGTGGGTGAGGTCGAAACGCGCGATCTTGCCGCGCTGGATCTCGGCGGCGCCGTTGGTCACCAGCGCCAGGCGCACACCATGCGCCCGTAGCGTGTCGATCACCGCCAGCGCATCCGGAAACAAGCACATCTGCTCTTCGCGGTAGGCGGAGAAGCGGTCGGCCAGACGCTCGCCGGTGGCAGCCGATGGCACCGGCCGGCCGGCTTCGGCAAGCCGGGCGAGGGCGGCGGCGACGATGGCACGGCGCGCCTCGGCTAGCCGCACGCGCCAGTAGGCCTGATGCGTGGTATCGGCCCAGAACGCGTTGGAGACCGCGACGATGGCGCCGGAGACCTCGCCGGGCGTCAGCGGGGCGAGGTCGGCTGAGAACAGCGCGGTGACGACGGGCCAAGCGCGTTCGGGGCGGCCGTAGGCGGACAGGATGGTGTCGTCGAGGTCGAACAGAATTGCACGTGGCAGCATGGTTTTCCGCCTGGCCGGATGAGGGCGCCGGAGCCCTGGCAGCGTCGGTCGCCGCCTCTCGATTCGCACGCTTGCTACCGATGCAGCGACCGGCGAGTAGCGCTTGATCGCAAGCATAGCAGCGAATGGGTGACGGCGCGCAGCAATACGATTACCACACGAACTCCGTCGCCGTCGCCAACCGGCAAAGATAAGCGACGCATGATGTTTGCGGCTGCATGGCGCTTCGACTGACGCGTCGCTCCGGATCGGCAGGAGTCTCCGACGCAGCCATCGCGCCCGCATCGCGTGCGCGGGGTGGGTTGCCGCCGTGGCGAATCGCCTGATCACTGTCCCGGCTGCCACGCCAGCCGAAAACGCCGGCCCAAGTGACTCCCGCCTGCAACACCCGACGGCACGGTATGTCTGCTATCGCTCTCGTTGGTGGCAGTTGCTCACGAAAAGGCTCATATGCCGCAACATGACCGGTCCCCTGACTGCCGGCGAGCCGCT
>Ga0182030_10026606_pt1 | contig 10459 bp, 10 predicted proteins | sample 812S3MmetaG_FD_121299 | JGI IMG/M metagenome (GOLD analysis project Ga0182030, IMG submission 121299) | Permafrost microbial communities from Stordalen Mire, Sweden - 812S3M metaG (Illumina Assembly) | ecosystem: Environmental > Terrestrial > Soil > Wetlands > Permafrost | place: Sweden... | reverse complement strand
TAATTATACCTGTATGTGTAGAAATAATGTTAAAGGTGATCTTCAAGTAGGATGTACATACTGGACATATTGTCTCTTTGATTCAGAGTTTGTGGGATACATGAAGCGTGATAACAGACGTTATTACATAACATATGTTTCATTTATTGGAGCGAGTTCGTTATCACTTGCATTGACATTGATCACAATTCCTTTGTCAATCAAGACTTTGAAGAATATGAGAAAAGAGAATTATGTTGAATTGTTTTAAATGAATGATCTCAATCGATATCTAGATCAATTCTCTAGAGAATTGATGTCTATGGATACTTCATTCATTTCTTTGTATGTTGACAGATGGTCAAGCATCACTGAAACTATTGACACAATGTCAATAGATGAACAGTCAACATTTGCAGACTATCAAACTCAGAAAATCTGCACTGAATGTTCAATTGATATTGTTATATTGTACGCTTCGAAGCTTTTGGAAACTTACAAATTAGTCAAAGGAATTGAAGTCTATCCTCATGTGAAAGCAAATATAGCATTAGTAATAAAAACATTACCTGACAATGCAAAGATAAAGAAACAACTCTTAAATCTGTTGAAATTAAATTGATTCAAAAAATTAATGGTTTTTAATTTCAAACGCGAGAGAAGAAGATATGTCTGAAAGAGGTGGACATGCAGAACGAAACAAAGCAGTCAAGCAGAAACCAAAGCGTAAACCCAAGGTTACAGTTGTTAATCCTGGTGAGCTTGTAGCAGTACCTGTTGTTGGGCTGCTGTTTGATAGATCTTTGGTAGAAAGGTTGATGACTATTGACATGTTCTACAGAAAATACGGAGTCATTAGATTATTAAGACATGCTGATCTTCTTCAGTTAGCGGGAAAGCTAAGAGGTATGTATATTGATGGAGCATGTTATGCAAGTAATGATAGTAATAGACGCGTAGGCTCACAGAAATCTTTTCTGGATGTAGCATCTGAACTTTCTGATGCTGCCGTATTTGGAAAGCTTGAAAATAACATTCCTATGCTTCGAAAGATTTTCCAAGTTGGAGAAGGACACATAGTTATTGCTGGAGGATCTTTGTCTACAATTGCAGCTCTATCACGCATTCCGAATTTCTATCATTCATATGAGGATGTAGATATATTCTTTTATGGATTCAAATGTGAAGATGACGCTACTCAATGTTTGAAACGTCTGGTTAATGTCATGTTTGAAGGTAATCGTCCCGTAGGTTTCAAAAGATCCAAACATGCATTAACATTACAATGCGTGGGAGCAGACATTCAGTTTATTCTGCGTTTATATGATACCAAGGAGCAAATACTTGCTGGATTTGACCTGAGTTCGTCTCAGATTCTATTTGATACAGATTTCACATTTCAAGCAACACTGGCTGGAGCTATATTCATGATTACAGGATTTTCATATGTAGATATGGGCAAGAGAAGCATATCATACTCTTCAAGATTGACCAAATATGTGCACAATAAAGCAGCAATCTTTCTTTTTCCCGGGTTAGCAGAACATCCTCGACGCTTCGAAACGCCAGATGGTAATTTCATTCTTGAAGATGACGAAAAAACTACCTTTAGGTATGTGCTCGAATGGAGGAGAGGACAGAAGAGTGAATCAGATTATGATGCCGATGATTATATGAATTGGTGGTATATTAAGACAGGAAAACTTGATAAGTTATGTCTATTTCATTTTCCTGCAGGCAAGGATTTCAAAGCAGAAGATGTATTTCTAACTACTAGTGGAGACATCGTAAAATCTCTATCGTGTAAGACTATGAGACCGCCTATGAATGATGATTATAGACGTAGACAAGAAAAAACAAGGAAAAAACAAACTTTGCTTTTGTTATTTGGTGAAAAAGCTGAAGAGTTCATGATTGCTTACTATATCAAAGAAGATAAAGAGAAGGTGAGATCTATGTGGGAAGAGATGACCAAGAGTTACATCAAAGTTATGACAGAACAGACATATCTATATAACATTGAATGGAATGTCAAGGATCCTGGAACACAACGCTTTGGACAAGTTAACCCTATTATTGCTGATCCTCGCGAATGGTATGGTAAAGATTATGTTCCAACATATGCTGGTATACAAAGAGATGTCTTGAAAACACTCTTTGGTCTCAAAAGGGATCATCCTTTGTGGAAGATGCTTCCACAGGATGTCTTCAGATACATCTTGAAACACATCATAGCTCTCCAAATTCGTGACACATACAAAATGTTAGGATTGTGAGCTTAATGATTATTATATTGCATTCTCATGCAATATAAAACAATGAATGAACGCAAATTGTCTGAATTTGAAAAGGAGCGCCTAATCAACGCAGTTGAATGTTCAAACTTAGATGTTGAAGTAATCATTGATATCTTTGATGATTCAAAGATATTTTATACAGTATCTAGACTTGCTAAATATCCCAATCTCCATAGCAATGAAGATTATATAATAGATGTTCTGCGATGTCAGAAATGTTGTGATATATGCAATGAAGACATGAAAATTGTATATGAGTGTGGATGTCGAATCTGTGGTTCTTGTAATAAAAAACATCAGCATCATGGATGTTATTCTAAACATAGAAGAGTAGCACAGTATGATAGTGATGATGACGTTTATACACATGAAAATTGTAAACCTTGTTGTCCTGATTATAACACTAAAGTTACACAGAGTTACGGTCGACAAGACAAAGAACCATTATGAAAAAAAATCAATCTAACTTAAAACGGAATGTCAACCATCTACGCTACAGGGTTTAGCCCGGACACGCGTCAAAGAGATATTGTAGATGAGTTTAGACAACATGGATATCTAACAAATTTTCGAATGTACAAATCAGTAGTAGGAAGAGTAGCAGAAGTAACTTATTCTAATCGTCGAGAAGCTGATGTTGCCATTGAAGAAATGCAAGGGTTGCGTTTTGATCATGGTGTGATCGGTATTACACGTAGAATTATACCTGAAGCATATGTGGAAGAAGCTGAACCAGAACGTGAGGAAGAAGAACCTGAAGAAGAAGAAGAAGAAGATGCTCGCCACTTCTACCAGCCGCCAATAGCCAACCGTCAGGCTCTGGAACTCCAGCAGGTGAGAGTTGACGATCTCGAGGAGCGTGGGTTTGAAGCAGCTTATCATTTTAGATTATCTCGAAGTCAAGATCAAGATGGTCCTTTCTGGGATTACACTGACCCACGTTTTGGTGTAAGTATCATGAGTGGAGTTGTTGTTTTTGGTATGGATGGTCTTCCAAGAGCTGGAACAACAGTTTTTGTAACTGGACATCAATACCAGAACGTTGGTTTCATTGATCATGAATCTGGTGATCATCGAGGCATTGTAGAAGCTGAACCGTGGACCAATGCAGAAGCAGCTCTAGATGCATTACTCGGAGACAGAGATTATCCAGAACTCGCAAGATATAAAGACATTCTTTTGAATGCGGGAATTGTTGAAAATGATGATAACTTAGATGGTGCTTTTCTTCTCAAACTAACCTTACCTTGAATCAAATGGTCTTAGAGACCATTTGATATCTTAATGTGTCACTGTACCTGAAGCACCGCCACTTGAGGTATTAGTTACCCCTCCTGTATTTGTTACAGTAGTAGTATGACCTCCAGATACATGCAGATCATCGCTTCCGTGATTACTAGGCACAGCTTGTCTTGTGTTCTGTACTTTCGGGACATTGTGTGGTTCTTCATAATGAGCTTGTGGTGCTGGGTTTCTTCTATATGTATTAGAATGACTTGGAGCGGAATTTGAATAACTAGGTTCAGGTTGTTGTTCTTCTTCGTGATGATCATTGTTATGACGATTCCTTGCTGGTTGTTGTTGTTTTGTGATCACACCATATTTTGCTTCTACTCTGAGTTTTGCTCTATGATTAAGAATTGCAAATGCAATGAGAAACATGATAATACCAAATACTGGGAGAACAGCAGCAGCATAGAGACTAGTACTAGGTTCACCTTTGTTGTTACCTTCAACACCAGCAATGACTGATCCAATGAGCATGAGAATAATACATAAAGCAGCTAAGATCCAGAAAGTAATGATGAGTCCCTTGCTTGCATGTCCCTTGTACTTTCCATTGAAGTAGATCAAGAGAATGATCAATGCTATGATTAAGATGATAGTTCCGATTCCTATGGTTGCAGCAGATGTTCTGAGAGCGCTCGATGCATCGTTATTGGTCAAAGATGCCACACCTGTGATAGCCGTAGAAGTACCGCATAATATGACTCCAACTGCACCTAAGACCGCGCTAGCTATGAGAGGTCCCTTTTGGTTCTGGTTGGACATTTAATTGACATTATGAAATTGCTTTTCTGATTTTTGAAAACTCTTCAACATGAGCGAGTCTAGTGAAGAGAAGGACACAACATTCGTTGCTGTGAAAATCCAAACACCTGACAAAATCGGATCTCAAGTTTTCACAGCTGAAAGATGGGTCTGGGATGAGATTCTTCGTGAATACATCGACACTGTCTCTCATATATATGAAAACAATGACGGTGAATCATATGACTTTGATCTAAGTGAACATGTAGGTGATGCAGAGATCGTCTATGAAGAAGGAGAGTATTCAGATGAGATTATTCCTATCTTGGAGCAAATCGAAGACTTAGGAATGTTTGAAGCATTGTGTAATGTCAAACCACAGACACAACAATACTTTTATCAGTTATCATTCAAACATAGCAAGAGCTTGATTGCTAATGGTGCAGAAAATGCTTCTGTTCGTGCTATTAGCTATGGTGTGAATCGTTTGACTGCTAAGATCCGAGGCTGGACGCTCTATGTCCAAGCTCAAAGGAACAAAGAGACAGGCATCATGGAAATGACTGTATATACAGATGATGATGCAGTGAATCCTCCAGTTCTCTTGGATCTCAATGACATTGATGGTATGCTCGAATTCGTTCGAAAGCTTTCTCAAAAGGTATCTCCTGTGGCAAATAACACAACTCTCATCCAAGAGGTTGGAAGCGGAGATGATGTTTTGGAAAAACTCGCAAGCAAAATGGTTTAACACAATGCTCAACTCGAGCATTGTATATTTAAACAGTAGTAGTAGCACTAGTATAGCTAGCAGGACTAGACATCATTGACAGATCACATAGCATGTATCCATAAACATTGCCATATACAGGTGTTAACCCTGCTTGGCAAGGAATGGTCAGACTGCTGCTAGTACCTGGAGCTCTACCTCCATAGTAATATGCGATGTCATTGACTTGATCAACCAAGACAAGCCAAACACTATAAGCTTCAGCTCCAGGAACAGTATACCATTGCATAGTGAAGGTATTACTAGAAAGAGTTGGAGTAGTTGGCATGTTCAAGTCAGCTGCAGTCCAAGACTGAATCACATTTATGACATGATTGCTCTGCTGTCCATTGCATTTGAGATATATACCATCAAATGATGTCGATCCCGATACATTGGCATAGTATTGTCCGACAGATCCGAGTTGACCTGTACCTTGAATGACATATCCTCCATTTGGGTTGCTTGCGTTGCTCCAGTTAACGTTTATGACATCCGCACGTTGAGCAGTATTTGTAGCGTTACAGTTATCACTTGCCTCAACGACGTTGGGAGGATTGGGTGTTGCAGGAAATGAATTGCATGAAGCAGCAATTACAGGAGGATGACTTGCTTCAGATTCGCCACAGTTATTGAGAGCTGTCACAACAAAGTAGTGAGCTCCGGCAGCGAGTCCAGAAAAGCTCGCAGTAGTCACTGTAACATTAATCTTTTCTTCATAGTTATACTTCCCAACTGAGGAATCATCAAACTTGCGATAGACGTTGTATGAAGTAGCTCCTTGAGAAGAATCCCAAGACACTGTAGCAGTGTTAGCAAGTGCATCATATACAACACGAACATTGTTTGGAGTTGAAGGAGGTGCGGTACAAGTGGTAGGGGTAGGTGTAGGTGTAGGAGGTACTGTACAAACTCCATTGGAGGCACATGTCTTGTTTTTAGGACAATCGGCGTTTGTCTTACATTTGGTAGGATTGCTACTACTAAGAAGCCATACAAGAATGAAGATGACGAATAGAATCACCGCAATGACGATAATAGAGGTTAGTACAATGTTTGTTTTTTCCATATGATGATGAGGTCTGTGATGCTTGACATGAGTTTCTGAAGCAGGAGGAGCCTTACGTGACATTTATTGTTGTTGATTTTTCTTCTTTAAAAATAGCATGATATGCTCCTAAAATGAGTCATTCCGAACAGACACCTTTTGGATATCCTCTTAGGACGAAAGCTCAATGTGCAAATTGCGCGAAAGATAAGTCCATGGACCTAACTGGCATATGCAAACTCTGCTATGCTTTCTATAAGAACGGTCAAAGGGTACAAGTTAAATGTACCATGGATAAAGATGACTGGTCTTGTGGTTGTCAAGAAAGATCATGGGCTTCATATCCTTGCGAATTACATAAGTATAGTAATAACTAAGTCTTATACCGAAAAATAGAATGTTATCATTCTATTTTTAATTCACTGTTTCTTAAATTGACTTATAATTTTTGCAATATATGTTTTTACATAAATAGGCATCGTGAGAAGATGGACAACAATTCTAAGCATAAGTTACGCAAAACTCTTGTCAAAGCAATGGTGGCATACATCTTGCACATGAATCTTAACCTTAATGATGATACTTTAATTGCTCGAGATGAGACAGAAAGGCTTCTAACAAATCCTGGCTTCGCGCGACACTCGAAACTTGTTAGTATCGTAGGACCTCAAGCTCTAGTGATTAAGATTACACGCGAAATGGGAGCTCTCATTACCAGTGATATCTCTGAACTACTCGCGATTCAGATCATAGCATCTAAAGAAGTTGACTCTATGAACGATGAAGGACACGATGATCGCGCTTATATCTTCAAGTTTGCTGAAACTATTATTCTCGGCACAACTCATTTGAGCTTCATCACACCAGGAGAAGCTCTCGCCATGCACGATCCCGAAGGAGAACGCGATCATTGGATATACATGGATCTGGATACTCAGTTAAACCTAGTTCATAATCAAACATATGTGATTACTCAAGCTCCAGACTGGTATAGAACAAAGATACCCCATATTAGACGAATTATTGCTGCCTATGATGCAATCGAGAATGATCCTGCGAATATTGAAGTGAGATATAGGCTAGATCCAGATCAAAAAGCAGTATATGATATCATGGTACGCAGATTTAATGATCCAAGTGGTGAATATCCGATTCTTCTTTTGCCTGCTGATACTGGTTATGGTAAATCAAGAATATGTGCACGTGCTGCAAAACATTTTTATGACAACAAAGGTATGAAATCATTCGTCGTTTGCCCAAAAACTCTTATTCCAATGTGGACTACTATCTTGCGCGACATGAATGTAGAGGTAGTATTCATTGGTACATACGATACGCTTGCTGGGAAGAAGGCTACTGGATGCAAACATCCTTATTTGACTCGTGGGACCAATCCTACAGGACCTTTTGAAGCTGCTCAAGCGTGGCATGATCTCATTACAGGACCTGGAGTTTTTGTTATTGCTGATGAGAGCCAGGCAGTTAAGAATAAGACGTCTGCTCGTCATTGGGCTTTCTTTGCTTTGATTGTACACGCAATGACAACACAAGGTGCTAAGTTCCGATGTATTCTTCCAACTGCTTCACCTATTGATAAGGAAGAAAACTGGGCTTGTTTGTTTCGCAACTTGGGGTTAATCACACAGAGAGACCTCTATCATCAAAATCCTGGTACACAGACGTTGGAATATGAGCAATATGGATTGGGATCTCTCCTTCAACTTGGGAGAAGATACAATCCGAGAATCGTTGCAGAAGCTCTTCTCAGATTTCCTATTAAGGCAGCTAATATGCCAAAGCTTCTCCCAATGCTATGGCGTCATATTTTTCGTGAGAGATGCGTCCTTCCTGTGACAGATCCAGTCTATCAAGATCCTAATACTGGACGCGTCTTTCAGCGTTTAAGAGCAAACTTCTTCGTTACTCTTGACGCTGCAGGGAGAGAACTAGCCATAGAAGCCATAGCAGACCTTCAGAATGCTCATATTGTGCGAAGAAACGGAGAGGTTGATATACTTGCCGCGAAGAGGAACTTCGGTATCATTCAAAACGCTCTAGTTAAGCTTTGTAGTGCGAAGATTACTACAGTAAGCAGGCTATCTCTCATTAAGCTAAGGGAAGGAAAGAAGGTAATCATATGTTGCCCCTTTCTCGAAGATCAACAAAAGCTAAAAGCAGCATTAAGTCTCTATGGACCGCTTATTCTCAATGGTGAACTGGGTGCAAATGCGCGAGTTGATGTAGTGGAAAAGTTCAATGAACCAAGTCAACTTAATATGGTGCTGATTATGACACCTGAAGTCGGAGGAGAAGGTATTAGTTTGCACGATCTTCATGGAGGATTCCCTCGTTGCATGTTCATTCTGCCTACCTTTAATTATTTGAAGTGTTTGCAATCTGCAGGACGCGCATATCGAAGAGGAATGATGTCTGATACTGAGGTTTACATTGTATGGTCGAACAATGCTGGTATAGAATCTATTTTGCTCAACTCTTTAGTGAAATCGGAAGTAGCAAGTCTTGTATTATTGCCCGGAAGTGGCCGCATCTTTCCTGGAGCGTATGATTATATCATTGAGAATGACGGACCTCAACATCAAGCTCTTAGAGAGCGGTTAGAAAGAGAAAGAAATGCTGCTAGAGCTGCTATGCTTCAAGCAATCAACGAACAAAACTAATAATCATAACATATAATGCGTGTATACGCATCATGTGATCTAGAAATCTGATGATAAAATACTCGTTCTGTTATCCTGAACATATTTTTTGAAATCGTCTAATTTTCGTTGATAGTTAGGTTGCCAGCTTTGTCCTTCTAACATGTTAACAGACATTTCGTAGTATTTGAGAGCTTGTTCATAATTTCCATTTTCAGCATGAATTGCTGCAACAACAGAAATATTGTAAGCCTTCTTGGAAAGACTATCACATTTAATATCAATAATGTCTGGATCTGTCTTAGGAAAGCATTTGGCAACCTCGTATTTGCTTATGCCAAACATAATTTCACAATACTCGCAAAAACATCTTAATAATCCTGTATACCATCCATTAACATAAATACCTTCTTTATTGTCTGAGGATTTTAACTTCGATAGAACATCAGGATCAAACTTGTCACCTATCTTTATAGTACAACGTCTAATCCAATTCATTCCATGACAATGTTCTTCCTTGAAAATACAATAAACAAGACCTCTGTGACATAGAGAATCAACAATTTTATATTCGAATGTTCCAGCATCAACACACTGTTTATACATACCAACCGATATATTGTCGATCATAGAATCAACCCATCTTTCCTCTTCTTTCTTCGCATCACATATCACTTTCAACGGTAAGTATTCTTTGTCACCAATATCGATGATATAGCTAGATTGTTGTTCTTCCTTCAATGCTGAATCAAAAGGATTTTCCTCATATGGTTTCGTAGATGTCTCATTTGTTTGAATAATTTCGAAAGTTGCAAGCTCAGCCTTCACATTTCTTTCAAACATTGCTTTCTCTTCATCAACCGTTCGACGTATAGGATTTGTTATTCTTACTTTATGTTTCACTCCTGTCTTAACATCAAGACAAACGAGAGCAAACAAAGGTTGAGTCTTTTTCATCTGATCTAATTTAGATCGTCTTCAAATATATAATATTAATCGTTTTAAGATATTAGTATTTGTTATGTCCACTAACTGGTGCTTCAAGATAGAGTGCAGTCTTCTTTGTCGGATCTAATGGACGATTACATCCAGATTGTTGATAATAATTGTATGTGCGTTCATAACATGATATGTGAAAAACTTGTTCTCTATGCTCTCCAGTGTAAATTCGACTTTCTTTAGAATCTATGCCTTTTCCACATTCTTCACAACGTATACAATCATCACAGACGTATTTCTGAACACAATTAATCTTATAGAACATTCCGCTGTTATTACCTTCACCACCACCATGGCATTTAATACATTCAAGATCCATTCTACGTTTATATGCATCAAGCATTTCTTGATATGTACGTTCTCGACATGGAACGCACTTCCATCCTCTGGACAATCGAGGTCTTCCTCCTTGATATTCATGAGTAGTGTTTTTGAGACAATTCTCGCAGTAATGTGTCTTTGGTTTATTGAGTTCGATCAAACGAGCATCTTCTTCATCAGATATGATTGGTCTATTGTTTTCCGGATTCATCTTTTGCAGATATATGATTTGATATAGATATCTAAAAAAGTTAATTTTCTATTGATAAACACTCTCGAAAGAAGGTTGAGTAAATATGTAGCGCTCTCAGGTTTTTCGAAGATTTATAAACGAGAATTTTTGAACGTTTAAGGTATG
>Ga0182030_10026603_pt1 | contig 10459 bp, 10 predicted proteins | sample 812S3MmetaG_FD_121299 | JGI IMG/M metagenome (GOLD analysis project Ga0182030, IMG submission 121299) | Permafrost microbial communities from Stordalen Mire, Sweden - 812S3M metaG (Illumina Assembly) | ecosystem: Environmental > Terrestrial > Soil > Wetlands > Permafrost | place: Sweden... | reverse complement strand
GGGCAATTTCGAGTTAGCCACTGGTTTCGTGACAAACTTCGGCAGACAAAAACGAGAGGAGGCACGATGAATGAAACCGTTCGTCTGTTGCAGGCTCATCACAGTAGCCGCAAGTATAAAACCGACCCAATCTCCGCGGAAGTTCTTGACGCCATCATCGAGTGCGCACGTCGTGCTCCGACGTCCACCAACAGCCACGAGATATCGCTCGTGATCGTACGAAATGCGGACAACCGCGCCCGCATCGCCGAAATTGCCGGTGGCCAACCATGGATCGCGCAGGCCCCGGTGTTCATCGCGGTCGTCGTAGACCTCTATAAGACTGGCTTGGGAGTCGAGAAAGCCGGTGCCGAGCAGGTATTCCAACGCAGCCTTGAAGGGATAATGGCCGCGGTCAGCGATGCAGGCATCGCGATGGCGACGCTCATGACTGCGGCACGTGCATTCGGACTTGGCACCGTCCCCATAGGCGGAATACGCCGAGATCCGCAGGCAATGATCGATCTGCTTGAGTTGCCGCGGAACACTTTCCCTGTAGACGGAGTGGTTCTAGGCTATGTTGCTGAAGAGTCACCGCAAAAGCCACGCATGCCAATCGAAAGCTATCGCCACGAGGAAAAGTATCATTCGGAAGCGCTGAAGCCGGCGATTGATGCCTACGACCAGACGCTTGAGGCGTTTTGGCAGAAGATTGGGCGCACCGACGGGCTGTCATGGTCGGCAAATATGGCACAGCATTATGGCACGATTTCGCGATTGATTAAGTCTGTCGCCCAGAAGCAGGGCTTCACGATCGAGGTGTAGTCGGATGAACGAACCCAGCCAAAATCGCCCAGTGCTGCAGACTCATGAACACGATCCCGTTTGCGGAATGGAGGCAGATCCTTCGAAAGCGGCGGCAAGCGTTGGATACAAGGGTGCTACTCTCTACTTTTGCAGTCAAGGCTGTGCCGCAAAATTTCGGACAGCACCGGACAAATACGCGCAGAACAATCCGAACGCATCTTCGTCACGAGCCCAGGCGAAGACCGCGCAACAAGGCGAATACACATGCCCCATGCATCCGGAGATCGTGCGCGATGCGCCGGGCTCATGCCCGATTTGCGGCATGGCGCTCGAACCTCGGAAAGTGACAGCTGAAGACGCCAATCCAGAACTCGCCGATATGACGAGGCGGCTTTGGATCAGCATCGCGCTTGCCGTGCCTATGCTGGCGTTGATGGTTTCAGCATTTATGCCATCCATGCCGATGCAACACCTATTCTCACCAGGAATATGGGCCTGGATCGAGTTCGGGCTGGCGACGCCGGTGGTTCTGTGGTGTGGGCTGCCTTTTTTCGTTCGCGGATGGCAATCTGTGGTGCATCGCAGTCTGAACATGTTCACGCTGATCGGTCTCGGCACCGGCTCGGCTTATAGCTACAGCGTTTTCGCGACCATCGTTCCGCAGATCTTTCCGGCTTCGCTTCGAGGGAGCGGCGGACAAATCGATGTGTACTTCGAGCCGGCAGCGGTGATCGTCGTGTTGGTTCTTTTGGGCCAGGTGATGGAACTGCGTGCGCGCAGCCAAACCAGCAGTGCAATTCGAGCGCTGCTCGGCCTGGCTCCAAAGAATGCCAGGCGGCTTGACGACAAGGGCGGCGAAGCCGACGTGCCGCTCGACCAGGTGCAAGTGGGCGACCGGCTCCGCGTACACCCCGGCGAGAAAGTGCCCGTTGATGGGATCGTGGTGGAAGGCCACAGTTCCATCGATGAATCGATGATCAGCGGAGAGCCCATTCCGGTGGAGAAAATCGCGGGCGCGAAGGTGACGGCGGGGACGGTCAACGGAACGGGCGGATTTGTGATGCGTGCAGAGCGTGTTGGCGCCGACACTCTGTTGTCGCAGATTGTGAAGATGGTAAGCGAGGCGCAGCGGTCTCGAGCACCGATTCAGCGGCTTGCGGACCGTGTCGCCTCATATTTTGTGCCGGCCGTGATCGTGGCGGCCATGGTCACCTTCGTCGTGTGGCTCTCAGCCGGTCCCGAGCCGCGCTTTGCACATGCCCTTATAAATGCCGTGGCTGTGCTGATTGTTGCTTGTCCGTGCGCTCTTGGGCTCGCTACTCCCATGGCGATTATGGTGGGGACCGGTCGTGGTGCTCGCGCCGGCATTCTCATCCGCAATGCGGAGGCGCTCGAAACATTCGGCAAAGTCGATACGCTCATTATCGACAAGACGGGAACCCTCACTGAAGGCAAGCCAACGCTAAGTTCCGTCATTCCCCAGCCAGGGATCGCTGAATCCGACCTGCTGCAACTCGTTGGCTGCCTTGAACGTTCCAGCGAACATCCTCTAGCGGCGGCCATCGTAAAGGGCGCCGAGGCAAAGCATCTTGCCTTGGGCGATGTAGCTGGATTTAACTCCGTCACTGGCAAGGGCGTCACGGGAACTGCGTCTGGCAAGCAGATAGCTGTTGGCAACACGGAACTGTTCAGCAGCCTGGGTATCGATCCTGCCCCGCTTCTCGATCGGGCCGAAGAGCTGCGCAAACAAGGCCAGACGGTGATGCTGGTTGCCTTGGATGGTAAGGCGGCTGGAATCGTGGGAGTTGTCGATCCGATCAAGGAATCCACACCCGATGCGATTCACGAACTTCGGTCGGCAGGCGTTCAAGTCATCATGGTCACGGGAGACAACGCGACAACTGCCAAGGCAGTTGGCGATAAGCTCGGCATCGAGTTCAGAGCTGGCGTATTGCCTCAAATGAAGGCGAAGGTGGTCAAAGAGTATCAGCGAAAGGGCGCTATGGTTGCAATGGCCGGGGATGGAGTGAATGACGCTCCCGCGCTCGCCCAGGCTGAAATCGGAATCGCCATGGGCACCGGTACGGATGTGGCCATGGAGGCCGGCGGCATCACACTGTTGAAAGGCGATCTGCGCGGGATTCTCCGCGCCCGTCATCTCAGCAAGTCGACGATGCGCAACATCCGCGAGAACCTGTTCTTCGCTTTCGTCTACAACGCCGTCGGTATACCGTTGGCCGCGGGTGTGCTCTTTCCAGCCTTCGGCTTGCTTTTGAATCCGATGATAGCGGCGGCAGCCATGAGCTTCAGCTCGGTCTCAGTGATTGCCAATGCGCTTAGACTCCGGACGACAAGATTATGAATCTCGCATGAAATGCGATCGTTGGGAAGTGAATGTGTGACGAGTAGAAATCTCCGACTTGGTCCGTAGTGACCAGATATGTTCATAGTTGCTGTGAAAAGATTTCAAATGGAGATATTTGCGTGTGAGGAAATGTCATCAAGAAATTTGACAATCGAGATGCTGAATTCGTCCACGCGCATCAAGGTCGACACTTCAACACTTTCCGTGGAGAACAATGACCCCCGTCCAACTCGATGAGGTGATATCTGGCCCTCGCCTGCGGGCCGCAGTTGTCGTCGCCCACCCGGACGACGAGACTCTCTGGTGCGGTGGCTACATACTGACCCATCCAGAGTTCCACTGGCGCATCGTAACCCTATGCAGAGCATCCGATCCGGATCGTGCCCCAAAGTTCCGCCGGGTGTTACAGCGATTAGGGGCGGAGGGTGAGATGGCGGATCTGGACGATGAGCCCGACCAAGTGCCGCTACCAATTGAACAGGTTCAGGAGACCATAGCTAGATTATTAGCTGAAACCAGCTACAGTCTGATTCTCACCCACGGTCCGAAGGGCGAGTATACACAGCATCGCCGCCATGATGAATGCAGCAACGCAGTCGTCGAGCTTTGGCAATCCGGCAGCATCGACACAGAGCGGTTGTGGCTCTTTGCTTTCGAAGATGGTGGTCGTGCGTACTTGCCTCTAGTTCGCGATGATGCCGATCGGAGGGACATATTGGCAGAGAACGTCTGGCTTGAAAAGCGCCGGCTGATTACGGACGTTTACGGGTACGGCATCGACAGTTGGGAAGCAAGGACTGCGCCTCGTGAAGAAGGATTCTGGTGCTTTGACTCAGCACAGGCAGCAGCAAAGCGCACAGTATCCAAGGAGCAACAATCGTGAAAGTACTCGTATTGAGCGAATATCCGGCGCCGGCGGCAGGCTTGGCCCTGCAAGGTGAACTGTTATGCAGGGGCCTGTCCGAGATGGGCGTGGACGTTCACCCGGTCCACCTGGAATCGGACTTGGAAAAGGAGTGGTACTATCGCTGGTTTCGACCGGATATCGTGGTGGGGGTGGGGTTCTGGGGCCATCTTCCGCACTTGGTCCTGCACCCGCAGAAGTTTGGGATGAAGGCTGTACCATGGCTCGTGGCGGATGGTTATGTCGCGGAGCACCGTAAAGCGTTAAACGCCCTACCGCTGATCCTGGTTACCTCCAACTGGGTGAAGGAGGTATATATCAGGGACGGTATCAAGGGAGACAACATTGCAGTGCTTCCTGTGGGTTGCGGCACGGACCGCTATGCGCCGCACAGCCGTGATGACTTCAAGGTCCGTGCGATCCGCGAGGCTTTGGGAATATCGGATGACCAGTTGATGATCCTGACCGCCGGCGGCGACGGCGCTTCCAAGGGCGCTCAGGAGGTCATGCGGGCTTTGGCGCTGATCGATAGCGAGGTCCCCGACTGGAAATATGTCTGTAAGGTTTGGCCTCAACCCCGCACTGACCAACAAAACCTGATCGACCTTAAACTGGCGGCAGATCTGGGCATCGGCAAGAAGGTCATCTTCTCGACTAATGTTGCCTCGCAGAATTTCATGCCCTATTTATTGTCTGCCTGCGATATCTACGCGGCACCGTCCCGCCTGGAAGGCTTCGGCATGATTCAGGTTGAGGCGAACGCCTGCGAAAAGCCAGTGATCGCAATCGATGCCATGGCATTCCGCGACACGATGGTCCATGGCGAGACGGCATTCCTGGCGAAAGTGGCAGAGGAAAGAAAGATCACTGAGGCTCTCTATGGCGAAGGCCACGACTACGAGAAAAGACATCGTATCGTGTTTCCAAATCCTCGGACAGCCGAATACAGGGCCAGCGTACCCGACATCGCAAAGTACCTTCTTCTCCTCATGCAGGACAGCGATTTGCGGCGGCGCATGGGAGAAGCGGGTCGCAGGCGCGTCGTCGAGTTATTCGACTATCGCCAGGTTGCAAAGCAATTCGTTGAGATCGTTTCCGACCGATTGGGTATTCAGTAGAAAACAATGAGGCGCGAATGCTCGCTTCCTCAAGCCAGCACACCAGCGAGGAGTCTATGTCTTTCGACGATAAGTCACGAATTGTTATCGAGCAGGCCAAAGAGGCGGCTCTCGAAATCCTGCTGCATAACGCACAGGGACCGTTTGACGGACTGCCTCGAGCTGCTGGATGGGGATATCCGGAACCATACACCCGGGACGTGATGATTTCAGCTCTCGGGTTTCTGGCCACTGGCAGCGAGCAACTTGCGGACGCTCTGGAACGCACACTGGTAACGCTTGCCGACAATCAGACCGTGCACGGCCACATCCCATCCCTCGCACACGATCCAGATAACCGCGGCTCCAGCGATTCGACGCCGCTCTTCCTCTTTGGCTTGGCGCTCTACAGATTATCGACGAATCAACCGGAGTTCCTTCTTGAAGCGGCAGAGAAGGCCCGGAAGTGGATGCAGTACCAGAGCCCGGATGACAGGGTGATGGTCGCACAGTTGCCCACCAGTGATTGGCGTGATGAACAGTACGTGATGGGCTACGGGCTCTATGTGAATATGATCGTCTACGCGTATCTTCGCCTGTATGGAGAGCACGAATCTGCCGAACAACTGCGCGGATTGATCAGCCGTATGGAAGTCAGTGGGGAGGAGAAGAAGAGCTACGAGCAAGAGGCTCTTGTGGAGCCGACTGCGCCCTACTACGCACTTTACTCGTACAAAATCATGAGCAGCGACCGCTTCGACCTGCTTGGCAACAGCCTGGCGATTCTGACCGGGATTGCTTCACCTTACTGGGCTGCGAAGATGCTGACGTGGATTGAAGCCGAGTGCGAGGCAATGCGGGGTCGCGGAGAACTTGCCGTGGATTTGCCGCCCTGTTTGTTTCCTTACATTCTGCCCCATCATGCGGATTGGCTGCCTCGATACGAGCGCTATAACCGGCCTGGAGACTACCACAACGGGGGTGTGTGGCCATTTATTTGCGGCTTTTACGTTGCTGCATGCGTAGCCGCAGGGCAGATGGATCTGGCAGAGCGAAAGTTATTGGCGCTGACAGAACTGGTCAAGCCGTGGCATGAAAACGCGGCGGAGTGGGGTTTTAACGAGTGGATTCACGCGCAAACCGGTAAGCCCAGCGGCCGGGATTGGCAAACCTGGTCGGCCGCAATGTACCTATATGCTGCCGAGTGTGTGCAGCAGCAAGGGACCCCATTCTTCGACGAGATTCGCAGCTCCAGCGTGAATGCAGAAGCGGAGCCCCAAAGAACATGAAACCATTTCCGGCTGTAATTCAGAATGTTTGGGTACAGCCGAATGTCGCTGTCGGCTCACCAGCCACGCAGCACCCGAGGTCCCAGCGTTCCCATATCTCATCGTCCACAGCTTCGCCTCGCAGATGCTTTGCGGAAGCGGCATCCGCATGGTTGAGAATATCGAAACGCGTTTCACTGAGCATGTACTTCTGGGGCGATAGGCTTGGGGCGCGTGGATCGGGCCGCAATGGGTTCTTATCCGCCTAGTGAGGCCCCGTCATGATTCCATCATCCCTCTCTGGCGGCGGCAAACATTATTGTTTGTTAAGGATGACTTCTAAAGAGCCCAAAGAGCGCGTGAGTCCCTTCCGGAACGTGCTGAAGCAGAGTTCCGGCCTAAGAACCTAACCAATCGCATACTTGAGCGAATTTCACTCAGATCGCGTGCAAGGTCTTGCCCTCGCTCACTTCGTCTCCGTCGCTCTTCTTCAGTTCGAAGAACACAATCGTGGACAGCAATGTCATTCCGCCAAGAACGTAAAACGCTTTGTGGACGCCGTGTATAAATTCGAGTGGATTCGATTGAAAGCGCGTGGGGAGAAAGAAGACCGTGAGCAGCGAGGCCGTTGCGATACCGAAAGTGATGGATAACTGTTGCACGGTGCTCGCAATGGAGCTTGCGCTGCTCGCCTCTTCGTTCGTCACGTCGGCGAAGACAAGCGTGTTCATGCTCGTGTATTGCAATGACGTGAAAAGCCCGTAGCAGAATACCTCGGCAACGATCAGCCAGATGGGCGTGTCCTGCCCAATGGTTGAGAAGACAAAGATGAGCAGACCAATGAACAGTGTGTTCGAAATCAAAACGGTCCGGTACCCAACCTTCGCCAGGATCCAGGGCATCGCCATCTTCAGACTCATCGACGCGATGGCCTGCGGCATCATCAGCAGTCCGGACTGAATTGGACTCAACCCCAGACCGACCTGATACAGAAGGGGAAAAAGAAACGGAATACCGCCAATCCCGAGGCGCGTCAAAAAGTTTCCGTTCACTGACGAGCGAAACGTGCGGATACGAAACAGGGTCAGGCGCAGCATGGGGAATTTGAACCTCGTCGCGTGCCATCCGTATCCAGCCAGCAGCAGGATTGCAATCGCCAGACCAACCATCATCTCGACCCCACTCAGCGTATGTTCGCCAAAGACTTCAAGAATGTAGGAAAGCATCGCGATGCCCGACCCGAACAGAATCAGACCGACCACATCGAGAGGATCGGTATGCTCTTCGCGATAGTCTGGCAGATGCAGATAGACCATGAACAAACCGAAAAGGCCAATCGGGATATTCACAAAGAAAATCACTCTCCAATGAAGGTAGCCAACAATCAATCCGCCGGCGATAGGTCCCAGCATGGGGCCAATCAAGGCAGGGATTGAGACAAAACTCATTGCGCGAACGAGATCGGACTTCGAGAACGTGCGCACAATAGTGAGGCGGCCGACGGGCACCATCATGGATCCACCGCAGCCCTGCAGAATGCGGCACATAACCAGCAGATGTATGTTGCTCGATATCCCGCAGAGAAAGGAGCCGAGCGTGAAGATTCCAATTGCCGAGGCGAAGACCCGGCGCGTTCCAAACCTGTCCGCCATCCAGCCACTTATCGGAATGAATACCGCGAGGCTCAAAGTGTAGCTTGCCAGCACGGCTTTCATGCTGAGAGGCGTCACATGCAGTGCCGAGGCAATCGTCGGCACAGCCGTATTCAGAATTGTGGTGTCGAGCGACTCCATGAAAAACGCGACTGCGATCAGCCAAGGCAGCAGGCGCATACTGGCCGCGGAGACCAAGGGTCCTGGGGAAGGATCCGGCGCAGCATTCGCCGGCTTCACAGTTGTTGCGTCTGGCTGCATCGGCCTCCCTCAATGCTGCGGTCCGGGAACTCTACCCGAAGTGCTACAAGCTATGATCGGAACTGCGTTCCAAATGCGGCGGCCATGAGGAAAAGGCGGCTGCCAAGAAAGGAAGACGTCTCATGGACACCTCTCAATCCGATGCTCTTGTAGTCTTTGGCGCGACCGGCGATCTCGCGCACAAGATGATCTTCCCCGCACTCTATGCAATGGTAGAGCGTGGAACCCTCAAGGTCCCTGTCATCGGCGTCGCTTTTCCCAAGTGGAGCCTTGAGCGGCTGCACAGACGCGCGACGGACAGCATAAAACGAGCCGGCGGAATCGATAATAAGCGTGCGCTTCAAAAGTTCCTGTCCCTGCTCAGATATGTGAGCGGAGACTATAACGACAGGAACACATATGCGGCGATCAAGACGGCATTAGGGAACGCACGGCGACCGGCGCACTATTTGGCGATTCCGCCTTCGCTCTTTGAGACCGTTATCAAAGGGTTAGGCGCCGCGAAGTTAGCCGAGAATGCGCGGGTCATTGTCGAGAAGCCGTTTGGGCGCAACCTGGCGTCAGCACGTGCGCTCAACCGCGCAGCACGAACGGTTTTTCCTGAAGATTCAATCTTCCGCATCGATCACTTCCTTGGCAAGGAAGCGATCATGAATATTCTCTACTTCCGCTTCGCGAATTCATTTCTCGAGCCGCTCTGGAACCGCAACTATGTGGCCAGTGTCCAGATCACACTGTCGGAGGATTTTGGGGTGGAGAATCGCGGCGCGTTCTACGAAACTGCCGGCTGCCTGCGCGACGTGATCCAGAACCACCTTTTCCAGATCGTTGCCCTTCTTGCCATGGAGCCACCTGCGGGAAGGGACTATGGAGCTGTACAAAGCGAGAAGGCCAAGGTCTTCAAAGCCATGCGCCCTCTGAGGCCTGATGATATGGTGCGCGGCCAGTATGCCGGCTATCGAATGGAGCCGGACGTGGCGAAGCGCTCCGACGTGGAGACCTATTGCGCTTTGCGGCTTTGCATCGAGTCTTGGCGATGGGATGGAGTGCCGTGGTATCTGCGTTCCGGAAAGTATCTGCCAAATACGGCGACCGAGATCCTGATAGAACTGAAGACGCCTCCGCAAAAGCTTTTTGCGGACGCGGTGCTGCCTACTGAAAGGGCCAACTATTTGCGCTTCCGGCTCTCTCCGAACGCGGCTGTCGCTCTTGCTGCTCGCGTCAAGCTCGCTGGAGAGGAGTTTATCGGAGAGCAGCGAGAGCTTTATCTGTCGGAAGAACAGACGGGAGAGGAATCGCCCTACGAACGGCTCCTAAGCGACGCGATGAAGGGTGACGGGGCTCTCTTCACCCGCGAGGACGCAGTTGAGGCGGCTTGGGCCGTAGTCGATCGGGTCCTCAAGAACCATCCCCGGGTTCGTCCTTACAAGCGCGGCACCTGGGGGCCGAAAGAGGCTGATGCGCTGATCGCTGCAGAGGGCGGTTGGCATAATCCCAGCGGCACGTCCTCCGGCGCCTAAGTTGGATTGCAGACGCACCATAGTCGACGAACTTTGCCTTCGTTCTCCTCTTGTGGAGCCATGCAGGCAGCAACTACGGTCGTTACTTCCGCTCGTTTTGAGACAGGCCTTACCTGCGGAGATTTTCTGGCAAGCGCTGCGGTCAATCGAGACAAGTTCGAGCGAAATTATCAAAACCCAGTGCTGACCGACGATGATTTGGTCTTCTTCAAGAGGGCAGGTGCGCTTCCAGCGGGTCCGCGAAAGCTGCTTGCAATCGCGGAGGCTTGGTGTGGCGATGTCTACCGTGAGTTGCCGACTGCTGTGCGCATTGCGGAGGCTGCGGGAATGGACATGAGAATCTTTCTTCTGGACGAGGATCCTGACATCATGGATGAATTCCTGAGTAACAACAGAAGGTCTTGCCCATCCCAGTGTTTGTCTTCTATACGGCCGACACAAAGTACATAACGCACTTCACGGAGCGCTCTGCGAGTGCTCATGCCGGCCTGGCACTTGCGATGGACCAGGCGAAGTCGAAGCTCAATTTGCCGACGTCTGCCACGTTCAGCAATTTGCAGGACCCAGACAAGCAAGCGTTTCTTCAAGAGGTCATCTTCAGAATCG
>Ga0182030_10026600_pt1 | contig 10460 bp, 8 predicted proteins | sample 812S3MmetaG_FD_121299 | JGI IMG/M metagenome (GOLD analysis project Ga0182030, IMG submission 121299) | Permafrost microbial communities from Stordalen Mire, Sweden - 812S3M metaG (Illumina Assembly) | ecosystem: Environmental > Terrestrial > Soil > Wetlands > Permafrost | place: Sweden... | reverse complement strand
CTTCACGATCGATCCGGCGGTGAACTTCGGCGGCATCGGCGTGGTGATTGGCCACGAGATGACACATGGCTTTGACGACCAGGGTTCGAAATACGACGGCAAGGGCAATCTGCGCGAGTGGCAAACGGCCGAAGATCGCAAGGAGTTCACGGAACGGACCGATTGTGTGGCCGACGAGTACAGTGGCTTTGAGGCGGCTCCGGCACACGGCGAAGTGGCAGCGCAAAACCTCAACGGCAAACTCACACTGGGCGAAAACACAGCCGACAATGGAGGCCTGCGCATCGCCTATCTGGCGCTGCTCGATACACTGGCATCAGAGGGAAAATCCATCAACGAAAAAATCGACGGCTACACAGAGGAGCAGCGCTACTTCATCGGTTTTGCTCAAGTGTGGTGCCAGAACCAGACAGAGCAGACATCGCGTCAATTGGCGCTCACCGATCCCCACTCGCCTGGCAAGTGGCGTGTGAATGGGTCGGTGCAGAACTTCGACGAATTCGGCAAGGCCTTTGGCTGCACCAAAGGGCAGCCGATGTACCCGGTGAAATCCTGCCGCGTCTGGTAAGCGAGCCGGCTGGCCTCGGAGTCGCGCAGCGTAGAATTTGCTTCTCCGGGGCGCCTAATCGCGCCCAGTTCTCGAACCCAACCCAGTCAACCGGAATTCAGTTGATTCCGAGCCTGAGTCGCGTTGACGTTTACGGCATACGCGGCGTCAAAGGAACAACTGCGCCAGAAGAGAAACGCCCTGCCCTCTGCAAGTTGAACGCCGCAAGGTGCGCACCTAAACGAGGCTCGGACGACGACCTTGATGGCAGCAAAGAGTCGAATCGATGGCCAAACTAGGCACAATGTGCCTCGGCCTTTTACAATGCAGCAGGGACCCATCCCAACCCAGCTCTGCTGAGGAACCAGACAACTTGGCGGCCTAGCCGAACCAGGATGAAGGAATCGCATGAAGTTTACGAAATTCGGCAAGACCCTTCTGATGATTGCCATCTCTGCCGGCATCATCCTGGGAATTACGTCTTGCGTGCAAAGTTATACCGTCGGTTATCTGTACGTCACGGGAACAAACAACGCTGCCTCAAGCAATAACGGAATCATCAGCGGCTTCAAGATCGATCACAACAAGGGAGACCTGGTTCCGATCAATGGGTTGCCCATCGGCTCAGGCGGAGCCAATCCCGGCCGGGCTGTTTTACTCACCGGCGGCCGCTTCATCTATGTTTTGAATCGCGGTAAGAACTCGACTGGTACCCCGGATTGCACACTCGCCGATCCGTGCTCCGGAGCCAACATCACGCAATTCTCGATAGGCGGAAATGGGGCGCTCTCGACACAGGAGACCTTCTTCACCGAGGGCATCAATCCCATCCGGATTTTTGCCGACACTTCAGGCAACTTCATTTACGTCCTGGATCAAATTGCTCCCGACAGCACGTCTTGCACTCTTGCACTCGGTGCCGGAGTAACTTCCTGCGGCGACATCACGGCATTCAAGATCGACCCGAACACGGGACGGCTCACGCTGGTGGTCAACGCGCAGGTGACCTCGGCCAGCGGGCAGGCGCTGCCCTATTTCCCGGTTCCCGCGAACCCCATCGACTTCGTGCTGAGCTCCAGCTACATCCTCACGATGGCCGGAACTCCGACTAGCGGGGATGTGGTCTTCCCCTACACGTATAGCGCATCCACTGGCCAGCTGACCATCAACCAGAACAGCGCACAGCCATTGAACATTGCACAAGCTACCGCTATCGTGAGTGCGGGCGGTTTTGTGTACGTGCTCGACAATGAGGGAACCTTGGTGCAGACCACCGCGCTGGGGGCAACCAGCCAGATTCTGCCTTTCAGCGTCGGTGCCAACGGCGCCTTGCAGCAGCAGACCGGCGGCGCGGTAGGCGATGATGTTACGGAGTCCAACCCGGTCTATCTTGTGCTGGAAAGCAAGGGCAAATGGGTGTACGTGGTCAATCAAGGCAACAACACCAATAATACGAACTCGGAAAGCGGCATCACCGGCTATGTGATCGACCCGTCCACACATCAATTGAGCGAGATCTCCGGCAGCCCGTGGGGCACCGGCGCCGGACCGCAATGCATGCTCGAGGACCCCTCGAGCCAGTTCCTTTACACGGCGAACTTCAACGACTCAACGGTGACTGGCCGCGTGATCGACCAAAACACCGGCGTGCTCGATAACCTGCCGGGCTCCGCCAACAAGGCCTACCCATTGAGCGGTCCCGCGGCGTGGTGCATTGTCACTGGACGCACGAGTTGATGGACGCGGAGATCACTTGGGCAGGAGTCCGCAATTGGAGTCGATTCCTGCCGCAGGTTCCGGAAACCCCGGATTCCTGAAATCTTTAGCTGAATTGCCAATACGGCTTTTTTGAATGGCCGAAACTGTTTCAATTCTTCAACCAGGATTTTGGGAGCGAGGTTCCGCTCCATGAACGAAAGATGCGCATGATGTTGAACAGGTCGAGCCAGCTGGTGCTGGCCTCCGCGGTGAGCCTGCTGGCAGCGGGACTTCTAACTGCCTGCGGCACACTTACGGTTGATTTCGTCTACGTGACCAGCGCGAAAGCCGCGGGGCCCGATAACTACGGCGAGGTTGACGTCTTCGAGGTCAACTCAGAATCCGGCTACATGCGACACATCCCCACGTCGCCTTTTCCGTCTGGGGGCCGCAATCCTGTTGCGGAAGCGACCTCGCCCGATAACACGAACCTCTATGTCGTGAACGAGGATGATAACTCGATTGTGCAGTTCGTCATCGGCACCGACGGCAAGCTCTATCCGCAGAATACGGTGAACACGCCTGGAGTTTTTCCATTGGCGGTTGCGACAGCCGGCAAGTTCCTATTTGTGGCGGATACTTACCAACCCCTGCCAACATGCTCGACCGCGGCGCCATGCTCGGGCTCGGTCGCGGTGTTTCCGATCGGCACCAATGATGCATTGGGATCCGCAGCGGTGAATACAAGCATCAGCGCCAGCTATTGGCCCCTTACCCTGCCGTCGAGTCCCACGGATGTATTGACGCCGACTGCGATTGCCGCGACATCCTCGTATGTATACGTGACCGCGTACGACGCGACGGCAGGGAGCGGATATGTGTTTGGCTTCGCGGTCAATTCCGACGGTACACTCACGGCCTTGAACGGCGGAGTGCCATTCGCAGCTGGAGCGCAGCCATCTGCAATCGCGAGTTCGCCCGGCGGCAGCGTAATTTACGTGACCGATTCCGCAAGAAACAATGTTCTCGCCTACTCGGCGAATTCGGGAGTTCTGACCCCCGTCGGCGGGAGCCCGTTTCCCACCGGCAACGCACCTGCGGCAGTGGTTGTCAATGGAACGGGAAGTTATGTTTTCGTGGCCAACTCTTTGGACTCTAACCTTACGGTGTATTCATCGGCGAGCGGTGTTCTTAGTTCGTTGGGTACGTATACGACGGGCACGCAGCCGGTTGCAATCGGAATCGATCCATCGTTGAACGAGTACCTTTACACGGCGAATTTTCTTGGCAGCTCGGTAACCGGATTCCAGGTGAATGCTTCAACCGGCGCATTGCTGAACTCGCAGGAATCGCCCTACGGGGCAAACGCGAATCCCACCGCCGTGGCAGCGATACCGCATGGAAAGCCAAAGACGTAGCTGCAGGATCAACTCGATGTCAGGTGACTTAGGAACACCCCGTATCTGGCTCTTACAATAAGTACGGGGCACCGAAAACAGAAATTCTCAGGGCATGAAGTGCATGACCCACGACGAAGGAAGCTCATGAAGTTCAGCAAATTATCGGGGTCGCCAGCGACAGGGTTTCGGCGCTGGGGTGGCTTGACGGAGTCCCCAGCGATAGGTCTTCGTCGCTGGGGTGGCTTGAGCCAGCTCTTTCTGGTCTCTATCATCGGCCTCTTAGTGGCCACCCTTATGACTGCCTGTCAGCTCGTCACCATCGACTATGTATTTGTGGCCAGTTCTGCCCCCACGGCGACGAGTCCCAACGGCCAAATCGACACATACGCCTCGGACTCCGAATCTGGCGCGCTGCGGAAAGGCGCCGCAACGGTCTCTTCCGGGGGAGTTGACCCGGTTGCGATGGCCGTGTCATCCGATTACACCAATCTGTATGTGGCCAACGCAGGAAACAATACGGTAGTTCACTTCGATATCGCCTCCAATGGCGTGCTCTCCGCGAAGGACACGATTACCTTGAGCGGTCCGCCTGTCTCATTGGCCGTCAATACGGCGGGCACATATCTGTATGTTGTTTCGGGCACCACTACAGCCACGTTGACTGAGTACGCTCTTTCGTCCGGCGCCATCGGCTCGGCTGCAGCGCAAATCGCCTTGCAAATTCCGGGATTCACGACCGACGCGGTGGTTCCCACGGGAGTAACGGTGCTGGCCAACAACAGCGTTGTGCAAGGCAATGCTGTATACGCCACAGCGTACGACCAATCCGCTTACAACCCCGGAGTGGCGACCACGAGCACGGCGCATCCAGGCTGGGTGTTTGGCTTCACCATCGGCTCGGGTGGTGCTCTTGCGCCTGCCAACGGCAGTCCGTATCAGGCCGGAGTCAAGCCTTCGGCACTCGTCTCCGATCCGACCGACCGCTTTGTCTATGTCACGGATTTTGCGTCGAACCAGTTGATTGGTTATGGAATTGAAGGGGGCAGCATGCTCAACTTTCTGATCAACGGACCATTCAGAACCGGCAACGAGCCCCAATCGGTTGCGATCGATCCGCGCGGCAAATACATGTATGTCGCGAACTCGCTCGACTCGTCGGTTTCGGCGTATCTCATCGATCTTTCCACCGGAACACCATCCACCGCGGTGAATCCCACCGGAAGCGCAACGAACTCGACCGATACTCAACCGCTTTCCATTGCAATCGATCCGGCTTTGGGCCGATACGTTTACACTGCGAACTACCTGGGCGACTCGGTTTCAGGATTCCGATTGGACCCCAACGCAGGCAACCTGACGCCGGCCCAGGCCACTCCTTATCCGTCGGATGCAAAGCCTACTGCGATCGCAATCGTTCCGCACGGCAACCATTCCCTTCAGACCGTCACGCCATAAAAACTCAATTCGCAGCGACGAGGCCCAGCTAGATGGCTGGGCCTTTTGCTTTGCAATGAAGACCGTTGGCTTCCGCTGCGTTCCTTCGCTCTGTCCGCAATTGCCTCGTCCACAATCTATAGCTACCCCGACGCCTGCATCCACTTGCGCAATTGCCGCTGTGCCGGCTTCTCGATGAAATAGAGCGCGAAGAGAGCCATCAGGATCAGGAGCAGATAGCTGATCCAGGGGTCGAAGCGGCTCAAGCCGACCTTGTCCAACATGTGCGTGTCGTGAATCAGATTCCACATGTTGAAGTGAAGCAGATAGAGGCAGTAACTTGCTTCACCGACGAACACCAATGGCCGGGAGCCGATTGTGTATGCCAGCGGATTCTCGCCGGCGAGACCGAGAATGACGCAGCCAAAGAGGGGCATCAACAGACCGTCATGCAGTAGCGCGTAAGGCATCACTCCCGACGCCAGAACTCCGAACAACGCCGCAAATCCGAATACGCCGAGAAAGAGCCGCAGGAAGCCCGGCCGCGGCATGACTGCGTCGAGCCCCGCGAGCAACACGCCGAATGTAAAACTCGCCAAGTGCGGCAGCGGTGTGTACTTCAGGGCCTGGAGCCATGGGCCATAACTGAAGCGATCCGGGTGGGGAATGCCATCAGGGTTGAAGAGGATGTAAAGCGTGCCGGGAATGAGGCCCAGCATCCAAACGCCACCCAGTTTCCAGATGTGGTCTCGAATTCTCTCTGGCTCTTTCCATCGCGCCATCCACGGGAAAATCACGTAGTAGAACGACTCGGCAGACATAGTCCATGCGGGCGTGTTCAGGAACGTTGCAATCTCCGGGATCCAGCCCTGGAGCAGCAGTGGCGCCAGCACGATGCCTGCCCAGAACATGCCATGCGAGTGCGAGGCCCACTCCTGCGGCAACACGCGCCAGGCCAGCAGCAGGCTCAACAGATAAATGGGATAGAGCCGCGTAAATCGGGCCTTGTAGTAGCGGATCGTGTCGAACTGGCCGATCCGCGCGCGCGCCGAGTAGTTGTACGCCATAACAAAGCCGGAGAGCAGAATGAAGTAGCTCACCGAGGCGTAGCCCGCATTGACGACGGGCGCGAACCAGCCAAACCACTGAGGATTGGAGAAGTGAAAGAGAACGATGTTGATGGCCGCGAAGCAGCGCAGACCGGTCAAAGCTTTCAGCGGGGCTGGCTTCGGACTCTCCACCTACGTTTAGACGACTCCGCGCAATCGACTGGCGCAGTCTTGGAACTCAGCGTCGCTGCCCGGCCGTTCCGAATCTGAAAACTGAGAATTGATCGGTGGAAACTGTTCTTCAGGCGGTCACCAGCGAGCCGACCTTCTCGCCCGCCACCACGCGCCGAATATTTCCCGGCTGGTTCATGTTGAAGACGATCATAGGCAGGTTGTTGTCCTTGCAGAGACTAACTGCGGTCAGGTCCATGACCTTCAGGCCCTGCCTCAGGATCTCCATGTAGGTGATCTCGTCGTATTTCACCGCATCCTTGAACAGCACCGGATCGGCGTTGAAGACGCCCTCGACCTTGGTGCCCTTCAGCAGCACGTCGGCCTTGATTTCCATGGCGCGCAGGCTGGCGGCCGTGTCTGTCGAGAAAAAAGGATTGCCGATGCCCGCTGCAAAAATGACCACGCGGCCCTTCTCGAGGTGGCGCACCGCGCGGCGGCGAATGTAGGGCTCGGCAATCTGGTTCATGAAGACGGCCGACATCACGCGGCACTGCACATCGCGCGCTTCAAGGGCGTCCTGCAAGGCGATGGCGTTGATGACGGTGGAAAGCATGCCCATGTTGTCGGCGGCCACGCGGTCCATTTCCTTGGCCTGCTCGGCGACGCCGCGAAAGAAGTTGCCTCCTCCCACAACGATTCCGACTTCCACGCCCATCGCGTGAACTTCTGCCAGCTCTGCGGTAATTTCAGAGACTTTGTCGGTATCGAGGCCAAACTGTTTGGGTCCTGCGAGGGCCTCGCCGGAGAGCTTGAGAATGATCCGCTTATACATGCCTTTTTGAGTATCGCATGGAGGACTGGCCGTCCAGGCAAGGGCTTCGCGTGGCAAGGAACTCGGTTTTGATCACCGAGCTGGAAAAATGACGGCGGATAATTGGGGATTCTTAGCGAGCTTGTTGGGCGTCCGTTCCTGAAACAGCGTAGACTAGCCCAAAGTTTCCGGGGACAGGCAAGAATGGTCGACTTCGCTCCCCATTTGCGATCTGAGAGGATATTGCCGATTCAATGGATGCCGTGAACCCCTGGCGAACTACTCCGCGTAAGTCGGTTGTTGTTTTTCTGCTTGCCGTATTTTTTGTTTTCGCAACTTTCGGGTTTGCCAATGACTTCATCGATATGGGACGCCAGCCTCCGCTGCGATTCGCGATTGGCGTGCTGCTTTCCGGTTTATTTGCGGTCTCCTATGCCTTCACTGGCGTAACTCTGCGAGGCAAATTCTGGAAGGCGTTTCTGCCGTTGTTCGCGCTGCAGTTTGTCATCATGGGATTGTTGACGAATTGGCTTCCGGATGCGCCGCAGACCGTGCAAATGGGAGCCGCTGAAACTGAGCGCTTGCACCACCGGCTCACATTCGATGGCCTGGCCACCGTTGCCGGCATCTTTCTGGCCTATGCGGGTTTTGTCTTTGTTTTTATCAGCGAAGGGCGGCGTCATATCCGTGCCCACACAGAGATGGCCAAGCTGGAAAGCGAAATGGCCGCCGCCCGCCAAGTCCAGCAGCTCATTCTGCCTGAGCGGGGCGAATCCTTTCCCGGCTTTACCGTGGAGTCCGTCTACCAGCCGGCGCAACAAGTCGGAGGCGATTTCTTCCAGATCCTCCCCGTTGACGGCGGTGGCCTGCTTATCGTGGTTGGCGATGTTGCCGGCAAGGGCCTTCCTGCCGCGATGCTGGTTTCCATGCTCGTCGGCTCGATCCGCGCAACGGCTGAGGATACTCACAACCCGGTTGTCATGCTTCGCAGACTTCACGACCGCCTTGTGGGGCGAACCTTCGGTGGGTTCGCGACTGCCCTCGCCGCCCACATCGCCATCGATGGCCATGTCACCATTGCCAACGCCGGGCACTTATCCCCTTACCTTGACGGCCGCGAAATTGAACTCGCTGGCGCACTGCCGCTTGGTGTTGAAGGTGGGGGACAATACGAAGTCAGAAGCTTCGAAATCGGGCGCGGTAGCCGCCTCACTTTTTACTCGGATGGCGTCGTAGAAGCGCAGGACCAGAAAGGTGAACTGTTCGGCTTCGATCGCGCCAAAGCGATCTCCAATGAACCTGCTGCGGCGATTGTTGAAGCGGCTGTTCGCTTTGGCCAATCCGACGACATCACGGTCGTGACGATTGAGCGGCAGAGGGCCAGCGAGGCGTCTGATGCCTTGAGAAATGAACCGGTGCCGGCCCCGGCGTAGAGGTCGAAGCCAGAAGACATCTAAGAGATAGCTTGATAAGCGCAGAAGGCCCGGAGCGAGTGCTCCGGGCCTTTCAAGGTGATGTTGGGCTGCTAAGGTCTCCCACCCTTGCCGCGATAAAACTGCGGCAAGGATGGGGCACCCAGTGCAGTGATTTACTCGGCGGGTTGCGAACTACTCGCCGGCGGATTCTACGGCTTTGGTTTGGGACACGGTCCAGTCGGGCGCGCCCACCTTGAAGCGGGCGAAGCGGCGGACAGTGAGGTTCTCGCCGAGCTTGCCGACCTTCTGCGCGATGAGTTCCTTGACGGAGATGGACTGCTCCTTGATGAAGGGCTGCTCGAGCAGGCAGACCTCTTCATAGAACTTCGCCATCTTGCCATCGACGATCTTCTCGATGACCGGCGCGGGCTTTCCGGTGGCAGCAGCCTGCGCGCGATAGATTTCCTTCTCGCGCTCGAGGTCTTCGGTGGTCACATCTTCGGGCTTGATGTAGCGTGGGTCGCTCGCGGCGATGTGCATCGCGATGTCCTTGAGCAATTCCTGGAAGTCCTCGGTGCGGGCCACGAAGTCGCTCTCGCAGTTGACTTCGAGAAGCACGCCGATTTTGCCGCCGGCATGGATGTAGGTGCCCACCGCGCCCTCATTGGTGCTGCGAGCCGCCTTTTTCTGTGCCGATGCCATGCCACGTTTTCTTAGAACAACGAATGCGTCTTCGATGTTCCCTTTGGCTTCCTGGAGAGCCTTGAGGCAATCGCCCATGGGCGCGCCGGACTTTTCACGGAGATCCTTCACTAACTTTGCATCGATCTTGTCAGCCACTGTCGTCATCTCTCTTCTCAGCTTTCAGTTTTCCTTTTTGTTTCGATCTTCGACCCGCCGAACTTTGTGGGTTCCCACCCTTGCGATAGAAAGAAATCGCAAGGATGGGGCACGGAGCAGAATCAACGCTGCAGGTGCCCCGGCATAAGAAAAGCGTGGACCAAATTCTGGCGGCCACGCTTGTCTCAGTATGCGCACATTCATGCGCAGAAATGATTAAAAGCCTTCCGCTACCTCTGCCTCGTCCAGCGCCGCTACCGCTGCGGGAGCCTTGCGAATGCCACCGCCCAGGGCTGCTTCGAGATCGACTTCTTCCACCGCGGCTGCGTCGACTGCTACGACTTCATCGGGCAGGGCCGTGGGCACTATTTCTGCAAAGGCCTTGTCGCCGACGAGATTCACACCCTCGGCCGCCGAGTCGGCAATCTTCGAAGTGAAGAGGCGAATGGCGCGCAGAGCGTCGTCATTGCCCGGAATCACATAGTCGACAACCGTGGGGTCGCAATTGGTATCAACTACTGCGACGACGGGGATGCCCAGCTTGCGGGCTTCCTTGACGGCGATTGCCTCGTTGTTCGAGTCGACGATGAAGAGTGCATCGGGCAGCCGCTTCATGGCCTTGATGCCGGCCAGGTTGGCTTGGAGGTGCTTGCGCTCGCGCTCCAGCTTGATGACTTCCTTCTTGGTCAGCAGCTCGTAGCGGCCGTCCGTGGCCATGTCATCCAGTTCCTGAAGGCGCTTCACCGATTTCTGCACCGTAACCCAGTTGGTGAGCAGGCCGCCCAGCCAGCGCTGATTGATGTACGGCATTCCAGCGCGGTTTGCCTCTTCGGCGACGGCGTCCTGCGCCTGGCGCTTAGTGCCGACGAAGAGGATCGTCTTGCCGCTGGCGCACAGGTCGGTTACGAATTTCGACGCGTCCTTGAAGAGCTTGAGCGTCTTTTGCAGGTCGATGATGTAGATCCCGTTGCGCTCACCGAAGATGTAATCCTTCATCTTGGGATTCCAGCGCTTGGTCTGATGCCCGAAGTGAACACCCGCTTCGAGCAGCTCCTTCATTGTGATCGTGGCCAATGGGCCTCCTTCGTGATG
>Ga0182030_10026599_pt1 | contig 10460 bp, 6 predicted proteins | sample 812S3MmetaG_FD_121299 | JGI IMG/M metagenome (GOLD analysis project Ga0182030, IMG submission 121299) | Permafrost microbial communities from Stordalen Mire, Sweden - 812S3M metaG (Illumina Assembly) | ecosystem: Environmental > Terrestrial > Soil > Wetlands > Permafrost | place: Sweden... | reverse complement strand
TTTAGGTACAATTTCTACAGATACAAACAAGTCAGATAAAGTAGGTAAATCGAACAAAGTAAATAAGCCAGATAAAGTAGGTAAATCGAACAAAGTAAATAAGCCAGATAAAGTAGGTAAATCGAATAGAAAGGTCGACATGTATCGTAGACAATGTTTTCATAAAGATGAAGCATGTGTAGATGACTATTTTGAAGACATTTATTTTTCTACCGTTCCTACTATCGAATATAAGATGGAAGAAGAAAAAGAGAAATTTATGATTAGTGTCGATAAGTTGAAAAATGATACGAAATTAAAGGCATATTCTTTCAACGTATTATTGAATAAATTGCCAATATCGCTGTATACTTTCAATTATACAGGCGTACATAATATTAAAGTCTTAGCTTCTACGAATATCTCTTCTGAAGATCTCGCACGTAGTACATTAATAATGGCATTATCTAACGAATATGGTATAGTCAGTGAACATAAATTTAGAGATATTTTCTTATTTTTTGAGTTCAAAGGACTTATGTTTGAGACGGAACATAGATTAATCGTTATGTATGAATCAGTTTGTAACACGAGGCCTATAATACAAATCCGGATGAAATGCGATATTAATGTTGTAGAAGAGATTAAAAATAATAGGTAGAAATAACATATGTTCCATAGTATAGAGATATTATATGTGGATCGAGTTGTAACACGAGACCTATAGTACAAATCCAGATGAAATGTGATATTAATGTTGTAGAAGAGATTAAAAAATAATAGGTAGAAATGATTGGATGCATAGCCATTTGGAATTTTTGGTCGGAATATTGACGAAAAGCGATTTTTTAGATTTTTCATAGATATTACAAAAGGGTCGTGTTCTAAACACGATTTAAATTTTGCGGCTACTTGTCCATAGCTTGCGAATTTATTTACGCCCTAGCATCTATTTGGTGCTAGGGGCCAATTCCTCCCCCACACATAATCCCCATGTACAGAATATGTAAATATGCACAAACCCCCTAATACAAACAAATGTATTAGGGGTCGTAGTTTAATAGTAGAACAAGACGCTTCTAACGTCTTAGTACGGGTGCAATTTAAAATAACAAAACAAATCCCTAATGCAGCCATTGTATTAGGGGCCTTAGTTTAATAGTAGAACAAAACGTTTTAGTATGGGTGCAATTCCCTAATACAATTTTTGTATTAGGGGTCGTAGTTTAACAGTAGAACGGGACACTTCTAATGTCTTGGTGCGAGTGCAATTCTCGCCGACTCTTTCTTACTATCTAATCGGTAGTAAAATTTCAATGACTGCAAACAAAAATAATTGGTCTGTAGGTAGACGTATCAAAAATGAAATATATATAACTTCCAACCGTGATATAAAAAGAAAGAAAAAAGCTTTCTGAAATGGATGCTTTTCGGTTTAAGCCTACTGTAGTGACTCCATACAAAAATGAAATAATACTATGTCGCGACGATAGGGGAGAACTCTATATAGAATTCAAAATAAATGGGGACAGGGCTGCCGGAAAATATGGAATGTTAGATCTAGAAGATGCTGATCATGTTTTGAGATTTGGATCAGCACATCTAACAGACGGAAAATATGTAGAAATAAAGGGTGGAGATCCATCTCCTAAAATACATAATATAGTTGGAGCCAAACACGGAATAAGCAAAGTAACTCTAGGAAATTGGGGACAAAGTAAATGGATAGATGGCAATTCTTTAAATAACAGAAAGAGGAACTTATATTATTTTAATCCTCCAGGAAGTGTAGCCACAGCCACAGTTAAAGCAGCGGACTATTCTGATGCGCCCGTACTTCAATATTTCCCTAGATTTTCTTCATATTTTGGAATAACTCGATCATATAAAGATAGCCAAAAAGTAGAAGACGAATATAAAGTCGCAAACGACCATGGATATGCATATCTTGTTTCTGACACATCACAACAATCAGCTCATTGTTCAACCTCTCTGGTACTCTCACCACCCATTCAAAGACGATTAATTTCCAGACATATTCAAGACATACCGGTGCAAGAAGTTGAAATCAAATTTGTATGTTCGGACGAAGAAGAACCATGCTGTTTGATTTCAGCGTCTTCTCAACAACCACGGTTGATTACAAGAACACAAATATCTACACAAAATAATGAATGCGAAACGCCGTTCTGTTGTTCAGCTTCTCTGTCTTCTCAACAACCACTATCGATTACTAAAACAACAATATCAGCAGAAACCAGAGAATGCGAAAAGAAAACAGAACAACCAGATATCAAGAAAGAACAAGTTAGCAAAAATAACGGAGTTTATTGGGTGAGCGACAATAATTACAAATGTGTATTTGAAGGTAGAATCATTGCATCTGGTAATATCAAATATTGTGATAGCGTGTTAAAATCTGTACAAGCGCATATATTGTCAGAGTTTGATGTAGATAACATGTATCCTAATGCTTTACCTATATCTACATGGGAGTTCGATTCTGAAACAATAATATTTATAAATTCTAAGAAGGTTTCAAATGTAGGTGTAGTAGGAATTTTTCCAACAAATACAGGCTGGAAATCTACATTAACTCTAGATCTAGGAACTTACAAATCGTTGGAAGAGGCTTTACATTTCCAAAATTTAGCGAGATTAATGTTGAATCTCAATTCTAACACAGATCCAGCTGCGATGTGGTCCAAGTCTGACATAGACAAAATAAACAAAATTCTCAAGGAAAACTAAAAGTAATATCTTTTTATCGATATCTTTTACTATCTATTCGGTAGTAAAATTTCAGCAAAGATATAGATGACAAAATATATATTCAAAGTGGATATGCCATTGGAATACGTGGACCCACGGTACCAAATACTAGATCTTGCCGGGTGTTACTTTGAAATACGGGTCCAACTGTTATGCTAGCATTCATAACTATACCTTCATCAAACAACATCTTTAATATACGAGAGATAACTAGTGCATTTGGAAATTTTGGTTCATCTTGTCTCGCCCAGTGCTTGTAAAAATTAAAACCTGCTGTTGTATCATAATGTATTGTAGTTCGTATGTATCCAGAATAGGGTATGAGAAATCTATCATTTGCGAAGGCTTTCATTAATGCTTTGACTCTTCTATCTTTCCTTACATTTATAACAGAAGGTTGATATACTTCAGGCGGAATATCCATATTTGGATTTTCAAATCCCAAACGTGAAATTCTCATGTATCTGTCTCTTTGACTGATTGGTCCGTTTATTCCAAATTTTCTATCTAGTTCTGCCTGTTTTGCATTTAGTTCGGCGGTTTCTCTTTCTATATCTTCTGGATCGGGATCATCAAGAAGTGTCAACATAAAATCATCTTGAAACAATTCTCCTGTTTCAGCTGATATTCCATATATTATATCAATGTAACTTCTGTTACTGTATCTTTCTGGTTCATCAACCGGTTCCTGAAATATTTGCATAAGAGGATCGCCACCATATGGATTATTACCGATCGGAATAGGTCTCGGTTTGAACATTTTACCATAGAGAGCTAGTCTCAAGCCGAATCTAGACTGTAATCTTAGTGTACCATCATTTGGAAGATTTTGATACATTGCAAGCGGATCTTTCGATACCATAGCATAATTTGCTACTATAGACTCTATCACATCTACATTCATGTATGGAGGCATAGGTGGAAATCTATCTGCATACTTAATAAGAATTTCAGGTCGCATCGCCGCACATATTGTGTTCATCAATCGAGCCTTGTACATAGCTACTGAAAATCCTTCTGTAGGCAATTTATAATTTTGTGAATAAAATTCATGGATGGGCTGAAGCGGATCATCGTCATGAACCAATATTTGAGGGGGAATTAGAGATAAAAATTGAAATCTTGAGAACATAGGAATAGAATCACACTTAGAAGCATTTTGGTCATTAATCAAACATATCCGAACTTTCTCTGATATAGGAAGACTATCACATGCTTGACGTGATCTACTGTCAACTTGGCATAGACTTATGGCATCTGTTGGTTGAGCTTGAGATACGATATTTTGTTTTGTTATGCGATCCGTTGTTTGATATGGCTGGAGTACGTCCATTTCTTCTGACTGTGTTTTTTTGTCGTATTCAGCTTTTTATTACGTTCGTTTTTGCTAGATTTTTTGTTGATCTCTCCACCAATAATAATGGAGGGACTATTCTGTATGGTTTTTTTATTTAGGTCTACCTATGCTTTTTTTGATAGATTTTTTGTTGATCTCCCACCAATAATAATGGAGAGACTATTGGGACTATTCTGTATGGTTTTTTTATTTAGGTCTACCTATGCTTTTTTATTGCGGATATCTTTTTCACTGTGGTGGATGACAATCCTTCTTGTGGTTCAGCCAATCTTCATTCTGGCATTCTGCACTGCAGTACTTTGTCGTCTTGCAGCGAGAACAACGAGTGACAATGGAATCATACATCGAAGCGTCGCAGAGTGTACAAACATTGCAAATAGGCTTGTGATTCGGCCAGTCTTTCAGTTGACACTCAGAGTTGCAATACCACACTCGTTCGCAGCCGCTGCAAGTATCCATACCCTCTTTTATTTGTTCGCAAATGGTACACATACGAAAGGAATGGTTAACTTGGATTTGGCCACGTCGAGGATTCGTGACATGTTCGTTACTATCTCGAAGTATATCGTCGATCATTATTATATGCTGATCTCGTAATCCAAACATTCTGATATACTGACGTCGCACTTCTTCTAATAAGGGAATGGCCTTTTCATACATCTTGAGATTAAAATATAAATAAGCAATAGCCCAAGTTGCTTTTACCCGATCAACGAATTCGAGTTTGTAATTATTACACATGAATGTGTATACTGTCCTATAGTTGATGAAAGCCTCATTCCATTTACCCAATACCTCATAGTTATCACCCATAGACTGCCTCAAAAGTATGTGAGCATAAATATTATTCTCAGGTGTCAGGATCTTCTCAGCTTCTGTAAAGAATTTAAAGGCTTCGTTGGGTTTCTTGTCGCGTAGCTCAATATTGCCTCGCAATATGAGAATTAGCCCGTAGGCATCAGTGTCTTTGAGTCCCAAATCAGACATAATGTACTGTGCTCTATTAGCGGCATCGCGGGCACTTGGCAGAAGAGAATCATCGAGAGTTCCTAGCACTGCTCGACCAAAAGCCTCTTGTGATCTGGCGTACTCCACGGATCTCGTGGTGTAAATCTCTTGGGATAATGCTGCGAATCTGTCGATGACACAAGCAAAAGCAGGTGCCATCTTGCCAGGCTTTGATCCTTTCGCCGATGCTATATGTGATTCCACTCGGCAAGTGATAAATAGATCCAAGATGTCCATTTCTTGGTTAGGCGGCAACATGCTAGGGCTTTTCGAGCGTTCAATCATGTCATTTATCAAATTGGATTCTCCTCCTGCTCCTCCTGCCCATCCCTCATACTTGTCCAACATTCCGCCGCGATTTGCTAACATATTTTGACTGACCAATGGTCTTCTGGGATTTACACGAATAACTGTCTTATCCAAAGGTACTTTGCCGCGGCGCATCAACGCGTTGAGAATCTTGAATGCTCTCTTGTAGTTTCCAAAAGAACAATTGTAGCGAGCTATCATGATGGCTATTTCATTCTGATCTGGATTGTCATGCTCCGTCTGGGGATTCATCCTAGCTTCTTTCGTAGTCTCTTTTTCTTCATTTAATTTGACTTCGGATTTGATTTTGTCTATGGAATCATCTTTTAGGGGCTCATCTAGTTTATATATCAGAGTCTTTGACCCAGGATTTTCACGTTGCGCTTTGGCCAGTTTGCGAGAGAATGCTTCGGGATCTCTGATTCCCTCTTCTATAATTGCTTCCATAAATCTTTTGCTAGTTTTCATTTCGTGTCTCTGACGTCGTCCAGCTCTGACGGAGCCTTTTGTTTTTATTTTCAAAAAATCAATTTTTATTTTCTATATTAGACCTACGGATCGAAAAGATAAGAATGTGATTTCAAATACTAAACCTACGGATCGAAAAGATAAGAATGTGATTTCAAATATTAAATTTATAGAAATATAAAAAGGTGATAACAAAAAAGCTACAAGAAAAACAACGAGATGGAACCAAATCCTTTTGAGACTAATGAAATACCATCAGCGCAAGATTTAGCTCTCATAGCTGCAACTCAGAATTTAACTTCATTGGGGGCTATTCTCAATTTCTGCGCTAGCAGACCAGTCATAGGCAATTCATGTTCTAACGCCGTGCAACTATGGAAACAATCTATAGCTAGGATTTTAGGTCCATGGGTTCGGCATCAAAGACAAGATCTCCGAAATGAAGATTGGTACGAATTCGCTAAATTAATCGCTGTAGGTGTTCAATTTAAGTATTGTGTAAGAAATGGATTGGGTGTTGGACCTGGTGGAGGAGGATGGAGTAGTAACGCATTACCTTATGGTGGTGTAGCAGAAGATCCTGATTTGAAAGATCCAGATGTTTATTATCATAAGTTTTCTATACCAGGATCAATTCCGGCGTCAGGAACCAGAGGCTATTTCGTTTACATGACGATCGATGGTAGTAAATATAAAGAGTTTAAATATTTTATCGTAGGTCCAGATATGGATAAGAATTTCTTGTTGGCAGCAAATTATATTGGGTTGATGTATGCTGATTATCATGTTAATAAATTACGCATAAGGGAAGGCGAATTTATTGTTGATGATGGAATCGCTCATCCAGATATAGGAAATAGACCGGATTTCCCAAGCAATCTGTATTTTATAGATTTAGTTATCGCTGCAGGAATCAATCCACAGAATGGAATAGGGATGCCTGATGGCGTCTGGATAGTCCACTATGGTCCATACATTGAAGATGCCAAGGAACGTATGCGAATTGGACAGGGTTACTCCGAAACTCAATATGAGATAGTCCCCATAACATTCTAAACGTGAAATAGCCATACAAATAAATTCAAATATCTGAATTTATTAAATTACGGTATGGATAAAATAACGGATAAAATAAGTGAAAAAAAACAAAATGCAGCGACCCAGAATCTTGAGAGCTCCAGAAGGAGTAGTTTCTCTTTTCGATCAATCTCTCATAACTGTTACCTTAGCCATACAAATAAATTCAAATATCTGAATTTATTAAATTACGGTACGATAAAATAACAGATAAAATAACAGATAAAAGAAGTGAAAAAAAAAACAAAATGCAGCAACCCAGAATCTTGAGAGCCCCCGAAGGAGTAGTTTCTCTTTTCGATCAATCTCTCATAACTGCAACTCAAGATTTATCGTCTATAGGTGCAGTGTTAAATTTTTGCGCTAGCAATGCATCATATAATGATTCTTGTTCTAAGGCCGTAGAGTTATGGAAGAGAACAATAGCAAGAATTTCTAAGCCAAAAATAGTATTACAAAGAGGTGACTTAGCAGACACCGATTGGTACGATTTCATTAAATTACTGGCTATAGGTGTCCTATTTAACTATTGTATCCGGTGGGATGCGTTTAATGATATTTATAGTGCTAATGCACTTCCTTATGCTGGTGTCTCTGAAGATAAGAATCTCATTCCTCAAGATGTTTATTATTTTAAATTCAAAATATATGCTGCACCCCCACGTGCTGGAACTCAAGGTTATTTTATGCGCATGTCTATGGATTCTAACACGAGAAAATATAAAGAAATAAGGGATTTTGTCGTAGGACCAGATGCAGATAGAAATTTAATAATCGCAGCACAAATCTTAGGTGAAGCTTTCTGGAAATATCATTACGATAAACTACGCATTACAAAGGGCGAATTTGTTACCGATGGTGCAAATTATCATGAAGATAATGGAGTAAGACCCGCATTTCCTAACAAAGAATTCTTTATAGATAGAATTATTGCGGCTGGAATTAATCCAGCGACAGGCAGGGGATCCGATGTTATTTGGTTTATCTATTTTGGAGATTACGTTCCTGGAGGTAACAATAATGTTACAGAATCCTCTTATGACATAATCCCTATTACATTCTAAAGTCAAAATCTAATACTGCATCAAATACTAGATTAAATTAGTCAAATAATACTAGATGATTTGATAGATAAAACAATTCAAATATCAGAAGGTATTTGAATATTCGAGCGATGTCGTCTATTCGGTGAACAAAAAAGTTCGGGTGAAAAGACGAAACAATCGCAAAGAAAATCAGGTGGGGTTCAATTGGGTTGTTTTTTTGTTTTTTTTTATTCGGGCCGAGTTTTTTTAGAAGATTCTCGGTTGCTGTTGGTTTACTATAGGTGGAAACGGACTATATTGCGTAACTTGTCCTTGTTTGTTGTTAAATCCATTTTGGGCTTCAAATTGAGTTTGCTGGGCTAATTGGATAGTTCTATCTTTTAATCTCATACTTCTCTGTTTTTCTCCTTCTTGACGTGGACTAACTTGTCCGTTGATAATTTCGACAGGTTTGGATTCTGCAGCGTCTTGAGTTAAAATTCTGTCCACGTCATCATTGAAAATCTTCATTATTCTTCTCATGGGTCTCCCATACATTAAGTCGTCTCTGAGCATAAGTATAAATAATGCTTCATAAAAAGCTCTCTTTTCCAAGAATGTAAAGCAAGTCGGTCTATATACTTCTGATTTCAATACTTGAATTATAAACTTTTCTAGCTTAATAACTTCGTGGATGGGCATTTCAACTCTTGATTCAGGAAATATATCATACATGTGAGAGCTGGCCTCATCTAAAAAGAATTTAGAAGCGATATACCCAGCTGACCATGCAATTTTGGTATAGATAGTTCTATCATTTGACGGTTCCATTTTCAGTAAAAATCTATTATAAATATCAAGTCCGTGAAATCTTATTGAATAAGAGACTTCCTCGTCGTATCTACTCGAATCTGGAGCCATGTGAATAAAACAATTAGCTCCACATCTCCATAGTTCGTGATCTTTTGGAAATATTTGAATACAATCTTCCTCTACTTCCAGTTGCGGTCTCCACAATCCATAGTCTAAAGGATGAGGTTTGAAAAATCCAGCGAAAAACGGATGGGCTAAGACTTGATGCATATTTGGTCTGTCGTCAGGATTTATTTGCATCATCTTATCTATCAGATCAGCGAATTCGTCTAAGGTTCCAGGACTATATAGATTACCAACTATTATCTGATTAAACAGTTGTCTATCGTTTGGTTTCAAGTTCATTAGTTTCTTCATAGGTTTAGCCTTAAATTTTCCTACTGGAATTTCTATTTCCCCAGCAGAAATTCTACGATACGTTGTTTCCGTCGGTGATCCCCTATGTAAAAACATGAGATTTAGAATCTGTAAATCATTATCTCCCTTGAATAATATTCTCTTTGTCACCATCTCGAAAAACGAACAACCTAAAGCCCAGACATCCATACTAAAATCATATTCGCCATTTCTCATCAACAATTCTGGAGATCTATAATATGCAGTACCGGCATGTAATGAATTCCTGTTAACTTTGTTCATAGGTTTGGTCATACCAAAGTCAGTGAGTCTCGTTAGCAAAACTCCATTGTTATAATGACAAAGAAAGTTTCCAGGTTTGATATCTCTATGACAAATACCTTTAGAATGGAGGTGATATAATGCACATGTCATTTGAAACATGGCTCGTTTAATATGCGAAATATCAGTCTTATGTTGATGAACTAATTCATGGCATGTAAATCTAGCTTGCGTCATCAAAAAGAAGACTCTATCATATCCTCCCATTCCAGGAGGCAGAGAATTTAGTATGCTAATTTCCTGAGGACATGGGTCATCAAAAAATACAGTTAATGCGTCTTGTATATACGGATGCTTAATATTTGTCATGATGTACAACTCTTTCATATTGACTATCCCTGTAGAATATTGTAAATGATCAGCGCTGTGAAACGGTTTCTTCAATGCATAAAGCTTTCCATCTTTGTCTTTGACAGATAAAACTCTGGCAAATCCACCCGTGGCCAACTCTCCAACGACTTCAAATCTATTCGACATCTGATATTATATAATTTTCGACGTGGGCTTTTTATCAAATTTTTTATCTTATTTTTATTGTCGGTTTTTGGCCTGTTTTTTCGACGGACTCCAATATTTTATGCCTCAAAATATACCCTTATGAGTATTTCTTTTGAAGCGCGTTAGGCTATCCCTTGAGGTTAAAATATATGAAAGATGATAAATATCGGAATCTAGTGTAAAGTCTGGCGACCAAACTTGAAAGAAATTCGAACGTATTAACTAGATTTCGATATTTACCGACTTTTAAATCTTCTCATCGCCCAATTTTAGATTTCCCTTTTGAGTCGTCTTTTTCTCTTTTTTATTTTATGAGTTTTCTTAACCGCCGCGGTAGCATAAGAACAAATACAAGACTGGATTGATGTTTATGTTCCAAACGAGACTATTGATGTTTAGTAATTTAGAGCCATATT
>Ga0182030_10026598_pt1 | contig 10461 bp, 11 predicted proteins | sample 812S3MmetaG_FD_121299 | JGI IMG/M metagenome (GOLD analysis project Ga0182030, IMG submission 121299) | Permafrost microbial communities from Stordalen Mire, Sweden - 812S3M metaG (Illumina Assembly) | ecosystem: Environmental > Terrestrial > Soil > Wetlands > Permafrost | place: Sweden... | reverse complement strand
TTGGCGCGATCATTGCGAATGGGCAGGGCGAGATGCAGGGGAAGATTTTCCGCATCGCGCATCTTGGCTTCTTCGACTACATGGATACCATCGCACTGATTGGCGCGCTGGAACTGGTTGCTCGCGACACGCTGAAACTGCCGGTAAGGCTGGGGCAGGGGCTGGCGGCGGCGCAGGGAGTGTTTGCAGACCGCAAGGAGAATGAGGCGTTGAATCGGGCTTGTTTGTGCGGGCGGGAGATGTGTTGCCGTACCGTGACGAAGTCGCCGGCTTAGAAGGTCTTGATGGACCAACAAGTTGGCAAGGGCTCAAGCCCAGTCATCGGCACGACTGAAGTCGTGCCCGGTTACAAAGCCTCTCGACTTTGGCAAGCCTTTTCGGCTTGGGTTTGGGAAAGTTTCAGGGTGTACCTATATGTCTGAATTGACGTTTGGCGGGAAGTTGATTCTCGCTCGCAGACAACTGAATTTGTATCAGTACCAGATGGCCGAAAAGCTGGGGGTGCATCCCAACTCCATCTGGAAGTATGAGCAGGGCGAGGGGAAGCCGCAGGCTTCCGTGGTGCGCATGTTTGAGATGTTCTGCGCACAGAATGACATCCGCTTTGACGAATTCACGAACAGTAACTCCAGCAAAGGTCCTGCCATGAAGATTGTTCTCGCTGAAAAGGTTTCGCCTGCTACCCTCGCCGTTCTTGCCTCGGAGCCTGACTGGCAGATTCTTACTCCCGAAGACGTGGCCAAGCTGCCGGGGAAGCTCGAAGAAGCGCTCGCCGATGCCGATGCGCTGGTGGTCAGGTCTGCTGTTCAAGTGGACGACGCGATGCTGGAGCATGCACCAAAGCTGCGGGTAATTGGCCGCGCCGGCGTGGGGGTGGACAATATCGATGCGGATGCGGCGACGCGGCGCGGCATTGTGGTGATGAACACGCCGGGAGCCAATGCCATCGCGGTGGCCGAGCTGACCATCGGGCTGATGCTGGCGCTGGCGCGGCAACTGCCCAAGGCTAATGCGACGATGCATGCCGGCGCGTGGGACAAGAAGAACCTGCAAGGGGTGGAGCTGCGGGGCAAGACGCTGGGCATTCTGGGGTTGGGGCGGATCGGGCTTGAGGTCGCCAAGCGGGCGAGGAATTTCGGCATTGAGATTCAGGGGCACGATCCGTTTGTTTCAGCGGCCGTGGCGCGTGAGGCGGGCATCAAGCTGGTTTCGACGGAAGAGCTGTTTGCCACTTCGGATTACCTGACGCTGCACGTGGGGCTGACGCCGCAGACGACCGGGATCATCAACGAGCGTACGCTGGCCGCGATGAAGAAGGGCGTGCGCATTCTCAACTGCGCGCGCGGCGAGCTGATTGAAGACGCGGCGCTGGTGGCGGCGTTGAAATCTGGCCAGGTGGCTGGCGCGGCGCTCGATGTGTTCACCATTGAGCCGCCCAGGGATTCACCGTATTTCGATCTGCCCAATGTGATTCTGACGCCGCACATTGCCGGTTCGACGGCGGAGGCGCAGGAGGCGGTGGGCATTCAGATTGCGCGGCAGGTGCGCGAGTATTTGAAGCTGGGCGTGGTGCAGAACGCGGTCAATGTGACTTCGCTGACCCATGAGGAGTATCTGCAACTGGCTCCGTTTATCGACCTGGGCGGGCGGCTGGGGAGCTTCTTGTCGCAGGCGGCGCCGCGCAATATCGAGAGCATTCACCTGACCTACGCGGGTGCGTTGTCAGAAGGCAAGACGGAGCTGGTGCGCAACGCGGCGATTGCCGGCCTTTTGTCGCATTCGGAGAGCGTGAACCGCATCAATGCGGCGACGATTGCGGCGGAACGCGGGATCCGTATTGTTGAGGAAAAGATTGACACGCCGCGAGCCGGGGCGAGCAGCGTGCTGTCGATCACGCTGCATGATGCGGCCGGCTCCACGCAGGGCTTGGCGACGGTGCTGCACGGGGATCAGCCGCGGCTGCTGAGCTTTGACGGCATGGATATTGAGGCTCCGCTGGAGGGGAGTCTGCTGGTTTGCAGGAACCTCGACGTTCCGGGCGTGATCGGCAACATTGGAACGGTGCTGGGACAGCAGGGGGTGAACATCGCCAACTTTGCGCTGGGCCGGGAACGGATTCGCGAGCGCGCCAGCAGCGAGCCCGTGAAGGCGCTTTCGGTGGTACAGGTAGATGAGCCCGTCGGGCCGGAAGTGCTGGAAGCGCTGACGAAAATTCCCAACCTGCTGCAGGCGCGGCTGGTGCGGCTGGGCTAGGAATCCATGGCCAGGAAGTCTAGTTCAATCGGGTCAATGAGCGGCTTGAGCCACACCAGCAGAGCCTGGTGCTGGGGATGCAGCACGTAGTCGTCGCAAGCCTGCTTGCCGGTGAACCGCATGACGCCGATGAAGGTGTAGCCCTGGCCCTTGGTCGATTGATTCTGGCCGAGGTGGACTTCCTGCAGGCCGGGGATCTTGCCGCGAAATGCCTGGATATCGACGGTGGCGCGGGCTTTCTGGGCTTCAGTGGCTTCGGGCTTCCAGCGAAATCCGAAAATGTGAAAGTACATGGCTCCCCCTGGGTTCGTGCGTGCGCACCCAGTATAAGGGGCGCCCTTCACGAGCCCCGGGTGACTCAAGGCTGGTTGTAGTAGCCGGCGCGAGTTCTAACCTTCAGCTTGGGACGGTCGACCGTGACCTTCAGGTCGTGGTACTCATCTGCCTGTTTCGTCGGTGGCACGTCGAAAACCAGTAGGTAACCAGGACCGGCATCGGCGATGACTTGCTGGAGTTCTTCTGCGAGATAATGACTGCTGAAATTGAGTGCCAACCCACCGCTTTGTTCGGCCAGCACCTGCAGGCCTAAGTTACCGAAGCGCGCGTTGCTTAATTTGCGTACGGGCTTCATATAGTCCTTATAGAGAAACCAATCACGCGAATTTCCTCCTGCCGTGCGCGGAGGATCGATGCAGTAGAGGACAATCCTGGCTTGGCGCATCCCAGTCGAGAGAGCCACGATGTCGCTGAAGGCTGTTCGTTCCTCGCCGGCGGTAGTAGAGCTCTCTCCTGCTGCGAGAAGCGGCCAGCCGGGGCTGATCCAGAGGAACACTTTCTTTCCTGGCTGAGAGCCCTCTTCGGCGACGACGGAACCCAACGTTCTCAAAGAAGCCTCCGCTAGCGCAGCATCCGAGTAAAACCCATTCAGGCGCCGAAACAAATGCTGATTCCCAGCGGCCTCACTCAACTGATCAGCGATCGCGTTGCCATCTTTTGTGGTGGAACCAATCTTCTCCGCGCCCGTGCCACCGGCGATCAAAACCTTCGTAGGATAGGGGAGTCTACCGCCGCCGGCGCGCAGCATCTTTTCCACCTGCACGCGTTCATCGGCTGCGTCGCCCAGCGAAACATTGACGGTGTCGATGAGGATCACAACTTCAGCAACTTTCTCGGAACCTTCGCTCGCCGCGTTCTCTTCGCCTACTGGACGAAAATCGATCACAGGCACCGATTTTCCATCGTCGAACACGCTGATGTCGCCAGCCTTCAAACCGGTCACGGGCCTACCTTTCGCGTCAGTGACCGTGACGTCGAGAAATGTGCGGCGATCTCGTAGCTTCCTGGCCGAGTTCGCAGTACCGCCGTGGATCGCGGCCAGCATCTCCCGGGCCTTGGTGCGCAGTGCTGGATCAGCAGCGGAGTTGCTCACCTCGGTTAGCATCTGCTGCGACTGGGGAGAAGCGCTCTGCGCCAGGATGAACAAGGCTTTTTCCTTGAACGCTTCCGGCTGATCGCCTTGCAGGATCTCGTGGATCTGCGGCAGGGCGTGGCTCTCATCTTTCTTCATCATGGAGTTGAGAGCCAGCAGCTTGAGCTGCGGGTCTGGCTCGGTGCTGGGTTCGACAGGGTGGCCGCTGGCGCTGCGGATTTCGATTTCGAGAGCACCGCACTCCTCCAGCCAGCGGCTGGACGGAGAAGCTTTGCGCAACTCCGCGCACGTCGCCAATGCGCGATCGCCATGGCCCTGTTTGTTCTCGGCATAAGCTGCCCAGTAAAGCGCGCTCTCGGCATGGCCGCCGTGCATGCTGGCTGCCTTTAGGAAGAGCGAGGCTGCATCCTCCCAGCGGCTGTCATGCAAAGCGCGCATCCCGTCGGCGTATGCGGCATCGTCCGGAGCGGTGCCGGAAAGCGCTTCGAGAGCAGCGCGGCTTTCAGAAAATGAAGCAGCACTAACCTTCTCCATCGGCTCAGCTAGCAGACTCGACGGCAACTGAATGGCCCACGCTTCCATCGATGGCAGGCAAAAGGCGCCCAGGCTACAAAGCAGGAAAATCTTTTTGCAAATAGGCGATGTTTTCATCAGACGGTGCCGCCTTTCGAGGCAACGCTGCCGCGCGCCTGCTGTTGGATCCTGGCGTGAAGAACCTGCACTTCAAAGAGCAGCGCTCCGGTATTCATTTCTTTCTGAAGCTGCTTGATTTCTTCGAGCGAGAGGCCGTTGGGCTTGTTGGCCACCTCCGCCAGCAGTGGCTCAAGGTCTTCCAGCGTTCCATCGAGCGACTGGCTGACCGCCGTGTTGGTGCTGCTGTTTTCGGCAGCGCGGTGGGCGCTTTGCCGATAGAGGCGGTTTTCGGTGAGCAGCTCGCGGGCCGTCGTCTGCAGGGCAGGATCGCCGGCGGCTTCGCGGGGATGGTTCAGCTCGGCGAGCAGGCGCTCGGAGCGATCGAGATGATCTCCCAGCACCAGCACGATGATGCGCTCGCGGGACTGCTCGCCTGATTGAGGATCGACAGCGGAGGCATGATTCGCGGCGACAGGATGCGCAGCATGGCGCGCCTCCCACGCTCTGCCCGCGAAAAAGGCTGTCAGCAACAAGGCAGCGCTGGCTGCGGCAAGCCGAAGACCAACACGCAGGTTGATCCGGCGCCAGAATCGTTGCCGCTCCTGGTGGGGAATCAGGGAAGGCCGCAAGCGCCTCCATACGTTCTCGCCATATTGCGTGTCGCGTGACGCAGCCGGCGCCAATGTCTCTCTGTCGACAAGGCCGGCGAGGTCTTCTCGCAGCGCCGCAAGGGCCGCGGAGCAGGCCGGGCAGGCAGCCAGGTGCTGTGCTGCGTTTTGGCTTTCTCCGTACTGGTATTCGATCAGCTCTTCTTCGGTGAGGTGATTCATCGTTTCTCCCGCAGCGGCGCGAGCCGTTGCCGTAATTTCTGGACGGCTCGAAACACAGCCTGCTTGGCGGCGTTGGGAGCCAGGTTGAGCGCGGCGGCAATCTCCGTGGTGGACTGATCTTCAACGTGGCGAAGGAGGAAGGCCGTTCGCTCCAGCGCGGTGAGAGAGTGCATTGCATGTTGCTGCTGCGCGCCCAGTTCGCGGCTGAGCAGTTCCTGTTCCGGACCGGCCGCCGTGTCGGGCAGATCGGGGATGAATTCGTCGTCCGACTGTCCCCCTTGCCGATGGCCGGCTTGTCGATCCCGGCGGCTGACCAGGTCAAACGCGCAGTGAACCGCGATGCGATAGATCCAGGTAGCAAAAGCAGCCTGAGCCTGGAACGACGGCAGTTTCTGATACCCGCGCAGGAACGATTCCTGCACCACTTCGTCGGCGTCGGCCTCATTGCCGGTGATGCGAAAGGCCACGCGGAAGACCATCGCGCTGTGAACCACGACAAGACTTCGATAAGCCTCGACATCCCCGGCCAGAACATCCCGTATCGCGCGCTGATCGTTCTTATCTGTCGAGGCCATTCACCGCATTAGACAGGATCGGCGAGGCGCCAGTTAGGGCGAAGTTGCCCCCGATGCGAGAATGGCTGCATGGAACTGCATCCTGACGACATTTTGCTGGTCATTGATGTGCAGCAGGATTTCTGCCCCGGCGGCCGCCTGGCCGTCGCGGACGGCGATGCCGTCGTGCCGCCGATCAACACCGTGGCCGCGCAATTCGAGCATGTGATTCTGACCCAGGACTGGCATCCGCCCGGGCATGTTTCGTTTGCATCCACTCACGCGGGAAAGAAACCGTTCGAGAAGACGGCTGTCGACTACGGCGAACAGACGCTGTGGCCCGATCACTGCGTTCAGGGCTCAGTAGGCGCGGACTTTCATCCCGGCCTCGATATTCCTCATGCCGAGTTGATCCTGCGCAAGGGTTTCCAACGGGACATCGATTCCTACTCGGCCTTCTTTGAAAACGACCACTGCACAGCAACCGGCCTGGCCGGGTACCTGCGTGAGCGCGGCCTGCAGCGGGTTTTCATCGTTGGGCTGGCCTACGACTACTGCGTGCGTTTCTCGGCAGTCGACGCCGTCGCGCAAGGCTTCCGCGCGGTGGTGATCGAGGATGCCTGCCGCGCCATCGACCTGAACGGATCAGTGAGCGAGACCAACCAGGCCTTCGCCGATCTCGGAATTGACCGCGTGCAAGCCGCCGCGCTGCTCCCCCGTTCGTGATAGATCGAATCGCCCCCTGCCGCGTCTAATATGGAGACAGGGACTTCGTCCATTTCAGGACGTACCTGTCGATTTCTGGGGCCGGTGCGACCCAATCCGCACTTGAATCGGGGAGAACGACATGCCGCAATTGATGAGAACTGCGAATCCTGCCTTAACTGAAAAAGCCTTCCGCGAGTACGAGGCGGAGCGGTTTGGCGGCGGCGGATTTGGGGGCAGCCTGGTCGAGCGCATGACGCTCAATGGCACGGTGAACAAGACCGGCATTCTGCTGGTCTGCGCGCTGGCGACAGCGCTGTATACGTGGCACCTCTTTCTGACCACGCATTCCACCAGCGAAGTCATGCCGCTGATGCTGCTGGGCATGGTTGCCGGGCTGGTATTTGCGCTCGTGACCATCTTCAAGAAGGAGTGGGCGATGGTGACGGCGCCGGCCTATGCGCTGTCGGAAGGGCTGGTGCTGGGCGGACTTTCGGCGGTCTTTGAAGTACGCTATCCGGGCATCGCGATTGAATCGGTGGCGCTGACGTTCGGCACGCTGTTTACGCTGCTGCTGGCATACCGTTCGGGGCTGATCAAGGTGACAGCCAAATTCCGCCTGGGCGTCGTCGCGGCCACCGGCGCGGTATTCCTCTTCTACCTGGTGCAGATGGTGGCGGGGCTGTTCCATGTGGAGTTTACGTCGGTGAACAACTCGAGTCCGCTGTCGATCGGGATCAGCCTGATCATCGTGGGCATCGCGGCGATGAACCTGGTGCTGGACTTTGACATGATCGAGACGGGTGTGCGCGTCGGTGCTCCCAAGTACATGGAGTGGTATGGCGCCTTCGGCATCATGGTCACGCTGGTGTGGCTGTACATGGAGATTTTGCGGCTGCTTTCGAAGCTGAACCGGCGCAACTGAGTTTCTGACAATTGCTTTCGCGAGAACGGTCCAGGGGAACTTCCCCTGGATCGTTTCTCTTTGCGCGTCTCTATTTTCGCGGGCCGTCGATGTGAAAGTCCGATGGGGGAGCGAAGAGCTGGGGCTGCTGTTCCTTCAGTTGCAGGTTGTGCAGTTGATAGGTGGTCTGCCCGAAACGGGGGTCGGAAGTGGTGGACTGCACCACCGCTTGAATCGCGGGAGAGAACCAGGTTTCAGTCACAATGGCGATGGGACGCTCATTGCCCACCTGGCCGGCGGGGATGGTAATGGTCTGCTGGGTGCCTGTGCATTCGACCCCTTCGATGGTCTTCTTGCCCAGGTTTTCTTTGACGATATCGTGGCTCTCATCGAGCTTGGGCAGATCAAGGACATCGGGCCCTGAATCCAATGTGGCCGCTGCCAAGGGCTCATGTTGATTCGTGACCTTGATGAGCATGTGGGGCTCATGAGAGGTGGAGTCGCGTTCGGCGAGGAATTTGTCGGAGCGCGGGATCAGGCGCGCTGATTTATCGCCGGGATCGAGTACGTAGGCGTAATTGCCGACGGGATCATCGATGAAGATCTTCACCTCATGCGGGGTTGAGTCAGAAGGGTCCACATTTCCGAATGTCTGTTCGCGGCGTGTACGGCCCTCGCTGTCGCGGTAGAACTTGCTGACTGAGCGATTGACGATGCGGTTGCCATCGGCCAGTGTCTGCACCATCTCGGTCGAAGTCTCAGCGGCGTAGGGCTTGCCTTTGACGATCGGGTTCCGGGCGGTCACCAGATCGAGAACAATCTTCTGGCGAGCCTCCTGCCCTTCGCCTTCTTCGGGAGCGCTGCTGTGAAGAAAGGCGATTTCAGCTTGTTGTTTGGCGGCCTGGGCCGCGGTTACCTGCGCGGAACCGTTGGGTATGTCCAGCGTGATGACAGGTTGTTGACCACCGGCGGCGTTGGTTAAGGCGAAGGCGGCGGCCAGCAGAGGTACGGTGGCGAGGAGGATTGTGCGGCGGGTGCTCATATTGGGTGTCCTTTGATTGGGAATGGAAGGGGTGATTCGGCATGAATGCGGGGTTGGAATCAGGGAAGGATGCGGACGGCGCGGGGTAGACCATCTTCGCCGACCATGAATTCAGCAAGCAGGGTTTGGGCGGTAGATTCGGCCGGGACTTCGAGGCCGTATTGCTGCAAGGAGCCTTGTTGAATGCGCATGCGGACGAGGCTGATCGCGGTGGCCTTGGGCAAGCCCTCGCTGGCGGGCAGGGCAACAAATTCGGGCTGCCAGGCTTGCTGGAAGTTTGAGCTGGAGGGGGTTGGGGGCCGGCGCCTTGGCGGGAGTTTCGCAGAAGCCGCACGAATCGGGCTCGAGAGAATTGCAGGGTCAATTTGCGCTTCCGGTGAACGCGTTGGCGCGGATGGAAGATTTGCCTGAAGCGCGCTGCCGGACGGCGCACGATGCTCGCGATGTGGACCCCATTCGTTGACGCCAGCCAGGATGAGGGTCGAAACCAGAACCACGGCCGCTGCGACCATCCCCCAGGCTAAAGTCCGGTTTCTGGAACGCCGCAGTCCTGCAAGGGATCCAGGCGCTGCCTTCGACTCTGCCGCGGCGCGCAGGACGAGTTCGAGCGGCGCAGGCGCATCGGTCGAGCGATGTTGACGACGAAGCTCCGGCATCAAGTCATCGAGAGTTTGCCAATCGTTGTCAGGAATTATCCGCATTTCTTCTCCGTTTCGACGCATAGCGTCTGGTTGCGCAGCTGACTGGCCAGGCGAGCCTTGGCTCGGTGCAGCCGCGATCGAACTGTGCCGATGGGTATGGCCAGCACAGTCGCTGTTGCCTCATAGCTCATCTCTTCGAGTTCACACAGGACGATGACCTCTCGCAGTGGGAGGGGCAGTTCATTCAGCCCGCGCCAGACGCTGGCCACGGCTTCCTGGCGAATCAGCATGGTCATCGGGCTGTCGTCGAGCGATTCAGTTTCAATGGCGTCATTTTCTCCGCCGCCTGTCCGGTCGTCCTCGAATTTCCCGAGGTGCTTTAAGAGTTGTCGCCGTGCGATGCCGCAGAGCCAGGTGGAGAGGGCGCCTCGCGCGGGATCGAATCGGTCCAGCTGATTGAGCAGGGCAAGGAACACTTCCTGGGTGACTTCTTCGGCGATGCCGGGATCCTGGCTGATGCGCAGCGTGAAGCGGTAGATGAGAGAGCCGTGGCGGCGATAGAGCGCGCTGATCGCGTCCCCGCTGCCGTTGAGCGCGGCCTGGAGCAGCTCTGTGTCTGGTGCTTCTCCGGATTGCTCTCTGGTTTCGAACCGCTCAAACATACGTACCCATGATTACGCCGGCAGGGGAAAAAGTTCCCGAAGGCGCACGGTACAGGCGCGCCGCCGGATCGCCGGACGGCATGACAGTGAGACTCGCTCATTAGAATCAGGAAGTAGAAAGGGCGGGAACTCATGAGCGACGGCAGGGAAGAGCGCGAGGAGCGGGAAAAGCGGCGGGAGTTGGAAGAATGGCAGAGCCGCCAGGACCGGTTGGAGCGGGAAGCGGAAGATGCGTGGGAGCCGGAGCGGCAGGAGTCTTGACGGCGACCGGACTGACTGGTGAAGGTGGGGAATGGGTTGATCCAGCGAGTTCCATTTTGGGCATTGCCGGATTTGTTCGCTTCGATGAACTTTCGCCTTTTCTTCTAGCTTTCGGATGTCCCATCCTGCTACAATCCCATCGATACGCGAATCTCATTTTCGCCTTTTTGAGCCCGCTTTGCGGGGCTTTTCGGCGTCAGAGCGCGACAGGAGACAAACCCCATGGCCTATGCCGAAGACCGCGCCCGCGCCGTCGAATCCGCCCTTTCCCAAATTGAAAAGCAGTTCGGCAAGGGCTCCATCATGCGCCTGGGCGCGAAGGACGCCATTGTGCCGATTTCGGTCATCTCGACCGGTTCGATCAGCTTTGACGCGGCGTTGGGTGTGGGCGGCGTGCCGCGCGGCCGGGTGACCGAGATTTTCGGGCCGGAATCGTCGGGCAAAACGACGATCACCCTGCAGATCATCGCCGAGGCGCAGAAGGCGGGCGGGCTGGCGGCGTTTGTGGATGCCGAGCATGCGCTGGACCCTGTGTATGCGCGCAAGC
>Ga0182030_10026597_pt1 | contig 10461 bp, 10 predicted proteins | sample 812S3MmetaG_FD_121299 | JGI IMG/M metagenome (GOLD analysis project Ga0182030, IMG submission 121299) | Permafrost microbial communities from Stordalen Mire, Sweden - 812S3M metaG (Illumina Assembly) | ecosystem: Environmental > Terrestrial > Soil > Wetlands > Permafrost | place: Sweden... | reverse complement strand
TGGTGGCAAATTTCAAATCGTTTCCAATCAGATCCGAAATGAGATCGTCTCTTACGCACTGGAGGCTGATCCCATCGAGATAAAAAAGGTAGTGGAAGCCTGGTTGTCCATCCTAGCAAAAGTGCCGGCTGATCCGGAAGGATTTCCCGAGGACAGCGGCTCTACCAGACTGAACTCGGGAGCGGCGCTAAATTCCCGGCAACGACTTCGTCCCAAGGCGACCTCACCTGGCTCCTCCTTGCGTTTGGATCTCCGAAAGTCTGTATGCGAAGTGTTCACGATTAGACTAGTATCGCTGACGGTGGCATTCACACGCACTCCATCGTTGCTTTAGTGACCAGGAATGTTGCTGCGCACAAAGATCCCGTAATGATCAGAGGCGTCAGGTCCGGACCGATTTCCCTCTGCTCCCAATTCCGGACTTCGCCGACTATACTATAATGAATTGCGATGGAGGCTTGTTAAGCTCCTCATGAAAGATTTCGAAGAAGTTGATCTGCTTTGCTTAAACGACCGTGAACTGGTCGTTTCAAAAATTGCCGAGAAACTATATCGTCGTTGGTGCACTTATTTAAGCCAGGGCGGAAATGACGCGCCATATCTTGGCTTGGCTCGTTGGCGTGACGCGCCCTATGGGGCATTCTGGCTTTATTATTGGTCGGACATGGAACGTCTTGCCATCACCGTAGATGAAGTCGAAGAGCTCATAATTACCCGTCCGGATCTATTTCCGCTGCCTATCTGTACTACTGGAAGAAAAAATCTTTTTCCATCCGATTTGGATATTGCAGCGAATAAATATGGCGGCTGGCATCAAATATTAGATCCTGGTTTTAAGCCATCCGAAGACTTTTATTTTGATTTCGAAAAGCTCGGTTGCGAAAGAGGAGAGCTCGATGCAGCACGGAAAAAAGACAATCGATTTCGTAAAGGCACTTTGTTTTATCTTGCCGAGACCCTTCTTTCGACTTGGCTGGATTACCTGCGCGGACGGTTAGCGACAATAGACAGTGAATGTCCCAAGTTTTCGGGTAGGTTTGTAGACTTTGATCGTCTCTGGTTTTGGACAAAGCAACGCTCATTGATGGAATCGTTGGCGATCACGCTTGATGATATAGAAAGTCTCATCGCTTTCTGCTTATACGATCTTTTGCCGGCAAAAACTGAATTATCCCAAGATGATGCTCAGCACGAGGAACGCATTCGTCAATTGGCTGACGAATGCCGAAACCTATTTGACGGCTCTGGCGGTTCTGGCCCGGAACAGCCGTCCGATGAACCTCCAGGCTCAGGTCCAACACCAGCGCCCGTTCCGTTGCATCCAAGGGAGCCCAAAGACGACTCTTCTGTCGAGATAAAACTTCCCAGTTCCTAGCTTCCGTTCACAGTTTAAGCTAGTATCACTGACGGTGACTTTTCGATTGTCGTTCTTTCTAGAAAAATGTCACCAGATCGTTTGCACGGCGCTCGCCAACAAGTTGCTGTCGCAGGTGACCAACGGCAGTCCCAAGTGAATCGCTGTTGCACCAATTATCCGGTCGGGCATGTCTGGCACCAAGTCTCTCGGAACTTTAACCAGTGCCTGAGTAACTGCAAGATCTAATGAATGTAAAATCCAATTTGACGCCGGGTCCTTGATGCCATCCAATAGCCGATCTACCGCGACCTGGCTAAGCTTACCTTTCTCGACTAGATAGATAATACCAACGAGATTGCGGAAAGGTAAATACTTTCTCCCGCCTTGGTAGCGTCCAATGCTGAAATCGCGCGACTCGACAATCTACTCGATTGGAGGAAATACCAAATCGCAACATGGGTGTCTACAACCACCGAGGACATCAGACATCCTCACGCGGAAAATTTCCCCACATCTCCGAGCGCGCTTGTGCAATATCTTCTTCAGTAATATTAAGACCCAAGTCGGCCCAAATCCCCTTTAAGCTGCGCCTGGGACCTGTTGCCGCGGATTTCTTATGGAGATACTCGACAAAGTCTATGGCCTCACGCTGCTTGTCCGGCGGCAATGCGCGCAGTTTTTCTAGAAACGTTTCGTCCAAACTCATCTTGTAATCCTCTCGTAATCCATTCTATCGGACTGCCGGCTGGATTTCGGCTTAATCTTTATGAGATATGCACGTAACGGAAAAAATTCTTTGTACGGGTCGGAAAAGCCACATTTCATGCGGGCCTTAACTAGGCGCCACAGTAGTTCAGTTCCCTCATTCTTGCGCTGGCATTTCGCTAAACGAGCGCGAATATTTCTAAAGCACCCACACTCGCGCCCATTTTTATCTGATGAGGCGTCACCTTCATAGAGTACGATCGCCTGATTCAAGACCCTCAAACTGCCCCGCTGTCAGACAGGTCACAGAAATCTCGTAACTCAAGTTAGTGGTGAATTTCAAGCGTTGGCAAAAACCGATCAGCTTGCATCGGCAGCTCTTTTTTGCCGCTTGCCTCGGCAGCCCTTCTCTCGTTATCGGGAGGACTCATGCCATGCTTATCCAGCTCTTCCAAAATCTTCCGCCCGATGGCATCAACCGCATCGCTGACCGGGTTGTGACCTTGATTTGTATTGTCGTTGTGTTTGATGTTGTCGCTCATTTCCATTTCTCCCTGGCTGACTGTAAAGCCATTGGAACATGCAAAGTTTGCAGTTTTGTTGCAAGAAATCGAGCCTGACCGGGGCGCGCGACAAGCCTATCAGAGCTTCGCTTCTTTTCGCCGGGCTAGACGAGTTCAACCAGCTTATCTGATGCCCTGTGCATCTATCCGGACTATTTGTTGAGTCGGCTTCCAGTCAGGATCGATCAATTTCAACAAATCGCTCGTTTTCAGGGCTTCTAATTCATGGCTCAATTTACCAGCCTCTGGGTCAGGGCGCTGCGTAGTATCAATTACGAGGGTGCCGTGTCCCACGGAGACTATGACGTCCAATGCCTCAAGAGGCGAGATGAGCTCATCTACGCTTTCTGCTGTGTCCCCATAAGCGGTCAAGCAAATCACGTGCACCGAATTTGGTATCACGTCCGCGTGGTTATGAATATGTTCATGAGCCTGCTGAACATAGCCAATATTCTCAGCCAGTTCGCCAATTTCGACGCGATCAGGCACCCCCCAATCTGAATAGAAATATTCGTCCCAACGCTTCAGGATACGGTCGTCAGCAGCACGAATTTTTCCCCCAACACCGGCAAGCGAAACAATTTTTTTGACTTTGGCGCCATGTTCTGAAGTTTGCTGAAAAAAGGTAGTAGCCGAAGAAAGAACTGCCAATCCACCAAACGAGTGACCAACGAGAAATATTTCCTCGAAACCAGTCGAAAGAGAATTTAGAGCAATTAGCGGCTCTCTGAGCCAATCATCGAATGAAGCATGACCGTTCCCTAAAACCTTTTGGTTCTCCAAAGTCGCCTTTTCTTGACGCTTTGCGCAGTTGATGTAGTACTCTGAGTACTTGCCATTGATAATGGTGCCGCGATGCCTAGCCACAAAGACAGCATAGCCGACGGTCAAAAGACCTCGTATATGAAGCCTCTCGAAATCCGTAGAGGCGCCGCCGGGGAATCCAGGTTCGAAGATTATCAATCTGGTGGCACGGTCAGCAGGCAAATGCAACTTGCCTTCGAGCGAATCCTTGCCGGAAACTGAGTCTGAAGCACCGCCAGATCCTTCGAGTTTATCCGTGCCTGAATACACGTCTGGATTTAGAGTCAACCACCAAGAATCTTCTGAAAGTGGCAAAACATTCTGTGAATCGATTCTCAGTCCATTATATTGCTGCAGCCGGGTTGTTAGTTCGGAAGTTCTCATCATGCACCTAAAGCTCTTGTCTCCGGCATCTGTACCGATAGACTTTGGACATTGGTGATCGTAGGTTGGCACGGTTCCTTTTGTCTAGACATGGTATTGTATGGCAGAATATATTCGCCATTGACAGAAAGAGAAACAAGCAAAATCGTTGAGCGTTTTATCTCGAGTTGCGTGCGATAAACTGGCTTATGACGTTCAGGCAAGGGCTCACAAGCGGTGTAAATTTGCGTCATCAGTGCTTTTTTGTTACTTTCCATCACGTCTCGCACGATTACTTCGAATGTTCGGGCCTGTGCAAATCTATTCTTTGAGAGCCAGGAGCACAATAATGCTGAAATCTTCCAACCAATCACGCCAGAAATCCCGGCGATCGGCCGCATCCTCGGAGAGAACGAAAGGCTTCCATTCAATGTGTGAAAATCCCGTTGACGCAAGCGTGCTTTCGTATGTGGCGGGCTTGTAATGATAGTGGTCAAAGGAAAAATCTATCTTGTCTCCTTTGTAATGGGTTCGTTCAATTTTCGTTCCATCGCGCAGCTCGCCAATTGATTTTGCTGTGACACCATATTTAATACCTGTATGGACGGGGAAAAATGGATTTTCGTTAAAAGAGACAAACCTGCCTCCTTTTCGAAGATTTAAAGAAATCGTTCTGCACATTCTTTGAAGTTGTTCGACCGACGACGAATAGTGCAGAAGAAAACCGGCAAAAACGAAGTCAAATTCACCAAACTTATGAAGTTCTGAAGCATCTCCAACATGATATTCAATGCCCTGCGAATTCTGTCGTTCACGCTGCTCCGCAAGTCCGATCATCTCCGCAGATATATCGACACCGACGACATGTTTCGCTCCACACTCTTTAAAAAGTCGTGTGAAGTAACCCGACCCGCAGGCGAGATCCAAGACCTTTTTGCCGTGCATGTCTCCGAGGTAATGCTTAGCCGAAGGCGCCATAATGTCCTTTCGGTCGATACCCTCCTCGGCGCCCTGAGCGTATCGCTCTGCAATGTTGTCATATTGGGTCATATACACCACCTTCGGCAAAAAACTAGCCGCCATCAATCATTGTGCGAGATGTTGAAAGTTCAGAAGTCTCACGCAGACATCGATAAGCCGCCAACACTTCCGCACCCGTACTTCGAGAAGCAACACTCCGACTAGCGTCGGTCTCGACAACAGCGCAATACAAGCAAATTGAGCTTCATATCGCCTCCAATTCAATTTTTTCGCCGATTTTGAGTTCTTTTTCACTGTCCGGGAACACCACCTTCACGACCAGTCTGCCACCTAAGCCTTGAGCGATTTCCTGTAGGGTGGAAACGAGGAAATCCGATCTTGCCTCCGCTCGGGAAATGGAAGCCTGCTTTTTCCCGAGACGCCTTGCGACCTCTTCCTGCGACAGACCGCGTTGCTCGCGGAGGTCCTTTAGTCTAACGGCCTCTGGGGGAACGGTGGGACGCTTATTGGTTATGAGTTCGATGATCCTTGGGAGCACAGCCTCCAAATCTTTGTAAACCTCGTCGGCTCCTTCGCCGTACCCGTGCGTGTCATCTGAGACGATGCCAAAGCCCTTACCCGCCTGCCAAGCAACCGCAAGGTGGTAATCGGGCAGGAACAGATCCAGCGACCAGACCCCGCCTTTGACTAGGGGCTCGTCTAGCGTAATCCTAGCGGACGAAAACGCTCTTACAAGGAACCGCTGCATTTGCCGGATTTCGTTCATTCCTGCAGTCTTCTTGATTGCAGTCTTCGCAGTCTTGTTCATTCCCAGACCCTATTAGCGAGTGTCGCGTAACTCTGGTCGTGCGTGTTTGCTGCAGGCGCAGCTTGCAGTCGTTGGTAGAAGAGTTGCAGGCGAACTTCTTTGTCCATCCATGCTCCTAATCTCTTAGACTTCTCAAGTATAACGTCCAGGGCATATGCAGTCAAGGTAATAATAGGGGCTGAGACTGAGTCGCTGCCTGATGTCTGTTGCGCGCCAACTCTGCCAAGTCTCGCGTAGCTGTTGATGACGACGCACCAAGTCCTCGAAAGTGGCCCTCGCTATGAACTAAGATACGTGGTCGTTCTCTGTTCGTACGAGGTGAGAGTTTCGCAACAGAACCATAATCGATTGGCATTCCCGGAAACAATGACGACAAGGAACAGGTTGAGAGGTCACAAATGAAAGAGATGCTCCAGCTCCACAAAGTTGGGCGGCTACTTGCCTCCTTGACGCTTGTGCTGACATTAGTCGGCGCCGCACCATCTCAGGTGCAAGCTCGACCAGACAACCTCGCTGCTCAATCCAGCTTTACGGCTCAAGTCGGAGTGATCAAAAAAGAAATGGAAGCGCTCGTGGATGCGAGGCTGCAAGAGCTGCAAAAGCAAGCCCGGAATTTGGAAAAAAACAACTTGTCCGTTGACGACCAACTGAAAACATTGTGTCAAATATCCCTGCTGGAATCCCAATTTGGTAGGGATGAACAATCTGCACTCACCGACAAGAGGCGTATAGAACTGCTGAAGAACTCACCCGGTGAGGCGCACAAAAAAGAGCTGATAGACGTGACGCTAGCGCATGCGTATTCGAGGGCACACTATCAAACTCCCGAGCAGGAAAAAGAGTGCAAGCGCACTTTGAAGCACCTGTTGACGGACGTGGCGGGTTCGGATCCTTGTCTGCAGGTGCAGGTGTTGTCGCGCTGGATTGGTTGGTTTCCCTGGCTTTCCTCTGTGCGCGCGCAACTAATTGAGGCTCTGCCTAGATGCACAGAAACTGGAATTGAAGTAGACCGTATCAAAATGTCAGGTTATCTATGGGCTTCCGGCTATCAGTACACAAATCACATCCTCTATCAGCCGCCAAAATTTCCACAACTCCTGCAGAAGGCATACGAGTTTGCTGTGCTTGCCAGAGACCCTGATGCGGTGCTGAGGATCGTCGACTTGATGGATGGTACGAGCATTTGGGCGAAGGGGTTTTCGAGCCACTCGTCCGACGCGGCGTTGAATCAGACTTCGCCGATGTCGAAGAGCGCCCAGTTGATACTGGTGCTAAAAATGCTTGACGATTCCGCGAATCATGGTGGTGGCAAATTTCAAATCGTTTCCAATCAGATCCGAAATGAGATCGTCTCTTACGCACTGGAGGCTGATCCCATCGAGATAAAAAAGGTAGTGGAAGCCTGGTTGCCCATCCTAGCAAAAGTGTCGGCTGATCCGGAAGGATTTCCCGAAGACAGCGGCTCTGAAGTAATAAGAGCCCATCTGATTTTGGGCACCATTGAAACCATGCTCGGCAACTACGATCATGCGCGTGAATCGTACAAAATAACGCTGACGGAAGCGGCCGCAATTGCCAAAGATGACTCTAAGCCAATCGATCTTCCGAAATGGAAAGAGCAGGCAATGTTGCGCCTGAAGAAGTTGTTGAACGAAGACATGGCGGCCGATCCATACGCATTCGCACGTAATCCTTTAGAGAGATTGCAGATGCTGCAATACAAACACGACCGCTTTTCCACCGAATTTACGTCAAAAGTGCAAACTGCGGCAAATGTTGGTCTGGCGGTAATTGATGCCAAACAGCACAAAATCGATGATGCGAAAACCATGTGCAACAAATTGGCTGAATCAGACAATGAAGAAAACGACGGAGAAACTCGCCATTTGAAGGCAGCTCGACCAAAGCTTGCGTTCGATAGGAAGCGGGCGGGAATCGCAGCTCTGATCGCAAATGAGTTGGCGCCGACCAATCCGACCGAGGCGGCATCTTATTTTCAGCAGGCATGGGATGCGTACGATAAGTCTCGACCGAGAGCAGAGTACGAATTCGCTCAGGATAATTTCAGAAGAGGAATTCACGGACCGGAATGGCCGCCAATGACCATTCCTCCGTCACGCGGCATGCCAAGATCAGACTCAGAGGAAATTGTGATGCGTGTCCTGCCAGACGAAAAGCAGTTGCGTGCCGACTATTCTGCTTTCTTGAAGAAGCACACTGAGATTGCCAGGAGTGCGGACCAGCTCAAGCAGCTAGAAGCACGAGACGCGCATGACAAAGAACTTGATGCAAAGCACGAAATCGCTAACAAGCTGTACGCGATAGATAACGAGGAACACCAGACAGCTAATCTCATGGAGACTGATCCCGACGCAGCAATCGAACAGTTACGCGGCATCATTGCTAAACGGCGTGAAGTGGGGTACGACCAGAGCCGCCTGATCAACTCACTCAGTGCTCTTGGGCATGAACTGAGCGCTCTAGGTTTGGTCAAAGAAGCGCGTCCTCCACTTGAGCAAGCTCTGAAGTTGAGCGAACAACTTGAAGGGGACAAGCAGAAAGCATTTCAGGTTCAGCCAAATTTATATATGGGTGAGACTTTTTTGCAATCTGGTGATTTGCCTAAAGCAAACGAATTGATTTCCAAAGCGATAGCTACAATGGACTCGGACAAATTTGAAATTTACACTGCTGCCAGCGCCCGATTGTCTTTGGCCATCTGCCTGGTGCAGCAAGGCAATTTCAAGGCGGTAGAGTCGTGCCTCGCTCAAGCGGAAAAGCCTTTTAAGTCCGATCTTCACGACCCAGACTATTCCTTTGAAGCAGAGGTTGCCAGAATCAAAGCTCTTATGTACTTGTCTATGAAAGACGCCAAACAAGCAATTGGTCAAAGCCGCACATCAACCAAGTTTTTGGAGCAGGCTGCAGAAAATTTTACTCTCAACGAACGCGATCAAATCGACGGTCAGATTATCGAAGCTAGATGCAATTTGGCTGAAAACAACCTGGACCAAGCTGCGAAAGACCTAGATCGTGCGGACGATCTGCTCAAGAAGCTACCAGGTAATTCGAAAACACTACTAGTGCAGATCTGCGAAGCGAGAGCTATGGTGGCAAGTTCCCGGAAGAACTGGCCTGATGCCCGAGCCCAGTATCAGAAAGCGCTCGATGTTCTTACCGAGACGATCGGCTCGTGCCCGCGAGTTGACAAAATCAGAGAGGCGCTAAACGCACTGAGCGCGCATTGATTTGTTTCCAAAGCCTCCCTGAACTTCACTTGCTGAGCTTCGCGAATTCTGATTTAGGCATGGCTTTGATAGCTTTTGAACAATATCGAAGTCGCCGAAGTGAAAAGTGTTTTTGTGCATCCATGAACATTGCTTTTGCTTCCGGATAATTGCGGGCGCGGATAGCTCCTTTGATGAGGCTAGCGTAACAACGATCGCTGGTTTCGACGCTAAGAATTTTCTTGGCAAACTCAGACGCTATGTGTTTCTCTCCAAGCCCCAGAGCAACCTCGTAGCTTAAAGTACCTTCCTGCAAAAGATAACTGACATGTCTTTGCATATCATCCTTTCGTGCACTGTTAGTCATTTTTCGATGATGCGGAAACAAGACATCACTGTCGTAATCAAGGGCGTGCAAGAGCAAATGAAATCCCAACGAATCCAGATAGTCCTTAAGCACGTCGTATCTCCTCGTGAGCGCGAGCCTCTCCCAGGTACAATTGAGAATGGAATTTAGCAGTTGTTCATCTGCTCCTTCGGCTTGCAGTTTCAATAAGACGTCGATAGTTCGGTCTTTCTCTTTAAGGCACGAGTTGAGCGTGTCCCATTGGCGGATCAAAGCTAAGTCCGCTTTTTGTTCCAGCACTAATCTTTCTTTGTCGTTGCGCCATCGCTTAATGACGGCCCCCGCGGGCGCATAATTTTTCACTAGGTTGATGATTTCGCGATTATCCAAAAACAACCTATAGCCGGCATCGTTGGCAAAGACGCACTTGAATTTCTTAAGAGCCTCTTTGTATTGTCTTTCTCTCAAAAGTTTGCGAGCCGCTTCATATTCGCTCTCGACCCACCGCTGCAGCTCGAGCCGATTTTGAGGAGCGATGAGCTCTTTGATTTTGTCGGGCACGGCTTCGTCCATAAAGGCTATTATATATTGTGTGCTAGTTCATGGTTTACAGAGAACGCCAATGTCTCTTAGTAGCTGCGACGAAAACAGGCTGCGCTTATCCGAGGAAGCGCAGGAAAAGTTTGCCCAAGCCCGCAAGTTGGCCATGACGGATGACTACGCGGCCACTCTTGAGTGTTATTTATTTGCGTTCGATAATAGTCTTGCCGTACATGGATGGGGTGGAGTAAGACTTTCATACATACCGTCGGAAATTGCCCGGCTTGGTGAAAAATATTCGCCAGCTCTGACCGCACTGCGTTTGAGGCGCGATGCTAGAGAAGAACTGATTCGAGCTGGAGAGAGGGACTTTAATGTTCTGTCGGAATGGATTTCTCTCAATCGCTATTTAGAGGAACAGGAAAGAGAGCTTGCACTCTTAAAAGAGTTGGAAGCCTTAGGTGTCTTAGACGAGACTCTAAAAGACAGGATAATCACTTCGAATTTTGACCGGCTTTTGTCGGATAGGCGCTACGATGTTCTGTCCGAGTATTTAGACGAATTAGGTCACAAATTTCTGCATCAAATCTTTCACAGAGAAAGAGAGCGCCTATTTCCAAAACAAATTGCTCACTTTGGTGAAACAATGTCCGACTATTGGAAGGCTCATATCAGAGATGAGGGCGCGAAGATATTCGAGCTTGCCCTGGGATCAAAAAAACAACTGCAGTCCGACGAAATCGCCAAACGCATTCTAATGCATAGCT
>Ga0182030_10026595_pt1 | contig 10462 bp, 12 predicted proteins | sample 812S3MmetaG_FD_121299 | JGI IMG/M metagenome (GOLD analysis project Ga0182030, IMG submission 121299) | Permafrost microbial communities from Stordalen Mire, Sweden - 812S3M metaG (Illumina Assembly) | ecosystem: Environmental > Terrestrial > Soil > Wetlands > Permafrost | place: Sweden... | reverse complement strand
GGGCGCCTGCCGCGATGCAGCCCCTTTGACCCGTCCGAGTACAGAGAGTGGATCTCGTGGGCGGACTTCACCGGCATCCCTAACTACCATTCAGACGCGGAACTGTACGACGGCCTGATCGCCCTCGACCTACACGAGCTAGCTCTGTTGCCGACGCCGGAACTTCGCAGGTTTCTCCTGTCTTGTGAGTATTGGGCTTCGATCCGCGCCAAAGCAGCCAGCATGGGGATTGCCGAGGCCGACATCCCCGCCAACATCGGGCGGATTGCAGAAGCGCTCTACCGCGATTCACATCGGGATTCTGGCCCGAGGATGCCAACGCCCGCGGATATGGTGGGTACAGGGTCCGCCCCGGTGCCGCCGACCCCACTTCCGCAGAGCCTTACCCTTTCCCCCGCCCAGCTCGTCAACACTGTAACGAAGTGGCTTCCGAACAGTATTGAGCTTCAGCAGGAGATCATCACCGGGTTCTACTGCAATGCATGGGAGATATTGGCTCGCCAGGATGCCCTAGAGGGCAACGGCTTTGAATATGTCCGTACCACGATTCTAGACAAACTCACCGACGTAAAGCCGCAACTCGTCACTGAGTTTCTACGCCAGTACGACGGCGCCGCCGCCTTCCACGTAAACGGCAGGAATTGGATGCAGGCCTACTCGCGTTGGTATTCGGAGGAACACTTCCGCTTCATCAACTGGTCGTCGGCCGGACTCGGAAAAACCCGCACCATCCCTGCGATGGTTTCAGCGTATGGCATCCACTTCACGATAATCATCTCGCCCAAAAAAATTACCAATAACAAGAATCCCCAACTGGTATTCGAATTACTCACTGAAGATCCGAAAGCCGTAATTCACTACTCTGACTATGGCGTTCCGACCTTCCTCGCGCCCGGTCTGCACCATTACTTTGTGTGCAACAGTGAGAAATTGCAGCAGGGTGCCAAGACTCGCCGGATGATAGATGCGCTCATCGCTCACCGCCCTGGATTGATCGCTTTCGACGAAGGACACCTGCTCGTCTCATGTAACCTCGTCGATCCGGAACTCGGAGAGAAGACGTCCGACACGAAGTACAAGCCCCGGATGGAGGGACTGCGCTACCTGCTTGACGAACTTGGCCCCGGTCCCGAGCCACGCATCGTCGTCTTGACCGGGACCCCGGTTCGCGTGGACGCACGTGAAGGCCAGGCACTCTTCGAACTGATTGGGGTTGAGGTCGGTGAATTTGACAAGGAAATGAGTGAGCTGAATGCGCTTCGCCTCCGAGGCCAGCTACAACAGAACGGATTCCAGTTCCTGAACTACGGGCTTCCGGAGCTGCGGCGATTTATCTATCCGTTCAAAGTTCCCTCAGATGTTGCCGCTAAGCTCAACGGTTCCGACTTGTCCACGCTCGACAAAGAAGTCATTCGCATGGAATACGCACTCCAGAATATCTACAGTCTCTGCGGCAAGAGCGTAATCAACACCGAAAGAGTGCCCCTTTCCCTTGGCGAGGCCACTCCAGTCGATAGTCGGGATTCGATATACGACCTCGCTGAGCTAATCGAGTTGGCGACGGACAAAGAGGCCAAAGCGCAGGCTGCGCGCCAAACCCTGCCTGGCAAGGCTTCCTCGCCGAATACAGCCGCAGATTCTTTCGAAGGCTGCTCGGCTCTGGACCGCCAGCGATTCCCTGTTGTCAAACTGAATTACGAACCGTTGGACGGGTCAGTGAATCCGATCTTTTTCACCTACTTCGTGGATGGTCCTTCGGCAGTAGTCTCGGATTTTCTCACGAGCAGAAATATCCGGCACCTACGCTGCACGGGTGATAGCGACGATGCGGAACTGGGCAAGTACCTCACCCAGAAAGACTCGAGCCTGATTGCCAGTTCAAGTTGGTCTGTGGGCGTTGACGGATCGCAGAAGGTTTCCAACGCCCTTGTAACCCTCGGAATCCCGTGGCATGACTCAGGCCACCGCCAAACCGTAGCGCGGATTCACAGACAGGGCGCCGAGACGCCAGATGGCACACCTACAACGGTGATCCATGAAATTATTCCAGTCGCAGTCAACGTGAACTACGACGTCAAGCGGCTCAACAAGGTCTATGCGCGCCGAACATTTACCGAAATTCTAAGCCTCGGCGAGGTTAAGGCTCAAAAGACTGACGGCGAAGGCAGGTCCAAAAAGAAGGGGTCTACGAAGGCCGAGATAGCAGACGAGCTTAAGGCGGCGATCCGCGGTTTACTTGGCAAACAGATAGACATGCCCCTCACCCACAACGAAGAAGAGTTGGCCACACTATGATTCATTACGATCCGACAATAAAGTTTGTCGAACATTTCGGCATGTACCAAGTGCCGGACACGCTCGCGGACGCAGTCGAGCAATACAGAATTGATTCGCTCCGAAGTGCAATGGAGAAAATGAACGTCGGGCCGGAAATCTTTGAACTCCTCGTCACTGAGGATGCTTCGGTCACAGATGACTTTGGTACGCTCTGCGATCCGCTCGGCTACTTCGCGGATTCGTTGTTGAGCTACGTGAAGCCGGCCACCTCCGCCTCCCTTCCTCCGGTGCCATCTACGCTAGCCGACCTGGGTGTTGGCGGCGCCGCCCTCTGGATAGTCCCGCCCGTACCGAAGGCTTTAGTTGAAGCAGACAGCGCGTCGATCGTGAAGGTTGCCACGCTTACAGCCACTTCATTCTGTGACACAGACTTCGTTGTGGGCGACCGAGAAGCCAACCTCCGCTACATCGCACTCAATAGCGTTGACCACCCGGCATCGATGGTGCTACGGGAATCAAAGATTTGGATTCCGTATCGCCGCCAGATCAGCCTCCCTGATATGGTAGCCGTCCGGAAGGCGGACTTTGTGAAGCTCTTCACTACGCTCGGTGTTCCCCTGGAGGCACGTGAATTGGAATGTCTCAGCCGGGAAGAGCTTATTGCCTGCGCTACAGACGTGCGCAGCTATATTTTGGAGAGGAATCGCCACATTGTTTTTTGCGCGGGTTGTTCCAAAAAAATGCTGAACCTGAATATGCAGGTGGTGTCGGCTCAGACCGAACACGTCTGCTGATCCTCAACGCTCACCCAAAAAGGGGGAGCCATGCTCTCTCGCTACTCCCTCTTTCGAAGGAATTCCAATGCTGCCAGAAATTCCCGGCACCGTGATGCTCCACCGGCGCGGTTCGTGCGTACCAACGGTTATCGCCTGTCTCCCGCAGTTGAAAGACGAGGACGTCGTGATCGAGGGGTGGGTGAGGTTTGGAAATCACGGTCCGATGCATGAGCACACGTGGATGGTTATCGAGGGAGAAATATTCGACCCATCGCTTGTGCAGTTTGAAAAGCTGAAATCGTTTCCTAAGCCGTTACAACGAGTGGCGGAGCGCATTGTGACGGCGAGCGAGTACCGGCGCACCTGGCGTCAAGCTATCTCACCGTGGTGGATCGATAGATGCTGCAGCTTTGGCGTGAGTGTTTCATCGACTCATGCATAGAGAGGACGCATGAAGAAAATACGGTTTGTGATCATCAATACGTGCGACGCCCCTATTCGCAAGCACATTGCGGAGTGGGTCGACGGGGTTGGGTACTGCTACATGAGTCGCACCTCACTCCCGTATCTCAAGAAGTTCGACGGCATGCAGCCTGCGGAGCCGACGCCGATCGAAGACTTCGGTTTCGATGTTTTTGTGGGGGAGAAGGAGGCAACGTTTGTGCCGGCACGGGAAAGTACCGCTGTCTATGAAGACGGAAAACCGCGCAAGTGGCAGGAACGGTTTAGCCCGCAAGAATCTTTTGTCCTTCCCTTAGTTGGAAAGGTGAAACTCCGCGCCAAGAAGGCGGCCTGACTGTCACCCGTTAGTGCCCAGCCAGTAGGGCGATAACCCCACTGTCGCGCTGGAAAGCAACAAGCGAACCTGTTCCTAACAATAATTTGATTTCCCAAAGGAGGCTGCGTATGCCCATCCCTAACCAGGTTGCGTGTGCAGCCTGCGAGTCGTATCCAGACAAGCTCATCCTCGGTTTATGCCCCCAATGCCGGATGAATGACATCCGGCCCGCTGCGAAATACCAGTGGACTGCGGACATGGATGACCAACTGCGCCAGATCTATCGGAGAGCTGGCCGCAAGCGACTTGTGCTCTCCGCGGAGCTCACCAGGTTCTCGTCGGCTTTCCGGCTCCCTCGCACAGCTATTATGAACCGAGCCCGGGCCCTTGGCTTGAACACGGTTCGGCCATTCAAGCCGTGGAGTGACAAAGAGAAGATCGCACTCCGCGAACTGGCGGGACTTCTGGGTGTCGAGACCATTGCAAAGAAACTAGGCCGCAGTCCGCACGCCATCAGAATTCAGCTTTCGGCGATGAACCTTACTGCCCAGGTCACGGACGGCTACACAATCAATCAACTTAAGCAGCTCCTTGGTGTTCCCAACCGCAGCATTCAGATGTGGTTGACCACGAAGGCTCTCCATATGGACTTGGACAAGGACCGGATCACAGAAGCATCCGTTCGTGACTTCGTCCGACACCACCTCTACGAATTCTCGTTCCGTAGGGCAGACGAGGCCTGGCTGAAATCCCTGTTGAGCACCCAACGGGCAGAACGACGGCGACGGACTGAAGGTGAGGAGATGAAATATGCAGCGTAGTGAGCATTTGATTGTATTGGACCAGGTGGCCGCCGAGATCAATCGGCGGCTCCCTGACGCCGCAGCATTTAATGAAGGCAATCACGGCGGCGTCTGCTGCGTGTACGCGAGAGTGTCCCATTGGGATGCATTTGAGGCCGCGCCGGTCTCGTAAAATACCAAAATCATGGCCACAGTAGACGAACGCGAACGCGATGATGAGGAGCTTGCCGACTATGACGTCGGTTTTCAGGACCGGATCGAGTGCGAGCCTTGGGAGGCCTCCCCGGGCGAGGACCTTGTGTTGAGCAAGGGAATGACTGAGGAAGAACGCTGGTTGCGACTCAAGGCGCTTCACAAGTCGAAGCGAAAGGAGCCCCTTGGTCCCGGCTGGGAGCGAGGGTGGGATGCTGCGCATAAATCTCAAAAGACTGTGGGTAAAATCTAGCGGCGGCAATCGATCTCGACCGACATTGACTGCCCGAGCTTCCTGCCTATTCCACCCACAAGAATCTTTAGCGAGTGGGCAATCTGTCCGACATTGCCGCCCAGGTCAGCCATGTCGTGGGGGTCGACTGAGACTATAAAAGTGACGGAACCAGCTTCGCGTTCGAGTTCAACGACGATTGCTTTCGGGCGGCTCGCTACTATCTGAACCGTTCTTAGCAGTAATTCCCGAACGTGCGTTTCGTCGGACATGTGCCATTGATTATATTGAGGCCCAGCGCGTCCGGACGGTGACCGCGCATACAACGAGTTGGCCATCATCCTAAGCGAAACTCGCGCGCTTTACTTTCTGACGGAAATCCTCGCCATGCATTTCAACTACCACGCACATCTCCTGCAGCCGGGAACGCATACGCTCGCCGATCCGGTCGCCAAGCGTTTCCTCTCGCATCGAGGCCCGGATCTGTCCGTTCGATCCCGGGTCTACGCCTAGCGGGGCGGTATTCGCGTAGTTGGTGGTGATGATGGTGGTGAGACGGTCGTTATAGCGCGAGTTCAAGACTTGGGCCACGGTATCCCAGACCCATTCGCTCGGCTTCGCCGCGCCCAGCTCGTCAAGCACGAGGACCTCCGCTTTGCAGATGGGGCGAAGAATCTCCATCTCAGTTGCCTGGACCTCCCGGTTGTAGCTGTTCTGGACTTCCTTCAGCAGCTCACGGTAGTCCCAAAATAGCCCCGATGCCCCACGCTCCATGATGAGGGCTTGCAGGATGCCAACGGCCAAGTGCGTCTTCCCGACGCCTATAGAGCCAGTGAGGAGTAATCCCGTGCCGGCGCTCTCAATTGGATACCCCTCGACGAACTTCCGCGCTCTTATGTGTGCGGCAGCCAATGTTTTGTCGGCACCGCGAAACTTACTCTCGTAGCTGTCCAACGAACAGTGCTCGTACCGCTTGGGAATGCGGGCGCGATCGAGCATGCGCGCCGCCCTATGTGCTAGTCGGCACTCGCACGGCCGCGCGACCTGGCGATCATTCTCTTGAACGATGCGCAGCCCCGAACCATCACAAACGCTACAGACTTCAGCCATATTCTCTCGCTCAGTTCTGGCTCGGTATTCCATATCCAGTCTGATAAATGCCACTATAACTCAATCGCCGCCCTGCCCGACGTAAGTCTCTACATTTGAGACAGATGAGCACCCCCAACAACGCCGACATCTTCGTACACACAATATGATCAATAGCAGCCGGCGCTCTGCGCGGCAGTCAGAGGAAGAATTGGCCGACAGTCAGATTCGGAAAGAGTTCATCGACTACGACGCGAGGCGCAAACCCCGCTCTGTGCGGTTCTGCGTGAAATGCCAGAAGGATCTCGATCCAAAGCCGGTGCGCCGGGTATACGTGACCGCCGATATGGTAGCTGTCCACCCGGATGATTTTAGGCAATACGTCCCCACAGCAGGCGATTTCGGCTGGCTGCTCATTGGCAACGATTGTGCTCGCATTCTCGGCACGGAATGGACTCTCCCTGAAGTGGCTGGTGAGACCCCGAGGTGAAAATTTCCCACGTATTCCGAAGCTGGCAATACGTGGGATCTCTTAGAACTCGCCGTACTCCTGGCCTAGAACGTCCCATGCAGCCGCGATGTCGGGGTCTTGAAATGCGCGGTCGAACAGAACATTCAAGCTCTTCCATTCATTTGGCGTGAACCCGAAGGATACTGCGCCGGCACGAAACCACAACTGGTCTCGGCCGGTACCTGCATAGGCAAAGAAGTGCTCGCCCCTCCAAGGTTCTGATGCCGTTGTCATAGTGGCGAGCATATAGCGGAACTCGGCGATCATCGGATACGAGCAAATGGAATACATGCCACCGATCGACCCGGAGCTGTTCATGGTCAGGTTAAGCAAGAGTTCGTGGTCAGAACGGATGACGCCAAGTTGGTAGCTCCCCTCCTCAAACAGCCATGACATAAACGGCAACTTCGGATTCTCTTCTTCCCTTTCCCGCACCGGCTTATTGAGCCGCGCATAGTGTCCGCGCGCCGCCAGTCGCCACAGAATCGGCCAGCGCCCGTCCAGTGCTGCCGCGATCGCTTGCGTGGAATGCTCTTGCTCGTCGAGAAGCATAAAAAGACACTCAGCAATGTCCGAGCCAACCGCGGAGGGTACGGCACCCGAAAGGCCGCGAAGGTACTCAAAATCGAGATCGATAATCTCCTGCAACGTAGCGCGCGCGTCAGAGCCCAGGTTGCGCGCGGGCGAGGCCCATATATCGAGGCGGCGGCTGTAATAAAGCAACTTCTCGGGATTCCGCAGGCCTGGACAGGAGTCGGCAAGCGACTCGAAGATCTGCAACAGTGCAACAATAGATGTTGGGGAAACGCTATGGTTGCTGTATGCGTCGATCCCCGTCTGAGCCAGCTTGGCCAAATATGTCAGGTCTGCTTGGGGCACTTGGCCGCGGCACCCCAGGTCGGCCTTGGCATTCAGTAATTCTTGAGTCGGATCGGAGTCAAACTGATGCCGAAAGAACCGATTTATACCAACTATTGACCTTTCAGAGTCTTCGTAGGGAACCTCTCGACGCTGGAGGTTTCCGATCCTGACTCTCATCACGCTAATGATTCGGTCTGCTAGTACTGCGACCGTATGTATAGGTAACCATTGTAGATACTTGTTGGGTGCTGGTTGTGGCTGTATATCTGGGGAGTGAGCAGAGGCATACGACTTCAGGTTGAACTCAAGCAGCGCGATCGACAGCAGATTGATCAGTTGTTAGGAGGCGGGTTGCAGTCGGTGCGCTCGACATTGCGCGCCTTGGCATTGCGTCAGTTGGATCAGGGACAGTCCACACCTGCGGTGGGAGCCAACCTGGGGCTTTCCGCCAAGGCGGTATGGCAGATCGGCAAGCGGTATCTTGATGGCGGGTTGGAGCGGGCGTTGTTCGATGCCGCCCGTCCAGGCAAGGCTCCAGCTCTTGATCAGCAACAACAGCAGCGCATTATCGCCGTGGCTTGCTCGCCTCCCCCAGAGGGGCGAGCACGTTGGACGGTGCGGCTGCTGACCGAAGAAGTGATCAAGCGCAAACTCGTTCCGCACGTCGGCCGGGAGACCATTCGGGTGCTGCTGGAAAGCCACGACCTTAAGCCGTGGCGGGAAAAAAATGTGGTGCGTGGGGAAGTTGGACGAGGAGTACAGCGACAAGATGGAGGACGTGCTCAAGACATACGAAAAGCCTCTGTCTGAAGACGAACCGGTGATTTGCGTGGACGAAAAGCCGGTGGTGCTGCATGAGGACACGCGACCTCCGATTCCAATGCAGCCCGGGCAGATCGCACGACGGGATTATGAGTACAAGCGTTGCGGCACGGCTAATGTCTTTTGCGGCATCGAGCCCAAAGCAGGGGTTCATTTCACCAAAGTGACGCCCACCCGCTCGTCACCCGAGTTTGCCGATTTTCTGTGGAGCATCGCCGAGCACTATCCCGCTGCCCACACCATTCATCTGGTCATGGATAACTTGAGCACCCATACCCGCAAAGCGTTGGTGGAGCGCTTCGGCGAAGAGGACGGGGGCTGGTTGTGGGAACGCTTTACCGTCCACTACACCCCAAAGCATGGAAGTTGGCTCAACCAGGCCGAGATCGAGATTGGTCTCTTCAGCCGCCAATGCCTCGGAAAACGCAGGATCGGGGATATCGTCACCCTGCGCCGCCAAGCCAAAGCCTGGAATCGCAGCGCAAACCGCCACAAGATCACCCTCAAATGGAAGTTCACAAGAAAGCTGGCACGCCTGAAATTGAACTACTCATTCAAGCGGTCACAGTACTAGTCGCTCAGAAGACGACATTGGTGCCTTTCTGTCCGGTGCCGCACTCAATTTTGCTTTGTGGACAATGAAATGTAAGCTAATCCTACCACCGAAAGTGGCAGTGGTATAGTCTAACTGTATGAAGCCGGACACTCCCCTCGAGCGGACCCGAATGACCATGCCCAGCGTGGGAGAGTTCTTTTCGTCGACCGGAATACTGGCCCACGCGGGTGGGCTCCGCTTCGAGTATCGGCCGGGCCAACTCCAAATGGCACTCCGCATTGAGAAGGCGCTGATTGAGGGCACACACCTGGTCGTAGAGGCCGGAACCGGTACGGGCAAGACGCTTGCATACATCTATCCGGCGTTGCGCTTTTCTATGATTACCGGCAGACGAATCATTCTGTCGACCGGGACGAAGAGTCTGCAGGAGCAGTTGTTCTACAAGGATGTCCCTTTTCTGGAGTCGATTCTCGGGCCGCTCAATATTTGCTACATGAAGGGTCGAAGCAACTACCTTTGCCGGCAAAAACTCCAAGACATGCCCACAGCGTCGCTCTCCGGGGCAGAAGCCCTTCATTTCAAGATCATCCAGGAGTGGGCCAAGACGACGGAAACCGGCGACCGGGCGGAGATTGCGGCATTGCCCGAGAAGACGCCCCTTTGGGGCAGGCTAGACGCCCGTACCGACGCGTGCAGCGGCAAGGATTGCGCTCATTTTCTCGACTGCTGTGTGTCAGAGATGCGCCGGCGCGCGGCTGAGAGCAATCTGGTCATCATCAATCATCACCTCTTCTTTACAGATCTCGAAATCAAGATGAAGGCTCCGGACGCCGCAATTCTGCCTTCCGCTGCTGCCGTTGTCTTCGATGAGGCTCATGAGTTGGAGCAAATTGCTTCGGATTGTTTCGGCGTGGCCGTGAGTAACCGCAGGGTTGAGGATCTCGTTTGGGATATCCGAAAGGGGACGATTGACGCGGATCGCCGGGCCGAAGTCTCGAAGGTGTCCGGAACGGTTGTAGAGCGATTCGCTCTATTCTGGGCGGCGATGCCGGGAAAGAAAGAATCGGCTCGGATCGTGTTCGATGGCCGCCCGGAGTTTGTCGTAGAGCGGAATGAGATTTATTCGGGCGTATTGACAGCACTGCAGCTTCTTCACAGCGTTCTGAAGTCGATCGCCCAGGATGACGATTCCGTGAGTTCGCTGGTCCAGAGAACCAGTCATCTCTTTGCGGAGCTTCGCTTTCTTGTCGAATCGACATCCGACTCGGCAGTCTTCTGGATCGAGCGACGGCTATCAGGCCACGGTAACGCCCTCAACACGTTCATACAGGCCACGCCCATCGACGTCTCAGAAATCCTGGCCGTCAGCGTGTTCGAGACGTACGATACGACGATCCTTACCTCGGCAACGCTTGCAGTTCAAAAAGGGTTTGCTCACATCCGGAAGGCACTCGGAATCGCAGAGGCTGAGGAACTCATCGTCCCATCTCTGTTTGACTACCCGAAGCAAGCTATCCTTTATGTACCGAAAGACATCCCTGACCCGCGTGACGATGGCTTCTTCG
>Ga0182030_10026594_pt1 | contig 10462 bp, 11 predicted proteins | sample 812S3MmetaG_FD_121299 | JGI IMG/M metagenome (GOLD analysis project Ga0182030, IMG submission 121299) | Permafrost microbial communities from Stordalen Mire, Sweden - 812S3M metaG (Illumina Assembly) | ecosystem: Environmental > Terrestrial > Soil > Wetlands > Permafrost | place: Sweden... | reverse complement strand
TTTTTGCCGTACTTTTTCCCTACTAATGCTGCGATACCATCTGCTAAACCTACATTTAATAGTGCTATCGTAAACAAGATATGTTGGGGCTCAAGTATCGCTAAAATTAGAATGCTAAGAGGAAAAAACAAGTCACCTAGCGTTTTACGTTTTACATTCATCATTCCTTTAAAAATATGGAAATATCTTGATATGATAATCACCACCAGGAAAGCTAATGCTAGTAGTTTTATCTGGGAATAGGTCATGTAGTACGGCCAGAAGGCGACAAAGACTGCCACAGATATATGCACAGCTTTTCGAGTCATTTCATCACCAAGCTTACGTCTTCGCCAAAGTCCCTCAGTTACTACGAGTAGAATAAAGATCGCTGCTAAACTAAATATAATATTAAGCATTTTGGATATTGTAACTTAACTTGAGAAAATTATGATTATAAATGGTCAGGGTGAGAGGACTTGAACCTCCGACCTCAGCGTTCCGAACGCTGCGCGCTAGCCAACTGCGCCACACCCTGTAGGTAGGTTTTGTTGTATTATTTTATGTTAGTTATATAAAAATTGCCCGAAAATACAACTTTCTTTTATAGTATAGATAATAAACAAAAAAGAGGGTATAAATTGAGTCAAACGACTTTTGAGGGAATAGGGTTGAGCAGCAGTATAGCCGAAAAAGGCTTTGCTTTAGTTGAACATGACATCACTACCGACGAGATTGATGCATTAATAAGTGCATATGCAACTTTCACCGATGAATTACCTGATCCAGATCTTTTTACTGTGCATTCTATGATAAAAGACTCAGAACACTTAGATGATTTAAGCTACGCAAGCGACCACAAGAGACAATGGCATAAATACAGGACTAATCATCCTCAGTACGCAAAACCCGGAGGATATACAAATCGGAGCTTACAAATTAAAGCATTACGATTTTATGGAAGAGACCACGATGCTATCGGCAAACCAGTAGAAGATGATCCAAAGGAGTACTATCACTATCATCCCAATAGTTTAGTTAAAATGAAGGCTATGCATGATGAATTTGGATGGGGTCCGATTCCTCCGGAAGTAATTGCCCTTCATACTCGCTTCGCTACAATCTGGCGTCTAGCAAACACTGCTATGTCCTCTACTTTCCAATTATTAGAAGAAGAGCATCCAGAACTAATGAGCCGGTTCACTAGACCAGAAGATCTAGCAACCAGTCCATTAAGATTAATTTTTTACCATCCCGGTCAAGGAGATATTTTGGCAGGTGGTCATTATGATAAAAGTACATTTACTATGCAGATTGCAGAAAGTCACCTAGGTCTTCGTGCAAGAAACCCCGTAACACAAGAAATGGGATTAGTACAAAGACCCGCAAAAGAAGCTGCAGTCTTTCCAGGATTACTGTGGGATAGAATGTACCCAGATTCGAGCCTAGAGCCAACTTGGCATGATGTCATAAACATGGATGAGGTTAACCCAGGGCTAAACATCCGTGGTAGAAAATGTGCAAGATGGGCACTCATATGGTTCAGTAATTCAACCGCCTTAAATATCCCACAAAAAGCTGATACACACACAATTGCCGAAACTATCATATAATTATGGTTTTAAAAGTAAGACAAATTAATTAATTTTTAAAGGATTTAAGAATGGAATCGCTAAGTACCCTGCCACCAGCAATCGAAGAACAACTAGGTAAAATGGCTCTAGCCGGCAGAGAATTAGAAGCAGATGTCTTAAGAAGAGACCTCGAAGTACGAGGCGAATCTGCAATAAGAGATTTTGAAAGCTTTAGTGACTTTGAAAGATCAGCTTTAGTTACCAGCCGTCACACACCCGACCACCCTACACTTTTTTAATAAGAATCATTAGCTCTAACAGATCAAATAGTCTTGCCATCTTATTGATTTAATGTTATGCTTTCGCGATCATGTCTGAAAAAATTAAGTATGTTCCTCTGCCCGAAGTAGGCGAACATACTGATCAAATTAAAATTGGCGAATTAGGTCTACCTGTAGGCTTAGATACTGAAAGACTATTACTCAACCTCCCACGTACTTTATTGATAGCTAAACTGGGAGATATAGGACACCTGACTATAAGAGGATTTCGTGGAGAAGTAACAGAAGAAGGCTTTGGTATTGGCGGGATATCTGGAGATGGTACCGGAACTGCAACTAAATCAATAACAATAGCTAAAGCTAAAGCTAGTCAATCGGAAGTCGAAGGTGGTGATCATGAAAACATCTCTTTTAAAGATAATTACCTATGGAAAGATGCCACTGTCAAAATTAATAATGCAGAAATCGAACAAAGAATAAGAAGCGATGGTGATAAATGGGAACGTGGCCCATATGACGTTAAGGCCAGAGCAAAGTACATGAACGATAGTTTACGACGGGGCTTAGCCTCTGCGGCACTTGAAAGTATATTAGGAGAAAACCCCTTAAGGACATTGGAACTTAGTAGCTTAAAATCAACTTTTTTGGTTTCAATGTATAGTCTTGGTCTTGGGCCTGAAGCTGCATTGTTGTTTTTTATCAGTATACATTCAGTTGAAAATTGTATCGAGCAAGTAGTAATGAAGAATAAAATGGGCCGAGATCTTCCGCCTAGGCAGATTTCACTATTCAACAGACGTCACTACGACAGACTAGTGTTAACATCGCTTTTAAATCGTAGTTCAAGATTAATTAAGGCAAAAAATAACCTTATTTACATAAGGTTAAATTCAATTGGTCGGGGTGAAAGGACTCGAACCTTCGACCTCCGCGTCCCAAACGCGGCGCGCTAGCCAACTGCGCCACACCCCGAAAAAGACTAATTATAAATACTCTTACCTTTATAACTTAACCGTTAAGATGTAAGCTGAGAATAAGGAGCATTTCCGGCCGATTATAACGGAAGCTGCTCCAAAAGACTAGGCCTATCTATCTTTTATAGATTTTTATGCCATAATATGTTATAATTGTACTATGAAATACGCATCAACTTTTTTTACTATACTTCTTATATGGGTTGCGGTAATTTTAATGTCCCTAACTGTTAATGACTCAGGGCAAGTTTTTGAATTGTATGTAGCAGTAATGATATCGACTATCATGCTTTTCTTGATAGGTTTTGGCGGCCGAGCATAACATGAAGCCTCAGAGCATAAACTCTATAAAACGCCATAGAGCTGCTAAGATGGCAAAAATAGCGACTCGTGCACTGTACCTCCAAAAAAGAGGTAAGAATGCTGAGATGGCTACCTTTATGTGTGATGAGCTTGTATCACTTGGGGGTATATATATAAAATTTCTTCAAGGGGTTATGCTCCAAAGTGCTTTCTTTAAACAATGGAAGAGCCCTAACCGCTATAACATTTTTGAAAATCTAGATACTGAAATTATTAACTTACCTCAGTTATTACAAAGAGAATTACCCCCAGAAACACTTGCTAAAATAGCGCAAGTTCAACCTGAACCTTTTGCTGCTGGTAGTTTTGGACAAGTTTACTACGGATTATTACGAGATGGTAAACCCATAATAATTAAGGCGCTCAGACCATTAGTCAGAGAAACATTGCAGTTTGATTTAAAATTAATCAATGTATTTGCAAAACAGGTATTTACTAAACTTTATACCGGCCTACAACTAGATGTTAACGAAGCATTGAAAGAATTTAAGAAATCTTCCTTAAATGAAACCGACTACGTGTCTGAGGCTGAATTTGCCAATGAATTATTCGAGGTATATAAAGGGAATGACAAGTTCATTATCCCTGAAACATATTTAGATCTTTGTACTCCAAATATAATAGTGCAAGAATACTTAGGTGGAATTTCAGGAGCACAATTAGTAAAACTTCAAGAACAAGGTATAGAACCCTATAGTTATGTTAAAGAAAATATTGGATCAGAATTAGATAAACAACTTATAACACTAGGTAAAGAATACGTTTATGGAATATTTACGCTTCCTAGAGTACAGGGTGACCCGCACCCTGGAAATGTTAAATTTCTACCGGATAACAAAGTTGGCCTTATAGACTTTGGAATATATGCACCATCACCTAAAGATAAGCCAGCATTCTTTGCCCTTATTGGAGAATATTCAAAAATGTATAATGGCAATCTTGATATAGAAGAATTATTCGGTAAATTTTTAAGAGTATTTGCAGATGATCTTTATAAGGCTTTCAAGAAACTACACGATGCTAGTGGTGAGAACTCCCAAGAAGACTTAACAAGAACTATTGGAAAATTAGCTAAAAAAGCCTTTTCAATGCACATGAAAAAGTCTGAATCTACTCAGTTAATGAATGATCCAAATATGGTTAAGATGATAAATCAAATTGTTAATAAACAGAATCGATTTGGACTAAAGCTTACAATTAACTCTTCTGAAATAATTAGAGCTGCTCAGACTTACATAAGCTTAGTCGAAAGTTTAGGACAGCAAAGTATAGTTTTGCCAGTGGTATTTGATGAAGCAACCACAAAACTAAGGAAAGATCATCCAGAATTAATGCTTGAAGAAACGAGTCACATGACCATATCTAGAGCACTCGATATTATTACACAATGGTTAGAAAGAGTAGCCAATCGAGATCCTGTTTTATTCCGTAAGTTATTGGGCCAAATCAAGCGTGGTGGAAGTAATGTTAGTAATATTGATACAATCGAGAAGGAGAAATTAAATGTTTAAAGACTTTATTTTATTTATAAAATACCCTTACACGGCAGGTGTAATAGTGACTATATGGTTAGGAAGTGCTGCATTAATGGCAATTAACCGTAATTTACCTGTAATCAAAATGGTAATTATTGATATGTTCGCGACAGTAATTATTGCCCTACTAGGCTTTAACGGTAAATCAGAACGTTAGATTAATTTAATCTATAATCTTACGTATTAATTTTGTTGATTTAGCTAAGCCAGTCTTATCATTAACTTCAAAAAATAATGCATTTAGTTGAAGCGGACCTTCTGTTTCAATCTCATTTTTAAGAACCTTGTTGTCTCTCCATCGGCTAATTATTATGTCTGTCTTAACACCCAGAGACGATTGTATTGTTCCACACATACCAACATCTGTAATATGAGCAGTGCCTTCCGGTAATATAGCTGCATCCGCAGTAGGCACATGCCAGTGATCGCCTATTACAGCAGATACTCTACCGTCTAAGTAATATCCGAATACTAGTTTCTCTGAACTAAAGTCTCCATGAAAATTGACCACAGTTGCAACTTTTGAAAAACTTGATTCTGCTTCTAATATTTTATCTATAACTTTCAGTGGGTTGTCTACTGGTTTATTGGCATCTTTTCCCACTATTTGGCCTAGGATACTAATTACTAATACGTTTCCAGATTTGGTTTTAATGTATTTGTAACCTAGTCCTTCGGTATCTTCAGGATAATTAGCTGGCCTTATAATGGGTTCGTCAACATTGTTTAAAAAAGGGAAGATCTCAGATTCGTGAAGACTCCAGTTTCCCCCTGTACAGAAATCTACCCCTGCTTTGCGTATCCGTTTTAAATCTTTAAGTAGTATCCCTTTACCATTACTTAAATTCTCAACCTGTCCAATAACTAAATCTATTTTTAGTTCTTTCTTAAGACCAGGTAGTAGTTTTTCAACCACTAGAATTCCGGGTTCCGCCATTATGTCACCGAGGTAAAGGATCTTCATGTTAATTTACGCTCTGTTTATTTAGCAAATTCGATTGCTCTAGTTTCGCGAATAACATTAACTTTAATAGTTCCTGGATACTGCATGGTTGATTCAATTTTAGTAGCAATATCTCTGGCAAGTTTAATTGCGGTTAGGTCGTCTATTTGATGAGGCTTAACAAAAACTCGAACTTCCCTACCTGCACTTATTGCATATGCCTTATCAATTCCTTCAAAACCAACTGCAACATTTTCTAGGTCACGCATTCGCTCAATGAAGTTTTCGGCACTAATATTTCTCGCACCAGGTCTGGCAGCACTAACCGCATCTACAACTCTTACAATTAAGGCTTCAGTAGTTGTTGCTTCAACGTCGTCATGGTGAGCTTCAGCGGCGTGAGCTACTTCTTCAGGTGCACCATACTTCCTAAGCATTTCACCACTAATATGATGGTGCTTTCCTTCCATTTTATGAGTAAGTGCTTTACCAAGATCATGTACTAAAGCAGCGTATTTAGCTGTCTTAACGTTTGCACCTAATTCTTCAGCGATTAAACCTGCCATGTGTGCCATTTCAGTTGAATGCTTAAGTACATTTTGTCCGTAACTCGTTCGGTATTTTAACTCTCCCAGTAGTTGAAGTACTTCTTTAGGAATACCAATTATACCAACTTCCCTAGCAGCATCTTCACCTGCTCGAAGAACATCTTTTTGAACATTCTTTTGTGCTTTATCGACTAATTCTTCAATACGAGCTGGCTGAATTCTACCGTCCTTAATTAGCATTTCTAATGTCTGACGAGCAACTTCACGTCTTACTGGATCGAATGAACTTAAAACAATAACACCAGGAGTATCATCAACAAGTATATCTACACCAGTAGCTCTTTGTAGGGCTTGTATGTTACGACCTTCTTTCCCGATAATTCGTCCTTTCATTTCTTCATCTTCTAGTTTAACTGTACTTACTGTGCGTTCAGCCGTAACATCACTAGCCATTCGTTCCATTGAAGAAACCAATACAAAAGCTGCTAGTTCTTCAGCGTTATCTTTAGCTTCATTTTGTAACTTGTTAACCAAGCCTACTAAGTCTCCCCGGATGTCTCTTTCGGTCATAGACATTAATTTATCGGCAGCATCTGCTTTTGTAAGTTTCGCAATCTTCTCTAGTTTCTCTTGTTGCTTCGTTCTGATTTTTCTAATTTCATCTTTTAGTTCCTCTACCTCATCTTCTGCTTTACGTAAATTCTCAGTCCGCTTATCAAGCGTATCAAGCTTCTTTTCAATTTGCTCGTCACGAGATATAAGTCTTTGCTCAATCTCTTTGTTTTCTTTTCGTCGATTAGCCTCTTCCTTGCGTGCTTGTTCCGTTATTCGATTAGCCTCTTCCTTGGCCTCGTTTAATTTTTTTGCAGCTTCTTTTTGAGCCTTCTCGAGTTCTTTCTTGGCCTCATCCTGCACACTACCTAGTTTCTGCCTAGTTACTACAGTACTTGCACCAAAACCAACACCAATACCAGCAATAGCCAATACAATAGTTATCGGGTCCATATCTTTTCCTTCCTGTTTCTATTAACTAGCCGTGATCAACAATCACTATCACTTCTTTAGTTAAAAACTGACTAGTTTAATTCAAATTTAAATATCTCTAAGCGGAATTCGCTCCCAAAAACAGCATAAAATCCTATAAATAATAATAGACTTAGGGCTTGTCTCAGTCAACCATACTACTTCTTAGATTGCGTAATATGAACTTCTGCACCGTATTCAGGGATTATATTCTTTTCATTTTTTTTATCTAGTACCTTCTGAATACCATTTTTTATCCATTCATCTTCTTTACTGCCGATAATTGGAATATCTAATGAGTAAGCGAGAGTGTTAGCAAAAGCTATTCCGATTCTGAGACCTGTAAAACTACCAGGGCCTTTATAAACGATGACTCCATTTAGTTCATGCCATGTCTTTCCGGCTTGTTCAAGTAATTCTGAAACTTTTTTGTGAATCGTTTCTGAAAGTTCATAATGAGCTAACCAAGTTTCATATGCGATTTCTTCAAGACCATCATATAGTCCTATTTCAGACTCAGGTTTATCGGTTCGGATTGTTAGTATCAACATATTCACCTAATAAGTATGACAAACTTTCTGGGTATGTGAATAGGATATTTCTCACATCGTCATCTGAATAGATGAAATTTATAATTAATCTTTCCTCCGGCAAAGTATTAGTTACTAATTCAGGCCATTCAATAACCACTACATTTTTTTTATTTAGTAGAACATCTGCTAATTCATGAACTATTAAATCTGAATCATTAAGCCTATAAAAATCAAAATGATGTATATCGATTAATTCACCTTCATAAATCTTGCTAATTGTAAAAGTAGGACTAGAGACTTTATCTTTGCTTTTGATGCCTTTAGCAAGACCATGAGTAAACGTTGTCTTGCCACCACCTAGTTCACTATTTAGCTCAATGACCTCCCCGCCCTTAAGTTTCTTGCCAATATTAAAACCTATCAGTTCTGTCTCGTCAGGATTTTTTGATAAAAGATTAAATTTCATATATTTTTTGATTATACCGATTTATTAATAAAATGTAGCTAAATTGTTGGTTAAGTTATACTAGTAAATATGCTTCTGCTAAGTGAAACCCTATTAAATAAACCTATCTTATCTTTGCGAACAGGTAGTCAGATAGCCGTTGTTAACAATTATTTAATTAATCCTAATAATTTTAAGATCGAGGGATTTTATTGTTATGACAAATCTATAAAACAAAGCTTAATCCTTCTTTATCAAGATATTCGAAACATCATTGATCAAGGAATTATCGTAAATGATCATGACGTCTTAAGCTCACCAGACATTTTAATTAGGCACAAAGATTTAATAGAAATAAATTTTGTTCTTATTGGTAAGCCAGTCGTTACCATAAGTAAAGAAAAAATCGGTAGAGTTAAAGACTTTGCAGTAGATAGTGAAACATTTTATGTTCAAAAGCTATATGTAAGTAGAGCTATATTAAAAAGCTTCAGTAGCGGACAATTAAGTGTTGATAGAAGTCAGATAATTGAAGTTACTGACACTAAAATTATAATTGCAGACCTACAAAGTACAGCTAAACTAGCGGTACCTAAAACAAGAGCCTCATTCAGTTCTTCTACCCAAAGCAACTAGAATTTTATCGTACGAAAAACCGCGTCTACTCAGAAATTGCATAAGTTTCTCTTCATCTTGATATTTTGTATGAGACTTTTTCTTTTCTATAAGCTCTCTTATCGTATCCACCTCATTAATTGGTTCATCGTCGAGTAGCTTAGATATAATTGAACTACTAACCTTTTTTGCTCTCAATTCACTTCTTATTTGTCTTACACTAGCCTTCTTAATGCTAACTCGGTTTTCTATCCATTGCTTTGCAAAATCTTCATCGTTCAAGAATGCTTTACTTGTTAAGTATTCAATAACACTTTCTGAAACTTCTTCATCATATCCTTTTCGTTTAAGATAATCTCGCATCTCCCCAGTACTTCTGGCGCGATAGCTTAATAAATTAAGGCAAGCGTTTTTTGCTTTGCTTAATTCCGCTTCATCGTTTAGCTCACTAAGCTGATTATCATCGAGTGTTTGCCCGACTGTTAGTTTCAACTTAACTAGATCTGCTTCTGATAGTGAAAATGAGTATTTACCGTCTATGAATATAGAGTATCTATTAGCTCTTTTTATTTGTTGCTGGATTTTAGTGATCTTCATGATCGAACAGGCTTCACTATGCAACTAAAGAAGCTTCTCTAACCTTTTTTGCAATCTCTTCTAATACCTTAGGATTTTCTTGTAGATATTGCTTTGTAGCTTCGCGGCCCTGACCTATTTTCTCTGAGTTATATGCATACCAAGCACCCGATTTTTCTACAATTTCATGTTGGACAGCTAGGTCTAGTACATCACCACTATAAGAAATACCTTCGTTATACATAATGTCGAATTCTGCTTCTCTAAATGGTGGAGCAATTTTATTCTTTACTACTTTTACACGAGTTCTGTTGCCGATCACAGCCTCACCTTGCTTTATCTGAGATATTCTACGGATGTCCATTCTAATACTGGAATAAAACTTTAAGGCATTTCCACCAGTTGTTGTTTCTGGATTCCCGAACATAATTCCAATTTTCATTCTAATTTGGTTAACGAAAATTATAGTTGTCTTAGAACGGCTAATTACTCCTGTTAGTTTACGGAGTGCTTGGCTCATAAGCCTAGCTTGTAACCCCGGAAGAGAATCACCCATGTCCCCTTCAATTTCTGCTCTTGGAACTAATGCGGCAACTGAATCGATGACTATTAAATCTACTGCATTACTTCTTACTAAAGTTTCAGCGATTTCTAGAGCTTGCTCGCCATTATCTGGCTGAGATATTAACAAATTTTCAGTATCTACTCCTATACGTTTTGCGTAAGCTGGATCTAGGGCATGCTCTGCATCGATAAATGCCGCCGTGCCACCATTGCGTTGTACTGAAGCGATAGCGTGAAGAGTTAGGGTAGTCTTTCCAGAACTTTCAGGTCCATAAATTTCTACTACTCTTCCCTTTGGGAAACCACCGCCCAGTGCAATATCAAGACCTAATGTTCCACTAGACACAGTCTCCACATTAGATCGGTGTGATTCACCCAGCTTCATGATTGCACCTTTACCGTACTGCTTCTCTATTGAGTCAATAGCTAGACCTAATGCCTTAGTCTTGCCACCCTGCTGCTCTGTATTTGCGTCACTAGGTACTTCTTTTTTATCTTTTTTATCCTTC
>Ga0182030_10026593_pt1 | contig 10462 bp, 11 predicted proteins | sample 812S3MmetaG_FD_121299 | JGI IMG/M metagenome (GOLD analysis project Ga0182030, IMG submission 121299) | Permafrost microbial communities from Stordalen Mire, Sweden - 812S3M metaG (Illumina Assembly) | ecosystem: Environmental > Terrestrial > Soil > Wetlands > Permafrost | place: Sweden... | reverse complement strand
TACAGACCAAATTAGGACAAAGCTGACGCATCGAATCGTAGGGCGCGGCGCATGCGCCGCCCATCTTAGGGATCCCTTTATTTAAACAGGATCCCTATTACGAGGGCGACGCCTGCGTCGCCCGTCTTATTTCCATACAGCGCTCTAACCGCGTATGGCTTCGGCGCCAGCGACTACTTCGAGCAGTTCTTGCGTGATGCTTGCCTGACGTGCGCGGTTGTATATCAAGGTCAAGCCTTGAATCAACTCTTGCGCATTGGTTGAGGCGTTGGACATTGCTGTCATTCTGGCTGCTAACTCGGACGCTGATGCGTCGAGCAGCGATTGAAACACCACGTTTTCCAGATATTTCGGAATCAATTCCAATTCCAGCACTTTTGTGATCGAAGGCTCGAATAAAGTTATCGGTGCCATCGCCTTATGTTCTTCAGGTGGCGGCAACTCGACTGGAAGGAACTTGGTGTTGTGTACTTCCGAACGCAACATATTGATGAAGTGCGTGCTGATAACTTCTATTGCGTCCACCGTTCCATTGAGGAAATATTCAGCGGCGCGGTCAGCAATGAGTTTGGCTTCTTGAACTGTCGGAATCGCCGGCAACAATGTGTAAGGATCGCCCAGCTTCTCGACTTTGAGTGAACGGAAAAACATTGCTGCTTTCAAGCCAACTCGAATGACCTTAACTTTCTTGCCTTCTGCTTCGAGAGTGCGAATTCGCTCTAATGAATTGCGCAAAATGGTTGAGTTGTAAGATCCGCACAAGCCACGGTCTGACGTGATTACAAGCAATGCAATTGTTTTGATTTCGCGGCGACGCAGAAGCGGAATTTCATTCAAATCGATGTCAGCGACTTCTCTGACGATTTCGCGCAGCATTCTGATAACGCGCTGCGTAAATGGTCTGGCTGCCATGGTGCGAGCTTGCGCGCGGCGCACTTTTGCGGCGGCAACCATTCGCATGGCTCGCGTAATTTTTTGCGTTGATTGGACGCTCTTAATGCGCCTTCTAATCGCCTTTAGATTTGCCATTTGTAGCTCTCTGCCTTATTTGTATATCTAGCTCAACTAAATTATTTGCTCTGAGCAGCGCTTCTTTTGCAGCGGGGCACCAAACTAATTTTCAGTCTGGCGCCCCTTTTGCGACGCTTTCAGCGCTCGTTATTTCTTGAAGAAGTTTTCTTTGAACTTAACGAGTTGATCGACTAGATCCTTTTCTTCCTGTTCATTCGGCTTATCGCCCTTGTTCAATTTTGCTTCGATGGCTTGTGCACTTGCTCCCAGGTACTTCACCCATTCTGTTTTGAAGCGACCGATTTCTTTGGAATCGATATCATCAAGAATGCCTTTGTTGGCAGCGAAGATCAATGATACTTGCTGCGCCAAAGACAGCGGTTGATACTGTGGTTGCTTCAGAATTTCGATCAGCTTTTGACCGCGACGAATCTGGTCTTGTGTAGCTTTATCGAGGTCGGAAGCGAACTGTACGAATGCTTCCAGTTCTCTAAATTGTGCAAGGTCGAGTCTCAACTTACCTGCCACCATTTTCATGGCTTTGGTTTGAGCGGCACCACCTACGCGGCTAACCGAGATACCGGCGTTGATGGCAGGACGAATACCGGCATAGAACAAGTCTGTTTCAAGGAAGATTTGTCCGTCTGTAATTGAAATGACGTTTGTTGGAATGTACGCAGATACGTCACCGGCTTGGGTTTCGATAATCGGCAAAGCTGTAAGCGATCCACCACCGAGTTTGTCTGAAAGCTTGGAAGCTCTTTCGAGCAAACGGCTATGCAAGTAGAACACGTCTCCAGGATAAGCTTCACGACCTGGCGGTCTGCGCAGCAAGAGTGACATGGTGCGATAAGCCGCTGCGTGTTTGGAAAGGTCATCATACACATTGAGTGCATGCATGCCCTTCTCCATGAAGTATTCTCCGATGGCGGCACCAGAAAATGGGGCAAGGAATTGCATCGCTGGAGCTGCTGTTGCCGGAGCTGAAACGATAACCGAGTATTCCATCGCGCCTGTATCTTCAAGCACTTTTTGAATACGAGCAACGGTTGATGCTTTCTGACCGATAGCGACGTATACGCAGATGGGGCGATTCGGTTGTGACTTCTGGTTGATAATTGCGTCAATTGCAACGGCTGTTTTACCGGTTTGACGGTCGCCGATGATAAGTTCTCGCTGTCCACGTCCGATTGGAATCATACCGTCGATAGCGGTGATACCAGTCATCAACGGCTCACAAACTGATTGACGGGCGATGATACCAGGCGCTTTATATTCGATTGATCGGAATACAAGCGGATTTTCAGCTGTTCCAGTAATCGGTCCTTTGCCGTCGATTGGCTGACCTAGCGGGTCGATAACACGCCCGAGCAAGCCTTCGCAAACCCCAATTGAAGCGATACGTCCGGTTGTCTTAACCGACATTCCTTCGGTAATACCGCGACCGGAACCCAGGATAACTACGCCGACGTTGTCTTCTTCAAGGTTGAGAACCATGCCCATGGTGTGATCGGCATCATCGAATTCGACGAGTTCGCCAGCCATGGCATTTTCCAAACCGTATATACGGGAAATACCGTCGCCGACCTGAAGCACACTGCCTACGTTTGTTACGGTGAGACTAGCCTGATATTCCTTCAGCTGCTTTTTCAGCACCGAGGTAATCTCTTCCGGTTTGATTGTCATGGTTTCTAATCCTCTAACTTAATTCCGATTCGGTCCGATATAACTAAACAGAAAGCAGTGCTTTCTCGATGCTTTGTAGCCGCCCTTTCAGGCTGCCATCAATTACCTGGTCGCCCATGCGCAGAATATATCCGCCAAGCAAACTCTTATCGATTTCAACAGTCAATTCAACATGCTTGGTCAACTGTCTGATCAATTTGCGTTTGATATTGCTAACTTGCTCTTCGGTCATAGGCTCAGCAGAGATGAGCTTACCGGTCACAATATTGTGTTTGCTGCGCAGCAATTGCTTGAACTCTTCTACGATCAAGGGAAGCAAATGAAGTTTGCGGCGTTCGCAAAGCATTTGCAAAAGCCTGCCGGTCAGGGGATCCATATGACCCGCGAATTCTTCAATAAACTTCTTCTTGTCCGGAGCGGAGATAGCTGGATGTCTAAAAAGTACCTTGAATTCAGGTTGCTCCTGAAATACTTTGCTCACGACTTCCAAATTTTTGTATACGTCTTCTTCGTTGCCTTGTAGTTCGGTCAACTGCAAAAGCGCATGTGAATACTGATGTGCCGAGCTTCTATCCTCAGTCTTCATTTTTTGATACCACCATTATCAAGTTGCTCAACAAATTCAGTAAGCAGGCGATCTTTTGCACTGGAGGTAATGGCACCGGGTAAGCTGGCCTCGGCGAGTCTGACGGCTACAGTCGCCGTGCGACTGCGCATTTCAGTAATCGCTTGTCGTTGCTCAGCTTTTATTTGCTGGGAAATGCGCTCGCTCAATGCCTTGGCTTCTGCTTCAGATTGTGCGGTGATTTCGGCTTTCATTGTTGCTGCCATTTTTGCTGCTTCTTCGAGAATGCTTTTCGATTCTTCTTCAGCATTGGCGATGCGCGCTTCTTGCTTCTGGAAAAAGTCTTGCCCCTCGAGTCTGGCTTTCTCAGCTTCCTTCAGTGCACCATTGATTTTTTCTTCACGCGAGCTAAACAATGACGGTGTCAATTTCACCCACATGTAGGCAAGGATAAGAACCAGAAGGATCCAGTTGATCAGGTTGTTGGAAAATAATTCACCAAGTTGTCCCATGACTTTATGTCTCCTCGAGATTCTTGCGCACCTTGCTTGCATCAAGTTGCACTGCGACCCGCTCCCCCAGAACCTTCTGAGTGATCTCCTCTACCAGCTCGCGTTCGATAGCAACCAGTTGGTCGATCAAATTAGTACGCTCAGAAGCAATTTCTGCTTTGGCGGTTTCCAATTTGCCCATACCGTCTTTATGCACCGAGGCGAGCTTATCGGCTTTCTGCTTGTTTGCAGAGGCGACAGTAGAGGTAATCAAACCGTGCGCTTCTGTGCGCTTCTGTTTGAGATGAGCCTCATAGCTTTCAACAAGCCCTGCCGCCTTCTGTCGAGCTTCCCGAGCGGCATCGAGATCGTTCTGCATCTTTTCTTGACGCTTCGCGATAGCTTTTCCCACCGGCTTGAGCATGATTACATCCAGTAAGTAGATGAAGATGCCGAAGCTGATGATGAATATTACTAGAGTGCCGTTAGGTACAAACATAGTTTAGGAAATATGCCTTACAAAGTCGGGTGATGCCGGGATGGACATGGTTGTGGTTGTTGCCGAGCTCTTCGCTGAGCCGAATTGATACAACTGAATGGCGATAACGAATGCCAGAAGACCAAGAGCTTCCATAAGAGCTGCGATGATGATGGCGTTAACCAGGAGCTTTGTTGCCATTTCTGGTTGACGTGCCATACCTTCGAGAGCTCTGGATCCGGCAATACCGATGCCGACACCAGGTCCGATAACGCCGACTGCGGCGATGCCGGAGCCAATTAGTGAGGCAGCCTTGATAATTGTTGCGCTATCGATTGCGCCTGCTGCTTGTGCGATTAAAGTGTGGTCCACCGTCTTACTCCTTACTTAACAACGAGTTTTTTACTAATTCACCGATAAATCGGCTACTGATACTAAATTTCACCGCATTGAGAACAGCTGCAGCCGACTTTGGGTCGGGCTGAAAGCTTTTTTTGCTGCGATTTGTTTGAATTGACATTTCTAATTTTCTGATAAAACGACTTAGTGATGCGACACCGTTAAGCCGATGTAAATGCTGGTTAGAAGCGCAAATACGAAGGCTTGAATAATGCCGATAAACATTTCGAACGCCATGACGCCGGTGGGCAAAATAACCGGAACCATAACAATTGCTGCAGCCCGCATCAATTCGTCGGCTGTGATAACCATCATTAGACGAAGTGCCAGGGTTGCAGGACGAATGATCAAGTCCATCCATTCAATCGGGTTGAGATAGAGCTTGAGATAATTAGCTTTGTGAACAACGAAACCTGAGCCGACATAAATAATCAACGCCAGCAGAGCCAGACCGAAAGTGACATTGAAGTCTGTTGTCGGTGAGCAGAGTTCGAACGGTTCGCCGTCAACACGCGGCCACCAGGCTTGTCCTTCAAAAGCCTTGCCGGGAAGCAAAACGCCGATGAAGTTAGCGGTGAGGACAAACAAAAATATTGAAGCAATCAACGGGAAAAAGGTCTTGTAATGATGTCCCATTTGACCTTTGCAGAGGTCTTCAATAAAGCCGTGGATTGATTCGGCTATGGCTTGACCTTTGCCGCCAGCGCTATCTGAAGTCAGACTTGGTGTGACGATGGCTGCTCCGAGGAGTACCGTGCCCATGCACATCCAGGCGAGTACCAGTGTGTCGACATGTAGGTCGCCCCAAGTGCCGAGTTGCGGGATACCCAAAAAATAGGAGTTAGTAAAACTCGGGTCGTGGACAAAGTTACTAAGTGGGAGATTTTTTCCAAGCATGTCTAAACCGGATTCCTCTGGGGTTCAAGTGATGCATGATACCAGTAAGAATCGCTGTGCCATTCCCAAGGCAACACCATCTTTAGGATCTATGTAATCGATGTTTACAGTATTGATGCTTAGAATCGCGTTAGAAATGAAACGGCAAATTCGACTTAAATTGAGTCAGGACAAAGCTCGAACTGAGCTCTCAAGAGCGGAGCGTTCAGACACTTCAGGTCGGCAGTTCTTGCCACTTTTGTATATATCGGGCATTTAATTTTCTTTATTCAAAATAATTTTCGTCAGTCATCTTCGAATCCGTCGTAGGGCATTCGATGCTTCTTTACTTCGGTCTGATTATTGGCAGCGGCAGGCTTCTTAGCTGAGCTGTCAGAAGAAGTAGAACTTACGCTTGTGTTAGTCATCGTATTAAGCGAATTGGCCTTCATTACCAGGCGAGCTAGCCCAAGTCCGCCGCCGAGCAGCGAGAGTCCGACCGAGAGCCAGGGAGCCGTGTTGAGCTTAGTATCAAGCCAGGCACCGCCATAAACCCCTATGACCAGGAGCACCGCGGCACCCAAGACTCCGTCGCTTACGGCAAATAAGGCTCTTCTGCGCTCTGCGCCATCATCTACATCAGCCATGGGGGCACTCCTTGTTTTTCTACCTGGCAAGTTACGGAAGTTAAAGAGACTCTTTAATCTAAACGCCAATCTTGACTGCATGACGCGCGACTCTTGACTATGTGATGCAATCCTATCCTTGTTTTACGATCCGCTTGACTGCATAGCGCAATCCCTTTGGCTTTGTCCTACGATCCGCTTGACTGCATGGCGTAATCCCTTTGGCATCGTTCTACGATCCGCTTGACTATGTGGTGCGATCCTCTCTTGGCTGCAGGGATCTGCCCTCTGCTTGCCTTGGCAAGCCTGCCGTCCGCTCGACAAATGTATTCTTGCGTAGGCGCGACGCCATGCGTCTCCAGGTTTTGCCCGGTTTCGCCCGGTTTCGCCCGGTTTCGCGTGCTTGAATGTCGACGTTTCCCCTCTCTGCTCTTCGCGTAATCTAATTTATGCGTGCCCTCGACTGAATTTGCTCGGTCCCTTGGTCTCTTTCGGATAAAGGTGCTGAATTCCATCAGGATCTTTGATTGCAGACTTTTTGAATGGTTCCGACTCTCTTCTCAAGATGACGAAAGTAGTTTTAGCGACTGATAACAAAATGCAAGGTTTTGTACAGCCATGTTTTGATTTTGCCAGCCGACTCCATAACTTGCTATAGTCATTCTATAGCGCCCAAAGGACGTTACATAGGCTTCGCTGGCGTTTCATTCGACTCTATTCTTTACTTCTTATTGATTTAATCTCAACAAGTACTGTTTTGAGCTGAAGCTGAACGAAATGATGCTAAGCGGGGAGAAAGACAAAATCTGGGCATAAGACTAAGTGTCTCTTTGCTAAACTAGTAGACCGAAAAAACGCAAATCGCTGCACGGAAGGAGTTCCAAACAATGTTCACGCGTCTTACCTCCCTGATAAAGGCATTCTTTAACAGCCTGATGGGCAAGATGGAAGACCCTGAAATGATGCTTGAACAAACCTATCAGGATTTGCAAAACAATCTGATTCAGGTAAGACAGGCGGTCGCTCAAGCTATTGCCACTGAAAAGCAGTTGGAGCAACAGCTGAACAAAAACAAAGATCAGGCTGCCACCTGGCACAATCGAGCCACCATGGCTGTGCAGCAGGGCAATGACGATTTGGCCAGACAGGCTTTGCAGAGAAAACAGCAGTATGCTCAAGCCGCAACCGACCTTGAAACGCAGTTAAAACAGCAACGCGACCAAACCAATAATCTGCGGCAACGATTGACAGAGCTGGAAGGCGAAGTTCAGAAGGCTTACACGAAGAAGCAAGTTCTTATTGCCCGAGATAAGGCAGCTCAAGCCACAACTAAAGCCAATGAAATCCTATCTAAGTCGTCAGCTGATGGTGCTCTTTCAGTCATGGACAAAATGGAACAGAAAGTGCTTGAGCGTGAGTCTAAAGCTCAAGCTCTAGCTGAGCTTGGCAGTGACCAGCTCGACAAGAAGTTTAAGAGCTTTGAAGGACAGGTTGATATTGAAGCTGAGTTGATGGCGCTGAAGGGAAGCGGGGGCGGACAAAAACTCATTACCGGAGATCATTCGAAGGCGAAAGAACCCGTATTAGTTGAAGCCAACGACACTGTCGATGTTGAAGACATTCGCGAATCTGACAAGAAAAATCCCTAATTTCAATTAGCGCTTGTGCTGAGCAACTATTGATTAAGTCAGCCAGGCATTGATCTGGAGGACAAATGCTGAATGAAGAGCTTGAATCTCAGTTAGGCCGGGTAAGGGAAGCTCTTACTAATGCCGTGGCTGTGGAAATTCAAATTAAGCAGCAGATCGAGAAGAATCAAGAGCAATTGCACAGCTGGGAAAAACGTGTCAATGCGGCGACAGCTTCAGCTCAGGCAGAATTGGCTCAGGAAGCCCAACAGCGATTGCAAGCCTGTCAGAAAAATGCCACAGAGCTGGAAGTTCAACTGCTTTCACAGCAAGATTTTGTCGCCGGCTTGAAGAAAGATCTAGCCACGCTTGAGAATCGGCGCTTCAGTGGCGGTGGTTCGGGCGGTGCTACGGCACTGGCGGCCGCTGATGCTAGCATGTCATCGATTCAGCGGATGGAAAATAAAATCATGACACACGAAGCTGAAGCTGAGCTAAGCGAGGGCGAGGACGCTAAAGAACGTAAGCTCGTGGCAGACCATGCTGTAAGCGAGATTGAAGATGAATTGCAGGCACTGAAGGCTGCGCAAAAAAAATCTAATTAGCCGCTTTGTTTTCTGTTGAAATTTCCAACTTGCGTTTGTGCTCGGCTAACAATTCGGGGAAATTCCCTGCAAGAATGGCTTCCCTGCAGGCTTTGGCAACTTCCAGCAAGTGATGAATGTTGTGGATTGAAAGCAAGGTTGAAGCCGTCATTTCTTTCATATGGACGAGGTGGTGCAGGTAGGCGCGGTGGTGCCTGCGGCAGGTGTAGCATTGGCAGCCAGGTTCAAGCGGAGTCAAATCATCGCGAAAACGAGAATTGCGCAACGAGACGCGACCCTCACTGCTGAAAGCGGCTCCATGTCTGGCTAAGCGAGTTGGTAGAACGCAATCGAACATGTCGATACCGCAGGAAACTGCGTAGGCAATATCCCAGGGTGTACCAACTCCCATCAAGTAGCGAGGCTTGGTGCGGGGCAACAATGGTGCTGTGTATTTCACCATCTGCTCAATCAAAGCGCGATCTTCGCCAACGGCAACGCCCCCGATAGCGAACCCCGGCAAATCAAAACTGCTTACCACAAGGGCAGACTCTGTGCGTAGGTCTTCGTAGGTGCTACCTTGAACTATGCCAAAAAGCGCTTGCTCGTCTTTTCTGGCGTGTTCATTCACGCAGACTTCGAGCCAGCGGTGCGTGCGCTCCATGGCCGCACGCGCTTCAGCATGGGTGGCTGGGTTTTTCACACACTCATCGAAAGCCATGATTATATCTGCGCCCAAATCGTTCTGAATTTCCATTGATTTGGCCGGACCAATGAAATGTTCTTGACCGCTGAGATGGTCTTTGAACGCAACACCGTCTTCTCTGATTGTTCGCAGTTCTTCCAGGCTGAAAACCTGGAAGCCACCAGAGTCTGTGAGAATTGGCTTTTGCCAACCCGAAAATCCGTGCAAGCCTCCTGCTGCTGCAACCCGCTTATGTCCGGGTCGCAAATAGAGGTGGTAAGAATTAGCCAAGACTATTTGACTGCCGGCTTCGTCGACCTGGTCCCAGGTAAGCGCCTTTACGGTCGATTGGGTGCCGACAGGCATGAACACTGGCGTTTGTACTGTCCCATGAGGCGTAACGAATTTTCCTGCTCTGGCGCCGGTGACACTGCATTCGGCTTCGAGCTCGAAAACCAATGACTTATGCGTTTTTTCGGCACACTGTTCTAATTCATTTTGCAATTCATTCACCTGGATTCACCCTGCATATTGTACCTGGAGAGCGCTGGCTCCCAGCCGGCATTAATGGGGACTCTCGTTTATAGTCGTCGGCTTCCAGTCGACATTAAATGAGCCTCTCGTTCTAGCCGGCTGCAAGCTGGCGCTCCCTGAAACGAGCAAAAATTAACTCTCGATCAAAATGAAGGTTAAACTCCATGTGTATTTCGGTTCAGAACACCATAATGTAATTAGAATAGGTATAAGGCAGCTGCGAGGAATTTATGAAACCCAAATTTTTGCTTGTAACCTGTTGTTGGCTTTGCGTATTGCAAACGGCTCTTGCTTGCGTTCTGGCTTGTCAGCACGGATCATTCTGAGAATGGCATCTTTTCGCTTGCGTCGTTCAGGCGAAGCGCTTTTCCTGGCGTTGTGGCTCTGTCAGCCCATTGCGCTTGTTTCTGCGGCTCCGGGCGACAACGCTCAGGCTATGGCCGATTACCAGAATAAGCGTTATCTGCAAGCGCTGCGGGAGTTTCAAGTCGCTTGCCAGAATTCACCGAATGATGCCAGCTGTCATTATTATCTGGGTCTCTGCTATCAGTCTACAAACCAGTTGGCTCCGGCTGTTACGCAGTTTCAATGGGTCATTTTGTATGGGCGTGATCCTAATTTGAAAACTGAAGCTCGCCTTGGGCTTGAGCAAATAGATCGATTGCGTGAAGCCGGAAATCTTGCCAACACAGCATTAAACTCAGCGAAATCCTCGCCGACGCCTCAGGCTGTCAGTGCCAGCGCGACTGTTAAAAGCGACGAACCGAAGTTCGTTCACGGTCGCATGAAAGTCATAGAATTCAAAACCAAGTGGTGTCATGTCTGCAAATCTTTTGATCCGGTCTTTGAGGAAACTCGGCGCAATTCGAAATACACCGCGAATTGCGATTTTAAGCGAC